>WNFR01018624.1_pt1 | contig 13002 bp, 10 predicted proteins | sample 5400221 | NCBI WGS metagenome assembly WNFR01 (sample SAMN13153357, study PRJNA577476) | soil metagenome | isolation source: 40 cm soil under Madrone tree | place: USA:California | collected 2016-06-14
TGTCTGGTCGATGGCCGGCGGTTGGAAGGCCTGGAAAGAATCAGGCGCGCCGGTTGAAGGAGGGTGAAAACAGAGTCCGATGCGGTTCATCCTTTCGCTGGATTGAACCGTACAACATTCCGGCCCTGCCAAGGGGCCAAATTTATAGCTCCTAGCGATCCCAAAGATTTAATAAACTCCTTTAGCAGTGGAATGTGAGAACTCATTTAGCTCCTAAAGGAGCTTTGGTTGATTGAGACTGGCCGCTGCCATAAACATCTCGCTCCTGACGGAGCGAACTTCCAGATCCCAACGGAGCAAAACATGCAGCGTTTTACAACCTTACTTCTTTAAGACAAAGTCCTTTGGCACTAATTCGACCGCGACCGCATCGCCGTCAATCTTAGCCTTCAGATCCTTGGCATCCTTACTGGGGCGATAGGTGAGTATTACGTTGTTCTGTATCTTGCGCGGGCCGCAGGACACTTCCGCGCCGGCATCGGGAGTGTACGCGATCATTTGAACTCGCTCTAAAGAAGTTGCGCGAATTTTGTACAGACGATCGCCCACTTGCACCAGAAAATACGCCGTACCCTTGCTGTCGCAATCAAGTTTGATGAACAGTCCCTGAATGCGCTCTTCGCCGGCTGCGACCGGACGCAGGGCCTCTCGCAAGTAGTCCGCAGGTGTCATCGGCTCAGACTGCGGGGCTTCGCTGGCAGCATTCACCGTCGTAGCTCGCTGCTTCTCGATGCTGGGCTCAGACTTGTAACGGGCCAAACGGTCTTCGTAACTCTTAATCGAGGCCAGGAGAGATTGTGCCTGCGACTGCATTCGGCGATCCTTCGCGCCAACCAGCGGCTCGAGCAGCTTGCGCGCCAGATCGAATTTCTCCTGACGCATATATATCTGCGCAAGCATGAAGGGCAGGTCGGAGCGGCCGGGCGATAGTGCCTGGGCCCTCTTCAACAGCCCTATTGCTTCATCGAGCCCGTTGCCGGTGACCATGTTGACGAAGGCCAGGAGCGAATAGGATTCGGGGAAGCTCGGGTTTAGCTCGATTGCTCTCTTTAGTTCAGCGCGCATGGTCGCCGCGGTGCCGGCAGGATACTCCCGGACTAAGTCGTTGCTGTCCATTCCCTCGCGGCTCAGCGCGTATGCATAGTAGAAGTGCACAAGGTAATTGTTTGAGTCGCCTTTAACGGCTGCCTGCAAAGCTTTGGTCGCTTCAACAAATCGTCCTTGCCGTGCGCGCAGGATCCCGAAAGACGCCTGCGCCTGGGTCAACTGCGGATCCAGTGCCAGCGACTGCTGCAATCGCACTTCGGCATCGTTGAGGCGATTCAGGTGCAATAAGAGATCGCCCAGATAACCCTGAGCCGCCGCCTCAGTCAGCGGAGCCGCGGTCATCTCACGATCAAACTCCAGCTTGTGCTCAAAAGTAGCGATTTGCATGCGAAACGTGTGGCCCTCTATGTACTTTCGCAACTCCTTTTCCAGGACTTCGATGTCTGTTTGAAAGGCTTGCTTGAAAGCGTTGTCAATTGCCACATTGGCATCGATCAAGTCCAGGAACCTGCTCAGTTGCGGCATGCGCCGGCCCTCATTGCCGAGGATCAGGTAATGCACCAGGGCCCACGACTCGGCATAAAAAGTTCCGCGCTTGCTGCCTTCGTTGTAGTAAGGCGAGTAATGATCGACCGCTAAAAGCGTGCGCAACGGCAGGAACTTGTCTTCGCGCAGGGTCTGCAGATGATACGGAATCAACTCGCCCAGGTGCACCTTACGATCTTCTTCAATATCGAAGGTGCGGTAGTACTCGGCCAAGCCTTCATTGAACCAGTCCGGCACGTTGCCCAGGTTGTTATCGATCAATAGGTGCACGTACTCGTGATAGATAATGCTAAGCGGATTCTCCCCGCCCGCCTCCGTCGTTAGCGTGATGTAATTCACATCGTCGCCTTTCTGAAAATAGCCGGCGTTGTTGCCGACATTGAAAGGCTTGTAAGAACTCGCGCTCTTAAAAACAACGACGGTGGTGGGGACCGGAGTTTCGAATTTGGCGCCTTTTAGCAGGAGGATGAATGCCTCTCGGAACTGTTCCAGGCGGGTGGCGACTCGGCGGATGTCTTTTTCGCTCGCATTGCCGACGAGGGTAAAGTTTTTTGAATGCACAAGGGTCCAGGTGTCTTTTGCCTGAGCGCTAAACGGATCGGCCAGCGCAACAAACAGGAACGCAAGTCCTATTACAAGACCGCGGATTCGTGCGGATGGGTAATTCATTGATCGAGACCTCTTGACGACTGAAAAACGCGATCGTCAATTGGAAACCGCAGTGGACGAACTGCTAAGACAGCTGGGCAGCAACAAACGAAATATCGCGAGTAAGGAAGAACAGTAAGCGCAGCCACTCTCTCTTGCAGCAGCCGGTTCAGTCGCTGAAACGAGGCGGGCCTTGAGTCCGCCTCGCTTCCTGAAAGCCCGCCTGATTTTCAGTTACCAGGAATGGTCGCCACAACTATGCTGCCCGGCCTGGTGAGAGAATGTATTCACACACGGCGAGCCACATTGCGGACAAACAGAACTACAAGCGGACAGAATCACGTCCACCATCCGGTGAAAAAGATTGGTTATTCTGCTCATGGCTTTTTTCTCTCCATTGAAGGTCAAATGCGCGGAGGCCCCGAACGTAAACCAGGAAAGTTAGCTGAGCGACGGGCTCCAGTTTACCTTAGAGCTGGAACAAAGGGTATCTCCGAAGTAGATAAGCTTTTGCGTTGATTTGTGGAAGTTATGAAAGGCAGCCTTGCCTAATCCTTGAGTTCCTCTTCCGAAATGGCACGGCCCTTCCCGCAGAGCGAGCTGTAAAGGGTCGCTGACGCGTTTGCCTTCGTTCTCCGCCCTAGGTTTGCTTCAGCAAGTACTCCGAACCATCCCAGTGAAATTCCTCGCGGCTGATCGCGTACTGCACCACGTCGATGTCGTAGTAGCTGGTGTGCTTCTCGTAATGCATGCCGAGCTTTTCCATCACGTGAATCGACCCGGCGTTCAGCGGCTTGGTGATCGCCACGATGCGTTCGAATTGATGCGTTTCAAATCCGAATCTGAGACTCGCCCGGGCCAATTCCGTCGCCAGACCTTTACCCCAATGCGCGCTAGCCAGGTGATAGACGACTTCGGGCGTGCCGAACAGCGATCTCAATCCGCCAAAACCTATAAATTCCTGCGTCTGTAGGTCGACCGCGGCCCAGCGACCGAACCCATGCGTTTGCCAGTGACGGATGATGCTCTCGAGTGCGCGCTCTGTTTCTTCCCGAGACACCGGCTGGCCATCGCCGACATATCTCATTACCTGAGGATCGCGAAATAGACGGGCCAGTTTGTCCAGATCCTCCGGATCAAACATTCGCAGCAAAAGTCTCTTGGTTTCGATCGCCGGCATTTGAAGGTCGCGGCCAGCTGATGAGAGCGCGGGTTAGTAGCGGTCGTGTCGCAGGCTCGCGCATCGGAATGTAGCACACTAATGCTGCAACCCGAACCTCGACACATTCCGAAAAAGGCGGGATTGCTTCCTCCTTCTAAGATTTTCACGATCATTTGTTGAAGGCGCAAACTGACTAGCGCCACCTTCGATAGTCGCCCCGGTGGCAATATTTATCTCTAAAGCGTTCGATCAAATCGTGTAAAATTGGATTGACTGCGGTAGGCTTTGCTGCCGTCAGTCAAAGCGCGAAAGTAAGACCAAAGCCAAACCAATGAGGAGAACTCCGTTGATTGAACGATACCATCAGCCAAGACTCTTTAAACTCCTACCTGCACTGTGTCTACTGGGTTTGTTCGCTGCGACTGCCCAGGCCCAACAGCCATTCACGACCGACGACGCCGACGTAACACCTAAACGAAAGTTTCATCTTCAAATTGGGAATGAATACGATATTTTGCAGCGCTCTGCCTACCCCGCCTTGCGGCAGAATTCAGCGAGTCTTGAGATTAATTATGGACTGGTTAAAAACGTTGAGATCGGATTCACCGTACCGCTATTGGGGATCTCGAGTTCTCAGATAGCGACGCCCCGGTCTGCTTTGGGGATCGGCGACAGCACGCTCAATGTTAAATACAACTTCTACAAAGAAAAGAAGGGATCCAGAGTTCCCTCCATGGCTATTTCCGCAGAAATTCAGTTACCAACCGGCAATACTGACAAGGACCTTGGCTCGGGTCTCACCGACTATTTCGTCAATGGCATCCTGCAAAAGTCACTGAGCTCAAAGACGACGTTCAGACTCAATGGGGGAATTTTCTTTGCAGGTAACCAGCAATCTGGAGAGCTGGGGATTAAGGTACGCGGACGTGTTTTTACCGCGGGTAGCTCGCTGGTCAAGCACTTTACGAAGAAGCTTGACCTGGGAGTGGAAATAACGGGAGCCGTAACCGGCAATTTCATTTTGAGCGAAGGACAATTGCAAGGCTTGTTTGGCGGAAATTATGCCCTGACCAACAAGATGACATTCGACTTCGGAATCGTGGGAGGACGCTTTGCCGCGAGCCCGCGCGTAGGTCTTCTACTGGGCTTGTCGATTGATTTTTGATCGTTCGCCAGGCAAATGGTTTTTTCCCACCCTTTCAGAGTCGCGACCGGAGAGGTTCGACAAGCTTTTCGCCGAACCTTAAAGGTGGTAATCTCGCCGCATTTGGCCAAAGGTGTTAGAGGAGGAACGAAAATGGGTCGCGATTCGGCAACAAGTGAGCGCCTGCGAAATTTGATAACCAGGATCGAGTCGTTAACCGAAAGCGGCGAGCTGCACTGGGAGCGACAGTTGGGTTCGGCCCACCGATACGCGCGCTTGAATAACAACCTGTTGATTCTGGGGCCCGCCACACCGTTGAGCGACACGAGCGTGCCGCGCTACCTTTTCATCACTCCGTTTGATTCCCCGGATTGCATTGAGATCAACTCGGATGATAGCGACCTCGGATCGGCGGTGACCAAACTGGCGCAGGAAGTCGAAACAGCAAGCAGTAACGAGCCGCCTACGGATCCGTTCGCTATCGATGACCAGTTGTTGGAACGCCTGACCAGTTAATTATTATTCGGATTCGGAAGGGCAAACCAGCAAATCTTAGACTAAAGGATTCTTTCATATGGCTGCAGATTCAACAAATTTGAGTGAAGAGGCGCAAAGTCTCTCTCGCGTCCCGCTTTTCAAACGTCTTGAGCCGCCCGAACTCGAAAAACTCGCCGAAGAGATCGATCAGGTTAATTTTAAGAACGGCGAAGTAATTTTTAACGAACACGATCGGGGCGATTCGCTCTATGTGGTCGAAAGCGGATCGGTGCGCATCTGGGTGATCGATGAAGACGTAAAAGAAGTGACGCTGGCCGAACTGAAGCCGGGAGACTTCTTTGGTGAGATGGCCGTGCTGGATCGTGGCGAGCGCTCGAGCAGCGCCTCAGCTATTGGAGATACGCACCTGCACCGTTTGAGCAGCGACGACTTTCAGCAGTTTTTAATCGAGCATCCGGACGCGGCCATCGATGTGATTTGCGAGATCGCGGCCCGCATGCGTCAGACAAATCTGCTGGTATCACAACGCGCGACCCGAAACATAAACGTCGAAATGGAACAGAAGTCGACTATCGGCCAGCGCATCGCCGACAAGGTGGCGTCGTTCGGCGGTTCGTGGACGTTCATCATTATTTATTTGAGCTTTCTGATTGCCTGGATGGCATTCAATACCTTCGTGCTCGTCCACTACGGCCGGGGTGAGAATGGAGCCCAGTTCGATCCGTATCCCTACATTCTGCTCAACCTGATGCTTTCAATGACCGCCGCGCTGCAGGCGCCGATCATCATGATGTCGCAGAACCGGGCGGCCGAAAAAGATCGTCTGGCGGCTGAGCAGGACTTTAAAGTGAATCTGAAGAGCGAGCTGATGCTGGAAGAGATGATTCGCAAACAGAGAGTGCGCGACGGGCAGTTCGATCAACTGAACAGCGCGCTGGCAGCGCTCGAAACGTCACTGAAGAATAAGTAGTTGTTTCTGAAGCCCGACCGTCAGGGAGGACGTTACGGCGACTTCCGTGGCGGATTCGCTGCGGGCTGCCGAGCGTTGTTGTTTGTCGTTCTGGTCGCCGGCTTGGTCGCGTTGACGCCCTGCCCCGCGGTCCGTCCTGACCGCGTCAGAGCAATACGCTTGTCGCGGCCGGGCGCGTCGGCGACGTTCACCTTGATCGCACGGTAGGTGCCATCGTGAGCTTTGTTAGTCGGGTCGTAACTGATCACATACTGGGTGCGGAGATCGCGCACAATCTGGTTGGCGACCTCAGGCAATTCAGAAATTGACTGCGGAAAGAAAGCTCGGCCACCTGTTTCGGTGGCGATCCGGTTGATGAGGGTGACCGCCTTGTCTCGAGGGCTCTTGCGGATCAGACCTTTCTCGGCATCCAGCTCATTCACAAATCCGATCACATAAATCTGCACGTCTTCCTCGCGCAGGCGCCGGAACAGATCAGCTTCCGGATAATAACTGGCGCGATCCTCGCCATCGGTTACTACGATCAAGGCGCGCCGGCGACGATCGTCATTACTGCCTTTCTTGTATTCGGCCACGTGCTCGGCCGCCAGATAGACACCATCGATGACCGCGGTTTGTCCGCCTTCGATGTACAAGGTATCCAGTCCGTCCATTAACGCGTCTTTGCTGGAAGTAAAGTCCTGAATTGTTTCAATCTTGTCACTGCTGATAAAGCGCTCCAGAAAAGTTTCGTCGCCTTTCTTGTTGCTGTTGATAATTGCCTTCGCGGCGTTGATTACCTGTTCAAAGGCCGGACGCAAAGATCCGGAGGTGTCGACCGCCAATCCGTAGATCACCGGCACCTCTTCCTCTGTAAACGAAAAGATAGCCTTTCGCCTTCGCTGATTTCGGCGGTGGTGGGATCTGGTGTCGGCGTCGGCTTGGGTTTCAAAACGGGCGGCGGCGGCGGCTCACCCAGTTGCGGAGCGATGCGCCGGCCAGGGCCCGACTGAGGCGTCGGCGTAGGTTGCGCCGGCGTCGCGCTGGGAGTAACTCCCGTGGTGCGCGGGCGCGAATCCGGTTGTTGAGCCAGGCTGGCGCCGGAAATCACTATCGAAAGCATACCGAACAAGCCAAGCGAAAGCACCAGAGCGGTCCGGCGGAAGCGAATAAAATGAACAGTGTGAAATCTCATTACTGCTAAACCTTCTATAAATAAAACCCTAATGTCAAACGATTTTCGAGGACGGAGAGTTTAAGCTGAAACCCATTCAGCACATTCTAATGATGCCGGGAAGGTCGCTGAGCGTTGCCGCAGAGACGCGGTTTAGAGTTCAAGCTTCAGCTTGCTCCTCTCCAAAACCCAACCTGAAGGTTGAACTCTAAACGCTTTTATTTTGGATTCGCGATGGCGTAATAACCTTCCTTGCTGCGCACGAACAAACGGGGAAGTCCGCGCGGCGGAGCAACCTTGACTTTGATCTTGTGCCACTTGCCGTCGTTCACAAAGTTCGGCGGGCGGTAGCCGATGGAATACTGGTGCCGTAGTTCGAGGGCGATTTGCTCGAAGATTTCGTCCATCTCGGCCGCGCTGCGCGGATAGAAAGCTTTGCCGCCGGAGACGCCGGCCAATTCATCGAGGGTGCCCTGGCCTTCCATACCGAGGGCGCTGCCGGCGTCACTGCCGCTGAGAATTCCGATCGCATAAAGAACGACGTCAGATTCCTTGAGCACGCGGCGCAGCTCGTTGAACGTATAGCGCGAGTTGTTGTCCTGCCCATCGCTAATCAAGAGCAGCGCGCGCTTGGGATGCGTGCCGCGCTGGACGCGCTCGACACCGAGATAGCAGGCATCGTAAAGGGCCGTGTTGCTGCGGGTTTGGACAAAGGTCAACTTGTCGAGTACGGCGTTGCCGTCACGCGTCCGATCTATCAGCAGTTGGGCCCGCGAATTAAAGGCTATCAGGAAATACTCGTCACTATCATGACTGGTTTGCACAAAGTGAGACAGCGCGTCACGCGCGCGTTTCACTTTATCGCCGCTCATCGATCCGGAAACGTCAAAGAGAACTCCAACCGAAACCGGCGAGTCGTCGTCGCTAAAGAAGGAAATGTTCTGCTGCTGCTTATCGTCAAAGATGCTGAATGCATTCTTGCTCAGACCGGAAACAACTCGCCCGTAGACATCGGTCACCGTCACCGTGAACGTGATCAGGTCGGTATTGGTAATGACCGGACCTTTGTCGTCTATTTCACCGGGCTTCTTTTGCGGTTCGCCGGCGCCTTGCTGCTTCTGTGGCGAGCTATCGACGCTTACCTGGGGCGCTGCGGGTTGGACCGTCAACAGGTCTTTCTTTTCCGGTGATGGGGACGGTTTCTGCTCGGGCTTCTGTTGAGCGTACGCGGATGAAGACAGAGTGAAACTCAGAAATAAAGCTATGCAGGCAACCAACACGGTTGACGTAGCGTGGCGACGCGATTTCATCGAACCCCCCTGTTTCTTAGGCGGCCAAGCTGAGATCCGCGAGCACCCGGGAACCACACGCCGTTCATCCTTGTGCGAGTGTGGGCCTCGGCGCACATCGCAGAACCGAGAAGGCTTTGATTCATACGAGTCTGCGCTCAAGTTTGGAGAGCAGCTCGGCTCGATTTTCACTTTCGAAAAAGAACGTTGCGGGGAAACGCTGCGCGACACCGAATGTTCCGGCTGATGTCCGCATTGTAGGACAGGGCAGGCGCGCGTGCAAGGAAATTGAGCATTAATGCCGAACTGATTTGAGGGGCACGAGGCGGTTGTCTTGAAATCTTCTCGCCTGATCACCTTCGAGCCAGTGCCGACTTGATTCTCGCGGCTGATTTGGGGCCAATGCCGTCAACCATTTCCAGACCACCGCCCGCCACAAATTTGCGCAAATCGTCCAGGGAAGTGATCCTGAATTTCTGATGCAGAGTGGCTGCGGTCTTCGGGCCAACGCCTGGAAGCTCCAGCAGATCCAGCACGGTTGCCGGCGTCTCTACGGTGAGCTCTTCCCAGGCGGCGAACGTTCCCGTGTCCAGCAGTTCTATGATCTTTCCGGCCAGCGCCTTGCCGACGCCGGGAATTTCCAGCAGGCCCGCCAGGCCGTCCTGCGCCGCGATTTCCTGCATGGGCGTGGGCCAGGTCTCGATCGCCTCGGCCGCCATGCGGTAAGAGCGGATGCGAAACGTATCTTCACCGCGGACCTCCATCAAAGAGGCCATGCGATTAAAGCGGCGGGCGATTTCTTCGTTATCCATTCGGTCCGTTCCAGGGTTCCAAGTCTCAGGTTTCAAGCTTCAGGTTCGTCCACTTGAAACTTTGGAACTTGAAACCTGAAACTCGGCTAGCGCTCGACATTATACACAGGCTGCCATTACTATTCTCAGGCATCCAAGTGGACGGCAAAGCGCTCTAAATCCTTCTCCCTTTAGTTCAGTTTATCCGAGGTTAACAATGAGATTGAGAAAATTCCTGTGCGCGCTGATTCTGGCGCTATTCAGTTTACAATCGTTAAATTTTACCGCTCGCGCCGACGAAGGCATGTGGACCTTCAATAACGTCCCGCGCGCCGAGATTAAAAAGAAGTACGGCTTTGATGTAACGGATGAATGGCTGAAGAAGGTCCAACTGGCTTCGGTGAGATTCAACAGCGGCGGTTCGGGGTCGTTCGTTTCGCCGAACGGCCTGGTGCTCACGAATTATCACATCGTCGAAGAGATCGTTAATGAAGTGAGCACGCCTGAGAAGGACCTGGCCAAGGAAGGTTTTGTGGCCCGTACGCGCGCGGAAGAAATCAAAGCGCCCAGCCTGGAGCTGAACGTTTTAATGAGCATCGAAGACGTGACCGCACGGGTCAACGCGGCGGTCAAGGCCGGCATGTCCGACGCCGCAGCGTTCACGGCGCGGCGCGCGGAAATATCGACCATCGAAGGTGAATCAACCAAAGCCACCGGCCTTCGATCCGACGTCGTCACTCTTTACCAGGGCGGTCAATACAATCTCTACCGCTACAAGAAATACACCGACGTCCGGCTGGTGTTCGTGCCCGAGTTTCAGGCCGCGTTCTTTGGCGGCGATCCCGACAATTTTAATTTCCCGCGCTTCAATATCGATATGGCGCTGGTGCGCGTCTATGAAAACGATCAGCCGGTGCATCCGCCCAGCTATTTAAAATGGTCGGCGGGCGCGAAGGAAAACGATTTGGTTTTCGTCATCGGCAACCCCGGTTCGACCTCACGTCTGGACACGGTCGCGCACTTAGAGGATTTGCGTGACAACGCCATTCCGATCATTCTTCGCCTACTCGAACGCCGCGAAGCAATGCTCAAGAAATACATGGCGATGGGAGCAGAGCAAACCCGCCGCGCGCAGAACGATCTGAACAGTGTCCAGAACAGTTTGAAGGTCTACCGTGGACAGATTGCCGGACTTAAGGACAAGGCGCTAATGGATCGCAAGATGAAAGACGAAGCAGCTCTGCGCACGTCCATCGCCGCCAATCCCGAGCGGCAGAGGATGTATGGCGACGCCTGGGATGCGATTGCCAAAGCGCATCAGGCATATCCGTCGTACATTCGCGAACGCCGGATTTTTGATCAGGCGGGCGGCTTCAACACCTCGCTATTCGGCATTGCGCGTACCCTGGTAAGGCTGGCTGCCGAGAGCTCCAAGCCGAATGCCGAGCGCTTGCCTGAATTTACCGACGCGCGCCGCGCTTCGCTTGAGTTAGCACTCTACTCGCCGGCGCCGGTCCACGACGACTTCGAAAAGCTGAAGTTGGCCGACTCTTTGGGATTCATGGTGGAGTTGCTGGGTGCAGATAACGCGCTCGTCAAACAGATCCTGAACGGTAAGACGCCCGAAGCTCGCGCCAACGAATTGATTGAAGGCACTAAGCTGAAGGACGTCGCGTTTCGAAAGGAACTCGCCGCCGGTGGCATCAAAGCGATTGAGGCATCAACTGATCCAATGATCGTCCTGGCCCGGACCATCGATGCGCGCGCGCGCGAGTTGCGCAAGCGCTTTGAAAGCGAAGTCACCGGCGTTGAGCGCACCAACTACAGCAAGATCGCTCGCGCCCGCTTCGAGACCGAAGGCACTAAACTTTATCCGGACGCGACCTTCACGCTGCGCCTCTCATACGGCGCCGTCAAAGGATATATGGAGAACGGCAAGAAAATTGCGCCATTCACGACACTCGGTGGGTTATATGATCGCGCGGCCGGATTCAAGTATGAGTTTCCCTACAATCTGCCGCCGCGATGGATGGAGAAAAAGTCGGCGGTGAACCTGAACACGCAGTTCAATTTTGTCTCGACCAATGACATCATCGGAGGCAACTCCGGCTCGCCGACCATAAATAAGCAAGGCGAGTTGGTGGGCTTGATCTTTGACGGCAACATTCAATCGCTGGTGGGCGACTTTATCTACGACGAGTCGGTCAACCGCGCGATCTCAGTCGATGTGCGAGCGATGCAGGAAGTGCTGCGCAAAGTCTTCGGCGCGAATGAGATTGCGGATGAATTGACGAAAGGTTGAGACCTTGCGGCTTTGCCGCTGCCCAATGCGGTGAGGCTTGCCTCACCGGCCAGTATCGGAGAGTTGAAAAAAGGCTGCGCCTCTGGATCGAGGCCTAGCCTCTCCTCATTTCTAGAAGCGACGGAAAGGCGAAGCCTTTCCGCATTCTGCTTTGGCATAGCCGCACCAGACTCAGCCTACATCACCTCGCTTGCTCCTCTCTTCCGCTGGGTATAAGCTAAAGCCCAACAAACCCCCCGTATAACTCTCTCCGCTGTAGGTTTGAAGTCAGAAATCTACGTGAATATCTTGAAAAAATGACTTTGTCTGAAAGAGGAACACCATGAGAAAACTTATTTTGGCTTTAGCGATGGTGCTGGTCACGGCAAGTTTTGTTGCTGCCGACCACATTTACCTGCGCGATGGACGAATTGTGCACGGTACCCTGCTGGGGTTTGTCAACGGACGTTTCGTCGTGCGCCTCGAGCCGCGCTATTCGACCTATCCCAGCGCAACGACGGACCCCAACGTGGCTCGTGCCCGGGCCAACGAAGGCGAGATTCAGTACTTCAGTCCGAACGAGGTTGATCGCATCGAGATTGACGGGCGCTCGTTTGATGACGCGCGCTTTGAGACAAAGACTGTGCAAGTGACACTCGATCCGAACTGGGTTGACAGTGGGGTAGACTTGCGACGCGGCGAGCACGTGCAAATCAATGCAACGGGCATTATCACTGCCGGGCGCACGCGAATAACGCCGGACGGTGTGCAGCGCACCGATCCGACGGCGCCTTTACCAAACGCCAAAGAAGGCGAGCTGATCGGCTCTATCGGAGACGATCCTCGTGCGCCGATCATTGAACTGGGCGCGAACCGCGAGTTCATCGCCGATCGCGACGGGCGACTTTATCTCACGGCCAATCGAGGTTCATACAGCGACGCGCGCGGCGGCTTCACGGTTCAGATTCGGAGTGAGCGAGACCTCAATACGGCCGAGAACCAGGACGACCGCTACCCACGAAATCCCGGACGCGCACGGGCGCGTTCACGGCAACCGATTGATAATGTTCCGCGGGAAGTAACGATTACCGTGCCCGGGACGTCGCGCGGCACAGACACCGGCATTGATGTGCGCGCCGGCGATCCCATCACCATCACGGCGACTGGGACAGTCATTGCCGGGCGGCGCATCGGCCAGGTTGGGCCGGAAGGCGCCCGAACCAGCGGGCTGGGATCGATCATCGGCACGCGGCCGGTGCCGACTGCGGGAGCCGGAGCGCTGATCGCTTACATTCGTATGCCCGACGGGCAGATGAGTCAGGCCTATCTGATCGGCAGTCAACTTTCTTCCACTGTTCCCGTAGACGGCCGCTTGATTCTGGCCATCAACGATGACTATTACAGTGACAACGGCGGCAGCTTTACCGTGAGGATTAGATACTAACGGCGTTACAGAACCGCTTGCGGTAGCAA
>WNFR01010897.1_pt1 | contig 12999 bp, 11 predicted proteins | sample 5400221 | NCBI WGS metagenome assembly WNFR01 (sample SAMN13153357, study PRJNA577476) | soil metagenome | isolation source: 40 cm soil under Madrone tree | place: USA:California | collected 2016-06-14
TCACCGAGTTCAGCATGGCATAGGCTAGAACTCGGTGACATATCCAGCCAAAGCGTCCAATGGAGGTAAACTTCGCCGACCAGGCAGTTGAGGCCCTCATGAGGTGGGAAAAGACTCGTGAGGACATTACGGAACTCGACGAGATCGCCATGCTCGTCGGTGACAAGAATGGTTGCGAATGAAGGAGATACAAGCTATGCAAAATACCATCACGAAGACCGCATCCAGCTTCTGGCCGATCGTTTTCCCGCTCGCGCTTGCCCAGTTCGTTTGTTCTTACGCCGCCACCACCATGAATGTTTCCATCGGCAGCATCGCCCAAGATCTGGGAACAGATGTTCACTCTATTCAAATAACGATCACCTTATTCACCCTCACCATGGCTGCGTTGATGATCCCCGGCAGCAAGCTGACGGATATCTGGGGCCGTAAATTCTGTTTAATGCTCGGCCTCATCGTGTACGCTCTGGGAGCGCTGATCGCGACGTTCGCCCCGGTTCTGGGCGTCTTGTTGTTTGGCTATTCCTTGCTGGAGGGCGTTGGCACTGCTCTGCTGATCCCGCCCGTCTATATTCTGTGCACGGTCTCCTTTCTCGACCTGCCCACACGTGCCAGAGCGTTTGGCGTCATCAGCGCAGCAGGCGGAATCGGGGCCGCAGCGGGGCCACTCATCGGCGGTATCATTACCACTGCGATCAGCTGGCGCGCTTCTTTCACCTTGCAAGTCCTGATTGTTGTAGTGATTATGGTGCTCAGCCGTCGCATCGCTGATCCCGGGGTACAGGGTGCCAGACCGCGCTTCGATATCATCGGAACGATCCTTTCGGCTGCCGGACTCGTCTTTGTGGTGCTTGGCATCCTTCAATCGGGAACGTACGGCTGGATTACGGCCAGCCAGAATTTTACCATCGGCCCTACCGTGGTCATCCCTCAGGGCGGTATCTCACCGGTCTGGCTCTTCGTCGGAATCGGCGCCCTCTTTTTAGTGGGGTTCTTCTTCTGGATCCGATCCCGAGAACGGGCCGGCAAAGAGCCGCTCTTATCCACGCACCTGTTCCGCAATCGTACCTCCAACCTGGGGTTAGTGACACAACTCATCCAATGGTTCATCGTGCAGGGCAGCTTCTTCGTGATCTCGGTCTTCCTGCAAGAGGTGCACCATTACAACGCCATTCAAACCGGCCTGGCGCTCACCCCCACCACCATCGGCATCCTGCTCACAGGCGCCCTTGCGGGCAGACTTGCGCAAAGGCGTGCGCAAAGAACCCTCATCCAGGCAGGCTTTGTCTTAACCATCGTCGGCATGATCCTGCTGTTGCTCTTAGCGCGTCTCACCTCAAGCAGCCTCGCCTCCATTCCGGGCCTTCTGTTGATAGGTCTGGGAGTGGGAGTGATGCTGACCTCCTCGGTCAACGTCGTGCAGTCCAGCTTTCCCGACAAAGACCAGGGGGAGATCTCCGGCTTATCGCGCAGCGTTTCTAATCTGGGGTCCTCGCTTGGGACAGCCATTGCCGGCTCGGTGTTGGTCACGACACTCGTCCCGCCAGATAAGACCTACCCCCTGGCCCTGATTACGATGATCGTCTTTACATGCATTGGCCTGATCGCGGCGCTCCTCCTTCCCTCTCTCAAACCGGCTCATTGAGGGCGTTTTATAACTGGGAAACCTCCCAAAGGTGAGCTAAAACCCGTTTGGGAGAACGGATGAGATCAGGACGGTGAGCCTGCCAAGCGGCCAAACCGGCGACGAGGGAGGGCGCATAGATCAAGGCCACTTGCCGGACGATGGTCGACCAGCCCGAGTAAGCAGGCCGTTGCAAACGAAAGAAGGGCAAGCCACAGGCCAAGGCCAGCGCAGGCCAACTCTTGAGCCAGTCATGCACGTCCTGGTAGGAAAGACAGCCAGCTTCATCAAAGGCGCGTCAACTTTTGTTCGCTCCTCACATCGGTTCCTCAATAAGGGGGGTGAGATGTGCCTCACCCCTATCATGGCTAGCATGGCGTAAGAGTGTCAGGGCGATGGTTGGGTATATGATAACTGACCGGTTGAGCTCGACAACTGCTCTCTTCTGTACGTGATGATTCTTGCTTGTCAGCGCTCGCTCGACCAGATCCCTGAGCACCAGTCGCAAAAAGCTCATTCATGAGAATGACTATAGTCGAAGACGCGCGAGACGGCTATTCCCTATAGGGTATAGATTTTGCAGAGGGCAAGCGACTCCCGCAGGGCGACCCTTTGCAGGAAATAATACATGGCATCGCTCAACGCTATATGGTATACTTTATCCTGCGCTATGGAATCTGCAGGTGCTTACGTTCAGTGTGGGGGTGGGATGTTACCAGAGCTACGCAAGAGATATCGCTACGACCAAAAAGCGAGGCAGGATGGTGATACGATGACAACCGATCATTCCCCCCACAAGCGGCTGAATCTGGATACTCACCTGTCTCCACCAAGGGGGATTTCCGCCACATGCCCCACCCCCTCACGGCGCTGATTGGACGCGCACACGAGGTACAGCAGGCATGGACCCTGCTGAGGAACCCCGGGATACGCCTTTTGACCATCACTGGCCCGGGAGGGATTGGCAAGTCACGCCTGGCCTTGCAGGTCGCAGTGGACGTGCAGCGGGACTTTGCCGATGGGTACTGCTCCGTCGAGCTTGCCCACTTCACTACCCCCCAACAGGTAGGGCTCAGTATCGCGCAAGCGCTCGGACTCCGTGTGAGAGGGCGCGAGCCGTTTGAGCGTCTGAAGACCTTTCTGCGCGAGAGGCACCTGCTGTTACTGCTGGACAACTTCGAGCAGGTACCGGCAGCGGCACCGCTGCTCCCGGAACTACTCGCGGCCTGCCCCCAGCTCAAGATCCTGGTGACCAGCCGCGCCGTCTTGCGGGTGCAGGGCGAATTCGAGTTCCCTGTCCCGCCACTGTCCGTCCCCGACCTGCATCACCTTCCATCGCTCGAAGCCCTGGCGCACTACGGAGCGGTCGTACTCTTCGTGCAGCGCGCGCGGGCGATTGCGCGCGATTTCCGGCTGACTGAAGAGAACGCCCAGGACATCGCAGCGATCTGCGCCCGGCTGGACGGCTTGCCGCTGGCGATTGAACTGGCGGCGGCCCACACGAAAGTGCTCCCACCTCGCCTGTTGCTCGCCCGCCTGGAGAAGCCGCTGGACGTGTTGACGCGCGGCGGGCCAGATCTACCCGTGCGCCAGCAGACGCTGCGCATGAACTGCATGGATTGTCCCTGTGAGTCCTCTGAAGGGGACTATAATTTGTCACACGTACCCGGCTGCTTATTGGAAAGACTTCTACCCCAAGATATGCTGATCTCCTCTCTGTCATGGTGTTTCGTCCTTTCCCTTACCTGGCTGTATCCTGTCTCCCATCGTCGATGTATCGACCCTCCCCCGACCGAAGGCATCAATGCTGCCCCAACGTCCCGGGATGTCCAGCAATTCGATCCGGCCCAGCATCCGAGGCAGGGCCGGATCGACAACAAGGTGGTCACCAACCGGCTCCAGGCCAAGCATCGCGCGCAGAAGCAAGAGCGGCGCCCCACTGGCCCAGGCTTGCGGGCTACATGCGGTTGGATACTCCACCGGAAACTCCGTCAATTCACGCCGATAGCCGGCGAACGCCTCCGGCAGGCGGCCCTTGAAGTAGGCAGCAGCCTCGAGCATGTTCATCGCAACCCGTGCAGCCTCCTCACGATAGCCGTAGCGTCTGAGCCCCATCGCAATAAAGGAGTTGTCGTGTGGCCAGACCGTACCGACATGATACCCAATCGGGTTGTAGCCACCCTCTCCTTCCGCCATGGTGCGTATGCCCCAACCGGAATAAAGTTTAGGGCCCATCAGGTGACGTACAAGAGCCTCCGCCTTGTCCTCATCGACGATGCCACTCCAGAGCAAGTGCCCAATGTTCGAGGTCAACGAATCAACCTTGCGCCCATCACCATCGATGGCAAGTGCGAAGAACTCTCGATCTTCGAGCCAGAAGTCCTGGTTGAACCTCCGCTTCAGTTCGGCTGCTTGGCTCTCTAAGCGTTTGGCAAGCTCAGGATCGTCCCAGAACTCGCGAGCAAGACGCGCGCAGCGCATCTTGGCGTCGTAGACATAGCCCTGAATCTCACACGTCGCGCGCGGCAGGCGCGAGAGCGTGCCATCGGCGAACAGGATGGAGTTCGATCCTTGTCCCTTGCCGCTGCGCCAGGGCACGTAGCGCCGCCTCGGCTAGCTCGGATGTGAAAGGGAGCGCCTGGTAGCTCGCGATCATGCTGTCCCTGCCGAAGATGGTCATGAACCAGGGTAAGCCAGCGGCAGGCAGCGCCTGTCCTGACAGCGTCAAAGGATAAAAGCGCAGGGCCGCCAGGTCAACCAGACTCCGACTGTAAGTTACTTGGAGAGACGGCCACTCACACGAAAGTCGTGGTAAAGCTTCACTCAACTTCTCCAGACTCCTCTTCACGTTCGACCTCGCTCGTTGATCTCCGTGTCCGTTCTTCGTCTCCTGGTGATTCTCGTCGAGCAAGCCTAACCTGATGACGACATCCAGAGACGTAGTCCACTGGCTGTGAGGTTCGATATGCACAGCGAAACTCAGACCGTGCTCGTCGATGTCGGCCTCGGCACTGGCGGTAATCAAGGTCTCACGGATGAAGGTTTCACGACGATAGCCGAGTACCAGGCGGTCGCTTTCGATCCGATGGTAGAACTCACCTTTTTTTGTAAGTTTATCTTTGACCTCGAACAGATCAGCAAAGTCAGCCGCCGCTTCAATGCGCACCTTGAGGTCAACTGGTTGGTCTTTGTGATTGAGGATGGTCACATCCTCGTGGAAGCCGTTTCCGATTGCTCGTTTGCGCATGATCGACTGGTCAGCATCTACATAGATGGTGCCGGTTCCTGGAACAAGGAAGAACTGTACGTAGAAGTAATCGAGGTCATCCGTAGACAGGATGTTCGGACGCAGCCCGTCCACTGTCAGCAGCCAGCGTGAAAGAAAACGCGTATCCCACGCAAACAGCCCCAGCGGCTCAGTCGGCGAGGCGTCGATGTCTCCGCGTAAGTCACTGACCACGAAGTTGTTTCCCTCCAGGACACTAACCGTTGTTTTCTCACCCATTGTCTTCTCCTTTATCCCTGTTTCCCGCGGGACAGGCTCTCATCGGGAAAGAGCCGCTGGAACATCTGCGCTAGCGCGAGATTGCCTGTGATCTTCATCCTCCCTTGCATGAACAGCGTGGTGGGATTCTGCTTTCCCACCACCAGGCGGTCGAAGTCTTCCCGGCTGCACACAAGCACGCAGTCTGCTCCAACCGTATCTCTGCTCACCGACAGCGATCCATTGTTAACGACGACGAACCAGCTTCCCACATCCTCGATATCACATCGGATGGTTCCAGAGATGCCATGAAGCAGTGGTTCATACCCACGTTCGGCAAGTCGCTCAAAGAAAGCTTGAGTCGTAGCACTCATAGGTCCTCCTCAATAGTAGACCCTGCCCGGTTGCAGTGCTGAAGAGCCACAACCAGACCGGACGCTTTATGCACTATATCAACAGCCAGCAGCGGAGTACCTCTGCAACACTCCAGGCCTGCGCAAAACACCCCGCTGGCGTGAAAGGAGGTTCCGGTTCTGCTACTTCACTGACTGTACCCAGGCAGGCATCCCACAGATGCTTCATGAGTGGTTGGAGCAAAGAGCGTACCGCTGCCTGGTCCTTGTAGATAGCGAGATGGACATCAACGTATGGACCGATCAACCACGGCCAAACTGTTCCCCGGTGATACGCACCATCGCGTTGTTGTGAATTCCCGTTAAAATGCTTGCAGTACGATGGATCACCGGGACTGAGCGAGCGCAGCCCCATCGGTGTGAGTAAGGCTTCTGATACTTTCTGTAGCATACTCTGCATTTGTTCCCTGGTGAGCAGCGCGGGGGTCAGCGACGCGGCAAACAACTGGTTGGGACGCAGCGAGGCATCGTTCTGCCCCACAACCCCCTCAACATCGACCACATCGTAAAGATACCCTCCTGCTTCATACCAGAAACGCCGGGTGAAATTCTCACGCACCTTTGAACGAAGTTGACCGAACCGGCTAGCATCAAGAGAGAAGCGTCCTGCCCAGGATTCCATACAGGTGAGCGCGTAATACCAGAGCGCGTTTACCTCTACAGGTTTGCCATGACGAGGGGTGACCACCCAATCACCAACCTTGGCATCCATCCAGGTGAGTTGCACCCCCGGTGTACCGCCACGCAGCAAACCATCGGCCGGATCGACGCCGATGCCATAGACTGTGCCTTCTACATGCCTGTCAATAATGCTGCTGAGCGTTAGGAAGAGTTCATTGAGCAGCGACCAGTCTCCCGTCGTCGTGAGGTAGCGATCAAGCCCATGGAACATCCAGAGGGTCGCATCAATCGTATTGTACTCTGGTGCCTCTCCACTGTCGGGGAAACGGTTAGGAATGAGTCCCCCGTGGGTATAGGAGGCAAATGCTTCGAGGAGACTGCGCGCCTCGTTATACCTCCCCGTGCTGAGGAGCAATCCGGGTAGGGAAATCATGCTGTCCCGTCCCCAGTCTGCGAACCAGGGATAGCCGGCAATGATCGTCTTAAGGTCAGTGGAGAGATGTTCTTGCCCGCTGCCTGGCTGGCTGTCTTGCGCGTTTGCTGGGCGAGCGACGATAAATTGATCGGCGGCAAGTGCCAGCCGAGCAAATACTGGATCTGCTTGTGGCAGGGGATCTTTTGAGCGATTCGCCGTCGCCAGGAGTTGTTGGGCACGCTGTTGGTGGCGCGTCCAGGCCTTCTCCACGGCCGCTTCATGCTGAGGGCTGCCCAACTCAGCCTGCAAATGAGGTTCAGCGCTGAGTACAATGGTCACACGCTCCCCTGGAATCAACTGTAGACGAAATGTGCCCGGCTGGTACACGTCCTCTCTATCAGGAAGGCCGCGCTCTGTCTCACGTCGATGCTTCACCCCCCAGAACCAGTACCCTGTCGGGGTAAAATGGGCAGAAGATCCTAAGACAAGGGAGTAGGCTGGAGCTCCCTCATACGCACGTATGCGGCAGCGATTCCCCTGATCCTCCACCACAAAATGCCAGTTGGCATCTCCATGTGTCGCGCTATGGTGATTGCGGTAGAGGCAGAAAGGAGCGAGCGTGAGCGTCAGAGGCGCGTCACTCGCTCCTTTACCGGGCGCAGCGGAGAGCGCATACTGTACATACGTTGTGTTTTGTCCGTATTCCATCCAGATGCGCTTCTCAAGCGTTATGTTTTCGTCCAGTCGATAGCGAAAGCCAGGTACATCGGCCTCTAACGAAAACGTGTCGAGGTAGTTGTATCCTTGCGGGTCGATAGTGCCATCCTGGTATTCATTCACGCCCAGTTTGAGAACACGGTTATCTGGTAGTTCAGCCGTTTCATCTATTTTGGTGACCAGGACGTCCCGTTCAACAGGAGGGCGAAGCGCTGCTACAAGCAGACCGTGATAGCTGCGTGTAGTTGCCCCAGCAAGAGAGCCAGCAGCATAGCCACCCAACCCATTCGTTACGTACCATTCATGATCGAGTCCCGCTTGCACATTTCTACAAATATCCGGGCCCACAGAGAGATTCCAGGCATTTGCAGTGGCGCGATCGGTTTCAACTCCAGGTTGTATGGTCATTTTTTGCGTAGCCGTGCGGAGATCCTCCCTTTTAAGTCAAGTACAGAGGCCAGGCACGAGCTCTCCTTTCTTCATTACGGTAACATCAAACCGGACCATTAAAAAGCGAGACAGCGATCGGCGTAATACTATTTGCCTTCTGCAGATAGGTCTCTTCATCTGCCTCAATCATGAGCTTGTGAATGACCACGAGATCAGCATCGGGTACCCAATCAAACGGTTGCAGGCAGAGCCACTGCGTTAATTGCCCCTTTTCTCTCACCTGTACTTGCCCAGGAGACCGTGGCACACGGTAGATGCGTTCTGGATCGCTGGGGCTGGGAATATCGATGTAGCCCTGCCAGATCAATTGGACGTATTGTTCAGCGGTCAGGACGGCGCGCAGAAGCTCGCCCGCCCGACGCTTCGCCCCTGGCCGCTTGTGATAGCTACCACTGATGAACACCCAAGGCAACAAGGGCAGCAGAACGACTATCAAAACACCCACCAGTGTTGCCATATTCATCCCCCAACCACCCGTGGGACCATGACAATCTGCGAGACCTGGGCGTCAAACTGCTCAAGACGCTCTACCGGTTTGCCCGGTTCGACACGAAAAGCCGTCGCGCCCCTGGCGCGCTCGCGCGCAAAGATCCGTTCTGCTTCGCGAATCGCGGCCAGCGCTTCAACATCACCCGCCAGGGCGTCCTGTCCATTCCAGCGCAGGCGCTCATCCCCGCGCTTCGATATGATCCGTAACATTCCCATTGTGTTCCTCCTTCATCATCTTTGTCAGTGTTGCTAGTAGTGCTTCTGTAGGACGGTGGCTTTCACACAGTGAGCTGATCTTCCTGGTAGGCGCGCGTCACGCCCACGTGATGAGCCATCTTAAATTAGTGTACTGGCTCAGGACCGAAAACACACCCTCAGAACACACTATTTTTGCGTGCTTCCGCAGCGAACAAAAATAGTGTGTTCTGAGGGTGTAATCGCGAACATAAAATAGTATTCTAGACGCAGTGATCGTATTCCTCATAATTGAGAAATTGGCAATCAGCAAGCGAGGAGAGAACATCATGACAGATACAGAACGAAATCGACTTCAAGAAGCGCATGAGGACAAGCAGCCGTGGTATCGCTGGGGACCCTATCTGACCGAACGTCAATGGGGGACCGTCCGCGAGGATTATTCCCCTGATGGTGATGCATGGGATTTTTTTCCACATGATCACGCCCGCTCGCGCACGTATCGCTGGGGCGAAGATGGATTGATGGGGATCAGCGATGATAAAGGGCTGTTATGTTTTGCCCTTGCCCTGTGGAACGAGGCCGATGCGATCTTGAAGGAACGGCTCTTCGGCCTGACGAACTCAGAGGGCAACCACGGTGAGGATGTGAAGGAATACTATTTCTTTCTCGACAACACCCCGACCCACTCATATATGAAGGCGTTGTATAAATATCCACAGCGTGCCTTCCCCTATTACGATCTTGCCACCACGAATCGCAGTCGCGGTCGCCATGAACCCGAATACGAGCTGATGGACACGGGCATCTTCGCGGAAAATCGCTACTTCGATGTCACGATGGAATACGCCAAAGCAAATCCTCTTGATATCCTGATCCGTGTGAGCGCCACCAATCGTGGACCAGAGGCGGCAACGCTGCACCTGCTTCCCACGCTCTGGTTCAGCAACACCTGGGCATGGGGCTATGACGACCGCCGGCCTGTGCTGACCGCCGTCGAGCCTGGAGCAGGGCAAGCGGGCGGAGAAAGCGCCCGTCTCGTGCATGTACAGCATCCTGAGCTGGGTGACTACTGGCTGGCGTGTGAGGGGACGCCCCAGTTACTCTTTACCGAGAACGAAACCAATGATGAGCGGCTGTGGGGAGTTGGGAATCGTACCCAGTACGTCAAAGACGGCATTCATGAGACGGTGGTCAAGGGTGCCAAAGAGAAAGTTAATCCGCAGGGCGTTGGGACTAAGGCCGCGGCACACTACAGCGTCATCATTGCGCCAGGCGCGACGCAGACGATCATGCTGCGCTTGTCAGCCAACCGGCAGAGCGCGCCATTTGCCGGTGCTGCGGAACTCTTCACCACACGCATTGGAGAAGCTGACGATTTTTACCGTGCGGTGAGTACAGCTCAGACGGAGGATGCGCGCGCAGTCCAGCGACAGGCTCTCGCCGGCCTGCTCTGGAGCAAGCAGTTCTACTATTATGATGTGGATAAGTGGCTGCGGGGTGATCCTGCTGGGCCAACGCCACCGCCCCAGCGCAGCCGCAATAAGGGCTGGAAGCACCTGAGCAACAATGATATCATCATTATGCCCGATACCTGGGAGTACCCCTGGTACGCCGCGTGGGACCTGGCCTTCCATTGCATTGCGATGGCGATGATCGACAGCGACTTTGCCAAGAACCAGCTGCTGTTGATGCTCCATGAGCGCTATATGCATCCCAACGGCCAGTTGCCCGCCTACGAATGGGCCTTTAGCGACGTCAACCCGCCGGTGCACGCCTGGGTGGCCTGGCGCATCTACATGCAAGAGAAGGAGCGCACGGGCAAAGGCGATACCGCCTTCCTGGAGCGCATCTTCCAGAAACTGATGCTCAACTTCACCTGGTGGGTCAATCGCAAAGACGCCGAGGAGAATAACATCTTTGAAGGCGGCTTCCTGGGACTGGACAACATCGGCGTTTTCGACCGCAACATGACGCTGCCCGAGGGCGCGGTGCTTGAGCAGTCTGATGGCACGGCCTGGATGGGAATGTTTGCCTCGATCATGCTGGCGATAGCCCTGGAAATGGCGCACACGGACCCGGTGTACGAAGATCTGGCGAGCAAGTTATTCGATCACTACATGTACATCGCCGATGCTATCTACGGGGGAGGGCAGAGCGGCCTGGGGCTCTGGAATGATGAGGACGGCTTCTTCTACGACAAGCTGAGTACGCCTGATGGCCGGCAGATGGCGCTGAAAGTGCGCTCGCTGGTTGGGCTCCTGCCACTGCTGGCCATGGAGACGTTTCCAACCGAGCAGGCAGCAACCTTTCTGGATGAACGCATGCACTGGTTTATGGAGAACCGCCCCTATGTCTCTCGCCTGATCAAGCGCTGGCAGGATACACGCGAGAAGGGCCAGTATAAAGATGTCATGATGCTAGCCATGGTGCGTGGGGATGATCTACGAAGTCTCCTCACATACATGCTTGACCCGCAGGAATTCCTCAGCGACTATGGCATTCGCTCGATCAGCAGGTATCACGCCGCCCATCCCTATGAGGTGAATTTTCCGAGATATGGGACCTATACGGTCAATTACGAACCAGCCGAATCAAGCACCGGAGCTTTCGGCGGGAATTCCAACTGGCGCGGGCCGATCTGGTTCCCCATCAATTTCCTGCTGGTCGAAGCGCTGCAGAAATATCATCGATTTTATGGGGATGATTTGCTGATAGAATGCCCCAGCGGCTCAGGCAAGAAACTGACGCTAGGGCAGGTAGCAGAGGAACTCTCGCGTCGCCTCACAAGCATCTTCTTACGTGATGAGCAGGGTCGACGGCCGGTGTTTGGTGGCAACATGACCTTTCAGAACGACGAACACTGGCGCGATCACGTCTCGTTCCATGAGTACTTTCACGGGGATAACGGGGCGGGAATCGGTGCCAGCCACCAGACGGGCTGGACAGCCGTGGTAGCAAATCTGCTCCAGACGTCCCAGGCAGCCGGGGCCAGAGAAGAAGCAGCTAAAGCAACCCGAGGGGCAATTTAGAAGAATGTAGGTGCTGTGGAGGAGAGCTGACTACGGGCCGCGTTCCCCATAGCACCTACTACAGTGCATGCGTCATCCCAATTTTTCATTTCCTTCACTGTTCGATTCGGTCTACTGCCCTACAGACGCTTGTGCATGCTCAATTTTCAACATCGTCACTCTCCGGATCCAGAAAGATTGGCATCTAATCTGCTTCTACGCATTCGACCGAAAGAATCGGACAGCCGATGTCATGCAGCGCATTGAGGACACCAATCAGTGCGGATTGGTCTGCCAATCGACCCGTCAGGATCGTCATCGCAGCGCGTTTCGGATCGCTTACCTGCTCGATCGTCATGCCGCCGCAATAATCGGACCACTGCTCATCCAGGCTGCCCAAGATACAGATCCGGTACATGGCCGGGTCAAACAAGCTGGCGCTTGGGCGGCATATTTCCATCGCACGTTTCTTGGCTAGCTTCAGCGACTATTCCTGAGAATCACTATAGTCGAAAACGCGCGAGAAAACTATTCCCCACAGGGTATAGAAAGGGTATAGTTTTTGGTGACACTCCGCAAGGGCTAAAGTCCTGCAGCTTCTGACACTCCTACGTAGTCGGTTTCCTGAGAAGATGTGGCGTGGCTACTATATGCACTTCGACTCACCCTCTTCCTTCGCCTTAGCTGGCGGCGAGATAGGAGCATAAGGTGCACATCAGGTTCAGTAGTGTAAATACACCAGGGAAGCCAACCACGCGAGCGCTGTTGTTGTGTGAAAAACAGTATATTTACAGGATGCATTTTCGTTCTTTCGTCAGTATAGTTGAGCATGGAGAGGAAGGAATTCTGCGTACGGAGCACTAGCAATTGGACAGACTCATGGTCAGTGTTTTCATACAAGCAAGGAGGCAAACGTATGGTAGACCCTACGAACATGCAAGCAGAGCAGACACAAACAACGCAGACGCCCGGCACCCAGACACCTACACCTGACGAGCAATCTAATCGCGATGAACTCAAGGAGGCTTCTCAACAATTCTTCCACGCGCTCTTTCGAGCTGGGGTACAGCTGGCTATGACCCCTATGTCTATGCTGCCAGAAGAACCCCGGGAACATTTCGTGAGCGCTGGGCGTGAATTCACTCGTGGGCTGGCTACGCTTGCACACGAACTTGCAGACAATTTTGATAAGATCGTGGATGAGGTCAAAGCGGATGTGGAGAAGGATGCGATGAAGTGAAGGAAGGAGCCACTACAGCTTCCTCCATAACCTCTACCAAATTGTTAGCGTACATGATTTGCCAGGTTATGAATGAAATGAGATGAAAGGCCTTTCGATGAGTAAAAAAACAGCAAGAATATCTCGATTTTCACAAGCTGTGCGCTCATTTCGCGTTTCACGCTTATTGCTCTGGACGATCTGGGTGATTTACCGCGAACGCCGCCGGGTCATCCGCGCGCATGAGAAAGGCCATTACGATGTACAGCCAAACGTTGAAGTGCTGATCAAAGTGCTGGTTGCTTTTCGTCAGACAGCCATTCAACTTGGTGTCTTGATGATCAAGCTGGGTCAGTTCCTC
>WNFR01005464.1_pt1 | contig 12997 bp, 8 predicted proteins | sample 5400221 | NCBI WGS metagenome assembly WNFR01 (sample SAMN13153357, study PRJNA577476) | soil metagenome | isolation source: 40 cm soil under Madrone tree | place: USA:California | collected 2016-06-14
GAAACAGCTCATCCAGCCTGATCAACTCACGCTCCATGCCGATCGTGGCACCTCCATGAGGTCCAAGCCCGTCGCCTTTTTACTGGCGGACCTGGGGGTCACCCCGACGCATAGTCGGCCTCACGTCTCGGACGACAATCCCTATTCGGAAAGTCAGTTCCGCACCATGAAGTATCGGCCGGAGTTCCCGGACCGCTTTGGGTGCCTCCAGGACAGTCGTACTTTCTGTCAGAGTTTTTTTCGGTGGTACAACGAGGAGCACCGACACTCCGGCGTAGGCTTGTTGACGCCAGCGATGGTTCACTATGGTCAAGCGGAAAACTTCCTGCGGCAACGCCAGGAGGTGCTCGATGTTGCCTACCAACGTCACCCGGAGCGCTTCGTACGAAGCGCTCCCAAACCATCGGTCCTTCCCAGCGCAGTCTGGATTAACAAGCCGGTTCCCACTCCGGAACCGCTGCCTGTGGGAAGTGGCAGATGAAACAGAAAAAGCGGGGATGCGGTGGGTCGACCGAGTTGGCGATCGTCGTTGCTAGGCGATCCTGGCGCGAAATTTCCTTGTGGAAAACTGAAACGCTCACTAAATTCCGTGAGTACCTGTCTCAAAGTCGTTGACACGCGCCGAGATTTGTCTGGGGTTACTCCAAAGACTCACATGATACAATCTGCTTTCCTTCGGTAAAAGAGGATTCAAAATGAGTCGGCGGAAAATCGCTCTGCGTTCTCTCAAAAATCTATCTACTTTCATCGGTGCGATTGCGCTGTTCTCCTATTTTTACAACTGGACCGTCGGAGGCCCTGACTGTCTAAATTAGCGGGGAGCACTACATACCAATGCCGCACTTTCCGTGATCCAACTCTGAACGATTGACCGTCAACGAAATTTCCCTCGACTCTCACTGCCATCACGTTACCGCTGATGCGAGCTGGCGCGCTTTGGCGAAATAGAATCTCTGTGATTGGTCGCTTTGGCGTACTCCGGCAGCCGCTGATGAGGCCAGACACTTGGAGTGGCGTTCCCTTTGGACTTGGTCAGGAAACTTGCAATTGCGGGAAAGGCACTTCCGAGGTTGCGCAACTCTTTGCCCCACCTAGAAAGAAATGAACCTCAAAACAATGCGCTTAAGCATTTGCAACCCGATTGCTCGTAAGAGGATGTCTGGGTGTCAGGATCGTCTCAGACTGCTAGCCATTCGCCTCGGATGGAGCGCAGAAGCTCGAACTCGTTGGGTTGCTGTCACGCTTGAGGAGGGTAATGCGATTGGGCATTTCCCGGATATCAGGTAATTTCGATAGAAGATTACTGTAAACACCACTTGTGTGAAGCGGCGTCCAATAGGGAATATCAATGCGAAAGGAAGGAACACAGATGCGGAAAATGCCATCTCGTGCTAGTCTTCCGACTGCTTACCGGTCTTCCGGGCCCAGCCTCGGCACATCAAATAACCTCAGCAACTGTCTCGGCGAGCTGTACTATCTATAGCATTGCTGTCTCCGGGACTAATCTTCTCAACCCGTCAAAAAGAAACGTGCAACCATTTTTTAGTTATACCCGCCAGCTTCCGGAGTCCGGCAATGCGAATGTTGTTCAGAGATGAGCTGGGCCACGTCAACGAAGACCATCCTCGAAGGAAACTCCCGCGTGCTTCCACGGCTAATGGCAATGGCTTGTCAACCTGTCTGCCCGCGGCAAGCGCGAGGACGATTAAACGCGTACCTCGTCCCTCTGAAACAACAAATTCCCATTCCGCGGGGCTTATATTGCTGGATGCCTTTCTGCGGCCTCTTAACGCAGACGAAGAAGCTGTTTCCATCCTTTCTTACCCGGAGATCCCGCGCCGAAGCAAACGCTTTGACGATTTCCTCATGCGACGGATCGAGTCGGTGCTTCCCAGGCAAAATGGCACTCCGCGCTCAAGATTCCTCCATGAAGTTACATCCGGCAAAAGGAAGTATCAACTTCGGGTGTTCTCTCTGAAATCTCACATGGGTCATGACGCACGACCGAGCTTGGTCATTCTGCTGGAGAGGAGCCACCAGGCGGCGATTGATCTCGGACGGGTCGCTCAGAAATTCCGCCTGACACAACGGCAAACGGAAGCCCTCGAACTTCTGATGCTGGGACATACAACAAAGGAGATCGCCTGCCGAATGGACATCAGTCCGAATACCGCAAAGACCTTCTTGAGATCCCTTATGTTCAAGACCGGAGCTTGTGACAAGTCCGGCGTCCTGGCGAAAATCCTGCAGTTCTCGGCAGGTGCATCAGGGTGAAACGCCGTTTTTCACTCGTCCATAATTAATTGCTCTGCACTACAATCAGTCAGAAAGACCAATGATAGCTTTTTCCTTATGATAAGATGCGTTTACAAGCGCGGATAAAACGAGGCCATTCCCGCTATCCGATCGACGGCAAATTTGAGGGTAACGAATTGTCCTCATCGTATCATGCGAAGAAAAAAACAGTGACCTTCAGAGGACAGGTAAAGCATATCTCCGACGGCGGGTTCTGCCTTGTTGCGACTCACGCGCCCAAGCAATCCGCGCTCGTCAAGGCCAGCTCAGGCTCGCTCATATGCCGGCACAGATCCCCACGCTCGTTCAAATCCGTTGGATAGACCGAGCGCCTCGTCGGCATTACCGTATCGGCCTCCAATACGTCGTCTGAAGGGTGCGCGTCTACACCTCGCCCGGGGTAATTAAACAAGTCAAAACCAGTTCGCAGTACTAGCCGACAGAGTTAGCCCCCATGGTAATTGACGTGGCTGCTGCGCACTCCTAAGGTATGCACGTTTGTAATCGAACGTTCATAGAGCGTTCACGGAACATTCACCAGGACCCACCGGCCCTGCCAGGTGTGCTACTCCGTTTTTGATGAGAGGAAAAGTGCAAATATTGGTCACGGGCGGTGCAGGGTATGTCGGCAGCCATACTGCTAAGTTGTTGGCACGAGCCGGATATGAGCCGATCGCGCTGGATAGCCTGAACACCGGTCACCGCTGGGCCGTACAGTGGGGACCGTTCGTACAGTGTGATCTGGGAGACTTCAACTTACTCCGAGAGGTCATAAGGGCCTACGACATTCAAGCAGTCATCCATTTTGCTGCGCACGCTTACGTTGGCGAATCCATGCGCGATCCCCGCAAATACTTCCGCAACAATGTGGTGAATACGCTCAATTTGCTGGATGCCATGATTGACACGAAAGTTAGGCACATCATCTTCTCTTCTACTTGTGCCACATACGGAGTTCCGCAAGAGGTTCCCATTCCCGAGCATCACTCCCAGTCGCCCGTGAATCCCTATGGAGAGTCAAAGCTCTTCGTAGAGCGGATGCTCAACTGGTATGGCCATTCTTACGGGCTGCGATGGATGGCTTTGCGGTATTTCAATGCTGCGGGCGCGGATCCAGAGGGTGAGATTGGGGAGGAGCACGATCCTGAACCGCACCTAATACCACGCGCGATCCAGGCCGCGCTGGGTGAAATCCCGTTTGTGGAGATTTACGGCTCGGACTATCCAACGCCTGATGGGACTGCAGTCCGGGATTACATCCACGTGACGGATTTGGCGGAAGCGCACTACCTCGCGCTTGCCAACATCTTGGACGGAGGGGAGAGTACCGCCCTCAACCTGGGAACGGGAAAAGGTCACTCCGTGCGCGAGGTCATTGCTGCCGTGGAACGGACGAGCGGCTGTTATGTTCCTGTTCGTGAGGCGGAGCGGCGTGCCGGCGATCCTCCGTTTCTTGTGGCAGATGGCACGAAAGCCAAAGAACTTCTCGGATGGAAGCCGCGCCACTCTTCGTTGGATGAAATCATTGAAACGGCTTGGCAATGGCACGACAGGCAAGCCCAGGTTCCCGCAGCCCAAGTAAATCTGGAGGCGCACGGAGGCACAGGTCCGCATGCAGCAGCAGACTGACTACCAACAAGTCGACTTGTTCCCTACTGATTGGAACCCGCCGGGGCAATCGCCGGTGCCGGGCTTGCACTCCAATCTTCGCGACGGGGGCGGGCGTCACCCTTTTGCGTGGAGTGGCTGCGAAATTCCCACCGTGGCCTTGCATCTCGCGCGGCGCCTGTTTCTCGCATTTGTGATGTTCCCGCTCCTCCTTCTAGCTGAGGAAAGCGGGAACATAACTGGCAAAGTTGAGGAATCTAACGGCGGAAGGCTGGCCGGGGTGAAGGTGGCTCTAGTCAATCAACAGACGAACACGAGACAGGAGACGGTGACGGCAGAAGACGGCAGATTCAGCCTCAGGGATCTGACACCAGGAACTTACCTTCTTCAGATTGAAGCGAGCGGGTTCGAGCCATACAAGGCGAACATTCAGGTGGGGACGGAAAAGCTGAACCCCTTGAAGATCAAGCTAAAACTTCGGACTGTCGAAGAGGAAATTACCGTTCACCCCGACGCAGCCGATGATCGGCTGTCTCCGGAAACCAACACGGATTCGATGAAAATCGACGAGACCTTTTTCAACGGGCTTCCGCTCGAAGTCGATTACCTCCAGCCATTCATCGACACGTTTTCATCCCCGGCAGCACAGGGCAGTGAGGGGACTTCGATCGTTGTTGACGGCGTCGATGGGGGAGAACTCGACATGCCCACCGCGGCCATCCGGACAGTGAAAATCAACCGCAACCCCTATTCAGCGGAATTTCAGCATCCCGGGAGCGCAAGGGCGGAAATTACTACAAAGCATAGCCACAAGAAGCGTTACGAAGGAAACATTGCATTCTACGCAAGAAATTCCGTCTTCGATGCACGAAACGCCTTTGCCAACACAAACCCAAATCTAAATCGCCGATTCGTGGAGGGCAGCTTCGGAGGGTCACTTCCGGGCCACAATGGCTCGTTTTTCCTCGCCGGGCAGCGTTTAATGAACGACCAAAGCGCGGTTGTGAATTCCCTAGATACCGTTGCGCTAGCGGGTCCTCTTAACATTAATGTGCCCACACCGGAACGACGCGACCACCTCTTCGTGCGGGCACAATGGTCTCTCACGGAAATGCAATCTCTCTCCCTGAACTATACGTTCTCGGACCAATCGACGAGGAACAAAGGCGTTGGAGCACTGACCCTGCCGGAGCAGGGATTCGGCATGGGTCGGCATACACATCGGGTGCAATTGATCGACAGTTTGGCGTTGTCGCCTCAACTCCGCAACGAGGCCGTTTTAGTTTTCAAGAACCAGGAAGACCGAACCGGGAGTCCGGCTAGCGGCCAAGAACTCCTGGTAAGCGGCGTATTTATAGGGGGCCCATCCCAGTCCTTTGATGGCAAGGAAAGACGCGCATTTGATTTCCAGGATGTAGCGACGTATATCCGCGGAAAGCACAGCTTCCTTTTCGGCGCTACGGTCAGGAATGATTGGTGGAATGTTTTCGACGCGACCAACTTCGGGGGTACCTTTGAGTTTCGCAGCCTTGAGCAGTACACGAACGTCGTCCAGAACCACGTGGGCACTCCGGATCTGTTCCAAATAAAACAGGGCGATCCTAGGGTTTCGTTCTTCGCGCAGCAAACCAGCGGATTTGCGCAGGACACGATGAAAGTGTGGCCAAACCTTAGCGTTACGTTTGGGCTGCGGTACGACTGGCAAAACACCCTTGACGACCGCAAGGATTTTGCTCCTCGGGTCGCATTGGCATACACGCCAGGCAAACGGCAGCGGACTGTGTTACGCGCTGGAGCCGGGATCTTCTACGACAATTTGCCGAGGATAGCCACAGAGCAGGCGCTGCTCGTCGACGGTGTACGTGTCAGGGAGATCGACATTTCCAAGCCGTCTTATCCGGATCCGTTCCTGGGTGGCCAAGTGATATCTCCGCCGCCGAGCGTCATACGGGTGGCGTCTGACGCTCAGTCTCCGTATCTGATACAAACGAGCGCCGGAGTCGAAGAAGAGATCTGGCGAGGAACGTGGCTTTCCTTGGAATATTCGTTTTTGCATGGCGTTCATCTCTTGCGCCTTCTGGATATTAACGCTCCGCTGCCGGGTACTGGGCTGCGTCCGAATACGAACTTTTCCAAAATTGAGGATTTCCAGTCAACGGGATTCTTGCGCGGACATGCTCTGACCATGACGTTTCGTGGTGGGTGGGGAAAGCGTTTTAAAGGTTATGGCCAGTACGTCTTCTCGAAGTACACCGACGATGTATCCAGTCCCGCAGCTGGTGAGTTTCTATTCCCAGCAGACAACTATGATTTGCGGCCCGAAATAGGCCCGGCGGATTTTGACCGCAGGCACCGCGTGAACTTCGCGGGAACGGTGCAGTTGCCGGTTGGTTTTCGAATGGGCTCGATTCTATCGGCCGCCAGCGGAGCGCCTTTCAACATTGTCACTGGATCTGACCCATATGGCGATACCGTTTCACGACCTCCCGGAGTGACCCGTAACACGGGTCGCGGTCCAGGGACGGTGCAACTGGACGTGCGCTTGACGAAGGTGTTCAGCCTCGAGCGCACTTCCGACGGCAAACATCGTCATTCGAGACGGAGCATGGAGTTCAGTATGGATGCGTTCAACGCTATCAATCATACGAACGTTACCAGAATCATCGGAGTAGTGAGTTCTCCACTCTTCGGTCAAGGCGCTGCGGCAGGCCCCGCGAGAACAATCCAGCTTTCCGCGAAATACAGTTTTTGAATTTGGAAGAGGAGGAGGGCTCACAACAATGGGGAGCCACGAGCAGAGCGACTTGGACAAAAGTCCCGCGACTCTGCTTGCGTTTTGCGCCAGTCCCCTGGTGGTTGAACCTGACGTCAAACCCACTCTGCAAGTCGAACGCAGCGCCGAAGGAACGCCCGCCGCTTCAGCAGGAGCAGGGAATACGACTGTGACAATAGTGCCAGTAGACGCGCCCGCAGAGTTGCCGGTTCCCGGGCCGGAGATTATCCGAGATCTCATTCCCGCCTCGGAGGAGGTTTCTAGCCATGGGCGCGTTACCTCAGGAGGTAAATTTCTCTGGGCCGGCCAGGAGAAACTCTATATTCGGGGTGTCACCTATGGAACATTTCGGCCGAGCATAGACGGCGCCGCGTTTCCTTCGCCGACAGTGGTTGAACGAGATTTCTCTCTGATGTCTGCAAACGGCGTGAATGCCGTTCGAACCTACACCGCCCCGCCGCGCTGGCTTCTGGAAATTGCTCACGAGTGTAGCTTGCGCGTCCTGGTTGGGTTTCAAGGGGAGCGTCACTACGCGTTTCTGCATGACAAACAAATTGTTCGCGAGATTAGAAAACAGGTTAGAAGCGGAGCAAGGGCATGCGCGGGTCATCCCGCGGTTCTAGGCTATCTTGTTGCCAACGAGATTCCCGCAACCATTGTGCGTTGGCACGGAGCTCGCGCCGTAGAAAAATTTATAAGACAGTTATGGGACGAAGTGAAGGAAGAGGATCCCGAGGCTCTCGTTTCCTACGCAAACTATCCCTCGACAGAATATTTGGATTTGTCTTTTCTCGATTTAATTTGTTTCAACGTTTTTCTCGAATCGCAGGACGGCTATGCGGCCTATCTCGCGCGGCTCCAGAACCTCGCCGGCAATCGCCCACTACTCATAACAGAAATTGGGCTCGACAGCCACAGGAATGGAGAGACTGCACAGGCTGCTTGCCTGGATTGGCAGATACGGAAGACCTTCGCAGCAGGATGCGCGGGGGCATTTGTTTATGCTTGGACCGACGAATGGTACAGAGGGGGTGAGGACGTCAACGACTGGGATTTTGGGTTGACGAGCCGAAAAAGAGAGCCGAAACACGCGCTCGGCGCGGTTCGAAAGGCGTTCGAGGAAGTTCTGTTCTCTTCCAAAGAAGCATGGCCAAAAATGTCTGTCGTGGTGTGCACTTTTAACGGAAGCCGGACCATTCGGGATTGCTTAGAAGGAATCGGGAGACTCCGCTATCCCAACTATGAAACCATCGTGATTGACGACGGCTCAACGGATGGTGCCGGTGATATTGCGACCGAATACGACGTACGCTTGGTCCGCACGGAAAACCAGGGCCTCAGCGTGGCTCGAAATTTGGGATGGCACTCAGCAACGGGAGAGATAGTTGCCTACATTGACGATGATGCCCGCCCCGATCCGGATTGGTTGACATATCTCGCCGGTGCATTCCTCAAAGAAGATTATGTCGGCGTGGGGGGGCCGAATATTCCAGTTCCTGATGACGGAAACACTGCGAATTGTGTCGCCAACTCTCCTGGTGGTCCAGCTCATGTGCTGCTTTCCGATTGCGAAGCCGAGCACATCCCAGGCTGCAACATGGCTTTCCGCAGGAGTTGGCTAGTGGCCATAAACGGATTTGATCCACAATTCCGGCAAGCTGGCGACGACGTTGATATTTGCTGGAGAACGCGAGAACGAGGGGGGAAGCTCGGGTTCAGTCCAGCGGCCATGGTTTGGCATCACTATCGCCGGACTGTGCGAGCGTACTGGAAGCAGCAACTCGGCTACGGCAAGGCCGAGGCCATGCTCGAGAGGAAGTGGCCGGAAAAATACAATTCGGGTGGCTACGCGACGTGGGCGGGACGCATATATGTGAATGGAATCCTCCGGACGCTCTCGTTGTCTCGTGGACGGATTTATCAGGGAACCTGGGGAACAGCGAGTTATGCTCGATTGTACCAGCCCGCGTTGGGCCTTCTAAACTCTCTGCCTCTGATGCACGAATGGCAGCTCACGAATCTTGTGTTGGTGGGGCTCTGTGCCGTCAGCATTATTTGGAAACGGCTGCTGAGCGTATTACCCGTAGCAGTTGCGGCCCTCGTACTGGTGCTGATCCCAGCAGTTAGCGCAGCGCTGAAGGTCCGCTTTCCTTCGTCGACGAAAAGCCGCTTTACTCGCTTCCGCTTGCGCGTTCTTACGGCCCTGCTTCACCTGATACACCCCTTGGCTCGACTGTGGAGCCGCCTGGTCTATTCGCTCACTGCCTGGAGAATCCGCCGTTTTCCAACGCTCTCGTTCCCATGGCCGCGGATGTTTCAGCTCTGGAGTGAAAAGTGGTTCGATAGCACAGAGGTACTTCTGTCATTGGAATCCCTACTGCGGTCGGGTGGCGCGGTTGTGCGCCGAGGCAGTGACTACGACAGTTGGGATCTAGAAATACGTGGTGGCTTGTTCGGCGGCGTGCGTGTCTGTACAGCGTTGGAGAACTACGGGGGAGGCAAGCATATGCTGCGGCTTCGCTCTCGGCCTTGGTTCTCAATCTCGGGAGCCGGAACGACTCTTCTCCTGATGATTGCGTGTTTTGGGGCGCTATTAGACCGATCCGTATATGCTGCTGGCATCCTCGGCGCATTGAGCTTCATGTTCGGAGCTATAACGTTTAGGAGCGGGGCCGTGGCAGTGGGTGCGATCCATCGCGCCCTCATCAAGCTGGACTTCGAGTGCACGTGATGACTACTAAGAAGCCCAGCTCCAATCGTGACCTCGCCCTTTACCTTCGTTTGTTCCGGTGGGCGCGGCCTTATTGGGCACATCTAGTTGGCCTTTTCCTTCTCAGCTTGCTGGCAACTCCTCTGGCATTGCTGGTCCCTTTGCCGCTGAAGATAGCTCTCGATAGCGGGCTCGGTTCCAAGCCTTTTCCTCATTTGATTCGGCCATTCATGCCGGCTGGATTCAGGCTCACTCCATCCTCCGCGTTGCTTTTTGCCGTCGGCTTGCTGATTGCCGTGACGATTCTCGCCCAGATTCAGACGCTAGCCCTGGCACTGCTGAAGATGTATACCGGCGAAAAACTCGTCCTGGAATTTCGATCTGACCTTTTCCGGCAGATGCAGCGATTATCTCTTTCCTACCACGACGTTAAGGGGACCGCTGAATCGCTGTACAACGTTCAATATGATGCGGCTGCGGTTCAAACCATCGTGGCTGAACGCTTCATCCCGCTCATAAGTTCCGCCTTCACGCTGCTTGGAATGTTGTATGTCACCATGAAAATAGATTGGCAACTTGCTTTGATCGCCTTGGTGATCTCACCCATCCTTTTTCTGATTTCAAAGGTCTATCGGCGCCGCCTGCGCCGCGGGTCGCGCGAGGTGAAGAAGCTTGAAAAATCCGCGATGGGCGTCGTGCAGGAAGTGCTCGGTGCCCTGCGCGTGGTGAAAGCATTTGGAAAGGAGGAAGACGAGAGGCATCGTTTCGTCCGACGCAGCTTCGAAGGCATGCGTGCGCGGCTGAAGCTGGCGCTGTCGGAGGGCAAGTACAACTTCCTGGTTGGACTGACCTCCGCGATAGGAACTGCTACCGTATTGTTTGTGGGATTCCGGCAGGTGCAATCAGGCGTCATCACCGTCGGTGATCTCATGCTGATGATGGGGTACGTGACCCTGCTTTACGAACCCCTAAAAACCATGGGCAAAAACTCGGCGGCTCTCCAGTCCTACCTGGCTAACATCGAGCGGACCTTCGCTTTGCTCGATGAGCTTCCAGAAGTCGAACAGAAAACCAATCCGCGCTCACTGGTGCGCGCCACGGGCAAGATTGCTTTTCAGAACGTCTCATTCAGATATGGACAGAACAACCAGCCGGCCCTAGGTCAGGTTTCATTTCAGGCGGACCCAGGAACGCGAGTGGGCATCGTGGGGCCAACGGGCGCGGGCAAAACCACGCTGGTCAGCCTGATGCTGCGCTTCTACGATCCGGTCGAAGGTCAGATTCTTCTCGATGATGTGGACCTGCGCGAATACCGGCTGTCTGATTTGCGCAACCAATTCGCTCTGGTGCAACAGGAGCCAGCGCTCTTTTCGAGCAGTGTGGCGGAAAATATAGCATATGCGCGCTCAGGAGCAAGCGTAGAGGAAATTCACGCAGCAGCAAAAGCCGCCAATGCCCATGAATTCATCTCGAAACTTCCCGAGGGCTATCAGACCCTGGTTGGTGAGCGGGGCATGCGCCTCTCTGGAGGGGAGCGTCAGCGCATTTCCCTCGCTCGTGCTTTCCTGAAAAACGCGCCGATCTTGATTCTTGATGAGCCGACCAGCGCAGTGGACGTCAGGACAGAAGCGGCCATTTTGGAGGCGCTTGAGCGCCTTATGCAAGGCCGGACCACACTCATCATCGCGCATCGGGCAAGCACCCTGAGGCAATGCGACGTTCTCCTGCAGATCGATCACGGCGGACTTGTGGTCACGGCCGCCGTGTCGCCTCGCCTGTCTGATGAGGAACTGGCCGCCCTGAAAGGAACCTTTCTCACAGGGAGCAATGTCCATGGATGAGAGAATCGAGTTCCTCCGGTCACAAGCCTACATTTCTGACCATCCTGCAGTACTGGCCTGGAATCGATTGAACGCCGAGCCCGGTGACGCGGGAGAGATTTCGCTTCTAAAGAAGCGATTCAAGTCAACCATCTACCAAATCAAGGGCCTTGCACCCACAGATTCCTCCATTGTTGCCAAGAATTGCCGGCGGGAAGTGGCAGCACACGAGCGGGTCATCTATGAGGAGATCCTGCGGTGCCTGCCGGTAACTTCTCCGCGCTACTACGGATTTGTCGAGGGCGACGGCGACTATGACTGGCTTTTTCTCGAATACGTAGAGGGCGAGCGATACTCCCGCGAGCGCCAGGATCACTCCGCTTTGGCGGGAAGGTGGCTCGGACTTCTACATACTTCGGGCGAGCGTGTTGCAGGAGCAACACGGCTTCCCGATTTGGGCCCCAGCCATTACCTTGCGCACCTGCGAAACGCACGCGGGAAATTGTGCGGAAACCTGAAGCATCTCAATCTCCCACCAGGAGACTTGGCTGTCGTCCACGCGGTGATTTTGCAATGTAATTTCCTCGAATCACGCTGGAGCCAAATAGAACAATGGTGCGACCGCATGCCGCGAACTCTCGTTCACGGGGATTTCAAACCCAGAAATGTTGTAATCCGCACCGCCAACGACGGACCCGCCCTTCTTCCATTTGACTGGGAAGCAAGCGGATGGGGGGTTCCTGCCGAAGATCTCGCATACATCGATCTCGTCGCATACCACGCCGTTGTTAAGTGCTACTGGCCCCATGTGAGCGTGCAAGACCTTCAATGCATGAAGATCGTGGGAAGGATCTTCCGGGGGTTATCAGAATTTTGCTGGGAGAGCGTCAAATTTGACCCGAATTGGGAGGTCTCGGCAGTGAAACTCCAGATTTATCAAGCACGGATGGCAGAGGCGATTGAAATGGCCAAGTGGGGGGAGTAAGAGGATGATGCCAGAACACGTCGAGAGCCGACCGCATGCGGAACGAAGATATTCTGCGCCACAAATAAAAAATGCGGGTCCGATGGCAAAAATGCTGATTGAGACACTGGAAAGTGCCTTCTCTGGGTTACGAGGTAAACCAGTTCGCGTCAGAGGATTGCAACGTGAGGTTTGTGAGCATGTCTCCAGCTTCCAAGCAGAGCACATGCGCGTATCTTTTGATACTGGCGAATGCGTTTCTGTGTTCTTCAAGGACTTGAATCCCGACCATCAGATTGAAACCGCGCGGAAAGTGAGGGCAGGCAGTCTGGGTCCCAGTTATCACGAAACGTGCGTCTATCAGCAAATCTTATCGCGGGTGGACCTGGGTACTCCCCAACTCTATGCTGTCCGTTGGGAACCAGATTCCGGAATTTATTGGATGTTTCTCGAGGATGTCGGAACTTCGAGGTTGAGGGATTCCCGGAACTACGCACGCTGGGTCCCGGCAGCCCGCTGGGCCGCCCGTTTTCATGCCGCCACTCGCAATTTGCCGCAATTGCAGACGAACTTTCTCCCGGTTTGGGACCTTGCGCACTACCGCCATTGCGCGGAGCGGGTCCGCGGGATTCTCCCGGAATTGGATGCCCGAGATCGGGCTCTCGTCAGCCAGGCGCTCGAACACTATGTGAGTCGCATCGGTTGGTTCGCAGCTCTGCCCAAAACCGTTATCCACGGTCAGTTTTTTGGAAAGAACATCATGTTGCGCTCACGGCGAGGAGATCGGATGCTCGCAGTCATTGATTGGGAGACCGCAGCCCTCGGTC
>WNFR01005468.1_pt1 | contig 12994 bp, 8 predicted proteins | sample 5400221 | NCBI WGS metagenome assembly WNFR01 (sample SAMN13153357, study PRJNA577476) | soil metagenome | isolation source: 40 cm soil under Madrone tree | place: USA:California | collected 2016-06-14
CCCTACGACCGCGAGTGATCCGGAGGCCATGACGCTCGCACAGCAAACGAGACCGGGTACGGTGATGGGCACGCTCGCATATATGTCACCGGAGCAAGCGAGTGGTCAGACCGTTGGATCTCCTTCGGATGTGTTTGCGCTGGGCATTGTTTTGTATGAACTCGCGACGGGAAGCCATCCCTTCAAATCCGAAACGATGATTGGTTACTTGCATGCGATCACTTCACAAGTACCGCCATCTATGACGAGTCTGAAATCTCATCTCCCACCGGCACTTGATGATTTGATTCTGCGGATGCTCGAGAAGGACGCCGGTAGCAGGCCGACTGCGAGCGAAGTAGCGCAAGCGTTACTGGAGATTGAAAAATACGGAACCAGCAAAACTCTTCCTCTGCGCATCGTTGCTGACAAACCAAAAGCTACACGCGGAGATGAAGGATTCTGGATTGCAGTCTTGCCCTTCAAGGTTCGCGACGCCGATCCCGCCGTCGCGGTACTGGCCGACGGGCTGTCCGAGGAGATCGTGACCGGCCTTTCGCGGTTTCGGTATCTGTCGGTCGTCACGAGTACCTCAGCGGTTCGCCCGAAGGCAGAGACTGAAAACGAGCGGACCTTGGGGGCCAAACTCGGTACGCGCTACATGCTGGAAGGAAGCATCAGCAAGGGAGGTTCCGTCATTCGAGCGAGTGTCCAACTCGTGGACACCGAGACTGGAGCGCAGCTTTGGTCAGAGACCTACAATCGGGACCTTCAGACTTCGACGATTTTTGCCGTGCAGGACGACGTCGCCGGCCGTATCGTCGCAACCGTAGCCGATAGTTACGGCGTGCTCGTGCGTTCGATAAGGGCCGCGATCCGGAAGAAGGACGACGCCGATCTCACGCCGGTTGAGTGGCAGTTTCAGTATTTCGCATATCGCGAACAGATCACGCCCTCGGCCCACGCGGCGCTCAAAAGCCGCCTGCAGCGCGTTGCGGAGCGGAACGTTGGGCAGTCGGACTTGTGGGCCTGCCTCGCGCAAATCTTCGTCGACGAATACGCGTTCGGTTTCCAGGGAGACGCAACCTCTCTCGATCGGGCACTGGCTGCGGGCCGGCGCGCGGTTGAGTTGGATCGGGCGAACCAGTTCGCGCTCGTTGCGCTGGCTCAGGTGCACTTCTTCCGCCAGGACCTCGCGGCGTTTGGTCCTGCGGCCGAACGCGGGATGGCCCTCAATCCGCTCAATACCGACGCGCTAGGTATCCTGGGACTGCAGATCGTGCACACCGGCGAATTCGAGCGAGGCACCGCAATCGTTCGCCGCGCGATGGAATTGAATGCCAACCACGCGGGCTGGATGCACTTCGCTCCGCTCTGGGATCACTTCCACAAGGGCGAGTACGAGCAGGCCCTCGAGTGCGCGAACCGTGTGGACGTACCCGGACTCTTCTGGCCCTACCTCGTAATGGCGTCGGCCTGCGGACATCTCGGCCGACGCATCGAAGCCGAAGCGGCGGTCAAAGATCTGTTGGCCCTCGATCCTGAATTTGCGGTTCACGTGCGCTCGAACGTTGAGAGTTGGCACTTCGCGAGCGGCCTCCTTGAGCCCCTGCTCGAAGGCCTTCGCAAAGCGGGACTGGAGATTAGTGATGAAGAGCCGGGGTCAACTTCCTCGACCCCACGGCTTGCTTCGGTCGAGACTCGAGCGGATGAAGGATTTTGGGTCGCAGTTCTTCCGTTTAAGTTCACCGGCTCAAATACCGAAGGCGCAACTCTGGCTGAAGGACTCTCTGAAGAAATCGTAACTGGCCTATCGCGCTTTTCTTACTTGCGAGTGATCTCTCGCAGTTCAACTTTGCGATACGCGAGCGAAACAAGCGATGTGCGCACGGTGGGCAGGACACTTGGCGCACGTTATGTGATAGAAGGAAGTCTGCGTCTTGCCGGTTCATCGTTGCGCGTGTCAGTACAACTTGTAGACTCAAGTACCGGGGCCCATCTGTGGGCAGAGACATACAATCGTCAATTCCGCGCCGAGGAAATATTCGCGCTCCAGGATGATCTTGTGCCGAGGATCGTCTCCACCGTAGCTGACATTAATGGTGTCCTTCCCCGGAGCATGTGCGAGGTTGTGTGTAGTCGGAGTCCAGAGACGTTGAGTCCTTACGAGGCTGTACTGCGCAGTTTCCGCTACTTCGACCGGGTTACAGCTGAAGAACTTACCTCTGCGCGATCTTGTCTCGAATTGGCGGTGGAGAAGGCGCCGACTTATGGGGATGCCTGGGCCATGCTGGCATTATTATGTGTTCAGGACTACGCACAAGGCTTCGACCTGCAATCGGATTCCCTAACCCGTGGGACGACGGCCGCTCAGCGTGCTGTCCAGGCGACGCCCTCCAATCATCTGGCCTATTTCAGTCTGGCCCAGGCGCACTTCTTTCAACCGGAACTCCAGAGTTTCCGTAATGCGGCGGACCGAGCTGTCACGCTTAACCCCATGGACGGAAACTCACTCGCTTTTGTTGGTGAGTTGCTTACCTATGTGGGTGATTCGGAACGTGGGCTAGCGCTCGCGGCGCGCGCCAAAGAAATCAATCCCAATCATCCCGGTTGGTTCTGGTATGCAGACTATTTTGATGCGTATCGACAAGGCGATTACCGCCGCGCGTTAAGCTTAATCCTCAAAACGAATTTGCCGGGTCACTGGGGAATGCATGCGGGTATTGCTACGGCCGCTGGACAGCTCGGAGAACATGAAGCGGCCACTAAAGCCGTTCGCGATCTGCTCAAACTTCGGCCGGACTGCTGCACTACAATCCGTAACACTCTCGAGAAGTGGTTTGATCCTGAGTTGTGCGAGCACTTAATTGACGGCTTACGAAAGGCCGGGTTGGAGATTGCGGATGAAATCAGTGAGCCACCTGACAACACGCATGTGGATGCTTCGACCGCTTTTCCATGCTTTGAAAGTCGCCTCGCCATCGCGGTCCTACCGTTCGTCAATATCAGCAACGAGCGCGAAAACGAATACTTCTGCGATGGCTTGGCTGAAGAGTTGCTCAACGCTCTCTCGAAGATCGAATCGTTGCAGGTAGCCGCACGTACTTCCGCATTCTATTTCAAAGGCAGACAGGCAAACATCAGCGATATCGCGTCCAGGTTGAATGTATCAACAGTGCTCGAAGGCAGCGTGCGGAAGTTTGCCAATCGCGTGCGTATCAGTGTGCAGCTCGTCAATGTGAGTGATGGCTATCATCTTTGGTCGGAGAAATATGATCGCGAGATGAAAGACATCTTCGACATTCAGGAAGAGATTTCGCTGGCGATAGTGGCCGCGTTGAAGGTGAAGTTGCTGGGAGCTGAAACGAAGGTAGTGAAGCGCTATACGGAGAATACCGAGGCTTATCAGCTTTACTTGAAAGGCCGTTTCTTTGTGAACCAGCGAACGTCGGAGAGTTTGCATAAAGGAATCGAGTACTTCAATCAGGCGATTGCGATTGATGCTAATTATGTGCTCGGTTACGCAGGACTCGCTGATGCTTACATGGTGTTGGGCGTACCTGACGCAGTCACGGAAGCGCTCTCCCCTCGAGACTCTTTGACGAAGGCGAGGGCGGCCGCGGAGAGAGCGCTGCAATTAGACACTTCGGTTGGTGAAGTCTACGCTGCACTGGCACACATCAAGTGGAAGGAACGCGATTGGGCGGGAGCTGAAAGTGATTACAATCGCAGCATCGAATTGAATCCGAACAATCCGATCGCTCACTTCTATTACGCCGTTTGTTTGGCCGGACTGGGGAGAAAGCACCAAGCCATCAAAGAGATCACACGAGCGCAGACACTTGATCCGCTATCACTCCCGGTCAACGCCAGCGTCGTTTACGTCTTGTACCTCTGCCGTCAATACGACGAATCAATAGAAGCAGCTAAGAAAACGCTGGAGCTGGACCCGACATTTTCACTCACACATCAAAGGTTGGGCCTGCCTTACATACAGAAGAAGATGTACCAGGAAGCTATTTCTGAGTTTCAGCAAGCGGTCAACAACTCGAACCGCGCACCGCAGACGCTCGTGTCGCTCGGACACGCTTACGCGGTGTCGGGAAACAAAGTTGGGGCGCAGAAAGTGTTAGACGAGCTGAAAGGCTTATCACAGGACCGTTATGTCTCACCGTATGGCGTCGCGATAGTTTACGTGGGGCTGGAAGACCGTGAGCAGGCGTTTCATTGGTTGGAACGGGCTTATAACGAGCAGAATACCGAGCTGACATTCTTGAGAGTTGATCCGCGCCTCGATCCTTTGCGCGACGATCCGCGTTTTCAGGAATTGCTGAAGAAGGTTGGGTTTCCGCAGTGACTTATTGGATCGCCAGTATCCATGCAGCGCTTGGTAATAAGGACAAAGCCTTCGCCGAACTTGAAAAATCCTTTGCAGAACACGATTTTTATTTGCATCGGTTTAAGGTTGACCCGTATTGGGACCCGCTCCGCGACGACCAGCGATACAAAGAAATGCTGAAACGCCTGAATCTACCAGAATGAATTTGAGCAACATGAATAAAGAACTGCCAGCCGGTTCCACTCTGTCACATTACCGCATCGTCTCCAAGATCGGAGCAGGCGGGATGGGCGAAGTCTATTTGGCCCAGGACACAAGGCTCGATCGGAAAGTGGCGATCAAATTCCTGCACGAAGAGTTCAGCAAGGACACGGATAAGTTGAATCGTTTTGTTCAGGAAGCCAAAGCTGCGTCGGCCCTGAATCACCCGAACATTTTGACCGTTTATGAGATCGGTGAGGTAGACGGCAAAAACTATATCGCGACCGAGTTGATCGACGGCAAGACTCTGCGCGAACACCTCTCGCATAAGGAATCGCTACCGCTGAATACGATCTTGAAGATCGGCGTGCAAGTTTCGGAAGCCCTCTCAGCGGCGCATCAAGATGGGATTATTCATCGGGACATCAAGCCCGAGAACATCATGCTGCGCAAAGATGGCTATGCGAAGGTGCTGGATTTCGGGTTGGCGAAATTGTCAGAACCGAGAGCACTAGCGACCGGGTCGGCGGGAAGCGAGGATGCAACCCGGGTCCAAGTCAATACAACTCCCGGAATGGTGATGGGAACGGTTTCTTACATGTCGCCCGAACAGGCCCGCGGGAAAGTCACCGATGCCCGCACCGATCTTTGGAGTTTGGGAGTTGTCTTATATGAAATGCTCTCTGGCAAAGTTCCTTTCACCGGCGAAACCGTCAATCACACCATCGTCTCAATCCTCGAAAGAGAGCCGCTGCTTCTGGAAAACGTCCCGCCTGAACTGCAGCGGATCGTCCGCAAATCGATGACGAAAGATGTGGACATGCGGTACCAAACGGCGCATGACCTGCTGATAGATCTCAAGAACCTACGGAGAGATCTCGACATCCAGGGCGAGCTCGAGCGTTCGGTAGTTCCGAATCGTGAGACAGTAAAGGCATCGTTAGAAAATGCAACGCAGATTTATGCGTCTGATGCGGTCGCAGCGACGAGCAGCGGCCAGGCCGCGGCAACGCAAAATATCATGTCGTCGTCTTCGAGTCTTGAATACGCCGTCACGCAGGCAAGGAGTCACAAACTTGCCACGGCGATAATTGGGGCCTTGCTGGTCGGACTGATCTCGACTGTCAGCTACTTCGCGTTTGTGTCCAGAGGCGGCAGCACAAAGCAGATCAATTCGATCGCAGTGATGCCGTTTGTCAACGAAAGCGGAAATGCAGACGTTGAATATCTTTCGGACGGCATGACCGAAACGCTTATCAAGAGTTTGTCCAACCTATCGAGTTTGGATGTCAAACCACGTTCATCAGTTTTTCGCTACAAAGGTAAAGACACAGATTTACAGACGATTGCCAAAGAGCTGAATGTTCAAGCGATCTTGAACGGCAGAGTGGCGCAAAGGGGCGAGCAATTAACGCTTAGCCTGGAACTGGTTGATGTTCAAAAAAACAGCGTAATGTGGTCTGAGCAATACCAACGCAAACAATCCGACCTTGTTTCTTTGCAGAGCGAAATTGCTAAGGACGTCTCAACAAATCTCAAGGCAAAGTTGTCAGGTGCGGAGGAAACCAAAGTAACCAAGAACGCGACTGCCGACCCCGAAGCCTATCAAGCCTATTTGAAGGGCCGTTATTACTGGAACCGACGCACGGCTGAAAATCTTAAGAAGGCGATCGAGCAATTCAAGTCGGCGACGGACCGAGACCCGAATTACGCCCTGGCATTTGTTGGTCTCGCGGATTGCTATGCAGTTTTGAATGAATACGCCGGAACTCCAACAAGCGAGACGATCCCACAATCGAAAGTATATGCTGAACGAGCCTTAACCATCGACGGTCAATTGGCGGAAGCTCACGCGACGTTGGGAATGGTCAATGAATATTCGTGGCAATGGGGTGAAGCGGAAAAGGAATTCAAACGGGCTATCGAGCTAAATCCTAATTATCCGACGGCCTATCATTGGTATTCAATTCTCCTCAAAAATGTGGGAAGAAATGACGAGGCGGCCGCGATGATCAAACGAGCTCAAGAGCTTGACCCGCTGTCGAGCATTATCGGTGTGAATGTTTCGAGAATGTATGGACTGCAAAATAACCACGATGCGAGCATTGAAAATAGTCTCAAGATAATTGAACTCGATCCAAATTTCGCCCCAGCTTATGAGTATCTGGCACTGTCATATCTGAAACGCGGACGCAACGCGGAAGCTATCGCGGCGGCCGAAAAGGCGGTGGACTTAAATAACCGAGCAGGCATCACACTCGGTGACTTGGGTAATGTTTATGCAGTTGTAGGGAAACGAGCCGAGGCAATCGACAGAATAAAAGAACTGGAAGAGAAATACACCCGAAGGGAAGCGATCGGACAATATATAGCTGCCGTATATGTGGGGCTGGGCGATAAGGACAAAGCGTTTGAATGGTTGGAAAAAGACTTCCAGGCCCGAAACGGGAAGCTAGCGGAAATCCGATGGCAAATTCAGTTTGAACCTCTTCGCGACGACCCGCGCTTTAAGGATTTAATCAAGCGAATCGGTTTGCCACAGTAAAAACTGTTAGTTTGCGTCCGGCGCCGGGAGTGGCAAGCTAACCGTTTGCACTACATTTATGAAACGCTGCCCCCAATGTCATCGCGTTGAAGCCGACGACACGCTGGCCTTCTGTCGCTCGGATGGCACCGTGTTAATCAGCGCTTCCGGTTCGTTGAGTAGCGACCTGAACACGGCTAAGTTTGGTTCCGGCGCGGTCTCGAGCGAGATCGAGACCAGTCTCCTTCCTCACGTGCCAACGACTCCTGAGATCACTCGAAACACTGGACCGACAACGGTACTCCCATCTGCGTCGATACCTGGCACCACGCGCGACCTGACTAAACCGAGGCGCCGCGGAATCGTATTCGCGACGATCGGAATCGCGGCTGTTGTCATCGTCGCACTTGGCTATTTCTATTTGTCGCGAAGTAGAACGACCGCAATAGAATCAATCGCAGTTATGCCGTTTGTGAATGAGAGCGGCAATGCTGATGTCGAGTATCTCTCAGATGGTATGACCGAAACGCTCATCAGCAGTCTGTCGCAGTTGCCGAATCTTAATGTCAAAGCACGTTCTTCAGTGTTTCGTTACAAAGGGAAAGAAACAAATCCGCAGACGATCGGCAAAGAGTTGAACGTGCAAGCAATTTTAAACGGGCGCATCGTCCAGCGAGGTGAGCAGTTAACGCTGAGTTTGGAATTGATTGACGCGCAAACGGAGAATGTAATTTGGAGTGAGCAATACAACCGCAGGCAATCCGACCTCGTAATACTCCAAAGCGAGATTGCGCATGATGTGTCGAGCAAGCTCCAGTCCAAACTGTCGGGTGCGGATTTGGCGAAAGTCGAAAAGAACTACACCGCTAATCCCGAAGCCTATCAGCTTTATTTGAAAGGAAAGTTCTATTGGAACAAACGAACGGGCGAATCCCTCAAACAAGCTGCTGAGCTTTATCGGCAAGCAATTGAGAAAGACCCGAACTATGCCCTCGCATACTCAGGTTTGGCTGAAACATACGTTCTCTTTTCGAGTTACGATGTTGCGCCGGCAAACGACAGCATGCCTCAGTCGAAAGCGGCGGCTCTGCGGGCATTAGCTATTGACGATTCGCTGGCAGAGGCACACACCGCTCTCGGATTTTATCTTTCCAATTATGAATGGGATCGGGATGGCTCGGAAAAGGAATATCGCCGGGCTATCGAACTCAAACCGAATTACGCGACCGCCCATCATTGGTTGGGTGCTGACCTCTCGAATGAAAAACGGTTTGACGATAGTCTTGTCGAGTTGAGGCGTGCCGAGGAACTTGACCCGCTTTCGCCGATCATAGGTACGAATCTTGGTGACTCGCTAGTCTTCGCTCGCAGGTATGATGAGGCGATTGCCCAATACAAGCGCACTCTCGTTAGTAACCCAAATTTTGCTTACGCTCACCGGGCTTTGGGTTGGGCATATGGCTCAAACGGAATGTATCCGGAAGCCATAGCCGAAACGCGCACGGCTATCGAGCTTAATAATGGTTCCTCAGCAAAGGGATATTGGGGACTGTGGCTGGCGAAATCCGGCAAGCGCGAGGAAGCAGTGAAGCTGCTCAGCGATTTAAAACAGGAATCAACCCGGAATTATGTTCAGAGCTATACTTTTGCGCTTATTTGCATTGGGCTTGGTGATAAAGAGGAAGCATTGAACTGGCTCGAAAAGCAGATGTCGGGTCGTTCAGAAACCGCCAATACGTATGCAGTTGCTCCAGAGCTTGACGATCTTCGCTCCGAGCCGCGATTCAAGGAAATGCTGAAACGCATGAATCTTCCGGAATGAGTTCGAAGAAGCAATTCAGCGAATGACAGCTGTGGCCGCCAACGAGAACATGGCCTATGACAAGTTAGCCAACCCACATTAAAATAGCCGACGCTTTCCTGAAAGCTACTTCTTCACTGACCGAGAACGGAATCCTATCTCTTTGCGATTGCGAACCTTTGGCGACATCAATTGTCGAATCGCGTCGAAGACAACTTTGAATTGGTTATCGTACTTGCTTTCGAGCTCGTCCAGACGGCGAGAGAGTTCTACGTTGGACGCGAGCATCTGTCGCAGCTTTACAAAGGCACGAATGATTTCGATGTTGACCAATACGGCGCGTTCGCTGTTCAGCACGCTCGAGAGCATTGCAACGCCCTGCTCAGTGAAAACGTAGGGCAGGTAACGCCTGCCACCTTGGCCTTTCTTTGAGGTGCCAATTTGGTACCTCAAAACATCGGCCTCATCCGCCGTGAGTTGAAACATGAAATCCGGCGGGAATCGCTTGAGGTTTCTTTTGACGGCGCGGTTGAGCGCCTTGGTCTCCACTTTATACAGCAACGCCAGATCGCGATCCAGCATCAGCTTTTCGCCGCGAATCAAGTAAATAGCTTTTTCAATTCTTTCGATTGGGATGAGGGTTGTATTGCTCAAGGGGAATCCCTTCGTGAGATTTCTGGCTCACATTGTATATAGAACATTTGAGATTGTTAATGCCACATTGGAAAGCCTCCGTTACGGTGAGGTTAATGCCTCGTCGCACTGCGCTTCGTGCGGGCGACAGGCGTGTGCTCCCTGCATTACCAACCAAAAACCCTGCGATTCACGAGCATAGTGCTCGGGTGCTGCTATCAACGGTTTCGAGCAATATCGCGATAGGTTGAGCAAGAACACCTGCGACGGACAGGCTCTCCCGAACTAGAATTCCTCGGAGCGTCAATTCAGACAACAAAAAAGACAGAAACGTCAGCAGAGCAACACGTAACTGCGAGATGATATAGCGAAAGACGAGGAGAGTAGCAGGCATGCGAGTTGGCATTTTGGGTTCAGGGTTGATGGGAGGAAAGCTCGGAACGATCTTCAAGAAGACATTAACGGAGGAGTTCAGAAATGGACATTAAAAGAAATGGCTCACAGCCTTCCGGTAAAGGGCCGGCCGAATATTTCACTGGCGCTGTACGTATTGACCCGCTAATCCAGGCGTCCGATCCGGCACGTGTGCTCGCCGTCAGTGTCACGTTCGAGCCCGGCGCTCGGACAGCATGGCACACGCATCCGCTCGGGCAGACCCTGATCGTCACATCCGGGTGTGGGTGGGTGCAAAGCGAGGGTGCCCCAAAAGAGGAAATTCGGCCGGGCGATGTGGTCTGGTGCCCACCGGGTGAGAAGCATTGGCACGGAGCCACTTCAACCACGGCGATGACGCACATCGCCATCCTGGAACACCTTAATGGCATGACCGTTGACTGGATGGAGAAGGTCAGCGACGAGCAATACCAAGCTTCATTAGGGGGGGAATAAAGGGAGAATAGTCATGAGTAAAGTCTGGTTTATCACAGGTGCAGGGCGCGGCATGGGCGTCGACATCGCGAAGGCCGCTCTGGCCGAAGGCAACAAAGTCGTTGCCACTGGCCGGAATACCGACAAGGTCACCCAAGCACTTGGGGAGGCTCAAGACCTGCTGGTTGTGAAACTGGACGTTACAAAGCCAGTGGATGCCGAAGCTGCTGTAAAGGTGACTGTTGACCGGTTCGGAGCTATCGACGTACTCGTCAACAACGCCGCAAGCTTTTATGCAGGCTACTTTGAGGAGCTGACGCCGGAGCAGATGGACCTGCAGCTGTCGACAAGCCTCATTGGCCCGATGAACGTAACCCGTGCTGTCCTGCCGATCATGCGCACGCAACGTTCGGGGCAGATTATCTCGATCTCGTCAAGTGCAGGACTCGTCGGCTTTGAGTTCGGTACCGCGTACGCCGCGTCCAAGTTCGGCCTCGAGGGCTGGATGCAGTCGCTGCAGACTGAGGTCGAACCGTTTGGCATCGATACTATCATTGTCAATCCGGGCTTCTTCCGCACTGAGCTTTTAACTGAGGAGTCAACAAATTACGCAGAGCGGCCCATCGAGGACTACAACGAGCGCAGAGCGCAGCAAATGCAATTTTGGAAAGGCCAGAACGGTCAGCAGTCCGGCGACCCGGCCAAGCTCGCGCAGGCGCTGATTACAATCTCGAGTCAGGAAAAGCCGCCCCGCCGCTTCATTGCAGGCGCAGATGCCATTGGCACCGCAGAGCAGGTGGTGGCGGTGCTTCAGCAGCAGATCGACGAGTTCCGCGACCTGTCGACCTCGCTGGCGTTCGATGAGGTCGGCGGCGCTGGCAACGGGAGCTAGATCGCCATACGAGCGATGGAAGGAGAAGGAGACACAATGCAAAAGCGCAAACTCGGAAATAGCGACTTGGAAGTGTCGGCCCTCGGGCTGGGCTGCATGGGAATGAGCTATGGCTACGGTCCGGCAGCAGACAAACAGGAGATGATCTCACTGATTCGGACGGCCGTAGAACGCGGCATAACGTTCTTCGACACTGCCGAAGTGTACGGCCCATTCACAAACGAAGAACTTGTGGGCGAAGCGCTCGCTCCCTTTCGCGGTCAAGTAGTGATCGCAACCAAATTCGGCTTCAAACTTGGTCCCAAGGGAGAGCAGATGGGCGTGGATAGTCGGCCCGAGCACATCAAGGAGGTGGCCGAAGCCTCGCTCAAGCGACTGAACACCGACCACGTCGATCTCTTCTATCAACATCGCGTTGATCCGGACGTGCCGATCGAAGACGTGGCAGGAGCAGTGAAAGATTTGATTCAGGAAGGTAAGGTCAGGCACTTCGGACTTTCTGAAGCGGGTGTGCAAACGATCCGGCGCGCACACGCCGTCTATCCGGTCACGGCGCTCCAGAGCGAATACTCGCTGTGGTGGAGAAAGCCTGAAGTGGAAGTGCTACCGACCCTCGAGGAACTCGGCATCGGCTTCGTTCCATTCAGTCCTCTTGGTAAAGGCTTCCTCACGGGAAAGATCGATGAAACCACTACGTTCGACAGTTCCGACTTTCGCAACATCGTTCCTCGCTTTACGGCCGAGGCTCGGAAAGCGAATCAGGCATTGGTCGATCTGCTTCGGTTGATCGGAGAGCGCAAGAATGCGACACCTGCCCAGTTGGCGCTCTCCTGGCTGCTGGCGCAGAAGCCATGGATTGTTCCAATCCCAGGCACGACGAAACTGAATCGCCTGGACGAGAACATCGGAGCAGTTTCAGTCGAACTTAGCTCCGACGATCTCCGTGAGATTGATATCGCCGCTTCAAAGATCGAAGTGCAAGGGGCCAGGTACCCCGAAGAGCTGGAGCGAAGAACCGGTCTGTGAGCGCGGGCGAGGATAGGCCAAGAAGCAACATCGAGGGAAAAGTGGTTGTCATCACGGGCGCCAGCAGTGGGCTGGGCGAAGCGACGCCCGTTTTCTTTCCGCGCAGCGCGCAACCATACTATTCGAAACCATCGACGGTTATTTGTCGAACGCCGAGCGGTCACAGACTCGCTTCCCCCACTCTCCGCCGAACTCTTTCTGCTCTTCGTCTGTGGCCGTTTCCACTCGGCCTTGCCCATTCTCAAAAATGAAATGGAAACGGACTGCTGTCTGAGTTTCAATTGGCTCCAGGCCACTATTGTAAAGGCGCTTCAGCTTCCACTCTTCAAGCGCGTGGCCAACTGCCTCAGCAAGCAAGGCATGAGGTGTCTCAAGAAATCTCGTTTTGGCCAGTTTGCCTTCCTGATCAAACAAGACCACTGCCCAAACCAATCCTTGAGGGCCTTCCACCTTTGCCTCTTCTGGATAACTGGGTAGAACAGTGTTTTCTGCCTGCCCACGGGCACCGCGCTCACTAGTGCATTGGCGATCGGCATGCGTGCTTATCCTGGGACGCCTCAGTACCGATGAATTGACTACTGTGATGGCCAATATTATTACCACGAGTACGGAAATCTTTCTCAGCATAGCGCCTCCAATCCTTCTTCTAAATACATCCGGCCGATGCACTTTGAGAACACGCTGTTCCACTTCATTCTGCTGACAATTCTCAAAACAATGAATCGAGCTCTT
>WNFR01005471.1_pt1 | contig 12992 bp, 10 predicted proteins | sample 5400221 | NCBI WGS metagenome assembly WNFR01 (sample SAMN13153357, study PRJNA577476) | soil metagenome | isolation source: 40 cm soil under Madrone tree | place: USA:California | collected 2016-06-14
ACACGCATCGCGCGGAATCGGCGCACATTATTCTGAGCGGCGAGATGAGCATGACCATGGATGGCGAGACGAAGACCTACCGCACCGGCGAACGCTGCGATTTGCCCGCTGGAATTATGCACTCGGCGAAAACCGGACCGCAGGGCTGCCGCTATCTGATTGCCGAGCGCTGAAGTACTCCTGATTCACGTAGAAGGGTTCGAGCAGGCCAGGTCGAGCAATTCGATCACGTGCAGGACTTCTTGCCCGGTCTTGTGAATTTCCACGCCGGCACGCAATTGCAAAAGACATCCCGGATTCGCCGTAGCGATGATTTGCGCGTTCGTCGTTTTGGCGCAGGCCATCTTTTCGGCGAGGAGATCGAGAGACGCCTTCGTTTGCGTCACGTTGTAGACGCCGGCCGAGCCGCAGCAGATGTCCGCGAATGGAAGCTCCACGAATTCCACGCCGGGGATCGCGCGCAACAATTGACGAGGCGCATCGCGGATCTTCTGCCCATGCAGAAGATGGCAGGAATCCTGATAGGCGACACGCGTGGGAACGGGCTTGAGTGGAGCCGTGAGTCCCAGCGCCGCGAGAAACTCGGTGACGTCGCGCGTTTTTTTCGCCAGTGCGGCCGCCGCAGCGTATTCCGGCTCATCGGTTGTGAAAAGATGGTCGTACTCCTTCAGAGTGGAGCCGCAGCCGGCGGCGTTGGTCACCAGCGCGTCGAAATTCGTGGAAGCAAAAGCTGCGATGTTCCAGCGCGCCAGGTCGCGGGCCACATCGCGCACGCCCGCGTGCGCCGGCAACGCGCCGCAGCAGATTTGCCCCCCGGGAACCACCACCTCGCAGCCATTCGCGGTGAGCACGCGCATGGTCGCTTCGTTCAAAGCTGTGAACGTCACATTGGCCACGCAGCCGGCGAAGAAGGCTACACGCGCACGGCGAGTTCCTTGGGCGGGAAACGTTTTGCCCAGTTGATCGAAAAAGAAATGGCGATCGACTGGAGGCAGCAACAAGTCTCGTTCCGCCAGGCCGAGCAGTTTCAGAATTCCCGTGGCCCGTGCGGCGGCCTGCAAGCCGGAGCGCTGGTAAATCCGAAGAAGCTTTGCGGCCATCGCGATGCGTTCGGGATGCGGCAGCAGCCGGCGATAGACAAGATTCCTTGCCATGCGTGAGAACAGCGGACGTTTGAAGTCGCGTTCGATGCGAGCACGTGCGTGCTCCACCAGCTTTCCGTAATTGACGCCGGAGGGGCACGCGGTTTCGCACGAACGGCAATCCAGGCATTTATCAATGTGATCGACGAACCCCTCGGAAACCGGGAGTTCGCCCTGCTCGACCAGCATCATCTGGCGAATGCGGCCGCGCGGAGAATCCGCTTCCAGTTGCCACAAGCGGTAAGTTGGGCAGTGGTTGAGGCATAGACCGCAGTGAACGCAGCGGGAAAAATCTTCGTAGACGGGAATCGCGCCGGGAATGGGTTGCTGCGCCGCCACGGGTCAGATACCTCCCACGAAACGTCCGGGCGCGAACATGTTTTGCGGATCGAATGCTTGCTTGACACGTTGCATCAAGGGAAAATCTGGACGCTTCGCGCCCCAAACATTGATGCGGTCCTTCAGCCAAAGAGGAGCATGGAGCATCGTTGCGCTGCCTTTTTTCGCTTCAACGCTCGAAAATGTTTCAGAGACCGCTCGCTCCAGGGCTGCATTTGTTTGGACATCCTCACTGTCGGCAAACAGAGTCAAATAAGCGACGTTGCAGGCGCGGAGAATAAAGGCCGAACGCAGGGGCGCTTGCTGCGACAGGTTCAGCAACTCCGTTACACCGCCGGAATTGATTTGCGGCAGGACGACTCGAAGTAGGGCAACTTCGGGAGCGGCTCGCCGAAGCCAATCAAATGATTCCTGCAGCGCTTCGTTCGTTAACTGAGTGCGCTGCAATTCGAGCGTCTCGTTGCGTGCCGCTTGTGCCTGGCCGGCAAGCCTCTGCATTTCGCGCGTGATACGGTCGAGCACTGCCGCGCTTCCTTCAAAAGAGGCAAACACATGCCATCCGCTTGCCGCGAGCGATTCCAGGGCATTGCCGTCCAGCTTGTTCAACGAAGCCGCGAGCAGGGCCGAAAACTCCGAGTCGAACAGTTCCAGGTTCGAAAACGGCAGGCCCGACTTGAGAAGCGAGGCGTGGAAATTCAGCGCCGCTTCCATCGTCGGAAAAGTCGTGAGGTGCGCGCTCCGCAATTCTGGTAGCGGAAAAGTGCGGAGGTTTAGGCGTGTGATGACACCCAGCGTGGCGAGCGAGCCGATCAGTAATTTGTGCAGGTCGTAGCCGGTAACATTCTTCACCACGCGGCCACCGCTCTTGCACTGCTTGCCCGTGCCATCCACAAATTCCGCGCCAATCAGAAAGTCGCGGGCTGTGCCGTATTGCTGTCGAAGCGTCGAGTCAATTCCCGAAGCGATTGCGCCTCCAATAGTGGATGTCGCGCTGCATGGCACCGCCAGCGGCAGGAATTGATTCTTTGCCGCCAGCACTTTTGCAAGTTCACTCAGCGGCATGCCCGTGTCCACGCTGACTGTTAAGTCGCCGGGATCGTAGTGCGCGATCTGACTCAGCTCAGTCATGTCCAGCGCCAGGTCGTAACGCTGCGGCGGCATTCCCAATTCCAATTTGCTGCGTGAGCCGCACGCTGCGACGGCCAGTTTTTCCGTGGCGGCGAAACTCACAATTCCCGCAACTTCTTCCGCCGAGCGCGGTTTCAACACAGCCATCGGTGCGCGCCCGGCGATGGCAAACTCCTGCAGCGAGGATTCGGTGGCACTCACGCGGTTGCTGCCAACCAGCTTTTCCAGGCGAGTGGACAGGTTTGCAACGCTGCTCATGGCCGTACCCCAGCCGCCTGGCCGGTTTTTCGGACGCGGATTTCGCCGCAACCCTTGCTCAAGGGGAAAATCTTTCCGGGGTTCAGTGACGAGTCCGGATTGAACGCATCGTGAATCCGTCGCATCAGGTCGAAGTCCGCGTCGCTGAAAAGCAGCGGCATCAATTCGCTCTTTTCCATGCCCACGCCATGCTCTCCCGTCAGGGCGCCGCCCAGCGAAATGCACATGCGAATGATTTCCTCGGCGGCGGCAATGGCGCGCTTGAATTGCTCCGTGTCCCGTGGATCGTAGAGAACGATCGGATGCAGGTTGCCGTCGCCCGCGTGAAACATGTTGCCGATCTCGAAACCGAACTTCTTCCCCGTCTCGTGAATTCGTTCGAGTGCTTCCGGCAGCTTCGACCGCGGAATCACTCCATCAAGAACGTAATTGGAAGGCGCCAGGCGGCCCAACGCGCCGAAGGCGTTCCTCCGGCCTTTCCACAAAAGCTCACGCTCCTGCTCATCGCGGGCAGTACGCACTTCTCGCGCGTGATTGGCTTTGCAAATTTCCGCGATCGCGTCGGCTTGCGATTCCGCCGCTTCACGCAGCCCCTCGACCTCTATTAATAAGACCGCGGCGCTGTCGCAGGGAAATCCGGCGTGGATGTAGTCTTCGACCACGCGCAAAGTCCACCCGTCGAGCATCTCGCACGCTGCAGGTGTAATTCCCTTTGCGGTCATCTCCATCACCGTCCGCGACGCATCACCTACCGTATCGAAAACTGCGAGCAACGTTTTCACGGCTTCGGCCTTGCGCGAAAGCTTCACGGTAATTTCCGTCACCAGGGCCAGCGTGCCTTCGCTGCCCACGAACAAGCCGCAGAGGTCGTAGCCCGGCGCATCGCCGTGACTGCTGCCAACACGCACAATTTCGCCGTCGGGCAGCACGAGCTCCAGCGCGGCGACGTGATTGGTAGTCAATCCGTACGCCAGCGTGTGCGGACCGCCGGAATTTTCCGCCACGTTTCCGCCAATCGTGCAGGATTTCTGGCTGGAGGGATCGGGCGCGAAATACAAACCGGCGTGCTCCACCGCCCGGGTGATGTCCAGATTCACCACGCCGGGCTGCACGATTGCGCGCCGATTCTCCAGATCAAGTTCCAGGATGCGATTCATCCGCGCAAAAACGATCATCACCCCGCCGCGGCGTGCCAGCGCTCCGCCGGAAAGCCCCGTGCCCGCCCCGCGTCCAACCACGGGAACCTGATATTTCGCAGCGAGCTTCACGATGCGCGAAACATCTTCGGACGTGTGCGGGAACACGATTACTTCCGGCCGCCCCTTTTCGACCGAACCATCGAATTCGTAGAGCAGCAAATCTTCTTTTTGCGACAACACGTTCTCAGGTCCGAGAAGGGATTTCAGTTCGCGAATGAGAGCGGGGTCCATGAGGGGCCGGCGGCAATCTGGCGCGGCGCTCCCACTATAGTAATTCGCGCGGCGGACTGGCAATGCCGCTCTCCGGCAACCCGTGCTGTGCTAGTGTAAGAGGACCAAAATCGTAAGAGGACGTGCATGGCAAAACCGAAAGTGTTCGCCACCCACCAATTGTTCGACGAAGCCCGACAAATCCTGGACGCCGCATGCGACGTGGAATATTGGACCAATGACGAAAGGCCGCCGCGCGAGGAAGTGCTGCGCCGAGTAAAAGACAAGGAAGGCCTGGTCTGCCTGCTCACCGAAAAGGTGAACGACGAACTTCTCCGTGTCGCGCCTAAATTGCGCATCGCCGCGAACGTTGCCGTCGGCTACGACAACATTGACGTCGACGCCTGCACGAAACGCGGTGTGGTTGCCACGAACACGCCGGGCGTGCTTGACGAAACCACCGCCGATTTTGCATGGACCTTGATGATGGCCGTGGCGCGGCGGCTTGCGGAAGGCGAGCAACTGGCGCGCTCCGGCAACTGGAAGGGCTGGAACCTAGACCAGTTGTGCGGCGCCGACATCTGGGGCAAGACGCTGGGCCTGGTGGGATTTGGACGCATCGGGCGAGCCGTTGCGCGCCGCGCCCTCGGCTTTCACATGAAAGTGATTTATACCGATGCAGTGAAGGCGCCCGCAGAGGTCGCAAAATCACTGAATGTTGAATATCGCGACATGAACACGCTGCTGGCTGAATCGGATTTCATCAGTCTGCACGTTCCGCTTATTCCGGAAACGCGCGGCCTGTTTGACTCTCCAAAATTTTACCGGATGAAGCCGACCGCATTTTTGATCAACACTTCTCGCGGGCCGGTGGTGGAAGAATCCGCGCTTGTAGCAGCTCTCGATGCCAAGAAAATCGCCGGCGCCGCTCTGGACGTCTACGAAAATGAGCCGTTCATTCATCCGGGACTGAAACGCCCCAACGTCGTGCTGGCGCCGCACCTGGCGTCGGCCTCGCTGGAAACGCGAACGAAAATGGCGGTGATGGCGGCGACCAACGTTGTTGGGCTGTTTCAGGGGCAGATGCCGCCGAACATGATCAATCCCGCGGCGCTCAAAAAATCCTGAGTTCCCGTATGCCGCTTCTGCCATGACGCACGGAAAGCAACTCGCGCAAGGAATTTTTCGCGACACGCTGGCCGCGCTGGATATTCCGCGCGTGATGGAGCTGAAGCTTACGCTTTCGGGGTCGAAACTGATCCTGGATGAGGCATCGATTGATCTCTCCTACTGTTCTTCCATATTTGTGGTAGCCATCGGAAAAGCGGCACACGGGATGGCAGCTGGTTTGCGTTCTTTTCTGCCAGACTCCTATAAGTTCAAGGGAGTCGTCGCGGCTCCCACAAAACCGTCGACTCCGGTTCCCGGCCTGGCATATTTTGTTGCCGGACACCCCAACCCGAACGAAAACAGTTGGCGCTCGGCGGAAGCGATTCTCGCGCTCCTGCGAGGAGCCGATGAGCGCAGTGTGGTTTTCTTTCTACTCTCGGGTGGAGGCTCGGCGCTCACCGAATTGCCCATTGTTCCGGAAATGCGCCTCGAAGACTTGCAAGCCGCGAATCACGCGCTGGTCACGTGCGGCGCGCCGATTGAAGCGATGAACACCGTGCGCCGTCATCTTTCCGCCGTGAAGGGCGGACGCCTGGCAGTTGCCGCGGCGCGCGCGACAAAAGTGACGCTTGCGGTCACCGACGTCCCTGTCGGCAAGGAACATGCCCTCGCTTCCGGGCCGACCGTTCCCGATCCATCCACAATCGCGGATACCAATCGCATCATTGATCAATCCGGTCTGCGCAAGAAATTTCCGGATGTGCTGGTGCGTTGGCTGGACGCGGGGAAAATGCCGGAAACGCCGAAGCCCGGCGATCTCGCCTTTCGCAATGCGCATTTTCAACTTCTGCTGGAAATGCACAATCTCTTTCACGCGGCGCATCATGCATCCGAAGCGCGAGGTTACGTCACGTGCTGCGACAATTCCACCGACGATTGGCCCGTGCAGAAGGCCGCCGAAGCGCTACTGAAGAAACTGGAAGAGTGGAGGGCTGAAAATCCTGGCCAACGAGTGGCTCTGATCGCGGATGGAGAGCTGAGTTCGCCCGTTACGGGCAACGGTATCGGCGGCAGGAATTCCGCGTTCGTGCTTTCATGCGTCGACAAGATCGCCGGGCGCAAAATCACAGTTCTCAGCGCAGGCACGGATGGAATGGATGGCAATAGCCCCGCCGCGGGAGCCGTGGCCAATGGAGAAACTCTTGCTCGTGCAAAAGCGCTCGGCCTCGATCCCGGCGCGGCATTCCAACAAAGCAGCGCTTACACTTTTTTTGAAAAGTTAGGCGACGCTTTGCTCACAGGTCCCACCGGCAACAACCTGCGCGACCTGCGCATCCTTCTCGCCGAGCCCTGACCGATTATTGCTTGGGCGCAGGGGGCAGCCGCTTCTCGATTTCCTTCAGGCGGTCATTCATCTCCTGGACGAGTTGTTCGACGTGGATCAAACGTTCGTCCTCGCCGGCCTTTTCGCCTGGGTTCCCATCCGGCTTCATCATGCCGTGTGAACCGCCTTTCGCCAGCGGATTCTTCAGCCTTTCGATCTGTTCCTTGATGGTCGGCTGCATTTCGATGCTCAGGCCTTTGCTTTGCAGCATGGCTTCGAGCGCGGGAATCGCCGAAGTATCGCCGCGGCCGCCCAGCGCGTAGATCGCCGTGCGACGAACCGGGAAATGGGAGTCTTGCAAATAGCCGGCAATCACTTGCGTGAGCTCCTTGTTGTCCTTCTGCAAGCGCGCCAGGCTGCCGATCGCCGCTTGGCGGGAATCCATGTCCTTGCCGGGCGCCGCCCATTCGCGGAGCAGCGGGACAGCTTTGTCGTCGCCCAGCGCGCCGAGCCCATTCAATGCCGCGTCGCGCAAAAAACCGTCGGGTGAATCCGCGTTCACGGCCGCCACCAATGTTTCGTAAGCTCCCGCGCCCTTGATACGGCCAATGGCGCGCAAAGCCGCTCCCCGCGCGCGATAGGAGGAATCCTCGCGCGCCACAATTTGCAACCGCACAACGACGGCTGCGTCGTCCTTGAAATTTTCTAGTGCCAGCACGATGCTCCCCCGCACCCACGGCTCCTTCGCGGTATTCAGCACGTCGAGCAATTGTTTGGAGGCCGGCGCGCCGCCCAGTTCTCCGAGTGAACTTGCCGCGGTCCGGCGAACGCCGCTGCTCTTATCGTTGCGCAAGGCATCGCCCAACGTTGCGACCACTTCGTCGTCGCCTTTGAGTTTTGCTAGCGCCTCGGCGGCATCGGCCCGGTCCGCCACTTCGCCGGCGTTTTTCAACTGGTAGAACAACTCTTTCTTCTCTTTCTTAAACTGCGCGGATTTCAGGATTTGCGTTCCCTTATCAAAGAGCACCATCAGCGGCGCGGAATCCGACGGGAAAGTGAACACCTCCGACTCCTGCGTCACATGAATGGGATAAAGCTTTGGTCCACCGGCCGTGGTGATCTCCACATCCACCGGCACATTAAACAAACCAACATGCCCTTCGCGTTTTTGCGTCTGCTTCACGGTCAGCGCGACCTGCTTCTTCGTTTCATCGTAGGCGTAGCTCACCTCAAAATTTGGCGCGCCCGCTCCGTATATCCACTGTTGGAAAAACGCGTCCACGTTTGTGTGCGTCGCTTCTTCCATCGCCTTCGTGAGGTCCGATGTCATCACGTTTTTTCCCCGATTCACTTCCAGGTAGTGCTTCAGCCCCGCGTAAAACGCATCTTCGCCGAGTTGCCGCCGCAGCATGTACAGCACCCAGCCGCCCTTCCCATAGGCGTTCCCATCGAACTCCTCGGACTCTTCAAAGTTGTAGCGCACGATCGGCTTGTCATAGAGCGAGCGCATCGCAAACCACTGCCGCGTGGATTCCCAGCGGTCATAGTCCGCCGTGTCCTTTCCAAAATGCGATTCCGCCCACACCGTTTCCATGAACGTGGCGAATCCCTCGTTCAGCCAGATATTTCCCCAATCCTTGGTGGTCACCAGGTCGCCGAACCATTGATGTGCCAGTTCGTGCGAAATCAGCGGGTCTTCGTTCTGCTCGTATTCCGGAACCAGCTTCGGATTGCGCAGCGATTCCGCGGTGTTGGTTGTTGCGCTGGAGTTTTCCATTCCGCCGGCGACGAATTCATCCACCATCGCCTGCGAATATTTTTCCCAGGGATAATCCACGCCCAACTTGTTGCTGAACAGCTCGATCATTGCCGGCGTGCGCCTGTAGCTCAGGTTCAGCCGGTCGCCGCGATCCTTGGGCGCGTAGTACGTCACGGGAATATTCCGCCAGGAGTCTTTTACCTCCACAAATTCGCCGGCTACCACAGTGATCAGATACGTCGAACTTGGTTGCGACTCGCGCCACGTCCAGGTTTTCATGCCGTCGCTTGCGTCCGTGACGCCGATCAGCTTGCCATTCGAAATTGTCAGCCAGCTTGCAGGGACAGTCAGGATCGTTTCGGTCGTCAGGCGATCGTTCGGGTAGTCATAGGTCGGCAGGTAGTAGCGCGTGTCCTCCGATTCTCCCTGCGTCCAGATCTCCAGCGGCCGGTTGGGATAGTCTTTGTCGGGCAGCACAAAATAGAGGCCCTTGCTCGGCGTGCCCTGGTACTTGATCTCCACGTCGAGTTTCGCGCCGGCTTTCGCGCCTTTCGGCAGCGTCACCGCCAGCTTGCTTTCGGTGGTTGCAAATTTCGCGGTGACTTTGTTGATGCGTACGCTTTCAATCTGCAGGCCAACCGAATCAAACGAAATATTTTCAAGGCCGTCGCGCAACAGGGTCAGCGAGTGGGTCACATCGCCCATCACCTTTTTCTGCTCGGGCTGAAAGCGCAGCGCGATTTTCGAGTGCTGCAGATCGTAATCCTTGCTGCGAGCAAACGGCTCATCCGCGCGCAGCAATCCCGCGCCGCTCAACACCCACAAGGCGCAGAGAGTTGCGCCCGCAAAGAAAAACCGCCGCGTGTTCCCGATGTTCCGCCTGATCATTCCGTTCGCTCCTTGAGATCTTTATGAATTCAGCAGTTCCAGATGAAGAATTCGATGGCCCGCGTGCTCTAAAGTTTCCACGGCGACAGGAATTTCCTCGTGCTGCACCAGCAGGTAGTCCGTGTCGAACGTAGAAATCACAAAAATTCCCACACCCACCCGCGCTAGAGGATTCGCCAACGCGGAGACCACGCCCGTTTCGTCGAACGAAAACGGCCCGTGCACCTTCAGCATTCGCCACCCACGAGATGCATTCACCTCGGCCGGAACACTCGCTTCCCCGGTCACTATGGAAAGCTCATCCAGCGTGCGCGTTACAGAGAAAAATGCCGCGCCAGTGGCCCACGCGGGGATTGTGGCGGCGCAAGGAAATTTCGCGATCGCGTACCGCCCTTCCATTGCAGAAAGTGTAAGTGTGCGGTTCGCGGGCGGCATGCGGCGTTAGAGCAGACTCCTCGTCGTCCCGCCATCAATGGCAAGAGATACGCCGTTCACATAACCCGCTTTTTCGGAAGCAAGAAACGCCACCACCGCCGCGAACTCTTCCGGCGTACCCAGGCGTCCCGCAGGGATCAGCTTCTTCCAGCCGGCGAACACTTCTTCGGTCGTAGCGCCGGTTCGCCCGGCCATCATTCCCGCCAGATCATCCAGGCGGTCGGTGCGCGTGTAACCGGGGCAGACATTGTTCACCGTGATTCCATGCGCGCCGTACTCATTGGCGAGGGTGCGCGCCAGGCCGGTCACTCCCGCGCGCAGAGAGTTTGAAAGCAGCAGCCCTTCCACCGGCTGCTTCACGGAATAAGATGTGATCGTCAGGAATCGGCCCCACTTGTTTTTCTGCATCCGCGGCAGCGTCTCCTGGGCAAAATACACGGTGCTCATCAGTAGTTGGTCGGTCCACAAGCGCCAGTCTTCCACGGTCGTGGCGCTGAACAATTTAGACGGCGGCCCGCCGGTGTTGGTAACACAAATATCCACGCGGCCAAAGCGCTTTTCGACGTCGGCCACAAACCGCGTGACTTCAGCCGCGTTGCCGACGTCCACCGCCTGCCAGAAAACTTCGCGGCCTGTCGCCGCCTGAATCTCAGACGCTGCGGCCTTCAAGTCCACCGCGGTGCGCGCGCAAATGGCAATTTCCGCACCTTCGCGGGCCAACTCCTCCGCCACCGCGCGTCCCAGCCCCTTGCTCGCCGCAGCCACAATCGCCACGCGTCCGCTCAACCCCAGGTCCATCCCGGCCTCCAGGTCCAATCTTTCATGTTCTCGCGGAGAGCGCAGACCCGTCAAATCGGCTTTACTCCTTTAGACTCGCCGCAGAATGAGCAAGGTTGTGGAATAATTCTTCACGGCAGCCCATCAGACTCTGCTGGTGTGAACAGAACTCTCTGAACACAACGGAGGCATCCGTGAATATAGCCGACTTTCGGAGAATTGCACTCAGCCTTCCGGGTGCTGAGGAAAGCTCGCACATGGGACAGCCGGATTTTCGCGTGGATGGCAGGATCTTCGCGACGCTGGCCTCGGCAAAGCAGGGCTACGGCAATCTGATGCTGACGCTTGAGCAGCAAACCGCTTTCGTCGAGGAAATGCCTGAAGTCTTTCTCCCAATCCCAGGTGGTTGGGGGCGCATGGGCATGACCCACATTCGTTTGGTCGAAGCGAGCGAGGACGTACTCTACGGCGCCTTGCGCACGGCGTGGAAGCTGCGCGTCGAGAAGAGTGCCAAATCGGGCAAAAAGAAACGCGCGCCGAAAGATAGCCTCGGGACGCCCAAGAGAAAAAGCAAAAGAGGCTGAGGTCCGATCCCCATGATCGGGCTGTGTTCGTCCTGAAAATTTGCGCTATAAGGCCGCCGCGCACTAAGATGCGGAGTAAAGCAAAGTTCGCTCCTCAATTCGTTCCACAGGAGGCACGCATGATTCGAATACGAATTCTGGCTGTCCTGCTCCTCGTTGGTTTCCTCGCGGCCGTTCCGGTGCGCGCGCAACTCGGGAAAACCGTCATCGTTTCGGCCGGCTCCGAAGTGGACCATCAGCTGAATGACATCGGCGCCGCGACGGATCCCGCGGGCAAGCTCAAGTTGATCGATGCCTTCTCCGCCGCACATCCCGAGGGCGACCTGCAAATTCTTGCCGACGAGCAGTATGTAAACTACTACCTGAACGCCAAGCAATACGACAAAGTGTTCGAGTATGGCGACAAACTTTTCGCGCTCGACCCCGATAACTTTTCCAACGCCGTCAACATGGTGCGCGCCGCGAATGAAAAAGGCGACACCGACCGCCTCTTCGCAGCGGGAGAAAAAGATGCCGGAATTCTGCAGAGGTTCAATGCCCAACCCCCTCCAGCCGGCACCAGCCCCGAGGCGTGGAAAGGCCAGCAGCAGCAGAAGCTCGAATCCATCAAGGACAATCAGGATTACATCGAACAGTCGTTGATGAACGCGGCATTCCAGCAAAAAGACGCAGCCAAGAAAGCCTCTCTCCTGGTGCGTTTTGCGAACCTTTTCCCCGATTCGCCGAATGCCGGGCAGGCATTGGGCGCGGCGGCTCTCACCTACCAGCAGGCGCAGAATCGCCCGAAAATGATCGAAACCGCGAACAGCGCGCTGGCAAAAGACCCGGACAATATTGGCATCTTGTTGCTGGTCGCGGATGACTACAGCGAGAAGGGCGAGCAGTTGGACAAAGCCGAAGCGTACGCCAAGAAGGCAGCGTCGCTCTGCGATACCGCGAAGAAACCCGAGGGTGCAAGTGACGCCGACTGGCAAAAGCAAATCAATCTGCGAAAGGGACTCGCCTTCAGCGCGCTCGGGCAGATCGACCTTCAAAAAAAGCTGAATCCCGCGGCCGTTGCCAGCTTGACCAAGGCCGCTCCGCTTCTTAAATTAAACGCCGCAGTCTACGCGCGGAATCAATACCGGCTGGGATTCGCGTACCTCAATCTGAAGAACACCGCGGGTGCCAAGCAAGCCTTCACCGACGCCGCTTCGGTGGACAGTCCTTATAAGGGACCGGCGCAGGATAAACTCAAGGGGATCGCGGCGGCCAAAGCTCCGGCGAAGAAAGCTTCCTAGTCCCGAAGGACCCACGGCAAATGGCAAATGAACCGATGAAACCTTTTGCGTCGTCTATACTCTAATTGGTAGTCAAAGAACCATCGCAAGCCAGCCCGATCTCTGCCACATCGCAAATTGGCGGTATCCTCTCTAGAAGGGCTGCGGCTACAAGGGGGAATCACATGCAGGAAATCGCTACATTTGGCGCGGGTTGCTTCTGGGGCATCGAAGCCGCGTTTCGCCGCGTGCCCGGAGTTTTGGACGCGGCAGTGGGCTACAGCGGCGGTCGCACGGAAAACCCCAGCTACCAGGATGTTTGTACGGATACGACCGGCCATGCCGAAGTCGTACAAGTCACTTTTGATCCGGAGAAACTCAGCTACGATCAACTGCTCAACGTTTTCTGGACGATTCACGACCCGACACAAGTGAATCGCCAAGGGCCCGATTATGGCGCGCAATATCGCACCGCGATCTTTTTTCACTCGCCCGAGCAGGAAGCGACGGCGAAAAAATCCAAACAGGCGCTGGAAGCGAGCGGCAAACTGCGCCGTCCCGTTGCCACGGAAATCACTCC
>WNFR01005472.1_pt1 | contig 12989 bp, 10 predicted proteins | sample 5400221 | NCBI WGS metagenome assembly WNFR01 (sample SAMN13153357, study PRJNA577476) | soil metagenome | isolation source: 40 cm soil under Madrone tree | place: USA:California | collected 2016-06-14
TATGTACTCGTTGGAACTGAACCTCCCGGGATGGCAGGGTCAAAATTTCCCTCATTTGAATATCGACGCGGCACGGACGCTGGATGTCAACATTCTGCTCATGCCAGCTCTGCCGACTCTCAGCAGACAAATTCGGTCCCTCCAATTATTTGATCGAGATGTTTTGGCTGGGAGCCAGTTTGGGCAAGTCTCCATGCACGCGCTTCCGACCACGCGAAGAATATGGTCGCTGCTCGAGAACCAGGCAACCTCAACCGTAACAGACAGGCTTGACACTGGCGGCCTCGAGACGGGGAGGCGCGCACTCTTTGGCGTACGTGGTGTTTCATGGACCGAAAATGAGTACAGCCTGAATGGTTTTGACGTGACAGATCCGTATCTACCGGGCCGTCCTCTAACTGACCCTGATTTTGACGCGCTCGCTGATCTCACCGTTATCACATCCGCAAAGCCTGCCTCGTCTTCCGGAGCCGGAGTTAATCTGATCTTGACTACGCCCCAAACCTCGGCGAGTCTACACGGCGTCGTCCGAGGGTTCTTTTCCAATCACGCATTGCAAAGCGATAACATGGACGCGCGTCTGGTCCAACTCGGATTTCGCGGGCCAGAGCGGTTGCAACATCTGGTGGATCTTAGTGGACAATTCTCCGGAAGACTGCCGCTGAACCAGGCTACATGGCCGTTTTTCATTGCGCTCTCCACGCAACAACTCTCTAAGACTCTGGGCGGCTTTGCATCTCCGATTGATGCTCATGTCTATCACTTGCTGACACAGTTCACGCCTTACCGACGTGGCAGCAAGCAATTGAACCTGCTCTATGCAGGTCAACACGTTGTCAATTCCAGAGAAGGCGCTGACCCGCACATTGCGCCCAGCGCCACTCGCCGGGGCAACGACAACTTCCATCAGTTCCAGGTGCGCTGGTCTAGTTTGCCCAGTGCATCCTCCACATTAGAGCTCGGCTTCGGGGTTGCTCACGCTATCGTTTCATCAGGGATTCAGCCGGAAACATTAACAACAAGCACTATCGATTTGCCTCAGTTGGCGATTACAGGCGCAGCGCCATTATCGTTTGCAGGCACGCGCACGCGCTACGAAGCAAACGCTCAATTCCAAGTGGTCCATAATGGAATGTTTGGCAGTCAGAGTTTGGTCTTCGGTACAGAGTTTGATCGAAGCGACATCACTAATCGCTGGAACGCGCTGGGAGGAATCGAGCAGATCCTGGTTGCAGGCGTTGGGGCCGAAGTGGTTCGCTGGAATACGCCTGCTCAGGCTCGTCAGCACGTGAGCAATCTTGCGGTCTTTGCGCAAGACGCGTGGCGTCCTACCCAGTGGCTAGCCGTTCCCTTTGGCGTGCGCCTTGAAGACGCTTCAGGTCAGAGCACCGCGGCTCGTAATCGGGTCATTTGGACCACGATCGAGCCGCGGCTGGGCTTTGTAATACGGCTGCCTGTCACTGGATCTGTCTTGCGAGGCGGTTTCGCGCGCTACGGACATTCGTTGCAGGGTCGCTATTTTGATTTCGGAAACGCCATGGCGCTCGGTGGGCAGGTGCTTCAATGGCAGGACACTAACGGTGATCGACAAGTCCAACAGCCAGAGATAGGCAGGTTACTGCGTGTCTTTGGTGGTCCATATTCGGCTGTCGATAGAAATCTTCGACGACCTTTTACCGACGAAATTACGGTGGGAATAGCAAAGCAATTTGGCGAGCGTTTCGTTGCGCGCGTCCGGTTTTTTCGCCGTGACGATCGTCACTTGGTCGCTATAGTCAATGCAGGCGTTCCTTTTTCGAGTTACGTTCCGACGCCGGTGATCGACCCCGGCAACGACGGAATCTTGGGCACTGCAGACGACCAATCACTGACGCTTTTTAACCGGAAGCCTTCGGCCCTGGGGAAGGATTTCTTTGTGCTTACGAACCCGCCCGGCTATCGGGGCAGCGATAAGGGCTTCGAGATCGAAATGCTCAAGCTCTTCGCTCGGCATTGGGAAGCTGCAGTGAACTTTACGGCGATGCACGCTGCTGCCCCCACCAACCCGGGCAATGGCGTCTTTCAGAACGATCCGGGATTCATAATTACCGACCAGTCGGTTTTTGACGCATCGAATGCAGATCCGAACACGCTCCTATTTGCGATGGGCAGGACCTATTTTGATCGGGGCTTCACGGGAAAGCTGACTGCATATTATGAGGCGCCGTATGGTGTGCGGCTGGGAGTCGTGGCGAGATATTATGACGGGCTTGTGTTTGGCCGGCTGTTGTTTGTCAACGGATTCGAGCAAGGGCCATTCTTCGTGAGAGCAACGGCGCGAGGAGACTTTGGCGCCTTTCGGACCGAGTTCAATTCAACTCTGGATCTGCGCGTCGCGCGGGCCTTCGGTATAAAGCGAAGCAAGGTTTCGCTTGGTTTTGACGTCTTCAATCTTCTCAACTTGAACAAGAACACTTTGGAATCCGATCTTACCAGTCCCAAATTCGCGAATCGCATACCATTAGCCATCCAGGCGCCGAGGACAGTCCGGCTTGGGCTGTCGTGGGAATTCTGAAAATCTCGTGCTAGGCCACAGGTGAACACAGATAAACGCGGATCAAAAATAAGAAGAGCGCTCATCCCTATTTGATTTCTGATCCGTGTTTATTTGTGTTTATCTGTGGCCGGTCTCCTGTTATTTGTTACTTGCGCCTGGACCACTCGACGTCGCATTGCCTTCAATATCAAGCACCGTTACTGGCGCGATGCCGGTTGCTTTAAGTGGCCCTTCAACTGAAGCGCGATCGCCGACGATCACGATTGCAAGATGGTTGAGATCGATGTATCGCTTTGCAACTCGCAACAAATCCTCCTTCGTTACCGCCGCAACGTTTTTCGGATAGTTCTGGTAGTAATCATCTGGCAGACCTTGCACCATCAAGCTGGTAATCGTGTTTCCGATCGCTGAGACAGACGAAAACCTTTGAGGCAGTGCCTGAATCAGTGAATCCTTTGCCGTATTCAGTTCTTCGTCAGTCACCGGTCGCTCGCCTTCGATGCCTCGGAACTCCTTGATAAACTCGATCAGCGCTGCGTCAGTCTTTGCCGAAATGATCGAGCCGCCTGCCCGAAATGCGCCCGGACCCTTACCGTAGGCGAAACCTGAGCTGACACCGTAGCTGTAGCCCTTCTGCTCACGAATGTTCGCGTTTAGTCTGGATTGAAATTGGCCACCGAGAATATGGTTGAGAACCAGCAGCGCGAAATAGTCTGGCGTATTACGCGGCGGACCCGGCAAACCAATATTAACGACAGACTGAGCCGATCCTGGTTTGTCGACTAGATAAATTGTGGCAGGCCGGAGTTCGGGAAGTTTTGGATAGTCGAACGACGGTTTAGCACCCGATTTTTTCCAGACCGCAAACGTCCTTTCGACGACTCCCTTAATCTTCGCTGGATTAACATCGCCGACCACTGTGATGATCGCCCGACCTGGTTGGAAGTAGGCTTTTTGGAATGACATAACATCGTCGCGAGTAACAGCTTTCACTGACGTTTCAGTCGGTCGTTGACCGTAAGGATGCGCGCCACCATAAAGAACTCTTGCAAACACCTGCGCACTAACGATCGTCGGCTGATCTTTAGCCTGGGTAAGCCCTACCAGTGTTCGTCCTCGCAACCGCTCGAGCGCGTCAGCTGGAAAAGTTGAATTCAACATCATGTCGGAGAGGATAGCGAGGGTAGCTTCAAAATTACGCGTAGTTGAAACAAAACCTATTGAACCTTCTTCACTCCCGACATTGGCAGTGACCGTAGTACCTAAGAGCTGCAAAGCGTCGGAGAGCTGGTCACCCGTTTTAGCAGTCGTTCCTTCGGTCAACATTAAACTCGTCATCGCAGCTAACCCGCGCCGGGCTTCTGGTTCAAACTGATTGGCACCGCCGAGAAATGTAATCGAGAACGAAACCAATGGCAGGTCGTGCCGTTCGGAAACTAAAAGTGTGACGCCGTTCGCGAGAGGTGTCGTGGTCCATGCAGGTACGCGCAGCTGGGGTGTCTTACCCGCCGGTGGAATCTTCGTTCGGTCCAGTGGTTGCTGTGCTGGTGCTGTAGTAAGACAAGCCAGACTAAGCACGATTGTGAAAAGAATTGCAGCAGGCCGTTTGTGCCGGTTCATGATCTACCTCCTCGAGCTCCACGTAAGACACTGACAGATTCGCTTTCCGTTGCCTTGGAAGCCTCATCCTTTTTTCCTTTCGGCACGACACTCAATACCACGCGACCCTTCGTTAGATACTGGTTAGCAACACGCTTAACATCGGCCGCCGTTACCGAAAGTCGCTTCTGATAATCCGTCCGGAAGTAACCCGGATCACCATGAAACACGGCGCCGTCAATGAGTTGGTTGGCTTTGCCCAGGTTCGACTCCAGGCCGCGCAGGAAACCCAATTCAGATCCAGCGGTGGCTTTCTGCATCTCTTCGCGTGTTGGTCCTTCGCTCATAAACTTTTGCAAGACTTCATCGATGGCGGTCTCAAGCTCAGTAAGAGAGTGACCCGGTCGGGGTGTCACTATAATTTGAAACTCTCCGACGTCTTCACTCGTCCGCTGGAACGCAAAAACGTTTGCGGCGGCCTGTGAATCGTAGACGAGTGCCTTTGTCAAACGAGCTGTTCTTGGTCCCGATAGAATTGCAGCAACGACGTCAAGCACGTGATCGTCTTCATGCTTCGCGCCCACAGTAGGCCATTCGATATAAAGACGCGGAAGCTGCACTCGGTCTTCATAAACCAGATGCTTCTCTGTATCGAGTTTCGCCAATGGCACAATAGGGCGTTCCACCGCCTTGCCCTGAGGTAGGTCAGCGAAATACCTACTAATCCAGGCCTTTGCTTGTGCCGGATCAAAATCCCCGACCACCGCCAGGGTTGCGTTGTTCGGCGCATAGTAGAGCCGGAAAAAATCCTTTACATCGCTCTCAGATGCCGCGCTCAGGTCTTCCATTGAGCCAATGACTGGCCACGAATACGGATGCTTCTTTGGATACATCGCCGCCGCATAGATCTCGCTGACGCGGCCATAAGGTTGATTATCGTAGCTCTGCCGCCGCTCATTCTTGACAACATCGCGCTGGGCATTGAGCTTGGCAAGATCTAAGGTGTCGAGCAGATATCCCATCCGGTCTGCTTCCAGCCACAAAGCGGACTCGAGGTAGTTTGAAGGCACAACCTCGAAGTAGTTCGTTCGATCATTGCTCGTCGAACCATTGTTGTTCCCGCCTACGCCTTCAGTGAGTTTGTCATGGAGGCCGTACGGCACATGACCCGAACCCGTAAACATCACGTGCTCGAAGAGGTGCGCAAAGCCTGTGCGACCGGGTACTTCGTTTTTGGAACCAACGTGGTACCAGATATCGACAGCCACAGTTGGTATGGCATGATCGACTGAGAGAATCACGGTAAGACCGTTTGGCAGTTTATAACTCTCGAAGGGGATCTTGATCGAATCCGCCTCGGGGGTAGTTTTGCGCTGACCTGAGACTGGCTGGAGGACGCAAATGCTAATTACGAAAACTGCCAATGCAACAATTATTCGCTTGAGTGGCGGATTGACTATTTGTCTCGACGAGAACTTGTTAGTGATCACGGCAGCTCCTTTAGGAATATTTCGATTTCAAAGCTGACCTAATATCGCGCGCTATCCTATGTGCGCGATGCCTGGCAGTCAAACTTGTATCTCGAGCTCTCGGAAACTTCGTCGCGCGTGTTCGACTTTTTGCATACGCTAAGTGTCGACTAAATCGGTTCAATTTACCTTTTTAGCTTTCACGATTTACTATGACTCCCATGAAAGCCATTCAAGTGTCTCAAGCGGGCGGACCCGAAGCGCTCACGCTCGTTGACCTTCCTATCCCTCAACCCAAATCGAATGAGGCTCTCATTCAGATTAAGGCCGCCGGAGTGAATTTTATCGACGTCTATTTTCGCGAGGGACGTTATCCAGCACCACTTCCGCTCGTCGTGGGAGTGGAAGCGGCCGGTGTGGTCACCGCAGTAGGCTCCGAGGTGAAGAGCGTGAAGATCGGTGATCGTGTTGCCTACACTGGTGTCCCGGGGAGTTACGCAGAGTATGCTGCTGTTCCCGCCGAACGCCTGGTCCACATTCCGGACGCGTTAGACTTTAATCAAGCAGCTGCTGCAATGCTCCAGGGCATGACTGCTCACTATCTTTCACACAGCACCTACAAACTCCAGCGTGGTGAGACGGCGCTGGTACATGCTGCTGCTGGGGGCGTGGGCGCGCTTCTAGTCCAGATGGCCAGGAAGATTGGCGCACATGTAATTGGAACGGCCGGGACGGAAGAAAAAGCTCAGCTTGCGCGCACTGACGGCGCCGACGAATGTATCGTCTACACGCAAGCAGACTTCGAAACTGAAACAATGCGTTTGACCGCCGGCAGGGGAGTGCATGTTGTTTACGACGGAGTTGGCAAGGATACTTTCGACAAAGGTCTCAACGTTTTGCGGCCACGTGTCTACATGGTTCTGTTCGGCGGATCGAGTGGCGCGGTGCCACCATTTGATCTGATCAAACTCTCGCACAAAGGTTCGCTCTACATAACGCGTCCCACCGTGGCACACTACATCGCAACTCGCGAAGAACTCGAGCAGCGCTCAGACGACGTAATGCGAATGATCGTCGCAGGTGATTTGCAAATCCGCATACATAAATCCTACCCGCTCGCAGAAGCACAGCAAGCACATCGCGACCTTGAAAGTAGAAAGACGATGGGAAAACTGTTACTAATACCATGAACTTTGGTCTTTGGTTTTGGGTCTTTGATTCAGTAACGCCAGAGATCGAAGTGCAAGACCAAAGTCCAAAGACCTAAGACCAAAGTAAAAAGGACCAAGTACAAAGTACTAAGTTCTAGGATCAAAGCATGACCTGGTCGCAGGTTTACGACCCGTTGGGCCATCCTCTGCTCTCCACAATTCTGGCAGCTGTGCCAGTCATTGTCTTATTAGGAGCGCTTGGCGTCCTTAAAATGAGGGCTCACAATGCGGCGCTCCTCGCACTAGGGACTTCTCTGCTGATTGCTATTGGTGTCTTCGGCATGCCCGCGAGCATGGCTCTCGCCAGCGTGCTGTTTGGCGCTGCCTACGGTCTGTTTCCCATCGGTTGGATCATTCTCAACGTCATCTTCCTTTATCAGCTAACTAACGAGCGTGGACTTTTTGACGTCCTTCGCGAAAGCATTACCGGTCTCACCGAAGATGCAAGGTTGCAACTTCTCCTGGTGGCATTCAGCTTTGGGGCATTCTTCGAAGGCGCGTCCGGCTTCGGTACTCCCGTCGCAGTCACGGGAGCACTCCTGATTGGTCTGGGCTTCACGCCACTCGCGGCTTCCGGTCTCTCGTTGATCGCCAATACCGCACCAGTTGCTTTCGGGGCACTCGGAACGCCCATCATTGGTTTACAAAGTGTGACCGGACTTGATCTAAAGCAACTGAGCGCGATGGTAGGGCGACAGTTGCCGTTCTTCTCCGTCATCGTTCCCTTCTGGCTGATTTGGGCCTTTGCTGGTTTCCGCGGCATGCTCGAGATCTGGCCCGCCATTCTGGTGGCGGGCGTTTGCTTCGCCGTCCCACAATTTCTGATATCAAACTTTCACGGGCCCTGGTTGGTTGATGTCTTGGCGGCAATTGTCTCGCTGGGAGCGCTCGCTCTCTTCCTCAGATTCTGGCATCCGAAACGTATTTGGCGTTTGCATGATCACAGTTCCGCGACGAGCGAGCAGGCGGAGCAATCGGCGCAGAGCACAGAGTTCAAAGCACAAATCACCGGGACCCACACGTCAAGAGAAATCCTTCGCGCCTGGCTGCCCTGGATAATCCTAAGCGTCGTGGTTTTTCTGTGGGGCCTACCTCAGATCAAAGCTTTACTTGACAGCATCTCAGCACCCAAGTTTCCTGTTCTCTGGCTTGATAAGTTAGTTCTACGCGTTCCACCTGTCGTTGCTAAACAAACTCCCGAGGCTGCGGTCTTCAATGCCAATTGGCTCTCGGCCACAGGCAGCGGCATTTTGTTCGCTTCAATTATTGCCGGTCTTTCGATGGGGTTCTCCATTTCTAGTTTGCTACGCGTCTACTGGAAGACGCTGAAGCTTGTGAGGTACTCACTATTGACGATTTCCGCCATGCTGGCCATTGGTTTTACTACACGCTATTCCGGTCTGGACGCAACGCTCGGTTTGGCTTTCGCAAAGACCGGCTTTCTTTATCCCTTCTTCGGTACGATGCTGGGATGGCTTGGTGTCGCTTTAACCGGTTCAGATACTTCTTCCAATGTACTGTTCGGCAGCCTGCAGAAGATTACGGCTACGCAACTTGGCCTCAGTCCCACGCTGATGGCTGCGGCAAATAGTTCGGGAGGTGTGATGGGCAAGATGATTGACGCGCAATCGATAGTCGTTGCCAGCACGGCGACGCGCTGGTATGGCCATGAGGGAGAAATTCTGCGCTTCGTTTTCTTTCATAGTTTGGCCCTCGCCACACTGGTCGGAATCCTGGTTCTACTCCAGGCTTATGTTTTCACCTCCATGGTCGTTCGCTAGAGAAGGTTTCAAGTCTTAGGTCGTATCCACAGATTGCACAGATTACGCAGACAAGAAAACCACGAAGCAGGGGAAGTAGACAGGGGCAGGAGCACGCGGGAATAAATATCTCATCGTCCCTGCTCCTGCCAACTGCTCCTGCCTTCTGTCTTTCTTGTCTGCGAAATCTGTGTAATCTGTGGATATAAACGTTTTTCCTTGACAGGCTTTTTCTCTCCTGACTATAGTAAGGGCTCGCTTTAGAGCGAGCCGAGTTCTGAAATGAATAGCACACGCTCCTATTTTAGCTTCGCCTTTACTTACCGCTTCCTCTTTACAGAGGAGAGCGGACCGGCGAACTGTAGGCAGGAAGTGCTAGCGACATAAAGAACTAAGCACAACAAGCTTTCATCAAGCCAGCCGCGACTCCTGAATTGGAAATAGTCGCGGCTGGCTTTTTTGCTGTCATCGACAACCCCGAGTTGGCGACCGAGTAAACCGGATCGCACGGAAGAAAAACGATAACCCTTAACGAAGATGGAATCCGACAAAAACTCCAGGGAGGATTATTCGAGAATGGATATCGAATACTGGCGCAACGAAATTGATGAACTGGACGTAGAACTGCTTCGCCTTATCAATATGAGAGCGCGGCTGGCACTCAAGATCGGTGAGTTGAAGAGGGCTGCAGGCCTCCCTATCTGCGACCCCGAGCGCGAGCTTGCCGTACTGCAGAAATTGCAACTAGCCAACAATGGACCACTCGATCCGGGCGCAGTGGCGAAACTTTTCCGACGCATCATCCGCGAATCAAGGCGCGTGGAAGCACGCGGTCTTGAACCAGGTGCGACCTCATCAGAAGAGGTATGGTCGTGAACCCTTCTACTTGCAGACCGCGAGTCGCCTTTCAGGGCGAACATGGCGCCTTCAGCGAGGAGGCGGCCATCAAACTACTCGGCCCCGAGATTGAGCTTGTGCCGCGTCCAACATTCGCATCTTTGTTCCGGAGTCTCGACGAAGGTCTGGCAGACTATGCACTCGCGCCGGTTGAAAACAGCTTGATCGGAATCATTCGCCCCTCGTTTGATCTGTTCGAAAAAAGTTCTCTTGTAACCATTGGAGAAGTGGTTATTCCGATCGCGCAACACTTGATTGCCTGTCCCGGAGTCTCGTTTGAAGAATTAGAAGTGGTGCAGTCGCATCCAGCGGCCCTGGCACAGTGCGTCCGCTTCTTTATTGAAAATCCCACGCTCCAAAGGGTAGAGGCTGAAGATACGGCCGGCAGCGTCGCCACCATAATCGCGCGTGACGACCGAAAGCTTGCAGCAATTGCGGGAAGACGTGCCGCAGAACTCTACGGCGGTACGATTCTCAAAGAAAACATTCAAGATCGTCGCGACAACCAGACGCGGTTTCTCCTGCTGTCCGGTTCAGCTGAACGGTCTCCGCTACTTAACACTGCAGAATCAAAGAGGAATACAAATCATGATCGTTAACATGTCAAACACCGCGACCGCGGAAGAAATCAACCACGTTATTGAAAGAATCAAAGAATGCGGTTACCAGGCACACGTCATTCAGGGCGCGGAGCGCACGGTTATCGGCGCAATAGGCAGCAATGGCCGCCGCTCAGAAATTGAAGCGCTCCGTGCCGCTCCCGGCGTGGAGGAAGTGATCGAGATTGCGCACCCCTTCAAGCTCGTTAGTCGTCAGCTCCGGCAACAACGAACGGTGGTTGATGTACACGGAGTGAAAATAGGTAGTGGCGATCTAGTCGTCATGGCGGGGCCGTGCTCGGTCGAATCGGGTGAGCAGTTGATGGAAACGGCGTTGGCTGTCAAAGCTGCCGGCGCCAATATGCTTCGTGGTGGCGCCTATAAACCACGGACTTCTCCCTATGATTTCCAGGGACTAGGTGTGGAAGCGCTCCGACTGTTGCGAGATGCGCGTGAAGCGACGGGCCTGGCCGTAGTGACGGAAGTAATGAGTGAAACCGACGTCGAAATAGTAGCTGAGTACGCAGACATGCTGCAGGTAGGCGCTCGCAACATGCAGAACTTTTCGCTCTTGCGCAAGCTCGCCGTCGTGCCGCGCCCGATTCTACTCAAACGTGGACCATCGGCAACGATCAAAGAGTGGCTGCTTGCGGCGGAGTATCTACTGGCAGGAGGCAACGCGAATGTGGTGTTGTGCGAGCGAGGCATCAAGACGTTTGAAACCGCCACGCGCAACACACTGGACCTGGCGGCCGTCGCTTTAGTCAAGGAGTTGTCGCACCTTCCTGTGGTGGCGGATCCCTCTCATGGCACAGGCTTGCGCAGCCTGGTAGGTCCGATGTCAAAGGCAGCAGTTGCCGCGGGCGCTGACGGATTAATACTTGAAGTACATCCTTGCCCCGAGCGAGCACTTTCAGATGGAGCACAGTCGCTGGACCTTCCAGGCTTTGCTGCACTGATGAAGGAATTAGGTAGAGAGCCGTCGCGAGACGTGAAGGCCGCGTGAGTGCGACAGGAAGTGGGTTAAAGGACAGGAGCCCGCAAGGACAGCAACGCAGGCGCGGCGGCGGGAGGACATCAATTTATCTCCAACTATTTGGAGGATCGAGAATCATACGCAAGCGAGTCTACCGAAACCAATGTGGGGCGTAAATAAGATCCGCCAGGCGGGGATGAGTAAATCTGTCTCATTCACACCGGGGCTTTAGCCCGGTGTCAAAGCGAGCTCCGAAACGTAGAACCGTTTTAACGGTTTTCTTTCGAGCCTCAGCCATTCGGCCCGCTCCCAAACCGTTAAAGCGGTTGAAGAAATCAGGTTGGATTGTGGATTCACCGGCGCAATCACGAAGCGTGGAACGCTACAGACGCGAACGTGGAGAGCAGGTCTAATCCCCCATGCTCTCTTTTCTACTTCTTCGCATTCTTCTCGTGGTTCTTTACATCATGCAAAATCTTTAGTTGCCGCTCGCTTCCTTTTACGGTCCCATCGGCATACATAACACTTCCGATCTCAAGAGCTGCATCAGGGAAGACATTGGCTAGCGACATTTCGAGCACGCCAACTTCATGAGGCTTAATAACGACTGTCGGCTCTCGGTCACTTTCGAATGAGCTGCGAAGCGACACGCCGGACGCTTCTTCCCCATTTGTAGATTCCATGCCGATTGCGACAATACCAATTTCGCTGTCCACTACTAAGGCTGTTTCGAACTGTTGGAGATATCCTCAAAGGTTCAAGATGACTTTGATAATTCTCTAATATTCATTTGGGATTTCGCTTATTGCCAGCTCTATCAACAAGCTAAAGCCGTGGTTTTAAATGATAGTGTTTTTGATCAACTATGAGCCGGGGGTTGGATCCACAGGGGCTATGGAAACTTTGGACCACGAACGGCAGCGAACGTGTGAAATGATTTCCGCCGAGAGAGCGGTGATAAGACGTTGGCAGTCGCCACCTGTCTCACTCACTCGCAGCCGTGTGGTCCAATGGGTGAACAATGAAGGAAAATTTCGCCCAAACGATCGTTGTCAGCGCTGCTCAGGTCTACGCATCGTCCGGGGCAACTCTTTTCCTACCTTGAAGATCGTTCCATCGATCGCGTTGACCAGTACGTGAGTTTTCACAGGATTGGCTTCGTCATCCGAGAGGATTACAACGTGATAGAAGACCTGTCCATCCTTTGCCAGTTTCCCGGGTCCTTCCCAATGATCTCCAGTTCGAGGGGCGTTAGCTGCTATGTTTTGGGCAGGGGCCGGATAGCTGTCAACTAATTTTTTAGGAGACGACACCGTCAAGGTCAAGCGGCAGTCCCATGAGGTCGGTACCACATCGCGGTAGAAGTTGTGAAAAAATTGATTGAGGGAAATGGCCCCCAAAAGTTGGCGCCTAACTGATCTACAAGCGATTTTCTCTATAAGCGAGTTTCACTCCGGAGGAGTGAGATGTTTATAGCCCAAGTTGAAATACTCCACCAACGGCGTTCGGAGGAGCGGAATCCAACGAGACCTTCAGCTCGCAAGCACATTTCCGCTCCTCCGAACGCCGCCGGAGGGGTTTGTTCCTCGAGCTACAAACATGCCACCCCTAACGGGGGTAAAACCCGTAACGCTTTTTTTCACACCTTCGGTAGCGGGTGGGTCCTACTGGCACTTTCTCTATCATCAAAGTCTGAGCGTAGGACCCACCCGCTACCGCATGGTGGTACTGATGTCATGGTTCCGCAGCTTGAGTGACTGCAAGCAGGTATTTCTGAATTCCTTACACGGTCTCTTTAAGCATACTGTCTATCGGAGCACAGAACTCCGGAACCACTTCTATCGCGACTAATCGCGATCATCGATTTGCTACTTGCACTCTCGTGTCCACTTTCAGGTAACATGCAGACAACCTGATACGCATTAGTTTCAGACTACGCCGT
>WNFR01005474.1_pt1 | contig 12987 bp, 13 predicted proteins | sample 5400221 | NCBI WGS metagenome assembly WNFR01 (sample SAMN13153357, study PRJNA577476) | soil metagenome | isolation source: 40 cm soil under Madrone tree | place: USA:California | collected 2016-06-14
CTTTATTGACCTAAAAGATCTCATCACCGCAATCAAGGAATATCTCACTCAGAACAACAAACAACCAAAACCGTTTATCTGGACCGCTACCGCACAACAGATCATCGACAAGGTCGGTCGTTGTAAAGGAATTTCTGAGACACTACAGTAGTGACTTACAACGTAGTAATGGACGTGAGTAATCCTGAACAGAAACTAAAACCAGGCATGACTGCCAATCTCGTGATCACTATTGACGAGCGCAATAATGTGCTCAAGGTTCCTAATTCGTCGCTGCGCTTCACACCGCAGGATGGCAGTGGCCAGAAGATTAGTGCGAATCCGGGTGGAGCTAATAATGGAGCAGCTAATGGCTCTGGTCAGGGCCGCCGGCAGGGCCCGAATGCAAACGCCGGTCAACCGACGGACAACGCTAACGCTCCGACCGGCTCGAGTTCGCCCGCAGTCCCTAACAATGGCCAGCAGGGTGTTGCGCGTAACTTTGCTCCGGCAAGCGCACCAGTATTGGAAGGACAGACCAGAATAGTCTGGGTCCTGGGTGCTGATGGCAGCCCCCAGGCACGGAGAATCAAGGTCGGACTAACTGACGGATCCTCGACGGAAGTTGTCGAGGGCAATTTGCAGGAAGGCGAGATGGTTATCATCGGTCAAACAATAACGGCAGCCAGCAAGGCGCAAAGCGCACAGAGTCCGGCGCCTGGGTTTGGCGGAACTCCGCGTACCGGCGGCGCACCAGGTACGGGCGGCCGGCGAAACTAATGATGCAGCACGGGCAGCCCACCCGCGCCTGGAAACGACGTGGCGCAGGCAGTCTTGCCCACGCAAAAGAAGAAGCAACTATGTCAACGACATTTACAAGCGAACCGCAAATTCCGATGGCGCCAACAGTGGCCAGATTGGGTGTCCCTCTGATCGCCCAAGCGCCGGAACTGCGTCCGGTAATTCAGTTGGATCATACCCACAAGACTTACACGATGGGAGACGTCGAAGTTCATGCATTGCGCGGTATCTCGCTCAAGATCAACAAAGGTGAATTCGTGGCCATCATGGGCGCTTCAGGGTCGGGCAAATCAACGACCATGAACATCATCGGCTGTCTGGACCGACCGACGCGTGGGAAATACGTCCTCGACGGTGAAGACGTTTCCGAGATGTCAAAGGATGAACGCGCCGACATACGTTGCCAGAAAATCGGATTCGTGTTTCAGGGATTTAATCTCCTTTCGCGCACCTCGGCCCTCGAGAACGTTGAACTACCGATGCTATATGCGGGAGTCGATGGCCCGGCTCGTCACGAGCGGGCGATGGATGCGCTGGCGTCAGTGGGGCTAACCGGGCGCGAGCAGAATCATTCCAATCAGTTATCCGGTGGACAGCAGCAGCGCGTTGCAGTTGCGCGCGCGCTGGTTAACGATCCCGCGCTGATTCTGGCCGACGAGCCGACCGGCAATCTCGACTCGCGAACTTCGGTGGAAGTAATGGAAATCTTCCAAAGACTCAATCGCGAACGAGGCATCACGCTCGTCCTGGTCACACACGAACCCGACATTGCCAGTTATGCGTCCCGAGTAATCGTCTTTAAAGATGGCAAGATTAAGAAAGACTCGACGGTTGCTAAACCCCGTGTTGCGGCGGAAGAGTTGAGAAAAATGCCGGCGGTTGTAGACGATGAAGATGAAGACTGAACTCCCTCTCTTTTTTGGGAGAGGGTTGGGGAGAGGGGCGTAGTTGAGGTGCTACGAATAACTTTTTGAACTTGTTTTCTGTCAGGGTGCGCTGCGGAGGAACGTAAAAATCAAAAAAGGGGTGTGGCGGACGCACTAAAGCCCTCACCCCGGCCCTCTCCCAAAGGGAGAGGGAGATTTGGCAATAGTTGTGTCAGGCACATTGATGAGTAACTGAACTATGGACATCTTAATGATAATTCGCGTGGCCTTCCGCGCCCTGGTGCGAAACAAAATGCGCGCGGCGTTGACAATGCTCGGCATCATCATCGGCGTCTCTGCCGTGATCGCGATGGTCAGTATCGGCCAGGGCGCGCAGGCTTCCGTGCAAGCTCAAATCGAAAGCATCGGAACTAACCTCCTTTTCGTTAGCGCCGGAGCGCAGAACGTCGGCGGCGTACGCAGCGGCGCCGGCGACTCTGGCACCAATACCTTCACGGTAGAAGATTTGGAAGCGATCAAGCGCGAGGTGCCCAGCGTCTCGATGGTCACCCCTACGGTAAACGCCAGATCGCAATTGGTTTCGGGAAATGCCAATTGGAACACCTCTGTTCAGGGCGTGAGCGAGCAGTATCCGGACGTGCGCAAGTGGAAGGTGCAGAGCGGAGAATTCTTTACCGACGCCGACGTGCGCACTGCCGCGCGCGTGATCGTCATCGGACAGACACTGGCTGACAATCTTTTCCCCGGCATGGACCCGGTAGGACAGTCGCTGCGTATCATGAATCTGCCGTTCCGCGTGACCGGAGTGATGGCGAAGAAAGGTCAGGATCAGCAAGGCCGCGATCAGGACGATGTGGCCTTTGCTCCATACACGACGGTGCAGAAAAAGATCCTGGGCAGCCCGCGTCTGCAAATTGCCTATGTCTCGGCAATTTCGCAGGATGCTACTTACACTGCCCAGTCACAGATTACCGAGTTGCTCCGGCAACGCCACAAACTGGGAGCGAACGAGCCCGACGACTTTACCGTTCGTAACATGACGGACATCGCCGACGCCGCCAACCAAACCAATAACACGATGACGATTCTGCTGGCCTGTATTGCGAGCGTTTCGCTGCTGGTCGGAGGCATTGGGATCATGAACATCATGCTGGTTTCGGTCACCGAACGCACGCGTGAGATTGGTATTCGCATGGCGATCGGAGCGCGCTCTTCGGCGGTAAAGACGCAGTTCTTGATCGAATCAATCGTCCTCAGTTTAACCGGCGGACTGATCGGAATTGTGCTGGGAATTGTTCTGTCTCTCTTAATACCAAAGCTACTCGGCTGGCCCACACTCATTTCTACCCTGGCGATCATTGGCTCAGTCATCTTCTCGGCAGCGGTGGGAATATTCTTCGGCTATTACCCCGCCCGCAAAGCCGCCGCCCTAGATCCGATTGAAGCTTTGCGCTACGAATAATGTCGTTTCGTGAGCAAGCAGTGCGGCCGCGGCATTTTATGTCCGGTTGGCGGATTCTCCGCAAGACTGCGGTAGAATACTTTATGCCGCTATCGCCGAAACTGAATCGAATCCACGAACGAGGTCCCGCCTTGCAATGAATGTCGCCAATCCAGCTGACGGTCCGTATCTGAAGGCTGCTGGTGTCGCCCTATTTCTCACTTGCGTTTGGTTTGGAAGCTCTTCAGGAAGGCAACAACCTCTCAACGCAATCCCGATAGTTCGCTTAGACAAAACCCGGTTTGCGTTGGGCGAGGACATATTCTTTTGGGAAGGGGTTCAGCAAATGAGTAGTGAACCTATTCCCAGGAAATACCAGGACACTTGTCGTCGGATCATCACGCTCCCAGATGGCACACAAAAGACTGAGAACATAGGTTGGCCGATAGATGGGACACCGAATAGCGGATGGTTGGGAGGTGCGCATCTGTCAAAGGAAATCGTGCAGCTCGGTCAATACAAGATCGTCTTCGAGTTCGCCGGACAAATGACGGCCCCCGCCTCCCTGTTCGTCGAGGATGCTCCGATTCTCAAACAGATCAAAAGGGAATTTGTCTTCGCCAAATTGAAAGATGTTCATGCGGTCCTTGACGTCCGGCTTCCTACCAAGGAGAAAGTCACGCTGATCGTGAATAATAACTCGAAGCAAACTCTAAGGTTTCCGCGACTCGGTGGAAGTGGACCTTTGTTGTCAGTGTCAATTAAGCGTATCGACGGCAGCTACGCCAATGACTTCTTCTATCCTGACAATGAACTCTCTGGTAAGGATCAGGGCGGGATTGGGTCAATCGCATTTGACGTATTCAACTGGGAGATAGCCCGGAAGGTTCCAACAATCATTCTGCGGGCCGGTGAGACTTATCGCCAGGAACTTTCACTGCAAGCCGCTTTCGACGAAGCGCAAGAGAGCTTGCCTTTCAAGGCCGGCGAGTACCGAGTGACGTTTTCAACGGAGTTGCCGATCCTGATTGGCGAGAAGACTGGACCGTGGGTAGACCTTTCACCAGTCCGTCTTCCCGCTAGCACGACCGTGACGTGTGTCTTTATCCGATAGACCACGGGCGGCATAACAAATCTGGTATCGCTTCCGGTCTTTAAGCCCGCATCGCGGGCGACATATTGAGGCACGAGCCCTGCTTGCGCCTGTGATCAATGCTGCCAGTCTGTGATTGCTATTATGAAATCCTGTGGTGCTTCGAGTTATCGATTGAGTGGGCTGGGCATACTCCTCTTAATTCTCTTGCTGCGGATGCCTGCTAACGGTCAGCAGCTTCAACGTAATTCGCTCGTTCCCCAACAGCCCGCTTCAGCAACGGGTTTCGTTTCCGGCACGAATGCGTTACGCATCCCGTTTGAGGTCTCGTCCAACCTCATTTTCTTGCACGTGCGCGTCAATGGTTCAGTGCCACTCTGGGTCATTCTCGACACTGGCGCCGCCGGGACATTGCTTGATACCAATCGCGCAAAGGCACTTGGCATCAAAGTCTCCGGCAGCGAAGAGGTTCAGGGAGTAGGTGAAACTTCGGTGGCGGCCGGGATGGCGAAGAATGTTTCCTTCAGTCTTCCCGGCGTAGATTTCCAGGCGCGGGTAGTCGTTGTCCTTCCCTTGTCAAATCTAAATCGATACGTAGGGCGCGTCGTCGACGGCGTACTTGGTCATGATTTCTTCAGCCGTTTCGTTGTTGAAATTGATTATGCGGCGCGCGTCATCAACGTGTATGAGCCGAAGGGTTTTCAGTATTCCGGAACTGGCGACTCGATTCCGCTCGAGTTGAAGGGCAATGGTCCCTCAGTACGTGCCCGACTCAACTTGCCGGGCCGAGCGCCCGTCGACGGAAATTTCAGGATCGACACTGGCGGCAGCCACGCACTTATTCTTGGCACTCCATTCGTCAAGACGCAAAAGATACTGGCATCTATGTCCACAACAATTGCCGCTCCGTCGGCAGGAGTAGGCGGCGAAACTTCTATGAGTCTTGCTCGTGTGCAGAGCTTGCAGTTGGGACGTTTCGCGCTGGAGCGGCCCGTTACCGGACTCGCCCAATCCGCAAAAGGCGCGCTCGCTAATCCTGATCTGTCAGGGAATATCGGCGCCGGCATCCTGCGGCGGTTCAAAGTGATCTTTGATTATCGGAACCATCGCATGATTCTTGAGCCAAACGATCGTCTCGGCGAACCATTTGAATCTGACATGAGCGGCGTCGTTCTAACTGCCGAAGGGCTTAAGCTTGACGCCTTCACAATTTTCTATGTCACGGAAAATTCGCCGGCATCAGAAGCTGGATTGCGCGTCGGAGACGTCATCACTGCCATTGACAACAAGCCCGCTTCCGCATTGGCGCTCGATGATATCAGAGAAATGTTCAAGCAAGAGGGACGCGAGCATCTGCTGAGCATTAAGCGTGGTGAACAAGCATTCAAAGTCAAAATCAAGTTTCGACGCTTAATCTAGGCTGCCCGAACAAGTCCGCGCGGCTATTGAAAACAAGCTCGCGGAGCGAGTGGGTAGTGTCCGAATTTCAGTTTTTCTCTGCGCGGTCTCTGCGACCTCAGCGTCTCTGCGGTGAATAATGGGTTCAAATACACTCACCGCGGAGACGCAGAGAACGCAGAGGGGGCGCAGAGAATTTCAAATTAGGCACTACCGAGCGAGTGACATAATTCGCAAGCGGCGACCGTCCCAGGTATATTCTATGTCGCCCCTCCGGGACTCTGCTCCAATGGTCGCGACCTGACCCACAGCTTGCGCTGTGGGCTACAAATATTTCGTTGGCTACGCCAACTGGTTGACCGGGAAGTCAAACTAGCGCGCTTCGAATCGCGCGCCATAGTCGCCTGGCAACTTGAATCACGAATCATCGGAACTAAACAAATGGAATTTAGACCAATAAGTCACCGCGACTATGAAGCCGTCCGCCGGTTTCTTTGTGAAGCAGGATGGCAGCATCGGGTTGATGATCCTCAGAAGTTCAAGCGAATGATGGAAAACACCAACCGTAATATCGCCGCCTTTGAGGGCTTACGCATTGTCGGATTCGCCAGAGCTTTGTGTGACGAGGTCACCAATGGCTACGTCTCAATGGTTGCCGTGGCCGCCGACAAGCGCGGGCAGGGCATCGGCAGCGAACTCGTGCGCCGGCTGATCAAGGACGATACTGAAATTACCTGGGTCTTGCGTGCGGGCCGCGGCAGCGACGGCTTTTGGATAAAGATGGGATTCAGGCGCTCCACAATCGCAATGGAAAGCTGTCGGCTTTGAGCGGGAGCGCGATCCAAACGCGGTTGCATTCGGGTGCGTGCGTGGCGCACTGCCTAACTTCTTAGATAAATGCTAAAACGCCGTGCCCAATCAACTCTGACGTGAGGCGGCCAAAGTGAATAACCGACTTTGACATCCCTCTTTGATGAGAATAGTCTGCTCTGGCTTTACCTGTTTGCCTTTCAACTAACGAGGTACTTTGGTTCGTTAGTCCTCAATTAATTGGGTTGGTTTTGTCCTGCCCCAAACCTGGGAGAAAAAACATGCCAAGCAAGATCGTTGACTTCTCGGCAATCTCGGAAATCATTCGTGATGAACCTTTCCATCTTCATTTTTGGGAATCTACTCCCAAAGAAACCCTGGCTTTCTTAAGAGACCCTCGAGCTGAGTTAGGGAGGATGGGCATCAAACTTCCAGCCGATTGTCGGATTGAAACCACCATTGAGAATCACGATTGGCTCAGTGCGCATTCCGGCAAGCTGGCTAAAGACAACGGGACGATTATCTGCGGCACCGGAGGTGGTAATGTCGCAAAAAATTACTATAAAGTCTCGTTCTATGCTCACACTAAATCCACCGTGGGCAAGTTCACGAAGAGCAAGACGTTGCTACATAAGCCGGCGGAGAAGGAACGTCGCTGAGATTATCCGGCCAAACAAATTAATGTCCGGCTCGCTCATACAACGAGCCGCGTAACCAGGTCGTCGGGCGGCGCGGGCAGGCGGCGCGTTCTCGCTGGACCGGCGCCGGAATCGCACGTCCTTTAACTTGAGACTTGCTTTCCAAGTGGTTGCTAATCGCAGCCCGGTTAACTCTGACGTTCTGCCGGCTGGAGTTGGCCGCAAAGTAGATCAAGCAGGAGCTGTCGTGTCTGAATATCCTCAATGGGAGTTAACCTACGAAAGAAAACCTCACTACACCTGGAGTGCGCTTTTTGGCCTGGGCGGGGGAGCTGTCTTCGGCGCGCTGGTCGGAGTTTTTATTGTGCTTGTGGTTCTGGGCGGAGCCGGATCCTGGAATGACACAGGTGGGGTCATGGGCGGGCGTGATGAACAAGGTCTCACCTTCGTACAGACGCTGACGTGGGTGTTTGCTGCCGGAGGGGCAGTCATTGGAGGAATCTTCGGGTCGGTCACTGGATTAGTCATGGCGTTTAGCCGCCGCCCCTCGCCGCCAAACAAAAACGTGCAACCGAGGGCTCGCTAACTTCAAGTTTTAAATAAATTATGGCCGCATCACTAGGCAAAGTGTTTTGGCTGGGCGGCTCTCCCTGCGCCGGTAAAAGCTCAATCAGCGAAATCCTGGCGAGTCGCTTTGATCTTGATGTCTATCACGTTGACGAAGCTTTTGAAACTCAGGTTCAATGTGTTGATGCTGTCCATCAGCCTGCTTTGATGAAGTGGCGCGAGTCATCCTGGAATGAGCGCTGGATGCAACCGACTGAAATTCTTATACAGCAGGTAATCACCTGTTACCAGGAGCATTTTGCTCTGGTCTCTGAGGATATTCGGAAGATGTCGAAAGAGAAGTCTTTAATAGTCGAGGGCACCGCCTTGTTACCGCGGCAAGTAGCGAGTGTGTTGCCGAAGCGAAGCCAGGCGATCTGGCTAATACCTTCAGCGGATTTCCAGATAGCACATTACTCTGAGCGTGTTTGGGCCCGGGACATCGTTTCCCAATGCAACGATCCGGAGGCGGCTTTTCATAACTGGATGGAACGCGACATTCGATTTGCCGAATGGGTAGAGGCCGAGGCGATCGCACTTAATCTCGCAATCCTGCGAGTAGATGGGAAGCAAACGCTTCAAGAAAATGCGATATCGGTTGGCGCGCACTTTCAGTTGGCTGCCGATCGACCGGAGGCGCTCCGCGGTCAGTGAGCAATGATGAAACCGCCTCCTCCATCTTTTGATGATCACGATCTGGCCAAACTTGAGTCGGATACTTTCAAGTATTTTTTGCACGAAATGCACCCGTCTACCGGTCTGACAGCAGACAGTACTCGGGAAGGATCGCCCAGCTCGATCGCTGTAGTAGGTTTCGCTCTGACCGTTTATCCAATCGCCGTCGAGCGCCGTTACCTCTCGCGCGCCGAGGCCGTCAGAAGGACGCTGACGAAGCTGCGGTTCTTTTACAACGGTCCTGACGGAGAAGGGCCGGACGCTATTGGCCATAAGGGCTTCTACTACCACTTTCTCGATATGAAGACCGGACGCCGCACCTGGCAGTCCGAAGTTTCCACCATCGATACCGCTATCCTGATCATGGGGGCCCTAACAGCGGCGCAGTATTTTGATCGGGATACCGCCGCAGAGTGCGAACTGCGGCAACTCGCCGATGAACTGTATCGGCGAGCGGACTGGCAATGGGCCCAACAGGGCGAACTGACTGTAACGCACGGCTGGAAACCTGAAACCGGCTTCATCAAGTATCGTTGGATCGGCTATAGCGAGGCTTTGATTCTTTACCTGCTCGCGCTCGCTTCTCCAACCTTTCCTGTTTCACCGAAGAGTTATCGCGCCTGGACCCGCACGTACAAGTGGAAAAGCATTTATGGCTTCCGATATCTCTACGCAGGTCCGCTCTCCATTCATCAGCTTTCGCATATGTGGATCGACTTTCGCGGCATTCAGGACGAATTCATGAGACGCAAGGGAATCGATTACTTCGAAAATAGCCGCCGCGCAATTTACGCTCAACAAGAGTACGCCCTGCGGAATCCCAAACGGTTTAAGGGATACGGCGAATATATTTGGGGAATTACGGCCAGCGACGGACCGGGACCAGCCACGCGCCGCATAAAGGGCAAGACCGTGCGGTTCCATGATTACAAAGGCCGCGGCATTCCCTATGGACCCGATGACGGAACCCTTGCCCCCTGGGCCGTGGTCGCCTCTTTGCCATTTGCGCCTGAGATCGTGTTGCCTTCGTTGTATTACTTCAACCAAAAATTTCCAGAGATGACCAGCAAGTACGGTTTCAAGTGCAGCTACAATCCGTCCTTCTCGGATTCTCAGAAGAACAAGAAAGGGTGGGTTTCGCTTGGCTATTACGGCCTCGACCAGGGGCCAGTCGTCGCGATGATAGAAAACTATCGCACGGGATTCTTGTGGGACTTAATGAGAGGATGTCCTCATATCGTCGAAGGATTGCGGCGCGCTGGTTTCAAAGGTGGGTGGCTGGGAGATTCGCCGGGACCCAATTCGCAGTAGCAGTGAACGATCCCTTCAGCCAAACAAGCGATTATGCTCATCTCGGACTACTTGATAGCACTCGCAGACATGAGCTAAAAGTTGCGTCCGGTCGATAATGCTGATGTGACCACGCACATAGCTAATCATCTTCCTCTCTTGCAATCGCCGGGCAGCCATAGTGACACCTTCTCTTCGCACTCCCAACATATTCGAGATGAACTCGTGCGTCATTTCCAACTCGTCTGATTGCGCAAGGTCGTGAGTCATTAACAGCCAGCGGCATAGCCGCTGTTCGACCGAGTGCAGACGATTGCAAACAGCAGTTTGCGAAATTTGGGTGATCAGCGCCTGGGTGTAGCGCAGCAGCAACTGTTGGAATTCGCCGCCTCGTTTGAACTCATCCAGCAGCGCCTTCGATTTCATTCGCAGGGCCCTGCCCCCGCCTTGCACCATTGCCCGGTTGGGTGTGGTTTCGCCGCCCATAAATAGGGCGATGCCGACGACACCCTCCCTGCCTACCAGACCCATCTCGGCGGTAGAACCGTCAATCATCGTGTACAGCAAAGATATATGGGACGTAGTCGGAAAATAAACGTACCGCATGCGTCCCCCGGATTCATAAACTACTTCGCCTAGACTAAACGTAATCGCTTCCAGATGAGGCCTCAGCCGCTCATACGCTTCACACGGCAAAGCAGCGAGCAGATGATTTCCCAGCGCTTCTTTTCCATTAGTCGGTAAAGACATGAGTCCTCCTCTTCGCCAGGCCGCATTATCAAAGATGCCGTTAGAGGCCCTCGTCTGTCTTTGATCGCGTTGCGCGAGCCGCTACGGGTGGCCTAAATATATGATTCCTGATGCCGGTCAGTATACCGCCTGCCAGTATGTGCATCAACAGACATAGGAAGCTTGAATTAGCCGTAAGAATGGACCGGTTACCTGGTTTCATCGGTCGGATCTCGGTGGCAATCCTTTAGGGATCCACTCAGCTTTGCCGCCCCCGCCAGGACTGCGGCCCATACCGTGTCATGGACTACTCGTACAGGATTGGACGGGCGAGATCAATCGGGAGATTCCTGAAGGTAATACCCTAACTCGCACTCAAAGTTTGCCGGCAGGCAAGTGCTAACGAAGAAACAGTAGCGCGCTGGCCTCGCAGCCCGTTCGAGTTACTCTTGGGGTGTCCTCTGCCATGGCTAAGCGAATGGCTTGCAAGACCGGAAGATTGATCCGGCCTTAGATACTTAGTCGCGACCGACACCCAGGGCGTCGGCTACACGATTGATATAGTTAAACCAGGACGCAATCAGGGTAATTTGCAAGATGGCCTGATCGTCAAAGCCGGCGCCGCGCAGCCCTTGATGATCATTTTGAGAAATGCGCGTCGCATCTCGCGTGAGCTGGGTGACGTAATCGAGCATGAGCCGCTCCTGATCAGAAATCGGAGCGGTCTTGTAGTCCTCTTGCAGGGCCTTCACCAACTCTTCATCCAGAGTGACGCGACGCAGAAACTCTGCGTGGGATTCGATTCAATAATGACAACGGTTGGCGACCGACACAACGGTGGTAATCATTTCATGTTGCCGCCGGGTAAGCGGCAAGGCAGGCGACATCAAGGCGCCGAACGTGGCAAAGGAGTGATAGAGAGCGTCGGGTATCAGACTATGGGATGAGACAATGCTGGACGTTTGCCCATCGGGAGTTGGATGAATGGGCTCGGCATACTCGATGGGATACAGTTCACGCTGCGCTGCCATTGCGCTACGCAACTTTTCGTCAGCTTCAGAGAAAGGAACAGTCTTGATCCAGGTCATAAATGAAACGTCCTATCGTTGAGTTCTGGTGGAGTCGTGGCGAAACGAAGGGTAGTATACCGGAAGGCCCAACGCCAACGAGACGATTCGATGTTTTGACGTTCTGATCTTCGTGTCATTTCGTGTGATTTCGTGGATCGGATTCTCCGCACGGAAGGACGATCCACGAAGTCACACGAACGAATAGGAAACACATCTGCTAATTGATCTCGACGGTCCTGGGCTTACCATCGTCCGTTATCATAAGCACTCTCGGATTCGCGCCGGCCGACCGGATGGTGAAGCCGAACTTTCTTGTTCCCGGATTGAATTGGCCTGACGGAGCACCAATGTTGACCACGAAACCCTTTACACTGCGGCTCACGTTCAGCTTTGTGCGGCGATAAGTTCCGTCGTTGTAAGCCGGACTTAGCCCGTCGTCTTCGTAGAGTGTCGTCGACGCCGAACCGTGGCCGTCGGGATAAATCGCGAACGTGATCGGATCGAAAGCCTTCTCACCAACGTAATTCATCTCCGGTCCCAACGGAATGATCGCGCCGCCGCGAACGAACATCGGCACGGTTTCCAAAGGCGCATCGACGCGAATCATGTCGCCGCCTTCATATCTCTTATTCGTCCAGTAGTCGTACCAGAGGCCTTTCGGCAAATAAACCAGACGCGAAGTCAGATCCGGCTTGACGATCGGAGCGACCAGCAGGTCATCGCCGATCATAAACTCGTCATCGAGGTTGTAGGTATTGGCATCATTGGGATAGTTCAGCACCAACGGCCTGAACAGAGGGACACCGGTGCGATGCGCTTCTTCCAACGTCGTATAAAGAAACGGCAACAATTGATATCGCAACTTAAGGTACCTGCGAATGATATCTTCGTAATATTTTCCAAAGCGCCAGGGTTCCTGATCGTAGCCGTCGATGACTTTGTGATTGCGACAGAAGGGCGCGAGAAAACTTATCTGATAAGCACGCACTAACAGCTCGCCATTGCCGCGGCCGATGAAACCTCCGACGTCGCTGCCGACAAACGGCTCGCCAGAGAGACCGAGGGTGGTAAACATCGGAATGTTTAATGCGAGCGCGTCCCAGGTACTGTTTGAATCGCCCGTCCACATAGTTGAATAGCGTTGGATACCGGCATAACCCGCACGCGTGATCACATACGGCCGCCGATCAGGCCGCAGTCTCAAGAGTCCTTCATAAGTAGCGCGGGCCTCTAACAAGGCAAAAACATTTCGGTTCTTCGCGTGCGTCGAGTTTTCGCCTTCATCATAGTTGACCACATCGATCTGATTCTTGCCGGTCTGATCGACAAAGTCGGACGGCTCGTTCATGTCGTTCCAAATCCCGGCCACCCCGTTGTCCGTGTACGCGCGATGCAGGTCTCCCCACCAGCGCCGCGCTTCGGGCAAAGTGTAGTCAACGAAGACACTTTCGCCGGGCCAGACTTTGGGAATGAACAATTCGCCATTTTTTCGATGCTGAAAATAATTCTTCGCGGTCCCCTGGTCGAAAACGTAGTAGCGCTGGTTCTGCGTCTCCAGTCCCGGGTTCGT
>WNFR01005478.1_pt1 | contig 12981 bp, 9 predicted proteins | sample 5400221 | NCBI WGS metagenome assembly WNFR01 (sample SAMN13153357, study PRJNA577476) | soil metagenome | isolation source: 40 cm soil under Madrone tree | place: USA:California | collected 2016-06-14
CACGCTGAACGAGGCCAGGAGTCGATCGAGCACATCGTGCGCATGATCGCCGGGCACGACATCAATCACACGAAACAGGTCGAGCGGCTTGTGGCCGCGAAAAAAGTTAAAAGTTGAACGTCGAGAGTTGAAAGTTCAGTGCGGCGGATAAATTTTCGGTCAATGAAAACAGGACTCATCGTCGAACTTGGCTTGATGGAATATGGCGCCGAGTGGGAATTGCAGCGGCGTATCGTCGTGGCGCGCAAAGCTGGCGCCGTGCCGGATGTGCTGTTATTGTGCCAGCATCCGCACGTGATCACTCTCGGCCGCAACGGAAAGCTCGCGAATCTGCGCGCCTCGGATCACGTGTTGCGTCAAATGGCCGTGACGTTTGTTGAGACCGACCGCGGCGGCGACATCACCTACCACGGGCCGGGACAACTGGTGGGCTATCCGATTGTGAATCTTGCCGAAATCCGGCGCGACGTGGCGTGGTACTTGCGCAGCCTGGAAGAAGCGATGATGCGCGCCACCGCTGAATTCGGCATCCCGACGCGACGCGTCGACGGCCGGACCGGCGTGTGGGTCGACGTTCCTGCCGGACCGGGCGGCGAAGAAAAACTGGCCGCCATCGGCGTGCATTTGAGCCGTTGGGTTACGTCGCATGGCTTTGCCTACAACGTGTCAACGGACCTGCGGTATTTCGATCTGATCGTGCCCTGCGGGATTGCGGACAAGAGGGCCACGTCGCTGGAAAAATTGCTGGGCCGCAGCGTGAAAATGGAGGAAGTCTCCCCGCGCATCGCGGCGCACCTCGGAGAGCTGCTGTGTCTCGATCTGCGGCCGGCGGAGCGCGACGATCTCGAATCGATGCTTCGCGCACATGAGGACCAGTCGGCCTTTGCGGCAGTGTAGTGTCGGCCTTTAGGCCGACACTGCGGATTCGAGCAACATGCCCGCCTGAAGGCGGGCGCTACAGAGAGCAATCTGGATTTGAATAAAATGGTTTCCACTCCAACGCGCGACCAATACCTCGAGCTGTACTACTACATGCGGCTTAACCGCGAGCTTGAGGAACAGATGGTGCGCCTGTTTCGCCAGAACAAGATTGTGGGCGGGCTGTATTCAAGTTTTGGCCAGGAAGCGATTTCGGTGGGCACGGCGTATGCCCTCGGACCAGGCGACTGGATCGCGCCCATGATCCGCACTATTGGAGCGCTGCTGGTGCGCGGTTTCAAGCCGCGCGACATTCTGACGCAGCACATGGCACGCTATACCTCGCCAACGCTCGGCAAGGACGGTACCAGCCACTTTGGCGACCTGAAAACGCGCCACGTGGTCTCGCCGATTTCCATGCTGGGCGACCTGATCCCGGTGATGACCGGAATCGCCATGGCGGGGCGGTATCTGGGCCAGAAAATCGTGACGATGACGTGGATTGGTGACGGCGGAACGTCCACCGGAGTATTTCACGAAGGGTTGAACCTGGCCGCAGTGCAGAAAGCTCCGCTCGTCCTGATCGTGGAAAATAATCAGTGGGCCTATTCGACCCCGGTGGAGCGCCAGGTGCCGCTCAGGGATCTCGCCGACCGCGCCAAGGCCTATGGCATCGAGAGCGCCATCGTGGACGGCAATGATGCCGTGGCGGTCGAACGCACCACGCGCGAAGCGGTCTCGCACGCCCGCGCGGGAAATGGCCCGGTGTTGATCGAAGCCAAGACCATGCGCATGCGCGGCCACGCCCAGCACGACGCCGCGGAATACGTGCCGAAAGAAATGTTCGAGGAATGGAAGAAGCGTGATCCGCTGGACCGCTACGAAAAATTTCTGAACGAGAACAAGTTGTGGGACGCGAAAACAAAAAAGGAAATCGATGCGCGTATCGCGCGTGAAATTCAAGCGGACGTCGAATTCGCGGAAAGCTCGCCGTTTCCTCCGCCGGAGCTGGCCGGCGAGGGAGTCTACTGCGAGGGTTGCCACACAGTGGAGGCGGACTGGAAACGGCCGAAGGAAGAAGTGATGCCGCCGCGTTCGAGCGTAAAACCCGAATGGCCGCGGAAAATGTTTATTGCCAACGGCGCGAAGCCCTCGGCGGGGAAAAATGCGCCGGCGAAACCGAAGCCCGCTAAGAAATCCGCGCGAGTGCCGGTTCGCGCCAAGGCGGGACGCTAGACATGGCCGAGACGACTTACCTCGAAGCCATTCGCCAGGCCCTCGGCGAAGAAATGGCCCGCGATCCGTCCGTCGTGCTGATCGGCGAGGATGTTGGCGTGTACGGCGGCGCGTTCAAGGCTTCCGAGGGGCTACTTGAAAAATTCGGGTGGGAGCGGGTGATCGAAACGCCGATCAGCGAATCGGCCATCGTGGGCGCGGCGATCGGCATGAGTTACGCGGGGCTGCGGCCTGTGGCGGAAATGCAGTTCATCGACTTCATCGCCTGTTGCTTCAACCAGATCACGAATTTCGCGGCCAAATCGCACTACCGCTGGGGAGCGCCGGTGCCCATGGTGCTGCGCGGTCCGTCCGGCGGCGGAGTGCATGGCGGGCCTTTCCATTCGGCGAACCCGGAAATGTATTTTGTGCATACGCCGGGCCTGAAAGTGGTCTGCCCGGCGACAGCCTACGACGCCAAGGGCCTCCTTAAATCGGCCATCCGCGATAACAATCCGGTGCTCTTTTTCGAGCACAAGTTCCTGTACCGGCGGATCAAAGAGAATTTGCCGGAAAGCGATTTCACGGTGCCGCTGGGAAAAGCAGTGGTGCGGCGCGAAGGGCGCGACTTGACGATCGTGAGTTACGCGGCCATGCTGCACACTTCGCTCGAAGCCGCGGCGGAGCTGGAAAAAGAAGGCATCGACGCCGAAGTGATCGACTTGCGCACGCTGCTGCCGCTCGACCGCGAAACGATTCTTGCTTCCGTCCGCAAGACCAACAAGCTGCTCGTGGTGCATGAAGACACGCGCACCGGCGGAATCGCGGGGGAAATCGCAGCCGTGGTGACGGAAAGCGCCTTCGAGGATCTCGACGGGCCGATCCGCCGGGTCACCTCGCTTGATACACCGGTGCCCTACGCTCCGCAACTCGAGGAATATTTTATGCCCAATGCGGCGAAGGTTGTTGCCGAGGCGCGGGAACTGGCACACTATTGAGGGCGTGATTCGTGAGTCCTGACTCGTGATTCGTGAAATGCAGCTCCCAAATGAATCTGAGACGGGTTGCAGCCGTTTTCGGCGGGCACTAATGCAAAATGTAGGGATTGGTTTCACCAGTCACGAGTCACTGGTTCACGAATTACGAGCCACGATTCACGAATCACGATTTTAGTAATTATCCGAACGAAAGAGGAATGCCATGGCCGTCGACGTCATCATGCCCCAAATGGGCGAAAGCATCTTTGAAGGCACCATTACCAAGTGGCTCAAGAAGCCGGGAGACCGCATCGAGCGCGATGAGCCGCTGTTCGAAATCTCTACCGACAAAGTGGATGCGGAGATCCCGGCGCCTTCGGCCGGCGTGCTGAAGGAAATCAAGGTCACTGAAGGGCAGACCGTGCCGATCCAGACCGTGGTCGCCGTTATTGACGCCGCCGGTGCATCGAGCGGGGAAGCGGCCGCTGCGCCCGTTGCGGCTTCGGCTCCGACTCCCGCGCCCGCCAGCACCCCTGTCCCTGCACCACAAAAAGCCCCAGCGCCCAAGGCCGCCGCCCCAGCATCGCCCGTTCCTCCGGCCGCGCCTGCCGCGCAGGCTTCGGCTGCTCCCGCGCCGCCACCCGCACAGAGTGCCGTTCCCGCAGGACGCGGCAACGGCAAGGAGATTCGCAGTTCCCCTCTCGTGCGGCGTCTCGCAAAGGAAAATCAGGTGGACCTCTCAGGCGTGGAAGGAAGCGGCGCCGGGGGGCGCATCAGCAAGAAAGATATTCTCGCGGCAATGCAATCGGGCAGCGCAAAAGCTTCGGCCCCGGCGACTCCGGCACCACAGACTGCAGCGGCCTCTTACGCGGCCGCTCCGGCGGCGTCAGCTCCCGCAGCTGTTCCGGCAGGCCCGGGCGGCCCGGTTGTGCACCCGGCCCTCGAAAATGCCGTCCCGCGCGAGCGAATTTATTTCGGGAATTTCGAAGCGCAGCCCATGAGCACGATGCGCCAGCGCATCGCCGAGCACATGGTGGCGTCCAAGCGCGTTTCGCCTCATGTGTATTCGATCGATGAGGCCGACATGACGCGCATCGCCAAAATCCGCGAGCGTTCGAAGGCCGCATTCGAAGCCAAGTACGGCACCAAGCTGACGTACATGCCGTTTTTCGTGCGCGCCTGCGTCGAAGGCTTGCGCGCTTTCCCGACCGTTAACGCCTCGGCCGATGGAACAACCATGGTGCTGCACCGCGAAATCAACGTGGGCATCGCCGTGGCCCTCGACTGGGGCTTGATCGTGCCGGTGCTCAAGAATTCCGAGGAGAAAAACTTCCTGGGCCTGGCGCGGGGCATCAATGATCTGGCCGAGCGGGCCCGCGCCAAAAAACTCAAACCCGAAGAGGTGCAGGAGGGAACGTTCTCCATCACCAATCCCGGCATTTACGGCGGCCTGATGGGGCTTCCGGTGATCAACCAGCCGAACGTAGCGATCCTGGGAATCGGCGCAATTCAAAAGCGTCCGATGGTGATCGACGACGCCATCGCCGTGCGCTCCATGGTCTATCTCACATTATCGTATGACCACCGCGTAGTGGACGGCGCGATCGCGCACCAGTTCGTCGGCAAAGTGAAGCAGTATCTGGAGTCTTGGAGCGAGGAGATCTTGTGATTTGTGATTCGTGAACGGTGACTGGTGACTCGTGGCCGGTGACTGGTGAAAACCACCCATCGGCTTAAGCTTCTGCTCACCGGCAGCAGTTGCAACCAAGCAATTTGCGAGCTGCATTTCACGAATCACAAATCACGATTCACGAATCACTTCCCCCCGACGGCGGCACCAGTCACCATTCACCGCTCACCAGTCACCCGGCTTTCAACGCCGGCGCCACTTCGTGCGCCCACTTGCGCAGACCGGCGAGCGGCAGGACGCGAATCCCTTTATCGGCGAGCACGGCGGTGACGAACTTGTCGCGCTCGTTCGCGCCCGCGGGCTCGCGTTCGGTGACGGCCAGGAACTCCGCGTGAGCCAGGCGTCCGCGGATGGCGTCCGCGGTGAAGGCCAGCAGTTTGGCCTGACCGGGATCGCGCCCGAGGGCCACCGAATGCACGAAGCCGCGCGTGCCGTTGCGGCGGTAGGAAAAATCGATGCGCATGGGATCGCCGGGATAGGTGAACTCGGCGACGCGCACGCCGCGGTCCATTAGGCGCAGGATTTTTTCGCTGCGGAAATAATCGGCGGCCTGCGCGCGCAAATCGCTGCGCGTGCGTATTTCCGCCGCGCCTCGGCGGCTCTCGCGCACGGGTTCGACCTGCTCGCGGAAAATTCGATCGAGAGCGGCGTCAGCATCGCCGGCCAGTACTCCCTTGCGCGGAGACAGCTGCAGGGCATTGGAAAGCGTTTCGTCGAATTTTTCAAGAATCGCCTCGGAATCCATTTCACGGCCGGCGAACTGGCGGTCAAATTCCGCGGGAAGCCGCAGCAGCAATTCCTCATCGGCGGCGGGATGCAGGCGCCGGAGACGCGCCAAATCCGCCGCTTCCTCGAGCCAGCGCTGGCGTACGCGACCGGTGGCAGGATCGAGAAATAAAACGCCGATATTCACCCACTCGTCCCTAATGAGATTAGGTTGGTAGCGCACCACGTGATATGCGCAGGGCTGCAGGGTTTCCTCAGGCATGTCGCACCTTCCAGTTCGGAAAAGGATCGCGGCCCGAATTGCGGGCCAATAGAATCAGTTCGCGCACGCGTTTGCGTCGCGCGTAAAGCTTATCCAGGAGACGCGCGAGCGCGTCCCAATCGTCCTGATACCACTCGGGCGGAATGCGCTCGGCCTCTTCGCCAAGCAGGGCTTCGGTGATGCGTTTCTCCAGGCGTTCGAGCCACGGCTCGAACGCGTCCATTCCGGCAACGTTTTCATAGACCCGATGCCGCGCGTACAGCCCGCGCAGCGGCGCATCGGGAAAGTCCCATTCACCGGCATTGAAGCAGAATCCGTGATCGATCATCATGGCTGTATACTGATTCGTATACATAACGGCCGCTCGACCGGGGCCGGGCGCGGGACTCGCGGCTGGCCTGCCGTTGTCTTCCGCCTCGCGAAAAAAAATCGCCTGCCGCCCATTGGTGTTGCAGGTCCACTTGTCGAAGACGAAAACGCCGAGAAAGTCCGGCAGATTTCGCACCGCGCACAGCTGCTCGTCAGGAAGGAAATCGTGAACCGTCATACGCGCCGGGTGCCCGGGGAACTGGGAACCAAATTGTTTGCCCGCCGAACAGGGAATCCGCCCCATGCCCAGCTGCATTACGAGATCCGTCGTATAGGCGATCAACTCCGGCCGCACTTCGACCACCGCCACCTGCGGCACGCAAAGTCCCAGCCGCGCTGCCAAACGTGTTGCGAGCATTTCGTTCGCCAGTATCCTTAAATGTTGCGGATTATTTTGGAATTTTACGATGTAATAGCCATCATCATCGCAGCGCATTAGATGCGCTTGTGCGCCGCCTCTCATGCGCCGGACATGCTCGACCGCCAGCCTCATGGCGCACATGCTAGCCAGCCAAAGGCTGCTCAGCAAGCGGATTGTTCCGCTATCGTACACGATCCTGCAAACTCAAATTAAAATTGTACCGGAGCGGCACAGGATCAGACGCGACGACTAAATAACGCCTCACAGGGATTGGCAGTTCTCTGCATGCAGAAAAATCGCTCGATCAATTTCGTGTGCCGGAATGAACCCGCGGAGAATCCCGAAGTCACCTCGACACTTACCCTCCCGAAATGAATCCGTGCCGAAGGTTCTGATTCATGACGGAATCGAAGCGGCATCTTCAAAAAACGTTCGCCGGCTCAATCGTTCGATTAGGGGGAAATGGCTGACTGTGGTGGGCTCCGCCTAAACTCGGCAAATACTTTTGCGCGGACTTCGTCTTCGACGCTTCACCCATAAATGAAGCGATTCATCCCTGCATAAAAGTGGCGTTAAAGCTGGTGGTCCAGGCGGCCGTTCATCCGGATAGCGGACCGGACAAATGAGCCGCCTCACCCACGAAATTTCCAGTTCCGAGCGGGAAGCCGATGGTCAGCGCCTCTTGCCGCGCTTGGCACCCTTTTTCCCGGCTGCTTTCTTTTTTCCTTTTTGGGGAGCGGCCTTGGCTTTTTTCTTCGGCTGAGGTTTTTTCTTGGCCGATTTTTTTCCGGGCTTCGCCGCAGCTTTTTTTGCCGCCGGTTTACGCGCAGGAACGGATTGCGGGGCCGCCGCAACGCCTGGGCGCTCGGAAATGACCAACTCCTCTTCGCCTTCTTCCTCGATGATCTCTTCCGGATCACCGCCGAGTTCTTCCTCTTCTTCGAAATGGACGAACTCGTTGTCGTCACCGGGTGCTTCTTTTTCGTAGGTCATCCCACTTCTCCCTTCAGTCTGTCGCCCTGTTTGCAATCCTTATGGCTGTTGCGGCCACTGGCGGGCTTATAAACGTTATCTCACACGTTTGTCAAGCGCCGCTACATCCGGCCCGGTTGATTCTCCACCTTGGCGGGACATTTTGGCAATGGCCGCCCTCAGAAAAAAAATCCGTGCGTGCGTGGGTTCTAACGGGAGCCCACGATCGGGAATGCGCTCTTCCCGAGCCCACCTAAATCGGGTGTGGGCTCTACTTTTACGCTGAACGCTTCCCGTGAAGCGTGGAGCCCACCTAAAAACAGTGTTCAGGTGGGCTCCAACTAGAGCCCACACCCGATAATGTAGGGGATAAAAATCAAGGCCGAAGGACGCAATTTAATGTGCAGGGAGAATCGTCAGCGTATCCCCCACCTGCAGAGGCCGGCTGAACAGGTAGCGATTCCCGGTTTGGATGGCCTCTACAGTCGTCTGGTAGGCGCGGGCGATCGAATATAGGGTCTCTCCCGCCTTGACGTGATGCACGACCGTGCTTGTGCGTGCCTGCATCACCGGGGAACGGCTGGAGACGGCATGCGGGGCCGCCGCCGAGACCGTCGTCGATCTCTCGCGAGATGCCGATTGCGGCACGGGAGCCATCCCGCCCGGATAAATCTTCAGGCGCACGCCCTTGGACACGTGATTCGATCGCAAGCCATTCCATTTGCGAAGTTCAGTGACACTTACGTCGAACTCATCGGCGATCGAGGCCACCGTATCGTTGCCATGGACCCGATAGCGGATCAGCTTGCCCGCGGCCGCTTCCGAATGTGCTGCCGCCGGAATAATCAGTTTTTGGCCTTCCTGGAGGCCTCCTCCGGCGGATAAATCATTCGCCTGGGCTATCTCCGAGGGAAGCACGTGGTATCGCCTGGCCACTGCGGAAAGCGTTTCACCCTGTTCGACTTTGTGGCGGCGCCAGCTGACCCACTTTTCGGGAGGAATCGCCGCAATCTCCGCGTAGAATCGATCCGCCGTTCCCTCCGGCAGCTGGAGAACGAATTCCGGGTCGGCGGGAGTGACCAGGCGCAATAGTTGCGGGTTGAGCGAACGCAATGTCTCGATATCAGTGTCGATCGTTTCAGCGACCAGGCGCAAGTCGATGGGTTTTCCCAACTTTACCGCATCCGCCTTCAGGGGAGGCTCCGGCTCGAATTCGATTCCATAGCGCGCCGGGTCTTTCGAAATCAGGGTCAAGGCCAGAATAATGGGCACGTAGTTCTTGGTTTCCTTTGGCAACACGTTGCGCCGGTAAAGTTCCCAGAAATCCGCATAGCCGGTGCGCTCGATGGCATGCTGGACAGTCCCCGCGCCGGAGTTGTAAGCGGCCATGGCCAGATACCAGTCGCCGAACTGGTCGTACAGGTCACGCAAATCGCGCGCGGCGGCATGCGTGGCCTTTTCCGGGTCCTGGCGCTCGTCCACCCACCAGGTCTTCTCCAAACCATACTTGCGCCCCGCGTAAGACATGAATTGCCACATCCCGCGAGCTCCCGCTCTCGACACAGCCTGCGGCAAAAAGGCGCTTTCGGCCTGCGCCAGGTAAATCAGGTCCTGCGGCATGCCCTCCTCGCGCAAAACCCGCTGCACCATTTCACGATAGCGGCCCGCACGCCGCAGCCCGGTTTCGACAATGGCGCTTCCCCGCGAAGTCTTGAAATAATTCAGATAGGCCAGGACAGGGTCGTTGACCATGAGTGGCAAATCGTGCGAGATGGAAGTAACTTCGCCTTCCGCGCGTCCCCGTAGATTGGGGTCTACATTTTCAGTTTCGGGAAGGGGCACTTCGGCGATCTCATCGATCGGCGCCGGCGTGGCCTTCTGCTCGCGGAATCCGTCACCATCGCGGAAGGCCTCGAGTTCATCGATATTCACTGTTTCTACGATGTGACGATACAGGTCGCCGAGACGCGGGTCCGCGTCAATATCAAAACCGCTGGCCAGCAACTGGTCGAGCGCTTCGTCGAACTCCTCGCGGGCCTTTCCCAGACGGCCGGCGCGGAAATCCTGTTCCCCCGCATCAAAGGCCGCCTGGCTTTGCGCCACCAGCCAGTCGATTCCGTTTGGGGGGAAAACCATCAAAGGCGTTGGCGACCGGCGTCGCGCGTTCAGCGGTAACGAAATCTGCGGCAACGATTCCTGCACGGGCGGGGGCGCTATCTGCACAGGATGAGCCTGCACAGGTTTGCGGGTCGAATCCTGACACCCCATCAAGCCGGCAAGAAGACCAGCGGCGAATAGAATCCCTAACGTCGTTTTTTGGTCTCGGTGGCTCATGGGAAGCAAACCTGGACGTGATTGATCGATCTCCAGGTAAATAGAAAGCAATGCCCCTGCCAAACAAGATGCAGGACCCTGCCAGAAGGAAACTTACATAACGCATTCTAATTCAGGGACCCGGAGGGGGGTCAATAGGTAATGTGAATGAGCGTTAACATTATGAAAACACGATATCCTAGCTGACAGCCCGCCGCAATTTCCTAACCAGGCCTCTGCATCGTCCAGCCCCACGAATAATCTCACCGAGCCTAACGCGTCCCGCCGCAGCCGGTTTCAGCTGTACGCAATCGAAGTGCGATGTGTAAATACGGAGCAGTATGGGAGTTTCAACTCCTGATTCAACTGGCTGACGCTTACTTCCTCGCCGCCACCTGTCGCCGACCGTTCCCCCTCAAACTTCTTCCTCTTCCACTACGACTCCCCTCGCCGCCTTCGCCGCGGCAATCACTTTTTCCGCGATTTCGCTGGGCACGTAGTCGTAATGCGAAAATTCCATGGAGTAACTGGCGCGCCCCTGGGTCATCGACGTGAGTCCCGTCGCATAACTGAGCATCTCTGCGAATGGCACCTGCGCCTTGATCACCACGCTGGTGCCGCGCGCCTCGCTTCCGCTAATCCTTCCGCGGCGCGAACTCAAATCGCCCATGATGTCGCCCGAATACTGGTCCGGCGCGTACACCTCGACGTGCATCACCGGCTCGAGCAGCGCCGGCTTGGCCTGCTTCATCGCTTCCTTGAACGCCAGCGACCCGGCAATCTTGAAGGCCATGTCAGAGCTGTCCACGTCATGATATTTGCCGTCGTAGAGCGTGGCGCGGAAATCGACCACCGGGAACCCGGCGAGGAAACCGCGTTCGGCCGAGGCGCGAATACCCTTTTCCACCGAAGGAATCCAGTTTTTCGGAATCGCTCCTCCGAAAATATCGTCGACGAACTCGACCCCCGCGCCGCGCGCCGCAGGTTCCATGCGAATGCGGCAGACGCCGAACTGCCCATGCCCGCCGGTCTGTTTTTTGTGCTTGCCCTCGGCATCGGCCTTGCCGCGAATCGTCTCGCGATACGGTACTTTGGGCGGCTTGAGCGTCAGGTCAACGTGGTAGCGCTTGTGCAGCTTGGCGACCACCACCTCGATGTGCTGCTGTCCCGAGCCGGCCAGCAAAAATTCCTTGGTCTGCGGGTCGCGCGAAAAATGGAGAGAGGGGTCCTCTTCGAGAATACGATGAATGGCGGGACCGATGCGGTCCTCGTCGGCGCGCGTCTTGGGTTCCACCGCGAAGGTAATCGAAGGCTCGGGAAGATGTGGCAGCGGGTAATGAATCGGCGCCGCCTTCTCGCCCAGCGTATCGCCCGTCAGCGTGTCTTTCAGTTTGGCGATCGCGCCGAGATCCCCGGCGTGCAATTCGGTTATCGCCGCGGGTGTTTTGCCTTGCATGATTTGCACGTGCTGCAGGCGCTCGCTCGTGCTGCGTGTGAAATTCTGTACCGTCGCGTCATTTTTCAAAACGCCCGACATCACCTTGAAGTAGCTGATGCGTCCGGAAAAAGGATCGGCCAGCGTCTTGTACACGAAAATCGAAACCGGCTCGGCGTCACTGGTTTTCCTGTGCACTTCTTTGCCCTTGCTGCCAACGTCGCTATGGCCAACCGCGACGCCGCGTTTCGCAGGATCGGGAAACACGTCCACCAGGAAATCCAGGAGCGTGGCGCTGCCGATATTGTGCAGCGCGGAAGTCAGCACCACCGGATAAATGCGCTTGGCCTGGAACGCGTCGCGCAGACCTTTCAACAAATCTTCCATTGGCAGCGTGCCCTTCTCGAAGAACTCCTCCATCAGCGCGTCATCACCCTCGGCCACCATTTCAACGAGCGTCTCGTGTGAAGTCTTGGCGGCCTCGGCCAGCTCCGCCGGAATCTCTTCGATCTTCGGCTTGCCGTCGCCGTCCGGCGTGTACACGTGCGCCTTCATGGTGATCAGGTCCACCACGCCGCGAAAACTTTTTTCCGCGCCGATGGGCAACTGCACAGGAACCACGTTGCGCCCGAACACGCGCACCAGCGACTCCATGGCGCGGTCGTAGCTCGCGAGTTCCCGGTCCATCCAGTTGATCGCGAACGCCCGCGGCAGGTCGTACTCGGTCGCGTAGTCCCAGACTTTCTCTGTCACCACTTGCACTCCCGCCAGCGCATCCACCACGAGCAGCGCCGCGTCCGCGGCCACCAGAGTCGCTCGCGTATCATTGATGAACGTGCTATAGCCCGGCGTATCCAAAAAATTGATTTTTATTTTTTCGCCCTGTCCGCCCGGCGCCCATTCCGCGTACGCCTGCCCGGTATGAATCGTAATTTTCCGGGCGATCTCTTCTTCGTCCCAGTCGGTAACCGTGTTTCCTTCGGCGACCTTTCCCAGCCGGGTGGTCATCCCCGAGGTAAACAGCAACGACGACACCAGCTGGGTTTTCCCGGTGTCGCCGTGACCGGCAATGCCCACATTGCGTATGGATTGCGTTGCGTAGGTTTTCATTTGCTACCCCCTGAGCGCAGCAGCTTCACCGAGCAGCGGTCGCTGCGCGATTTTGTGCGGAAGGCCGGTGCGGGTTCTTCCCTTGGAACCCGCCGAAACCGGGTGCGGGCTCTACTTGGAGCCCGCCAGAAATTCGAAGCGCTGTCAGAGGAGCCTGGCAGCACCCTCCGAAACGCGGATGCTAGCACGACCTCGCGCCTCCGGCAATGTTCGAGTAGGACAGACCTGTCTGTCCGGTTCGACGTCGTCACAGCACACCGACAGGCATGCCCGTCCTACTAAAATCGGCAACAAAAAAATGACCTCGATTTGACATCGCCGTGACATGGCGCGCCACGCCAGGCGCATCCTAAGCGCAGAGCATTTTCACAAGGAGACTGATGATGAAAACGAAAGAAAAAATAATGCGTATGTGTAGTTTGACGAAACTATTTCGCAGTAAAGAAGCGATTCGATTCGCCGTGGGAATTTCCCTGGCCTTAGCCTTGGCAGGTCCCGCGTTCGCCCAATACGGAGGCGGTGGCGCAGGCATGGGAGGCGGAACCGGAACCGGAACGACGGGAACCGGGACGACATACGGATCGCCCAGCTATGGCTCCGGGAAATCGATTGGAATCGGTGTGGGCGCGGCCG
>WNFR01005480.1_pt1 | contig 12979 bp, 8 predicted proteins | sample 5400221 | NCBI WGS metagenome assembly WNFR01 (sample SAMN13153357, study PRJNA577476) | soil metagenome | isolation source: 40 cm soil under Madrone tree | place: USA:California | collected 2016-06-14
ACTCAAGGCCCAGCAGCTTCGTGCTGTCTTCCATGATGAGTTGACCTTCGGATTATGGAAGCGCGAACAGCCAGACGGACGCGTGCTGCGCCCCAATGAAGAGATCGCGCGAGCGGGAAAGTATGCGCCCGCAAATTGGGAAGAGCGCATGAATAAGGTGCCGGTCACCACGTCTGTGGCTCTTGATAAATCTCTTGAACCGCGAACTCTCGTTGCCGGTATCACTGTTAACGGCGCCGCGAAAGCTTATCCGTTAGACGCACTGGTCAAACAAAGTCTGGTCCTGGATGAAGTGGCGGGCGATGCGATCTTTGTTGTCGTTGGCGATGACAAGAGATCGGTGCGTGCTTACGAACGATCGGTGGACGGGCGCAAGTTGGAATTCTTTCTAAAATCAAACACTCCGTCGCTAACTTTGGTTGATGCTGAAACCGGAAGCGAATGGGATTTCACGGGTAAGGCGATCGCAGGTCCGCTCAGTGGAAGGCAACTTAAGAAGGTGGCCGTGCTTAACGACTATTGGTTCGACTGGAGCACCTATCATCCCGACACAAAACTTTATGACCTTGGTGCTCGTTAATTCGACCTCATCAACCTAAAACAATCGAAGGATTGGTCGAAGCGTTGCAGTGATCCTGCCGCAGACTGTCGCGAGGCGGAGTCTCAGCCGTCCCAGTTAAGCGGATACATCATGCGCAATCTCGGCGGCAACTCGTTGTCGCTCGGAAGAAAGATAAGCCTGAGGCAAGTCCCAACCCGAGCAAAATTGAAAAGTGTGGGAAAGTTCTGTCAGACCGCTCTCATTGTCCGGCGTCGCTGATTAACACTACGTCGCTGGTAATCACGCCTTTTGAAGTAACGAGATTTCCATCTCGCGACCAATCGAAGGAAAAAATATCTCTATCCTTAAAGTCGGTCAATTGCCTCGCCGCGCCTCCGTCGATTGGTTGGGCCCAAAGATTTTCCAAACCTCCGCGGTTATCCACAAAAGTCAAACTGCGACTGTCCGAGTTCCAGCGCAGGAGGGTGTCCCATCTAATTTGCACAGTCGGAGCCATGTCGAAAGTCCGGACTTGCTTTCCGCTTTCGAGTGAGAAGAGACCGAGTCGCCAGGGCGTGTTGGCCTGACCGTCGTTATGCCAGTAGCTCAGCCATTTTCCATCGGGAGAAACTGCCGGTCGAACGGCAAAGCCTTCAATAACTCTCGCGGGCGTGCCTCCTTCGATAGGAATCCTCCAGATGGTGGCAGACACGCCCGCCTCGAAGTGCTGGTAAATTACAAATTTTCCGTCGGCTGAAAACTGTGGCCAGTGGCTTTCGGAGTTACCAAAGGTCAACTGTACCGGGTTGCTACCGTCGCGGCCCATGCGCCAAATCTGAAAGACACCGGAGCGATTGGAGTGGAAGACAATGAAGCGATTGTCGGGTGACACCGCGGGCGCATAATTACGCTTCATGTTCGAAGTCAACTGACGCACGTTGGCGCCATTCGCGGCAATCTCAAAAATGTCGGCACTCCCGCTTGCGTCTGAAGCGTAGACGATCTTGCCGTCAGGGGCCCAACTGAGATCGAAGTAACGGCCTCCGCCTGACGTTATTTGAGTTGCGTGAGCGGTTTCACCTTTGGGTGCAACCGAGATATTGCCAAGAGTTTGAGTCTGGGTTGTCACCAAAGACTTTGAGTCCGCCGTTAAAATCACTGCGCGATAATCGCTGAGGTCATTGGTGAGAGGGCGGGCCGACCCGTCGCGTCCCAAATACCAGATCTGCTCGAACGAAGCGCCCTGGGCTCGACCTGAAAGTATTACCGCGGTCGCATCGGATAAGAGACTAACGTGATCGGGTTGTTCAAATCGTTGCGCTGAGAGTGGGATCGTCTTTTCCGCACGGTCAGTTAAGCGTAGGTCGTAGATCGTGATGTAAGAACCATTAGCATCGGAGTTAACTAGCGGCAGGTCAAGGTTCTGATCGTCGTTGGTCCACGCAGGCGCACTGGCCCAGTCCCAGGCAAACCTGTCGGGCCACTTGCGTGTAGCCAGCGTCTGTTCTTCGCTGCCGTCGGCTTTGGCGACAACCAGCGTGTCAGCCTGATTTGCTCGGCTGTGTCGTAGAAATGCAATTCGCTTACCGTCATGCGAAAGACTGCTGGGCCCCTCCTCGGGATTCACTTTTACCGGAGGGGCGCCCGTGCCCAAGACCGGAACTCTGTAAATCTCGGCGGTAGCATCATCGCTTGCGGCACTATGGCGATAGTTAGACACAGACTGGTAACCATAATAAATAGAGTTTCCGTCGGGCGAAAACGCTACTCCCAGGTAGTTGCCTTCTCGTGACGGAACAACTTCGAGATTGCCGGCGCTTCCTACCTGACGCAGCCAGAGACTTTCCTTACCACTCTCGCTCTTTACGTACGCAACGTATTTGCCGTCCGGGGAGATTGAGGCAAAGAGCGCGTTTCCATTGGTGGTGAGCTTCGTCACATTTATCCGTTGAAAGCGAGCGCGCGCCGTCTCATCGCGGTTGATGAATTTGTAGATCGCAAAACTACCGGCACTGAGAATCAGCAGGAGCGCCACCAGGGCCAACCGCCGGGTCCAGCGACTGCTAAGAGCAGGCGTCAGGCCGACCATAGTCAGGCGTGAAGCTTGCAGTTGGTCGGTATCGATTGCCCGGTCTCTCCCCGTCGGCGCGCCCGGATGCGCAACGGAAACTGTCCCAGCTCCGCCAGTCGCTGCTGGCGCGCTTGAACGATCGAGTTGGGAGTCAACCTCCAGGTCCTTTCGCAAACTGCGCAGATCGATGGCCATCTCTTTTACGATCTGGTATCGCTCATTCGGATCTTTTCGCAAAGCTTTTCTCACAATGCGTTCGAGTTCGAGCGGCACAGCAGTCAGAAATTTCGAAATTGCGGGCGGCTCTTTTTCAACGATTGCCACCACCACGTCAGTCGGAGTCTGACCCACAAAAGGAGGACGGCCAGAAACCATTTCGTAAAGCACAACTCCCAGACTCCAAATGTCCGTGCGCTCATCAACCGCTACACCGCGTGCTTGTTCGGGTGACATGTAGGCGGCAGTGCCCATCACCGTGCCCGGTGAAGAATCAACGAGCAACGTCGAGAAGGTTGCGTTCTCCCTTGAGTTGCGGCGATCCGTCAGCTTGGCGAGTCCAAAGTCGAAAACCTTTACGTAGCCGTCGCTGCGGATCATTATGTTTTCAGGCTTGACGTCGCGGTGAACGATCCTTGCCTCGTGCGCAGCAGTCAGCGCATTCGCAACCTGAATAGCGATCTCCAATGCATCGCTGAGCTTCATCGCGCGTTCATTCATGCGCTGCCTCAGCGTCACGCCCTCGATGTGCTCCATCGCGATGAATGGCCGCCCGTCATCAGTTTCGCCAATCTCATGGATTACGCAGACATTGGGATGGTTCAGGGTTGAGGCGCTGCGAGCTTCCTGCTTGAAGCGTCTCAGGCGATCAGGATCCTTGCCGACGTAGTCTGGGAGGAGTTTGAGCGCAACACGCCGGCCCAGTATCGTGTCTTTAGCAACGTAAACTTCTCCCATGCCGCCTTCACCAATCGGCGCGATGACCTGGTAGTGTTTTACTAATTGGCCGGCGGCCAGCTTCTTTTGTTCACCCACTAGCGATTCGGCGGCACCAGCCACCGCCGGTGATTCCATGAAACTGTCGGCCTCCTGGAAAGAACGCAGCAGCGATTCCACTTCCGCGCGTAGCGTCACGTCACCCGCACAAACGCGGTCGAGGAAGTCCGTGCGCGCGCTCCCCTGGCACTCGAGTGCGCCTTCGAAAACTTCTTTCACCTGCTGCCAATGTTGTGGGTCAACCTTGTTCATGCTATCGAACTGCTCCGCTTATCTCGCGGTGCAACCATGCCTTCGCCATACTCCAGTCGCGTTTCACCGTCGCCGTTGAGATTGACAATACTTCAGCCGTCTCTTCAACCGTCAGTCCACTAAAAAATCTCAATTCTACAATTCGACTTTGCTGTTCGTCGATCTCAGCAAGCCGTTCCAGCGCTTCGTCCAACGCCACAATATCGAGGTCCTGACCCGGTGTCTTAAGAGTCGCCTCACTAAGTGAAACCCTTATGTCGGATCCCCCGCGTTTAGCGCGCTTTTTGGTGCGGGCATGATCGACCAGGATGCGCCGCATCATTTGAGCCGCTATGCCGAAGAAGTGTGCGCGATTTTGCCAGTGAACATTTTTTTGATCCACCAGCCGCAGATACGCCTCATGAATCAAAGCAGTCGTCTGCAAGGTGTGTCCCACTCGCTCGTGTCGCAGGTAGCGCGCGGCCTGCCGGCGCAATTCGTCGTAGACCAGAGGCACTAACTTATCCAGTGCTTCCTTGTCGCCCTTGCTCCAACCCATCAGCAATTGGGTCACGTTTTGTGGCGCTTGCGGCATGCACGTATTCAGATCATGAACGGCTGACCTCCTATTGTACGACGGGCGGGGATTTTCCGTTCGCTCTGCACTAATTGACAGACCTTCAAGGGCCCAATCAACAAGTTTCCGCTTGATGTGACGTGAACCCCCTAATTACTAACGCGTTGTGAGACAGGATTTGGGCTCATTTTCTTGGAGTTTGATGACGCGTGAGCCCGTTTTTCGAAAACTGTCGCGTTACTAGCTGAGGGCGGCAATAGGGCTGGCCTGAAAAAAGACCAATAAGGAGTTCATATGAAAAACCAAATATTCAAAAGCACGGCTATCCTCGGGCTTTTCTTCATGCTGGCCATTGCGAGCGCTAACGCGCAGACACCGAGCAGAATAGAAGTGAATATCCCCTTCGATTTCTCGGTGGAAAAAGTGACGCTAAAAGCCGGTAGCTACAGCATCAAGAGAACGTCAGCGACAACATTCTCAATTCGCAGCGCTAATGGGAAAACTGTGCTCGTCAATGCACCGCTGACCATTGGGTCGCGCGATTCCAAAGCCGGCGAACGGCTGGTATTCAATCAGTACGGCGACCAATATTTCCTTTCCCAGGTCTGGATGACGGTCGATACTGGCCGGCAGTTGTTCACCCAAAGTCCGGAGAAAAAGGTTGCGCGAGAATACCTACTCGCGAATAACAATGCGAAACCAAAGCGTGTCGAGATCGCAGCGCGCAATCGGTAACGAACGAGTTACCAGACTGGGCAAGAGGGCGGCCGCAATGTCCGCCCTCGACGCTGTTTGTAGGCTAGGCTTGCGGCGGTTATTCTGTGCCCTTCATGAAATTGGTTAGAAACACTCTCGGCCGCACCGTATGGATCTCCATCATTGGCGCGTTAATTCTTTGCGGAGCAGCAATCGCGCAGCAACCGCACACTCTGACCGGCGACATCCGCGTACATAAAAACTTTCACTCAAAAATCCTCGACAACGATCGCGATGTACTCGTCTATCTGCCACCAGGATACGACGCGACGAAGAACAGACGTTATTCCATTCTTTATCTGCACGACGGTCAGAATCTGTTCGACGGCGCGACCTCTTTTATTCCCGGCCAGGAATGGCGCATTGACGAAACAGCACAAGCTTTGATTGCCGCCGCCAAGATCGAGCCACTCATCATCGTGGGTGTTTACAACAACAAAGACCGGATCAATGAGTACACGCCAGCCGCGGACGTAAAATACAAGGTTGGCGGCAAGGCGGATCTCTATGGCCGCATGTTGGTGGAGGAATTGAAGCCTTTTATTGATGCTCAATATAGGACGAAGAAAGATGGCAGACATACGGGTTTGGGTGGCTCATCGCTTGGAGGGTTAGCTTCGCTCTACCTCGCGCTGAAGTACCCCAACGTGTTCGGCCGCGTTGCCGTAGTCTCACCATCGGTGTGGTTTGCAAACAAACAAATCGTACGTTACGTTGAAGCCCTTCCTAAGAAGCAGGCGGTTCGCATCTGGATGGACGTTGGAACGAAAGAGGGAAGCACTGCGGAAGAGGCACAACAAACTGTCGACGGTGCCCGCCTTTTGAAAGAAACGCTGGTTAAAAAGGGCTGGAAAGTTGGCAAAGATTTCAACTACCTTGAAGCCGCAGGCGCTACACATAACGAAGGCGCGTGGGCAGCACGCGTCGAGTCGATCCTGACATTCCTTTTTCCGCGAAAGATGTAAGATAATCCTGCCTCAAACTTTTCGGCCAGTCTGCTGGCACGATTTCTCGGTTGGGAGACACTTTTATGAATCGTTGGAAAAAGTCTTTGCTCACAGCGAGTGGTGTGTTGCTGATTTCATGTTCGACGGCGCTAATAGTTACGGCCCAGGAGCAGCCTGTAGTTTTGACCGGGGCAGAGCTGACGCGAGTTGTGCCCCCCGGCTTTTATTTTCAGGGACTTACTGCGCCCACGCAGATGCGCAACTCAGCAGCCGCGCGCGTCGGAACAAAACGTTACGTGATCGCCGGTCTGGTTGACACCTCAGGGTACGCTGCCGACGTGCGAGCCAGGTATGAAGGCTTTCTGATTACTGATTCCGCGATCACAATTAACGGTTCTGATTTGGCGACCGGCGCCTATGGGTTTGGTTTTAGTAACGACGGCAAGTTAAACATTCTCGACCTCGCGGGCAATGAAATACTCTCAGTCTCAACCACCAAAGACAATCAGATGAAGCGGCCGCGCCCGCTGATGATGACTAAGTCGGGAAAAGGAATTCGTCTCTATAGCGGGAAGGACTATGCGGTTTTAGCAGCGAAGTAATGAGTCCATTCGTAACGCACGCGATTCGTTTCCGTTTTCCGCTTTTGCTCATACTCTGGTTCTTTGGCGTTCGCCCGCTTGCGGTAATTGGGCAACAGCCAAGACCTGGCCCAACTCCGCAACGGACAGGTAAGTCTTATAGTTCCGAAGCGCCAACAAAGAGACCTCCGCCACCGCCGCCTCAGGCACAATCTCCGGTCACGTTTACAGATATTACGAGTTTGTCAGGCGTCAATTTCAAACATGCGCCGTCCTCAACCTCTTTGAAGTATCTCCTGGAAGCGATGGGTGGGGGCGTTGCAATGTTTGATTATGACAACGACGGCCGTATGGATCTGTTTTTTACCAATGGCGCGTCTTTAAAAGATCCGATGCCGAAAGCAGAAATGCCCGACAAGCGCGAGGCGAAGTACTGGAACCGGCTGTATCACCAAAAACCTGACGGAAGTTTCGAAGACGTTACTGAAACTGCGGGACTGAAAGGCAGCGGCTACAGCATGGGAGTCGCCGCGGCTGACTATGACAACGATGGGCGCATCGATCTTTATGTCACTGGCTACGGCGGAAATAATCTCTATCACAATAACGGCGACGGCACGTTTACCGACGTCACGAAAAAGGCGAACGTAGCCGGCGGCGGGTGGTCCACTAGCGCCGGTTGGATCGATTACGACCGGGATGGCAGGCTCGATCTGTTCGTCGGCCGCTATGTCGAATGGGACTTCGATGTGGGCTCTGTTTACTGTGGCGAGATTCGACCAGGCTATCGCGCCTATTGCCACCCGGATAATTTTAAGGGCGTCAGCAATATTCTTTATCACCAACGCGCGGATGGCTCTTTTGAAGATGTCAGTGCGAAATCAGGGATTGAGGAGCCCGGTGGCAAGGCCCTGGGCGTCGCCTTGGGCGATTTTGATAATGATGGATTCATGGACATCTTTGTCGCGAATGACAGCGTGCGTCAATCGCTCTATCACAACAAAAGAGATGGGACATTTGAAGATATTGCCATCTCATCCGGTGCCGGTTATGACGAAAATGGGAAGACGTACGCTGGAATGGGAATCGATGCCGGAGACTATGACAATGATGGCTACCTCGACATTTTCATCACCACGCTTTCAAACGAAACGTATCCGCTTTATCACAACGATCGCGACCTGAGCTTTACTTATGCTACCAACACCGCCGGCATCGGTCAGATAACGCTTCTGTATTCCGGATGGGGTACGCACTTCATCGATGCCGACAATGATGGGCTGCGCGATCTCTTTGTTGCACAAAGCCACGTGCTCGATACCATCGAAAAGACGAACCCTTATCTGAAATACAAACAGAGCCCACTGCTAATGCTCAATACAGGAAAAGGGTTTGTAAATGTGTCCGCTACCGCGGGACCTGTTTTTAGTAGTTCACTAATTGGGCGCGGCGCCGCCTTTGGAGACCTGAACAACGACGGCCAGATCGATGTTGTCATAGCATCGCTTGAGGGGCCGCCGGTGTTGCTGCGAAACGATGGACCAGGTAAGGGAACAAAGAATCATTGGTTGGGCTTGTCGCTGGTCGGTTCCAAATCGAATCGTGATGGAATCGGGACACGGATTACAGTTACCGATGGTGCCGGCAGGAGACAGATATTCGATGCGAACACTTCAGGCAGCTATTTATCCGCGAATGATCCGCGCATCATCGCTGGTCTGGGGACGGCCGCCAGTGTGCGAAAAGTTGAAGTGAGTTGGCCCAGCGGAAAGATGCAGGTGATTACCGAGCCGGCGCTCGACCGATACCTTATTGTTAATGAGCAGGACGCGCGCTGACTGGAACATGGGCGCACAGCCGGCTAGCGCCTGCCACGTTGACAGCTATTAGATCGCCGCGTATTTTCGGTCGAGTTTGCGGTCATTGCGACTTCTGGTAAGTCCAAACCGCCGGTCTCTGCAACCAGTCACCTGGTTTGAGTTCAACTGACGAATGACAAAATCCTTGAAAAAGTTTCGCCGCAGAGCGCGGTTTTTCTCGTTTACCCTTCTGCTGTTGGCTCTTTTTGCGGGTTCTATTTTTGTTATTGCCCAAATGCCCCCGAAAAAATCCGAACCGCAGCAGGGCGCGGGTGTTTCAACTGGAACGCCATTGAACTATTCATCGCGCCGGACAGCCGGCATTACCGATCCCAAAGCGCCGATCATCTTTGAGGATGTAACAGACAAAACGGCGCTGGCCAACTTTAAGCATCGTTCGGGCAGCCCACAAAAGAATTACATTTTTGAAACCACTTCCGGAGGCGTCGCGATCTTTGATTACGATGGTGATGGACTTCCCGACATTTTTCTGCTCAACGGTTCGACCGTAGCCGCCCTGGAGGGTAAAGAAAAGCCGCCGCGGGCCGCGCTCTATCGCAATCTGGGCAACTGGAAATTCGAAGACGTAACTGACAAGGCCGGCGTGGCCAACGAACGTTGGGGCTGTGGCGTTGCCGTAGGTGACTACGACAACGCTGGCCACCCTGATATGTACGTGACCAATTTCGGCGTCTCGCGGCTCTACCATAACAATGGCAATGGAACTTTTACGGATGTTGCCGAGAAGCTTGGTGTCACACGCAAAGGTTGGAGTACCGGTCCGAGTTGGGGAGACTATGACGGCGATGGGCGTCTCGATCTCTTCGTCCCAGGCTACGCTGATATCGATCTCAATAATTTGCCGCCGAGTCCAAGCGAAGCAGGCAAGCCTGGTGGCGTTGGTCAAAACTTTTGCCAGTTTCGCGGAGTGCCGGTGATGTGCGGGCCGCGCGGGCTTCCTGGTGAAAGTGACACTCTGTATCATCAAAAACCCGATGGCAGCTTTGAAGATGTGAGTGTCAGGGCCGGCGTAAATGATCCGCAGAAGTATTATGGTTTCACTTCAGCTTTTGTTCATGCTGACGACGATAAACTCCTCGACTTAATCGTTGTCAACGACTCTACGCCTAAGCAGCTCTACATTAATAAAGGCGACGGAACATTTGAAGAAGTCGGTTACCCTTCGGGCGTGGCGCTGAATGAAAATGGGCGCGAGCAAGCGGGCATGGGCCTGGCTATCGGCGACTATGACAACGACGGACATGTCGATTTTCACATCACCAATTTTTCTGACGATTCAAACGTGCTTTATCACAACGATGGCGACGGAAACTTTACCGACATGACCTTTCAGGCCGGTCTCGGTGAAGTAACCATTCCTTTTCTCGGTTGGGGGACGAGCTTCATCGATTTCGATAACGATGGATGGCAGGATCTGTTTGTTGTAAATGGTCACGTCTACCCCGCGGTAGATTCAAACCAATGGGGCACAAGTTTCGCCGAGCAGGCTTTGCTCTTTCACAATCTTAAGAATGGAAAATTTGAGCGTATAGGCGCCGCGCCTCACAGTGCCCTTGCGACCGCTTGGTCCAGCCGCGGCCTGGCCGTTGGTGATCTGGATGGAGACGGCCGTCTCGACGTCGTAATTAATAATCTTGACTCCAAACCGTCAATCCTGCGAAACGTAGTTACACCGGTAGGGCACTGGCTGAATGTGCGACTCGTGGGAGATCCAGCAAAGAAGACCCCCAAAGACGCAATCGGCAGCATCGCCTATTTGACCTCCGGAAAGCTGCGACAAAGACTCGACGTAATCAGCGGCGCGGTCTATTGTTCACAAAACGACATGACTCTCCACTTCGGTTTGGGAGCGGCGACAAAAGTCGACAAACTCGAAATTCAGTGGGCCAACGGTGTGATGGAGACATTCGACGTTCCAGCTATTGATAAATACGTAACTATCATTCAAGGTAAAGGCGTCGGCAAATAACAAACTGCCGGCGCCAACAAGCGGGAGTACTAACCTGCGTCCGCACTGGAGCTTTGAAACCTTGCGACGACTAGATCTCAAAAAGGCCCAGGCAGCCCGTCTTAATACAATCCGCGACATCAATCAGCAGATCGTATTGAACTACATTCGTGAGCGTGAACCGATTTCGCGTGCCGAAATTGCGCGCGAAACGGATTTGCAGCGGTCAACCATTTCCGCAATCGTCGAAGCATTGACGGCGGAGGGACTGGTTGAAGAAGTAGGCGAAGGCGAATCGACCGGAGGGCGGCGACCAACTTTGCTAAGGCTGCGAACAAAAGAGGCAATAGCCGTTGGCGTCGCTATTACGCCGACTTGCACGATGGTTGCGACTAGTGATCTGGCGGGACGTATTGTTGAGCAGAAAGAGTTTCTGACCGATCCTGATCCGGACAAAACTCTGGGAGAAGTGATTTCTCTCGTTCGGGAAATCTCATTGCGAAACAAAGGTTCGATCGAAGCTGTCGGTATAAGTCTGCCTGGCTTGGTCGATCCCTCAACTGGGACTGCTGTCTACGTTCCCTATTTCAAATGGCGAGATATTCCTGTCTCCAAAACAATCGCTTCGGCCGTCGGTATGCCGGTCATCATTGATAACGACGCAAATGCGGTGGCGCTTGCCGAGCTTTGGTTTGGCCGGCCGGAAGTGAGTGATGCTCGCGACTTCATACTAGTGCTGGTGAATGAAGGCGTAGGTACCGGAATAATTTTCGACGGCCAGGTCTATCGCGGACAGCGTGGTGCGGCCGGCGAATTTGGACATATGGTGATCGGAACACACGCGCCGGTTCCGTGCTCATGCGGCAATCGCGATTGCTGGGAGGCTTTTTCTTCTGAGCGCGCGGCCCTGGCGCGCTACGTGAAATTATCTGGTGATGAAAACGGGACGCCGGCCGCTTTCAGAGAATTAGTGGACCGTGCGCTTAGAGGTGAAAACTATGCTAAGGCAGCGCTCGTCGATACGGCTCATTGTCTTGGCGTGGGAATCTCAAACCTGGTCGTGGGCTTTAGTCCGGAGGCAGTCGTGGTTGGTGGCGAGATAGCGCGCGCCTGGTCCCTGATTGAAACCGCACTCACCGAGACCATCGAACACAGCGTTCGGCGAGGACTGCCGTCAGCGAGAATTTTGCCTTCTACTCTAGGAGAGAAACCTGTCTTGCGGGGAGCCTTGAGCCTCGTTCTCGCCAGCAAGTTTGCTGCAGCATTCGCCGCTTGAGGACCACTCCCCCGTTTTTGTCCTGCCATTTTCTACCGCCGCCGCGTTGGTTCACGGGTCTGGCAAGTTAAATATCTGTGAAAATCCCTCCAAAAAGAGTTGACACGCTTGGAAAACTGTATTAAATACTTCGTTCGTTAAGACAACAAACTGTCAACCAACTCTTAATTCGCGACTTTTCATTTCTTCGAACAGCTTTTTTCCATCGGACTGCAGTCACTCTGAGCCAACGCAGCGGCACTAACGCTTGGCCGTTTTCGCAAGCAGGTATGTACAACTAGAGCCACTTATGCCGGGAAGGTGTGAGTGCTCGTTCATCTTCTTAACGGCACACGAGGACCAAACCATGACAAAGCCACGACCCGCGGCGCGAATCATATCCCTGGGGCTAATGTTCTTCGCGCTGGCGATATCCGCTCTGGCGCAAAGTAACAAGGGAACCGTTCTTGGAACCGTTAAGGATCCCAACGATGCGTTGGTTACGAACGCCAAGGTAACCGTCCTTAATCTCGCAACGGGAGAGAGTCGCGACGTGACTACGAGCGATGACGGAACTTACACGGTTTCAAATCTCGAACCGGGTAGATACAAGGTGACCGTCGAGGGTCCGGGTTTTCAAACAATCGTCTTTGACGATGTGAATGTTGAAACGAACGCTCGTCTGCCGCTTGACGTGAAGTTTGCGGTGGCGGGAGGAGCAGGAACAGTAACCGTGACGGCAGAGTCTGCTCCACTCACCGAGAGTGAAACGAGCGTGCGCGGCGATGTGATCACCGGCAAACAGGTTACTGACCTGCCGATAGCGCAGCGTAACTTCACGTTGCTCGCTACGCTATCGCCCGGGGTTACACGCCCCATCGTTGGCGTAATCGGGGGCGGTGGCAATTTCGAGGGAGGCGGCGGGAACCCTGTCGGCACCTCGACCGAATCCACTCGCTTCCGTGAGTCGGGAGGCTCGGTGCTGGTAGTCAATGGTGCGCGCCCAACCAACAACAACTTCACGCTCGATGGCGTAGACAATAATGAAGGAAATTTTGGCCAGATCGGCATCTATCCGCCGCCGGATTCCGTTTCGGAATTCAAAATTGAGACCAGCGTGGCGCCGGCTGAAGGTGGTCGTGCGGGTGGCGGCATCATCAACACCACAACAAAATCCGGCGGCAACAGCGTTCACGGGA
>WNFR01012588.1_pt1 | contig 12979 bp, 19 predicted proteins | sample 5400221 | NCBI WGS metagenome assembly WNFR01 (sample SAMN13153357, study PRJNA577476) | soil metagenome | isolation source: 40 cm soil under Madrone tree | place: USA:California | collected 2016-06-14
CCTTGAACTTAGTGTTTCGTGAGTGTGCAGGAAGGGGGAGAAGAAGCCGGCCAACTTACGTTGTTGTCATGATCTTTCCACGCGTTGTGCGCGAACTCATGGCAAAGGCACGCGACAGTTGTTGTACGATCTGAAGCCATCGTATCGGTCCGTTCTCAGTCGCAGGGTAATGGCCTGTCCGGCATTCACATTGAGGCCGAGCAAGGCATGTTCGTTTGGTGCTAACTCGGTTAGCAGCGTCGATGAGTCAGCATTATGTGCTTGCAGGAAGACGTTGTATGTATTGTAAGAGCTCCAAAGCAGTGCTGGGCTTAGGTAAGTTAGAGAAGGTGAATGAGCTCGTGTGTCGCAACACCCACGGAGCACACCTAGCGTGAATTGTAAGTGCTCGGCATGATGTGTAACGGTCAAAGGGACAGACCTTCATGGTACCCATGGACACGCGTTCTCGCATGCCATGGGACAGAGCAGAGCAGCATCTCTGAGTGTGGTCGTATAGTGATGGACTTGATTAGGTGAGACAGTGCATCGGACGCGAACGGAGGTTGCATCGCGAGATCTCGGTCGATCGACACTTTGGCCCGATCCGTGACTGTCACCGCCGCCTCCGCAAAATCCCTGTTAAATGTGCCCCCAAAATAAATTGATGTGTTTGAATAACTTCGTCGTACATTCCCCTCCTTGCCACAGCCAAAACCCAAATCGTTCTCCAACTCAGTTCTCTCCCGCCAGCCCCCCGGTTCTGTCCTAGTCTATCTTCTGCCGCCCACACCCGCATTATAAAAATCTCGAGTCCTTCCCGAGTCCTTCCCGAGTCTTCCTTGTTTATCAAATCCTTTCAATGTCCACCTGCGCCATTTGCCTCGATACCCTCAAGTCACCTGTGGCCCTCCCTTGTGGTACGTACCTCCCTCCAGCCTCCTTAATGTCCAAGTTAACATTTCCATCCTAGGACATGTGTACTGCCACACCTGCATATCAGAAGCTATCAGTGCTTCAGCGGGTCCATCCTCACCTATCACTACTTGCCCAACGTGTCGGGAGCCCGTTTCTACAGGTGTGTATACGTCCTTGTTGTTATTCTCAATCCCTTCTGATTCACCCCGGCTCAGTCACTCCTAATCCCCTCCTCATACCACCGCATCTACGTCTATATATTCAGTCCCCTTTCCGCCGTCTGTATTTGAATGCCCCTGCCCCTTCTCCCGTCGACCCCTCATCGTCGTCGTCCTCAACTTGCACGTCAGCAGATGAGGCCGAAAGGGTGACGGAACGATTGCTCATGGAGAACGCCGTTCTTAGACAAAGTTGTCATGCATGGCGTGCCCGTGCCAATTCTCACGTCGCCGCCCACATAGGGCTAAGCACACTCGCCCGTCTGGCGCAGAGACGGGCACATATCCTACGGGACGAGCGAGATGAGCTCGCTCGGAAGTATGACGCACTCAAACGGAAATTATCGGATGTCGACCGGTGAGTTCCGAAAACGAAGCGAGTTTCAGAGTCCGGAGAGCAACCACTGACTGTTTGAGTAGTAAACATGAGCCCGAATCAGAAGAGGAGCCCGAGGGGGATACTTCGCGCGATTGGGCCGAGCATCCTCCTCGAGACCTCGACGGACCTGAAACGTCTGCACACACCGATGTTACGCCCTGCGTGACCCACCTTTGTCCGCCCGAGGACGTGTCGATGGTGGAGAGCACCGAACTACGGAGGACCTCCAAGAGACGCAGAATATCCCGCAACCCGCCTTGTCTCGAAGATCTAACGAAGGCGGCCACATCAACACCAGCAATGGTGATCCCGCATATGGTATCCTTCCGACCTCCTGCTTTTGCACGCCCCATCGTATAAATAGACTTCTCTGTTGATGCGGTTTTCTGAGTATTGTGACTGGGCTCATCTTGTTGGCAAAAACAGGCGAATTTTGCGTTCGCTGTTCAACTTGTTTATTACTCGAGTTAGTCATACATTGCAGCTTGTTCTGTATGTTAAAAGGAAGTAGTGTAGTTTCCCGTGCACGCTGGGTGCATCAGGGCGTATCGTATTACTGTAACCTCGATCTTTGTCGGTGCTGGTGCACTGGCAGAACTAAGCACTCGGCTCGGCTCGGATCTCCCGGTCCGGTCCATATCTCCTTGCTACACTGCTTCGACTTTGGTGAGTGAACATAACATGAACTTGTCCACATACAACACTACCAGCGGTGTGTTTCCCTACTGATACACCGTATCTGACATTCTCCTTACTTCTATTTATCCAGGCTTTCTCCTCCCGTCCATCCATTCCGCCCCGGCCTTCTTCACGTCAGTATTGCCTGATTGATCCCTCATGTCTGCCGCGGTCCCTGAGTTCTTTACACACAGCCAGCAGCCAAATACCGCCACACAGGCTGTATTTACGGAACAGTGGACGCGCCTACTCCTTGCTTACGCCCGTCACCGTCGCTTATTCACTTTACGGCTCGAGGACGCCGAAGTACCAGGTGGAGAATGGGACGAAGTATTGAGAAATCCGAGAATAAACAGTGGGTTTATTTCTTCCACGTATGGCGTGGACGAGAAAAATGAAATACGATAAAACACAGGGAGACTGATGTCCAATCATCTCGCTCACGTTCTTGATGCCATGGTGAAGAAGAACCTAGCGTACGAGCCCGTCAAGCAAACCCGTACGGTGCTGCTCTACTGGCGGTTACCCGAAGAGTGGGCCGACGTCCTCCACGAATGGGTTTGTACGCTCCTCCGTGTCTCTCTTTGCCTTCGACTCAAGTCCTTCCCTTCTGCCCCTCCCGCGATCGCCCCTCCCTGTAAGGCGACGAACACCGGACAATTGAACACCATCCTCACGTTCTATGAGATCTCCGATCCACCTGTGCCATCCGCGCTTTCGGGGATCCCGGAGCCGCTGTTGAGTAGTGCGATAGCAATACTGGCCAAGAGCGGGCGGGCCCAGCTAATTAGCATATCGGACGGAGACGGGGTGCGTTTATTCCCACCACGCAGTACGAAGTGACAGCATGCGTGCTGGATCTGATGCACACGACATGATATAACTACATTTTAAGATGACACACGTTAGTTCAGTGATCATTTTCTTCGCCTTTTTTGACAACATGAACGTGCTTTGCCTACCATTCATACAAGCCTTCTTTATCGTGCTACACTATACAGCGTGTTACGAACGTCTGACAAGGCGTTTAGCCACTGGAATAACTCAAGTGTGGTGAGGGCCTGACATCGCTTACTTGGTCTTCATACGTACTCGCGGGCCGCACTGGAGCAAGCCCCTTGGCCTCCCATGGGAGTCTAGTTGGAACGGGACCGATTCCAAGTCTGTCGGCTTCCGTGGGCGTAGTCGTGGCAGATTCCAATCCGAGCTGAATTGCGGGCGCCGCCGTAGCGAGGGCGATGGGCTCGATTCGGCATTTCTGCGAGACTGCTTTGCTCGTCCACGTCCCCGTTCCTCCGTTTGTTGTGATTCAGGATGGACAGACAAGCGGAGAGATGACGGGGAATCGAGGTCGTCCGCGGAAATTTGATTGTCGGAATTTTGAGCTTGCTGTGGACTCTTTTCGGACGTTGGCTGCAATTGGAAAATAACTGATGGGTCGGGAATGGTCATCGGAAAACATCTTTACTGCATACCTTGCGGCGCTTGGAGTGGCGGCTGCCCTCCGGATCGTTGTAAATATCCAGACGGTGGGATCTTACACCATCATACAGTACATCCGGTTCGACTACGAGAGATTCTTCCTCTAAGGGCGATTTGCCAGTTACGGACCCTCGCTCTCGGGTTTTAAGCTCCCTTTTAAGCTCCTTGATCTGAGCACGGCACTTGGTTTCCTGTGATGGTTATTAGATGAAGACCTCAAGACGTTGGCTAGGGGTGGAACGTACGGACGCACGATGGCGTGCAAGGAGGGCACGATGCCGCTCCCTCTCCTCTGTGTCCTTTTCTTCGACCTCATGGAGAGTTGTCTTGAGTTCTGCCAACTCTCGGTCTTTGGCCCGCAAACTCTTTGAATGTTGTCGCATTTGTTTGTGCTCGCGTTCGACCGCTAGCTCAAGGGTAGCACATCTTTCATCTAGCTCTGTTACGTGCTGTTTGAGGCCAGATACCTGATCCGGTAACGCTTTGTATTGTTGCCATTCCTCGAAATATGGAACCAGGCCGATCCAAAACTCTCGCACGGCTTTCCAAAGGATTTCCTATGGCCCATGGGGGACATAGGCACGAGTTGATATGAGAAAACGTACCTGGGCTCTCTTGCTCTGGATGGTGGCAACATGTTCCATTACATCTACAGCATTCTTTAGGCTCTGAGCCGGTGTATCGGCATCTATTTTTCCAAGTCGATTCGCGATGTGGGTCGCCTGCTTGATAAAGCCGTCTTCCTCGGCTGAGCCAGGCGATGCTTTCGTTGCCACCTCATTGTTGCTGGTAGGTGGCATGATAAATAGCCGTCTGACATGCATCGGTGCGAACTCTTCTCTGCACTCAGGGCATCTGAGCCCATCGTCCTTTCTGGAATAGGTGTCGATGAGCTGCTCAACGCATGAGGAGCAATAGGTATGCCCTGTCGATGGATAACTGGACCTGCATGCAGGAATGTGTGGCGCTGAGACGTACCGCAATAGAGAGAGCGCATACTCTCGAAGTTGAAAGTGTGTATACATATCGGACAGTCCGCGTCGTCCATTTGAGGTGTGTCATTCATTCCAAGGAGAGCTCCTGAGAGCTCCTGACCGCTTGCGATTAACGCGCTCACGTGACGACTAGATCCTCAACGGCGGCGGTGTAACGTGTAACCCCGAGAAAACCTGAGCCTTTGGGTATCTTTTGGATATCGATTACAGACGCTATCTACTAGCAGTATGTTACAGGTGAAAGTATACGGAGAAAACGTAGAGGGATCGCCAAAGACCATCAAAGAAATGGTAAAAAGGTGAGGGTGAATCATGTGTCACGTAGCAATTGTCCATCAGCCCATCATTCTCAAGTTCATGACACAATCGTAACGGCAAGGAGTGCCGTGACCCCGTCGGTCGGGATACCTATCCCAAGCCGATATTGTTCAATAACGTCGGATAGCGAGGAAGTGTCATACCATGATTTACACCCAAGGAGCCTGGCGGAAGCAAGACAGTAATTTGCTCCGTGGTGACCTGGAATTTGACGCCTTTATAGCTCTTCGCTTTCAGAGAAGACTGCAGGAATTTTTCGCTATGACGCGAAGCAGCGCCACCATCAGACTTGTTTGCAACCGAATGCAGTAACGGCATATTGCGCATGGCGATTTGTGGGGTGTGGTGTATTGCGTGAGTATATGATAGAGTCTAAATATGAGCAACGCTTGTGCAGGCACCCGGGAAAGAAGGGGATGGTGCATGTCTACTCCAAGACGACCACAGCTCCGTGCGCTTCGAAAGCCTTTTTGATCTTCTCCGCATCCTCCTTGGGAATACCCTCCTTGAGCACCTTTGGCACAGACTCGACAAACTTTTTAGCCTGAAAATGAACCCAAACAAATAAAATTCAGTAACTCGACCAAACACCCTTGCTCGCCCATAAGACGCACCTCGATGAGGGTGAGGTTCGGCACAAGCGACTTGACCTCCTTGATGATCTTCGGCTTGGCGCCCGCGTCGAACGACTCGAGCTTAACGTTGAAAATCGTCTTTTCCTTCGGCTTGGCAGCTTCCTCTGCCGCAACCTCGTCCGCGCCTCCGCTCGCACCCACCCCAGCGGCAGGAACTACAGCGCCCGCTGTGGGTAGAGCGATTTCTTGTATATTCAGACGCATCTGGGATTTTAATTTTTTTTAGTCGGAGTTGTGAGGAGGAACTGGGGAAAGGGGGAGCTACTTTGAGGAGCGTGACGAGGTCTGCGGCTTGAACTAGCGTCAGAGCGGATATGTCGTCTACGAGTTTGTCCAGTGCTGGGTCAGACTTTGCTGTTGGTGGCGTTGGTGGAGATGGTGTTGAGGAGGAGGACGCGTCTGTTGGCGTGGCCGTTGCGAGAGCACGCGTTACGTGCAAACCTGTCGTGGTTCTGCGTGCCGTAGAGGGCCTGTGTCATAGCGGAGAGAAGGTCAGAGACATCCGCATGGGTGCGGTGGGGAGAAGTGCGGTGCACACCATTGTCGGGTTGTAGCACGAAGAGCGAGGGCCAAACGACAACGCATTTTTATGACGCGGGTTGTTGTTGTCGGTGTTGGCTGCTGGAGCGCTCGATAATTACAAAGCATGATAGCTCATTTAATGTTGTTAGGACAATATTATAAGATCTTATAAGCCATTTATAATCAGTCGTTCATATTATAAGAGGATTGTCCAGGCCTTACATGGCGCGGCCAGAGTTCTACCGCGCTCATGGCCCATGGACGCGACAGGTAATCTCAACACCCTTTATATTTTAGACCGCGAGTTCAACTGTTCTTCTAGATTGGGATATAATCACGCTCATGAACTACGGCCGATCACGAGCAGACGTGGGCAAGGTCAGGTCCTGGAAGGGGAGGAGAGGAAGGAAAGAGAAAACATTGCGGTCGCGCGAGTAATCCTGTTGAATTTCCTGGATGTACCTCTATGTTACTGCTTGCGCTCGATGTACCGCACAGTATGGTGTGATTGCTCTGCACTCTGCATACCACACAGCACAGCAGATGCTGTGTGGTATGCAATTCTTTGTAATGGCACGCAAGTCTACCGGTGTAAGGAGGGTGAGGGGACGAGCACTATCAAGAGTACCACTGAACAGTTTGGCACGAGTGTTGACAGAAGTTGTCCCAAGGAAAAGTCATACACAAAGGGGATAACCAAGGGCAAATCCTATGCTTGGAAATCAAAGTCACGGCGGTGATACGAGGACGGTTAGCGTCGCGGCGAAAGTATGCGAGAGTCGGAGACAAGTGGTCAAAGATAGGTGAAGAGGGTCAGAGATGAAGAGATGAGGAGTTCGAGATCGTGCGAGTGCGAGTGCTCGAATCGAGAGCGGCGAGGAGAGTCAGACAAGGAGCGGTAAGCAATAAAAGGGGACGTGCAATAACTCACTGGCAGTCTCTAAATACGATATTCGTGTCGTGCCATCTGCTGCACGTATGCCGTTGTCTCCTGGTCTCCCCTGCCTGTTTTAATCAGTGAGACGGCGTAGAGATTGTACCGATACCGAAACAATATGATGCTGCCTCTGTACTTGATTATGTATACATACATACGATAGTAGATCTCACATGATGTCACAGTTACGTTGTCGAGCCGCTAACCTTGCACCTCCTATCTACTTGCCTCATCGTTCCACCTTCATCAATGGGTCCTCGCAATCACAGGTGCGTCCGAGGGAGGCTGATTAATTGTGTACTTTTTCCTAATTCCGATTAGTGATATATCAATGGCGACCGCTTTGCGTCCTCCGAGTTCATTCTCTCCATCAGGCGATACCATTCAAATTTCGTCTTGTGGTGCCACTTCTGCGCCAGCTATTGATGGCACTTACAAGATGCCGACGTCGGGAAGGGTCCTTCAAACATGGGAGTCAAGAAGTAAAGGTTTGGTGATGTGACACCTAGAAATGACTTGTATTCACTCGTGAGGCTGCTATAGGCACCAGTCATAGAAATGCAACAAAACTCGACATGTTCCCAGGCGATATCCTTTTACAGGTCTTTGACTTCTGTCGTCCGGAAGTCAGTAAAACTCGGGATAAAAACTTCTACAATTGGTGGCATGGACTGGTGCATGTATGCCAAAGATGGCGACAAGTCATATTCACATCACCACGTCGTCTCAATCTGCAGCTTCTCTGCACTCGTAAAAAGAAACTAGATTGCTGGCCTCAGATTCCTATCGCCATCAATGTCAAAGGTTTAGGTAGTCTGAGTTCAACCAAAGAAGAGAATCTCCTTTCTGCATTTGAGCATTCTGATCGTGTGTGCCGTGTCACACTTAGCATAACACTGCGACAACTAGAAAAGGTGGTCAAGATGATGCTGAAGCCGTTTCCTGTGTTGACACATCTTCAACTCACATTGTTGACATCCATCAAATCATCTGATTTTGATACATGGATCCTTCGCAGTCTTCCCAGTGGATTCCTGGGTGGACCTACCTCGGGCTTACAGGAACTTTATCTAAGTGGCATTTCCCCACCTGCATCGCCTTCTATCCTGTCGTCAACCAGTGACCTTGTTGGCCTCCATCTATGTGATTTACTCATGGCTGATCGTGTTTCCCCCAAGGCAATGGTCGAGCGCCTGGCTGTGATGACAAAACTTGAGAGCCTTACCATTGAGTTCAAGTTCCAATATCCCAGCCCTCTTCCTGCTCAGAATTTTAGGGCTCGAGCCATCCTTCCCACTCTTACCCAGTTACGATTTCAAGGTGATCACAGGTATCTGGAGGATCTTGTTGCCCAACTGGACACCCCTCAGCTATTTAACCTGACAGTGATGGTCACGAGTATATATTGGAAACATGCTGGATTGCTAAGGCTCCTCCACTCATTTGATGGTGTGGAAACCCTGCATGTTGGGGAACACTTGTCAGACTTTTTCCCTCCCATGCTCAATGACTTGAGTGACGAGCTGATTGCTGAATTGTTACCGGCCTTGTGCTTGCTGAACCTTGAAGGCAACCCACAGAAATTTGTGAAAATGAAGAAGCTACTAGTTCCATTCATTGAAAAGCGGCAGTCCATTAGTCGTCCGCCATTGACTATTGTCAGAACACACAAGGATTTTGAAAGGCTGCAGGCCTTTAATGAGATGGGGAATGGATACTCATAAGTACAATTTTGAATCAAAAATCGTATTGTGCAATGTAGATAACACGGGGTCAGGCTAGTACCATCGCCTACCCAGAGTTTGGCACCAGTCTTTAAGAGAGAACAATAGCGGTGACACGGTGACATTATTTCTTTCACCTTTATGTTCAAATCAAGTCTTTCCACAAAGACCGATAGTTTGTAGTAACGCGCTCACGTGACGGCTAGAGTGAGACGCGGCGGCGCGTGCGAGCAAACCGAGTCAGAATGGCCCTCGTTGAGACACCCTCCAGGATTTGGCGCAGAATCGAGGCGGACGAACAAGACGACGTGCCCTCCCTTCCAGAACTCCCAACTTTTGACCACTCGAACGATGTGAACGTTACTACAACTTCAGAAGAAAGCCATCATTCCTCCCCCATTCAATCAACCCCCGCACCTTCCTCCACCGTCCGCCTGCAGTCAAGTACCCCTAGTACCGCGCGCTTTGCACAGTCCATCGCCAGCCGCGCTAGTCGATCCGGATCGACTTTCTCATCGTCGGCTGGGAGTTCATCCAAGCACTCACAGCCAACAGCATCCACGCAGATTAGCTTTGATGATATCAGTGCAATACCGCCGTATCCACCTCCAAACAGGGCAGGCTTGGATGAGGTAGATATCAACGAAGATGATCTAGACGACGGCTTCTCCTTAGCGGAGGCGCTGCAGCCTCTCAGTCACACAGGATCTCCGTTTCCACCAGAGCACGCAGCTGGTAATGGGCACTCAAACTCCGTGAAGTATGACTACTCTGTTAGTCTCAGGTCAGAGCCTAAGGTACGCTGCGTCCTTAGTTAACCTTGGAGCTACCATTCAACTATGTGTAATAGCCTAGCCCATTAGACAAGATGCGAAATGTTTCTTTTCGTAAACCGATACAGCGCATACGTACACCGTCGCTCACGCAAACAATTTCATCGCCCTCATCACCTTCGGATTCTACACCTCATTCTAGCAGGTCTGTTGGGCTAACGCATGTGAACGATGCTCCATCACTCAGCGTACTTTCAATACCGCCACCACCCCAAGACTCTGATAGCGATCTTACTTCTTCAGGCGATTTGCCTCTTCCAAGCGATACCTCTGAAACGCGGGATTTGCAACAGGATTTGGAGCAGGCACTTGCTGGTAATGATGATCATACCGTCCCTGAAGAAACCGCACAGGTCAATAGCGCCGCAGACTCCGACGGGCTTCCAGACGACCCAGGACCTACGTTTTCCTCTGAAGAGCCGACACCCCAACCCCACCCCGTCCATCCTTCTGTTACTCCAGCCCCTAATCGCACAGAAACACTCTCCCTTCCCACGGTCTCAGTAGCGCAATCGTCACCGACCCCATCTGTCATGTTTACACCAACTCCCGCATTTCCGCCACGTCCTCGACCGCGCTTCTTCGCACCCGGCCTGCCTTCGACTCCAGCAGTCGCGTCCGAACGTCATGGCACGGACGAGAAGGATATGGGTACTCCATATTCGCGACGTCGTTCGTTCCTCATAGATGTCATCAATTCCACTGCGCGTCCGAGATTCGCACAGCCCACTCCGCATCCTCCACGCACTGCGCACGCAGCTATACTCGACGAGGAGGACGAATCTACTTCTCCCGATCCGTCTAGCCAATCCAGTGGTAAGAAGAGTATCTCCGAGCAGGAGCAGTCGTCGGTCACCACTGTTAGGCCTTTCAATGCGGCTCTCGTTGGTTTCACGCCCGCCCTACGACAGCGGACTCGCACCATGGGTCGTCTCTCTCACCCGCTTGCGAGAGGCTGGACGGCATCGGCATCCGAGGGTGAGGAAGCGGGCGGCGGGACATCGTTTGCAAGCAGCGTATCATCACACGATCTCACTGCGCATCCACGTGCCAACGCCTCCTTCGACCAAGTCATCGGTCTCGGTGCTGGCGGGCACGGCATTGGCCGCTTCAATGCCGGGAAGCTAAATTCGTATCTGCACGGCCTCAATCGGCGCCTGCAGGAGGAAAGCGAAAGTTTAGTGGGCCAAGTTGCACTGCTTCGCAAGGAGAACCTCGCCCTTGCCGAGGACAATGCAGCTCAACAAGAGGAGATCGAGCTTTTTCGACAGCAAATGTTTACTGGTGGTGCTGGCAGCCGAAGGTCAAGCGCTGGGAGAAGGTTAAGCGATATCGGACCCACATTAGGCGATGTGAAGGAGGACGCTGGTGGAGAAAGGTGGATAGAGGAAAAGTTGGAGATAGAAGCAGAGCTCGGTGGGGTTCGTGCGGAGCTGCATGACTGCCAGCGCGAGCGAGACGACGCGGTTGTGGCACTTGAGGCTGAGCGCGCCGAAAGGTCAAGAGACAAGGAACGCTGGCGCGAACGGATGGGCGAAGTTGAGCGCGGCGTCGAAGGCATTATCCATGATCTGGAGACTAAAGTCGAGAAAACCGAGGCTGCCGCACGCGAAGCCAGTGAGAAGGAACAGCTGCTCAAGGAACTAGAAAAGGCGGTGAAGCGCGCCGAGGAGGAAGCCGAGTTTGCTCAGACAAGGGCTGAGAATGCAGAGAAGATGCTCGGAGACCGCAGCGAGTTGGGCGGTCAACTTCATGACGTGAACGAGAAGCTGGCCAAAAGCACTGCAAAGTTGCACGACTTGCAATCTCACGTGGAGCAGCTCGAGAATGAGGTAACTGAAGTAGGCCACCAACTTCAGCACGAGCATTCGCGCGCTCGCAAGCTCCAAGAAGATCTGGAAGTCAAGGACGTACAATTGGAAGACCTTGACCATAAGCTTTCCGGACAAGAGGTCAAATTACAAGAATACGAGCATGAACTGCAGGACGCCAGAGCCTATATCGTGCAGCTCGAAGAAGACGCTGGCGTGGCACTTGATCATATAGAGGCCTTACAGCGAGAAACACAGGAGGTCCACGAAAAAGCCATGAGGGACGGCAGCGCCGCAGCAACACTCAAGCGCGAGGCTGAACGCGATGCCGAGCTCGTGAAGCAGCTGGAGGACGCGCTGGACGCCGCGGAACAGAAAATGCGTGCGGACGGAGAACAAATTGCCGAGTTACGAAGCAAAGTCGCCGTTCTTGAGCGCGAACGAGAACGTGTGGAGAAGTCGCGCACCGACGAACGCAACGCTGACCTCGAAGAGGCCGAGGAGCAGATCGAGACACTGGAGCGCGAGCTCGATGACGCTCACCGTGAAATCAGTCGCTTGAACAGCGAGCTCGCACAGTCTCCTGCACGCAAAGCGCTCGACCGCGTGCGTGATGCAAAGATTGAAATCTTGGAGAAGGAAAAGGAAGACCTGCAAGATCGCCTGAATGACCTGAAACAAGAGGTCGCGGGATGGAACACCCCGAGCAAGTTCGGCAATGCAAGCGGCATCTCGCCGATCCATCGTCAAGTGCTCAACATGACGCTTAAGACACCCAAGACTCCAGGTGCTCCCTTGAGAGACGTGAGTTTTTCCCCATTGTTCAGGCTTCTCCGGCATCCTGAGTCGAAATACGCTAGATGACGTGGCTGCGTTCGTCACCGTCCGATCCGTCTATGGCACTGTATATTGCCGAGATCCAGCGCTTAGAAAAAGAACTTGGCCGGGCGAATGAGAGCATAGATGAGAAGCTCGATCGTCTTGAGCACGCCGGGTTCGGAAATGTGGAACTCGAAATGCGTCTCAACGACGAACGTGTACGGACCGCTACATTGGAGGAGGACATTGTACGGCTTGACCGCAGAGAAGAACGTCGACTTTGCCGCATGTCAAAGGCAAAGTGCCCCCACTGCCGCCAGAGGATGGACTTGCGAAGCCTAAACCGTGTCGCAGATGGTGACGAAAGGTGAGGTCGTTTTATGCGAGTGAACTCGAAAAGTGCAGCTGAGATGTGTCGCCACGGAATAGCACGCTGGACTTTTCTATTTTAAGCTACGCCTCCGAGTCAACGCCGGCCAAGTCTTCTGAGTCTCTCAGAGCGGAGCTGCAAGCCGTCAACAGAGAGCTTGCTTCGATGAAGAAGCAATGGCAGGAGGAAAGACGACAGCTGCTCGGCGATAATGCTGTGCTTGAGGATGCCGCAAACCGTCTCAACCTCCAAGTACAGGGTGCTAAAGAGCGAGCTGAGCAAAAGGAACGCCGGAACGAAAAGGCTAGGGGCGGGATTCTAGGTGTATGTGACCCGGCGACATGATTTATGTTTTACGTTT
>WNFR01010398.1_pt1 | contig 12978 bp, 14 predicted proteins | sample 5400221 | NCBI WGS metagenome assembly WNFR01 (sample SAMN13153357, study PRJNA577476) | soil metagenome | isolation source: 40 cm soil under Madrone tree | place: USA:California | collected 2016-06-14
TAGATCATGCAGTCCCGAAATGTCTGTCCGGTGTTTGACACTGGAACCGACGTTATCACTGGCCGGAAGCAAAAATTTAGGAGGTGTGTTCAAAAAGGTACATCGCCACTTGATTGCCTGCCCGCTCCGATCGCGCTTCAATTGGCGCATGCTTGCCCTCACCCGCCGCCGCTCTCCCGATGCTCCCGACGAATGTTGGCACGTCTACTTTGGTGACGTGCGCGTGGGCACGATCGCGATCCGCACCGGCATTCCGCATCACGAAGACCCGTGGGGCTGGGCTTGCGGCTTCTATCCCGGCGGCCATCCGGCAGAGTGCACGAGCGGCGCGGCTGCCACCTTCGATCAGGCCCGCGTCGAATTCGAGGATGCCTGGCGAGTGTTTCTGCGAAGCGAACGGAAGCCGATTTCCAGGCATGGCGCGCTGAGCGCGATTGGACCGCGCGCAAATATGCGATGCGGCAAGCCGGCGAGCGGCTGCCGTCGCAGAAACCAAGTTTCCTGATGACGTGCCGCTGCGGTCAAGTCTTTGACAGCCACCGACTTGAGGATAACCTGATTCACGTTCCTCACATCAGCGCCGCGGAATTGGTGCACGCCAGATGAAATTCAGAGATGATCGGCCATTCGCCAGCGTCGATGCTGCGGTCAAGAAGTTGCTGGAGATGGCGAACGGGCTGGAGGCAGACCATGCCGGGCGAATTCATATCGGCCGCATCAACGCGCAGTTCATGAGCGCCGGCGGAGACCCTGCAGAATATTCAGCGGCGGTAAAGGCTGCGATCGATCGCGGCTACATGACCATGCATCCGTCCGGCGGGTATCTGTCTTTCACCCAAGCCGGCGCGGATTTGTTCGCCTGATATTTTCCACAAGGTGGGCCTTGACACCCTAATGGGCGTCTTGGGAGCAAGTGGTAATGCACCGTATTGTTGGCTTGTGTCTGTGAGCGGCGGAACCACCGGCGGCGACGCGCGCACACCTCGCAAAGCGAGGTATCCTCGGCAACCTCGTGAAAGGTCGCAACGAACCTCACCGGCGCGCCATGGGGAACGCTGCATTTTGTTCGAATTTAAGCGCGCTTTCTTAACTACATGACTCAAAAGAAATGGTGAGACGTTGCAGGAGCTAGCGACCAAAGAACAGTCTGGTCCGGGCGCGCATCGAGTCGAGGCAAAAGCAGATGCTCAATCAAGCGGGCTGGATCAGGTTATGCGCCTTATAGTGATGTTTCTTCTAATCTTCGCGCCGACCTCCTGTGCTCTTGCCCAAGGGAGTTGGACAGGCAAAGAGTTTTTGGATGCCTGCAAAGTTCTCGCCACTTCCGTCGATTCTAAAAATGACCAAGTTGATGATCCAATGTTGGTTGGTTACTGCGCCGGCATGGTGCACTCACTGATGATCCCACGGAAATATTCTGATTTTAAAATTTGTCCGCCGGAAAACGCTACGGTCCAACAGGGAGCGATGGTATTAGTCAAATTTTCCGATGACCATCCCCAAGAATTGAACCTACCGGAGGTCCTACTTGCCCTAGCTGCATTCCGGAATGCTTGGCCTTGTCCAAAATCAGATTATCACGGCGGACGTCGTAAGCTGGCAAGGGATCGATGATCAAGTGCGGCCCGACGCCGTCGCCGGACCTATCCTTGTGGCACATCGCGTTTGTGTGCCTGATTGTTCTCGGTAGCGCCGTGGTGTTGGAATTCGTGCAGCTATTGACCCTGATCGTCACGGCCGAATTCCTGGATGCGGTCGAGAAAATCGCGGGCGGTGCTTAAGGCGTCGTAGCTGGGCGAGCAATCCTTCATCTCGAACGAGTCAAACGCTGGTTCCAGAATTAACCCGCAGCGCCGGCATTCAGCTTAATGAGCGAGTTTAGTTGCGGCATGCCGTAGGGACGAAACCAGCGGGGCATCTGCCGATTATGATTTGCTGGATTGTTGGCTAGCATGAGTTCCGGAGAACGCGACGCACCGCCCACGCCAAAGGTCGACACTCCGAGGCTTGTGACGCTTAAAGCTGGCGGCCTTCTAGCCGCGTTGGTGATAGTCATCCTTATCGCGACGGCCGCGTGGCTGTACTTCCTCGCAAGGCTGGCATGCGACCTCGCCATCTGGATTTTCGGTTAAGGGTTAAGGACTTCCCTGCAGGCGATCAACCGCCACTCTCCTCGAGATTAATTCCATCTCGCCAAAGAAGAAACGCCAGCAAGACGACGCTTGGCGTCCATGACAACATCATGCCCAAGAATACTGCTTGTAAAGTCGTCATGGGCTTTTCGCTCCCTCGACGTTACCTTTGCTCAAGATAAGCGCTTTGGACCACCGTCGGTTGCCCGCCAGGCCTCCGCTACCGCGCAACGCAGACTATTACTTTTGCATATCGCGGCGCACAAATGTGTCTAGCTTGGGAATACTAAAACAAATTAAGCTCGGACCGAAAGCGAAAGGGTTAGTTTCCCTGCGATAGGCTCTCGACTGTGTCCGCGCCGCAACGTCTTTTTTGTTCCTTTGATGGAAAGCATTTTTGATTCGCGCCCTCCGCTGGCTGGTGCAAGTCTGAAAAGACCGGGGCGGGGTACATTCATAAGCAATCGATTTTCGAACCCGGGGAGCCGCAGAGCGCAATGTTCTGCGGCTTTTTCTGCTCCTTTGCACAGCACACTCTAGAGCCGCCTTCCGGTTTTAGCGATGTGCCAAGCCTCTCACGGGCGGCTTTCGCGCGAGTGTATAGCGGGGAAATCGAACGGCTCTTTCTCGCGCGCCCCCGCCTTTCTAGCCTATCGTGACCTCCCGATGATCCCACCTAGGGGAGCGCGTGCGATGGGAAATAGCGCGCCTGCAAATAGCTCCTCAATCCGTGAGGGGCTGAAGGGGTTGTTGACCGCAGCCGAGTGCCGGAAAATCGCCGAACGCAAAATGGGAGAGGCCATAGGCGACCGGAGGCATGGCAAAGAGCTCAGAGCGACGGCTCAAGCTTGGCTGGTTCTCGCCGAGAGGATTGCACAGGCCGAGGCGATTGAAGCGCTGAAGGCGAAGGGGAAATGACCGACGAAGACGAAAGCGCCGATCCCGGCATGCAGCAGAGCGCGCGATCCTTAAGTTTCGAGACCGCGAGGCGAACGAGGCCGCCCCGGAAGACCGCGGAACGTCCACCGTCAACCAAGTAGCGGAGCATCCGGTACCCGCAAATCCTGTTAAACAAACGAAGACCGTCGAAGAATTGGCGGCAATGATCCACCAAGACTTGAGCCAGATCGAGGGTTGCCCCAAGCAGGGCGTCAAGGTTACTGTCTACGGTCTCAACCCATGGAATTCTCTGCTGACATTTGGCGTCGATGCCGGCCCGGGCCGCAATAAGGCCGAGCTACAGGGCTTTTGTGATATAATCACCGAGCGGTTGAAACGACTGTACGACGTTTGACGCCCCGCGGTTCCAGAATTAACCCGCCGCGTCGACATCAAGCTTAACGAGCGAGTTTAGTTGAGGCGTTGTGCGGTCACGATATCGTTGGCGATGACCCAAGATCGCCTTTGGAATTTCGTCTCTGCGGTCGGCTTGGTTGTCGTGGCGGCGGTCTGGCTTTGGTTCCTGTTCGCTTATGCCGAACTCATTTTCAGGCACTAAACGAACGAAACCGATGCAGCAGCAGCCCATTCCAAGCTTGTGGCCGTCGATCGTAGTGTTCGCCTGCGTCGTCATTGTAGCGGCCGGCGCGCTGGCTCTCATTGGCTGGATTGTACTGGCACTATTGGGATATTAGTTTTTATGACTGACGATCGTCTGATTGCTGCGCACCTAACTGCCGCACTAATAGTTCAGGCTCAGGACGCGAAACGAAAGCAAGAATCGCCATGCTGGCAAGCCGCCGAGCGGCGCATTTGGTAACTCTCAAACGATAAGATAGCCCTCCCGCTAACGACCATCGCACCACGGCCGCCGTTGCGGGCAGCTCGTCGCACCGCAGACATAGGGATGCGCGAGGCCCCCGCTAATCAAGCTGGCGCCGGCATCCCGTCCACCTATCGACAGCGCAGCACACAGACGACCATAATTCCAATTTGGTTTGCCTTCTTGTCCTGGCTGGCAGGCGCACGCTACCCGCGTTAGACGAGCATCGCCGCCGGCAATAAGGGTAGTCGCTTTGTGGCTGCTTCAGCGCGACGGCGTTCGTCGTCACAGCGCGCCGTCGCCGCGCTCTGGCGTGTCAAACCCATCAGGCGATACGCCGCACCATTGAAGCGCACGGTATCGCCGTCGATCACTTCGATCGGAGGGTAATGATTAACGGAGGGGCGCGCACTCTCGATGCTGGTTTATTGAACTGTGGGTCTGCTCTGCCAATTAAGGAAAATCATGGTCACGGCAAAGGCGAGCACCGCGGCAGCAATAGCCCCGAGGACAATTGGCAAACTCGACCGGCGGCGAAACGGAATCATGGCTATCTTCTTGCCAAAAACCATAACACCATCGGACCGTTACCTTGCGGAGTAACGTTCGCCCCAGGGTTTGATGATTTAAAGGGTTGCGGCAGGACTACTTTGCTCGAGCAACTACCATGGCCTAGGAATTGCGTACTGTTTGGCGACGGCACCGGAAATATGACGATCAACCCGATCGCAGAACTCCTTAATGCCGCGCATGTATCGTCTGATGTCGGCTTGCGTAGCCTGCGCACTGTAATCACCGTGCGCAATGTTATTACGAAGGTCGACAAGGCCCTGCACGCCGAGCCAGAGTGTTTTGCGTGAATTCTCCTTGCGAGTAATCGCTTTGAAGATGTCGTCCGATCCCCACAGTTTGAAAAAGCGGACCAAGTCCTTAGGATGAGGAGCTTTCATCCACATTAGAAGGCGGTCATGTGCAATGACGCCGGTCCCTTGAGTGTTCCAAATCCAGGCTTCGGTCGAAACGAATTCCAGCAGCTTAGGCCCACGATTTTCCCAGCCGGTTCTGCCAAGCTCGTCAACACAAGCTCTGGATGGACTGTCTGGGGACCAGCGCCAAGAATTGAAAGAGGCCGTTTGCGATGCAGTGCTTGAGCGTGCCCGGCAAGTCGTCACCGGCGACGGGGCCTATGGCAGCGTCATATTGAATGAGCGACCATCGAGAAGGCTTTCGAGTGGCTTCGTCCTGCCCAGGCTGAACGCGGACAGTGACGACGAATCCAGTGACATCCGGATCGCCACGCACGGGCTGGATTTCCGCATCCGGCCCGGCGGCATCGGTTCGATAATTGTATCTCCGACGCTGCGTGTGTATGTGAGGGCATTGCCCTCTCCCGACGAGATGTTCGCCCGAAACGGATGGCTGATACCTCAAGCCGACTTCAACGCAGGCGCAAAGACACGGATCAAGGACGCTATCAACCTGCGTGCGCGAGCGGAAATTCCCCAGGGCACGCCCGCGCAAGATCGCGCACGGCTCCGTGCCGTGATTTCGCGCGAAGTACATGTTGCCATGGGCGTGGGCGTTCCGGACAACGCGGCGCCGCCGGTCGGAAACGACCACGACGTCGACGATGCAGACGGGAATCCGCCGCCGCCTCCGTCGCTGGGCGACCGGCTGCGAATTCCCGATGCAATGTCGCGACGATACGATATCCCCCTGAAGTGGATCAGGCTTCCCGTCGTCGTCGAAACGCTTGCGCTTGCGCTTCCGCTTCCGTGCACCCCCGAAGCGTGGGAACGCGCGGCCACCGCCTATAAGGCGGTGTTAGAGACTGCCATTACGGCAGCTTATGAGGGTTGGATAGCCTCGCCGGTCGGACAAGCAAACGCATGGCGGAAGATCCGCCCGCCGTCGGAGGCATTTTGGTCCCGTGAAGCATGGGAACGCTTTCTGACGACTGTTCGGGTCGCGGCACCACGTCCGGACGACATCGTACCGAATTTCGACGTCCAGATCCTGGTCCAGGCCTTGCCGGATCCTATCGTCACCGGCGCACATTCAGTGCGCATCGCGATCGAAAATTTACAAGAGGACGACGAGACACTGGAGTTCGGATTGTACGGCGTATCGCTGACCGTCGATGTGCCGGCCGAAACGTTGGGCCCGATGCGTCTCGAACGCGTACGACGCAGCTATCACCTGGCCGGCTTTATGACGATGCCCGCGATCGGCGTGAACGGTGGAGTCGTCGATCTCGGCGTCGTCGAAGGCGCGCGGCGTCTGCAGACCACCTGGATGCCGCGATACGTCCTACCGCGGATGCGGGCAACCGAGATTGCGTCGGTCCCCACGGCATACGAGACGTTGGCCTCCGAAGACAACGATATTGGGCAGCTTTCTGCGCTCTCGGATGCGATGGACGGTTGGATCGAGTTCGTCGCCGACAACACGAACCTGTCGCATCTCGGCGAGGAAGGCGACGAAGCAGACGAAGCCGCGCAGAGGACACGTTTCGAGGACGACCTGCACGCGTGGCGGAGGGAATGCAACCGCATACGCAAGGGGATTTGGCTGCTATCGGATTCACAGCGTTCCTGGCGTTCGTCCCCGGGATCGCAAGCGGCAATTCCCTACCGTGCGTGGCTCCTGCTCAACCGCTCCTTCGCAAGCGCCCATCCCGCGACCGCCGAACAGCGGCCCGGCTGGCGATTATTCCAGCTCGCGTTCGTACTGGCCCACGTCCCGACCTTCGCATCGCGCATCGCGGACTACGAAGGAGAATTTGACGCAACCTTCGACGAAGATTCCGCGAGCCTTCTCTATATGGCGACCGGCGGGGGCAAGACGGAAGCCTTCTTCGGTATCCTCGTTTTTGCGCTCTTTCTCGACCGCCTGCGCGGCAAGCACCGCGGCGTTACGGCAATGATGCATTATCCGCTGCGCCTTCTGACCGTGCAGCAAGCGCAGCGCCTGGCAAGGTTGCTCGCCAAGGCCGAGATGGTTCGCCGACGCGAACGCGTACCCGGGTCGCCCTTTGAAATAGGATTCTGGGTCGGAGGCACCAACACGCCGAATTCCACGGAGAAGTCGCCCGGGAGCATTTCGGACGCGATGAAGTGCATCCCGCTTTCCGGCAGCGCGCGTGCAGAGGATGAGGCCGCGCTTCTTGCAGGTCAGCACAAGCTCGACCGCGAATACGTCGTCGCAAACGAATCCTGGAACAAGCTGCCGAAATGCCCATTTTGCAGTTCTGACAGCGGTACGGGGCTTCGGCTGTTTCCGGAGCGCCACCATCGACTGGGAATCGTCTGCCAGAATGGAGCATGTGACTGGAACGGTGCGACACGGACAACGGATGGCCGACGCGAACCGCTACCGTTCCTTCTGGCCGACACCGACATTTACCGCGCATCGCCTTCAGTGTTGCTCGGTACCATCGACAAGCTCGCACTGCTTGGCCAGAACACGCATACCGTCGACCGTGTCGCCGGCATGTTCGGAATGGCGCGGCACGTCCAGGGCGGACCAGACGGCCTGCTGCACATGGTCAACGGTGCATTGGCCGCTGCGCCGGCTCCCGATGGTTACGAGCGGGTGGCGCCGTCGTACGAAGCCGGTATCGAGGTTTTCTTCGATCCCTTCCCGAGCCTGATCGTCCAGGACGAAATGCATCTCCTGGAAGAGAGTCTCGGCACGTTCGGCGGAATATTCGAGACCGCCCTATTCGAATGGCTGTCGCGTCTTTCTCCTCTGCTCGGTAGGCGCGTGTGCCAAGTGCCGGGAGCGCCCAGCCGCCCGCGGCTTCCCCATGTCGTCGGCGCGACGGCGACGGCGGCGGACATCGCCAAACATACAAGAGCCCTCTATCAGAGACAGGTCATCCAGTTTCCGCATCCAGGGCCGGCGCTGCACGAAGGCTTCTACACGCGCATGGCTGCGTTCGAAACCGACGGCGAAGCCCAACGCGCGCGTGCTTCTTCCGGAAATAACCCGGCAGGCCGCGAACGTGCCGCCCCCTGGGGGCGCGTCTACGCGAGCCTGATGACAAACGGACGGCTGCATACGGTCACGACCCTGTCGGTGCTCGCGGCACACGCTGCCACCATCACGCGATGGCAAAGAGACCTGAGTTCCCCTAACGGTGTGCGCCGACAACGTGCTGCGGAGGAGATGCAATCCTGCGTCTCGACTGCTCCGTGGTCGGATCGACGAACGGACGCGATCCGGAGTGCCTCTGCCGAAGGCCGTTTCGACCGGTTGGCCCATCTCGTCGACCTGCACCGAATCGAGCTTACCTACGTCACCAACAAGAAGGGTGGCGACCAAATCCTGTCGGCGCTCGAATCCGAAGTGCGCGAGATCCATGCCGCGATGGGCGACGAGTACGGTCTCGACGGCTTTGCCATGGAGTTGATCTCAGGTGGCGTCGACATCGGCGGCATCCAATCGGTCATCAGGCGCGCGGAAGAACCGTTCGACCCCATGACCGACGACATCTCGGGGGCGCTGCGCGGCATTGTTGCCACCTCGGCCATTTCGCACGGCGTCGACGTCGAATCTTTCAACGCCATGGCCTTTGCGGGCATGCCCTCGGACATCGCCGAATACATCCAAGCGTCGTCCCGCGTGGGCCGCGCACACGTCGGTTTTTCGCTGCTCGTCCCTACTCCACAGACGCGCCGCGACCGTTTCGTCGTCGAAGTCCACGAGTCCTTCCATCGACTGCTCGAGCGGATGATCTGTCCGCCGGCCGTAGAGAGGTGGGCCGACAGAGCCATCGAACGAACCCTCCCCTCGCTTGTGCAGACATGGCTCGCGGGCGTCCGTCACAACGAGCGCTTCGTCGCGGCGCCTACCGACCAAAAGGGCAACGTATCGCTGCCGTCGACGGTCGAAGCCGCTACACGCCTCCTCCGCGAGCGAAACGGCTTCGACGATTGCGTCGCGTTTGTGACGACAGCGGTAGGAGTCGGAGCCACCACCGGAGCCCCCAATAATCCGGAATATTACAGCGATCTTGTTAGGAATGCCGTGCAGATGATCCAAGCCACCCTTAACGGCGGCGACTTCACTGGCCGGCTTCAAGATTTCTGGAGCAATCGGAACACCGGCCTGGCGCGCCCGATGACCAGCCTTCGCGACGTCGATGCACAAGGGATAATCCAGGCCTCCGACAGATCGCAGAGAAACCAACACCTGACGTGGGAAGAGGTTGGGGACGCAATGGCGATGATCCGTAATCGCGGAGTCGCCCACGGCAGACGTGCCGCTAATAGCGAGCTAGATCTGGGGATTGAACCATGAATGCGCCTCGCCCCCCTTCCATGCAGCGGTCGCGCGGGCAGCTCGCGACGGCCTACGCTCCCCACAGCCTCTTCACGTTCGAGGGTGGGTCCGGCGCGTGCATGGCCCTTCCGAGCCCCGGCAACCGCTCTGCCGATGACGTGCTGCGCAACGTGACGCAACGGATGATCGGGGAGCAGATCCAGGAGTATTTTGAAGCCTGGGCATTGCGCGCTTCCCGCGGATTGAACCTGAACCATGTGGTCGATCTGACGCTCGCCGTCGACGGCAGAGTTGTCAACAACGGAGCCGTCCGGGTAAGGCTGGGAGATCTCGCATTCCAGATACCCGACCATGTCGGTTACATACCCTTCCCGCTTGGATTCGCGTGCACCCGCTGCGGCCTCCACCGTCAGTGCGACCGCGTGGAAAGGCTTTCGACCGAGGCCGCCAGGTTTCGGCTGGCATGCCCAACTGGTGCCGAAGATTGCGCAAATGACTGGCAACAGCTCGACGTCATCATGGCGCATTGGTCCGGGGAGGTCGAACCGCTGACGCCAAATTTCCGATTCTGGGCGGCCAATACGGCGCAGGTCCAGGAGATCGGTAAGTGCAGTTCCTGCGAGTCGACCCGCTTCTTCCTCAGAAGGCCGCCCGGTGCGTTCGCCGGCTGGCACTTCGAATGCGTCGAATGCCATCTCCCACGCCAACTCCTCCAGAGAGACCTGAAGACGCTTGAGGTTCTCGGACCGCTGACGACGCAAGGACAGGCGATCTACGCCGAAATCAACATGGAACCGGTCTCTTACCGTGCCTCCGCAGCGTATTATTCCCACGGTGACCGGCTCCTCGTCTTCGACCAGGACCGGTACGTCCAGATGCTTGGCGCCGCACAGACAACGCAGCTCTCTGGTTTCCTCGCGACCCAATACGGATATCCCCCGACGCAACTCGACGACGCCGAGAAGGAACGGCTTCTTCGGGCGGCCGGCCGCGGCAATCAATGGGACAACTACTTCAGAATCCGTGAGCTGGTCGCGTTGCTCGAGCGAACGCCGAATATTCCGCCCGAATACATCCAGGCACAACGGGTCGAATTGGCCGCGAGGGAAGAGGAATGGAATGCCACCGTCTTCGCTGGCCACCAGGAGGCCGTCGAGGGGATCTCCCGTGCATGCCGGGAACGCCCTGACTACGTGCGCAGGTTCGATCCGGTACGCATGGCGATCGAACACAAGACCCTCACCGAAGAGCGGCTGCACGGTCGGCAAATGCCTGACGGCAAGGACGCGTCCGTCGACGTGACAATCCTGGACGACTTCTTGTTTCCCGACGATCTGGAGCCGCACCAACGGGCGCGGCTGCTCGATCAGGTCCGTCGTCGCCGGGATCTTTTGGGCATTGAAGAGATGCGCCTCGTCCGCGACGTGCGTGTATGCGAATACACGTTCGCCTACACCCGGACGTCGTCCGTCCCCACGGTAACCCGCGACAAGGCCGGTAACGCAGAGATGCCGGTCCGGCTGCGTCTATTCGACAAGGTCACCGTGGGAGACACCGCACGGCATCCAGTGTTGTGTCTCGTACAATCCAACGAAGGGTTCTACGTCCGCCTAAACGAGTATTGCGTCCTTCGCTGGCTCGATGCGAATGGCATCCAGTCGAGCCCCGCTCCCGCCGGCGTACACCTGGGCGGCCGCCTTACTGAAGAGTTCGCACGGCTCAATGCGGACGATGACACGCGTTTCTCACGATTTCTCGATGAATATAGACGCGAACGCGCCATACCGCGCTCCGCTTACCCGTTCGTGTATACCCTGCTGCATACGATGGCTCATCATCTGATCAGCGTATCCGCGTCGATGTCTGGACTCGATCTTGGATCGTTCGGCGAACATATCTTCGCGCCAGACCTCGCCTTTCTGGTCTACCGACGCGGTATGACGATGGACCTCGGCAATCTCTCTTCAATGTGGCGTGACCGCGGCGATCCGGCCTTTGGCAATGAAGTCCTGGACCAGATGGTCGATCCGGTGAGCCTCCGTTGCGGATCGGAAAGCATCTGCAACCACCGCGGCGGCGCCTGCCCGGACTGCATCCTCATTCCTGAGAATGCGTGCATCACGCGCAATGAGCTTCTGTCTCGCTCGGTACTGATCGGCCGCGGCGTCCCCCGGTGGGATGCGACCGCGGAACCGCTGGTCGGCTACTACGAGATCGCGAGGCAAATCGCCGCAGGCCGTGGGGGCCATGACGGATGATAGAGGTCGGCCTTGGCGCGTCGCTGTCGCGCTCGCTGATCGTCTCTCTCGCTGCGGACTGCGGGACGGCGGCCGAGCTGGCCAGGCTCGTCGCGGAACGGCCCGGCGGGACGATCGACGCGAACAGTATTACGTTTGCATCCCGTTCCGCGTTGGCGCGCGTCGCAGCCGACTTCGTACGGCGGAGCTGGCTGACAATCATTCCAACCGGATGGCGCGTCGGTCCCGTCGTCATCCCTCAGGGTGTAGTGTCGTTTTTGGAAGGCGCTGCGGCTATGCGGGCGAACGATCCGGACAAGGAGACGTCGATTGCGGTCGTGACTATGCCGCCTTCTCCCAGCGCTATTGCCACTGCCCTTCCCCAAACCGGACTAGCGCATGCATCGCTTGTATCCACGAGGGATGCGCTCGAAAGGGTCGCCGAGAAGGCCATCGACAGCTTCACCGTGATGACGCCGTTCCTAAACCAGGAGGGACTCGGATTCGTAACAGAGCTTTTCAAGCTGACCCGTGCGCGGACAAAGCATCTGATCGTACGACAGATGGGCGAAGCGAAACGTACTGTCGTCGAGAACGCCTCGGACTTGACTGCCGCCGGGATTCTGGCGTTCGACTATACGTTGGACGCTGTGGGCGGTTTTGAGACGTTTCACGCGAAGGTCGCTCTCGCGGATAGCGAACTCGCCTACGTCGGCAGCGCGAACATGACGATGTTCGCAAGGCATTCGATGGAGCTCGGTGTAGTTGTGGAAGGCCGCGCTGCGCGTGTGATCGCCAACGTCATACGCGCCGTCGTGAGGGTGGCGCGCCCAATTCCACTCGTCTGAACCCGAACCATACCCACGACTTTTGGCAAAGGCCTGGGGTGGGGTCAAAGTTGCGCGCGCAAAACTCCAAGGTTGCTCTAGTCGCTGTCTTCACAGCGATAAGACCAATGTCACGGTACTCTCGTGAGAAAGGCCCTAGTTCGCGGTCTCATCGTTCTATGGTGTTATGGTTCGATCGGTCGGACGGCAACGGCAAGAGCGGAGACTGCGGTCTTTGTGCTGCAAGCAGGGCGCAGACTTGCGACGATTCCTCTCTCCATGCTCTCAAGGTTGCACGAAAGTTACATCGGGTTTTTCTGACCTACATATTTTTAGGGTCCCTGAACGGAGGTCCCACCCCGGGGCCGGGGCCTGTCCAGTGCCCCCGGGGGGAGGGAAATGGGCACGACACTCCGGAGCAATTTTCAGATTTTGAAAACAAACAAGCGTCGATGCCTACCGAGCACCTTGATTGACGGGCGCCGCGAAAGAAGGGTCTTGTCTGGTTAAGAGAGCTGCTGGGACGGCCATGCTTCCGATATGCTTCCGAAATCTAAATCGCCGGAAGCAGATTGACGCTAAGTCCTTGATTTGATTGGTCGGAGCGAGAGGATTTGAACCTCCGACCCCTAGTCTCCCAGACTAGTGCGCTAACCGGGCTGCGCCACGCTCCGATGCCGTTCCCTTAGCTTCGATCAGCCTTGCGCGCAAGAAGCCTGATTCGCCGCGCGATC
>WNFR01005487.1_pt1 | contig 12975 bp, 13 predicted proteins | sample 5400221 | NCBI WGS metagenome assembly WNFR01 (sample SAMN13153357, study PRJNA577476) | soil metagenome | isolation source: 40 cm soil under Madrone tree | place: USA:California | collected 2016-06-14
ACCGCACCGTTCAAGCAGGCATTCTTTCAAGACATCGAAAGATTGCGGATCAAACGGGCAGACGACTTTCCAGCTGCCACCGATCAACAATACATCGACAAGATGATTGCGATGATCGGTACGCTCATCGCGCGCGGTCTCGCTTATCAAGCAGAGGACAAATCGGTTTATTTTCGCATCAACAGATTTCCCGATTACGGCAAACTCGCCCATTTCGACCTTACCCAATTGCAATCGACTGGCCGGGTGAAGCACGATGAATACGACAAGGAACACATCGGCGACTTCGCGCTTTGGAAAGCGTGGGATGAAAAGGACGGCGATATTGGCTGGGAAAGTCCGTGGGGCCGCGGCCGGCCCGGCTGGCACATCGAGTGCAGCGCGATGGCAACCGCCTTACTCGGCGATCAGATCGACGTTCACTGCGGCGGCGTGGACAATATTTTTCCGCATCACGAAGCCGAGATTGCGCAAAGCGAAGGGTGTACCGGAAAAAAATTTGTGCGCTATTGGTTGCATTGCGCACATCTGCTGGTCGATGGGCAAAAGATGTCCAAATCGCTCGGCAATTTTTACACGCTCGCCGACCTTCTCGAAAAAGGTTACACTGGCCGCGAAATTCGTTACGCGCTCATGCGCGTTCACTACCGCGCACCGCTCAATTTTACCTGGGAGGGAATGGAAGAAGCGCGACAATCGTTAGGTCGCATCGATGATTGGCTAAGGCGACTGCGCGAGATTGCGGGAAACAAGATCAACACGGTAGGGACGACGCAGCGCGACGCTGCCAACAACTTTGAAGAAGCGCTCAACGACGACCTAAACATTTCCGCGGCGCTCGGTTTTTTGTTCGAAACAATTCGCGAGACAAATCGCGCGATGGCTCGAGGCGAACTCGATCCTGCCTCGGCCAAGACGTGGCTAAATTGGTGGGAACGGGTCGATTCGGTGCTCGCGATTTCCGACGGCGAAGACGAAATTCCGCCGGAAATTTCAAAACTGGCCAAAGAGCGGCAGCAAGCAAGGCTTGCAAAAGACTGGCGAAAAAGTGATGAATTGCGCAACGAACTAAACGCCCGCGGCTGGGAAACACGTGATACGAAAGACGGGCAGAAAATCACGCGACGCGTTGGTGCTTAGTCCGCAAGAGATGTTTGCGCCTGCTGAATATCTTAATCTTAAACACACGGCCCATCCGAAGTTGTTTGAGAACCAGAATTATGTTTGGGACGCGCTTAAACAAATCGCGAGTTATCTGCAATTCCGCCTGAAGCCAGGCGTATTGGGCGAGCTGGTGGGGAAACCGTTCATCAGCAACGCGGTCTTCATCGGTCGCGGAACGATTGTCGAGCAGGGCGCGGTCGTAAAAGGGCCGGCGTGGATCGGCGAAAATTGCGAAATTCGCAGCGGTTGTTACGTGCGCGAGAACGTCATTGTGGGCGATGGCGTGGTCATGGGAAACTCGTGCGAATTCAAAAATTGCATCCTCTTCGACGAAGTGCAGGCGCCGCATTTCAACTATGTCGGCGATTCGATCCTGGGTCATCACGCGCATCTCGGCGCCGGCGTGATTCTCTCAAACGTCAAACTCGATCATAGCGAAATCGCGGTGGGTGCTGCCGAAGGCAACATCGCCACTGGCCTCACCAAGTTCGGCGCAATCGTCGGCGACCGGACGGAAATCGGTTGTAACGCGGTGATCAACCCGGGGTCTGTTTTGGGACGCGATTGTCTCGTTTACCCGGGCGTTAATTTTCGCGGCGTCCTGCCCCAGGCCAGCGTGGTCAAGTTACGGCAGGAACTGCAACTCTTGGAACGACGCAATCAAGGAGACAGTTAGTTTTTCAAAAGCTGATAAAAAAATTGCCTGGCGGATGGGCGGGGATTCGAACCCCGGGTGCCTTTCGGCACACACGCTTTCCAGGCGTGCACAATAGACCGCTCTGTCACCCATCCATGTCTTTATGCTGTAGCGGCGGTCTATGACCCGTCGCACTTTTCGAGGTTCCCGGCGCCCATAGAGCGCCGCTACAGTTTCTAAAGTTGCAACCGCTGGAACAATTCGTCGAGCGGCAGTTGGATGCCGATGAAAAATTCGCCGAAATCGGCGTACTCGGCGCTCACCCGATCGAAGCGCATTTTGTAAACGATCGCCTTGATCTGAAAAGTATCGCGCGCAAAAAGCGTCACGCCCCACTCTGCGTCATCCAGGCCGGTTGAACCGGTGATGAGTTGTTTGACTTTGCCGGCAAATTCGCGCCCAACCGCAGCATGTCCTTTCATTAACTTGCGCCGTTCTTCATAGGGCAGTGCGTACCAGTTTTGCTGCGCGCCACGACGCTTGCTCATATTATAAAAACAGACGACCGGCCAATCGGGCAGTGTCGGGTAAACGCGCTCCTGCCGATAATGTTTAATGCGCTCGCGGAATGTGTTGATCGCTTCGTCGAGTTTTGCCGGATTCTTCTTTATCGCTGGCTCCAGCGTCTCCGCGTATTCTTCTTCCGTCGTGATGTATTCGCTTTCCTCGGTAAGCGAGAGATAACTGTAAATAGGGTTAAGAACATCCGGACCGAGCGAAAGCGAAAGTCGCTTGTCGATCTTGTTTGCGATTTGCAAATCTGGCGTGATCAACATGAAGCCGAGGTCGGCTTTCGGCGTCACCACGCTAAGGGTGAGCAACTGCGTCGAATTCATCGCGCGAATTTCCTGGACGAGTGACGCCAGATTCGTCTTCGCGGCGTTCTGTTCTTCGCGATTGAGCGACTGCCATTGCTCGTGCTCAATCTGGTAAAACAAATGCAAGCAATGCCAGCCCTCCTCCGGCACAAGCGTCGCGTTTTTGTCGGTCATCGCGCTAGTTTCATCCGTCGCGTCCGCCGGTCAAGCTGACACGGGTTGATCTTACGGGCGCGCGGCGCTCTCCGCTTTCGGCAAGTGTGCCACACAATATTCCTCGCCATCGCGCGCGACGCGGAAATCGAGATTGGGATCGCTCAATTCGGTTGCGCCGCACACCGCGCACTTATGCAGCGGTTCTGTTTCACTTCGCGATTGCACCTCGAAACGCCGGCGTCGCGAAGAGACTTCATGGCGGTGGCGCACTTCGTAAACAATTTCCGGACCGAAAAAGATCAAATAATTGCTCAACGCTGCCACTGTCGCCATGCGATACGAATTCGAGTTCACAAAAAATCCGAGCAATAAGAACGCGGCTGATACCCATGCCACCCATTTGATTTTGACCGGCAAAATAAAGAGCACATAAATAATTTCATCGGGATAGAATCGCGCGAAGGCGTAAAATAATGACGCGATCAGCATCCTGTTGGAAAAGTCACTGCCAAAGAAAAGCGCGGCGGCGGTTGTGCCAAGCATCCCAACCAGGAAATAAAGAGTCAGTCGAAACGGTCCCCAGGCACGCTCGAGTCCCTCGCCGATGAACCAAAGAAACCACAAGACAAAAATGATCCACAAAAAGCTAAATGTTTGCGGAATGAAAATGTAAGTGACAAGCCGCCAGATTTCGCCGTGGCTAAGGCGCTCCGGATTGAGGTCGAGCGCGGATATAAAATCCGGATTCAAGCGCACAAGGAGGAAGACGAGCGCGCTGAATGCAACGACGATACGGATCAGTCCGGGGATTCCAAGAAATCCAAACCGGCGCTCAAGTGCATCCAGCCAGCGCATTTCCTGGCACGGTAAGAGGAGCCGCTGCGATCTTCAAGCAACCGGCGCAGTTCTCTCTATTCCGCTCTCTTCCTTGAAAATCTCTGCGGCCACGACCTCGCTATACGTGAGTCAGGTATAAGCATTAGTTGGATCCGCGTTTGATGGGCGAATGTTGCGGTTCGCCAGAGCCGCTGATAGCCTCCTCGCGTGGGCGAGAGCGCGCAAAAACGAACACCGCTCTACGAAGAGCATGCGCGGCGCGGTGGGAAGATGATTCCGTTTGGCGGCTGGCTCATGCCTGTGCAGTACACGAGCATCGTCGAGGAACATCGAGCGGTGCGGAACAATGTTGGAATGTTCGATATCTCGCACATGGGGCAATTGATTGTTGATGGAAGCAGCCCGCGTGAGTGGCTGAACAAAATACTGACAAACAACATTGACAAGCTGGACATTGGCTCCGGCCATTACACTTTCCTGCTCAACGAACGTGCTGGAATTATCGACGACTTGATTGCTTATCGAATCGGCGAAGAAAGATTCCTGCTCGTGGTGAACGCATCGCGGACGGATGAAGATTTCGCGTGGTTAGAGCGACATCGTTCGAACGATGTCGCTCTACGGAATCGCAGTGCGGAATTTGGCGGCGTCGCCATTCAAGGTCCGCGCGTGGTCGATCTTTTTCACGCACTGCTTGGCGACGATGTCGATCTGCCGGCGCGAAATCAGATTGTCGATCTTAAGCTGGAGGGAATGAGCCTCACAATCGCGCGCACGGGCTACACCGGCGAGGATGGGGTCGAGGTTTTCGTTTCCGCAAGCGACGCGCCAAAATTTTGGAATCTCGTCCTGGAAGAGGGAGAACGATTCGGAATCAAGCCATGCGGACTCGGCGCACGCGACACGTTGCGATTGGAGATGTGTTATCCGCTCAATGGTTCCGACCTGTCGCCGGAGCGCAATCCGATCGAGGCAGGCCTCGGCTTTTTTGTCGATCTAACGAAGCCGGATTTCATCGGTCGAGAAGTTCTATTGCGGACGAAAGAAGATGGCCCGCGAGAAAAGCTCGTGCCGTTTCGGATGAAAGATAAAGGGCCGCCACCGCGTCCGCATTATTTCGTCTTCAACAACGGCGAACGCATTGGTGAAGTGACCAGCGGCACGCTTTCGCCGAGCTTGAACTGGGGGGTCGGAATGGCGTATGTCTCGGCCCCGCACGCGAAGATCGGATCGGAAATCGACATCGAGATTCGCGGGCAAAAATTCCCGGCTACGATCGAGAGAAAACCGCTCTACAAAAAATCATGAATGTTCCCGACGATTTGCTTTACACCGAGACGCACGAATGGATTAAACGCGAAGGCGAGAATGTGCGTGTCGGAATCACCGACCACGCCCAGTCGGAATTGACCGATGTCGTTTACGTCGAGCTGCCAAAGAAAGACCGACAAGCGAACGCGAAGGACGCAATTGCGGTGGTGGAATCGGTCAAGGCCGCGAGCGACATTTATGCGCCGGTCGGCGGCACGGTGGTCGACGCGAACAAGGCGCTTGAATCACATCCGGCCCTCATCAACACCGACCCATTCGGCGAAGGCTGGATCTTCCTCCTCAAGATCAACAACGCGGACGATCTCAAACAATTGAAAGATCCGGCCACGTACCGAAAGCAAATCGGTTAAATTCAATTCAAATTGCAATAGACCGGCTATTACTGATCGGATTCATGGCAGCGACGTCAATCGGGCCACGCAGTGGTTCAGCAGGACTCAGAGCAGGCTCGATACCGTATTGATGAGAAGCGCGAGAATGACGGTGTTGAAGCCGAAGGAAAGGACACCATGCAGCAGCGTCAGGCGTCGCATTCTCCGCGAAGTGATCTGAACATCCGAGACCTGACAGGTCATCCCCACAACGAACGAAAAATAGGCGAAATCGAAGTAGTCGGGCAGGCGCCCGCCCGGAAATAAGAGACCGCCGGCGTGTTGATCAGCGCCGGGATCGTCGCTATCGCCATAAAAAGTGTGGGCGTAGCGCAATCCGAAGACTGTGTGCACGACCGACCAGGAGAAGATGACCGTGGCGAGAGCGAGAACCAAATGGACCGTGAAATGACCGCCTGCCTCGGCCTTGTTTACACTGATCAGAAAACCTACGGCAAAAAGCGCGGCACAAGCCGCGACGACAACAAAAATAAAAATCAGAAACCTGCTAAGATCCTGTTCTTTGGCGCGCGAATGCAGTTTGTGGACCGGCGTCGTTAAAATTGTCAACCACGCGAGTAGGAGCACAGAAAACGCAATTGCATCCCAAGTCGCGATCGTTTCGGTGGAGAGGCGGACGTGGCCACGCAAAAAAAGGAAAACGACGATGCCGCTAGCGAGCGCGATAAACAAACGGTGCCGCGCGTCCAGCCGCGAAATCAAAGACAGAACGCGCGCCATACGTTAGCCAGTTAAATAACATCCGCTGAGCGAGGCAAGCCGCATTCGCGCCGCGCCGGAAGATCGATAATCACCACTGGAAGCGAGTGACGGCAGAACTCGCGCTTTCCCTTCGGCGACGCTGTGCTTAGTTTTTAGGTTTCCCATGAGCAGCAAACCGAAACAGCCCGGCGCCACGTTGAACTTTGAAAACGCGATGGATCGGTTGGAGGCGATTGTGGAGCAGATGGAGTCCGGCAAATTGCCGCTGGAAGATTTGATTGTTCGTTACGAAGAGGGAATGAACCTGGTAAAAATTTGTCAGGAACGACTGGCCAGCGCTGAGCAAAAGATCGAAATTATCGCCCGCAACAGCACCGGCAAAGCTATCGTCAAAGATTTTGAACCGGCGGTGGAAGCAAGGATCGACAACAAAGCGGCCGATGAAAAAGGAGAACAAACCAATGAAGTCAGACTTTTCTGAAGGAGCGGCGCCGGCGCGCCTGCTCGAAGGGATCCATTCGCCCGCTGATGTAAAGGCGCTACGCGAACAGGATTTGCCGCAACTGGCGCAGGAGGTGCGCGACGAACTGATCAAAGTGCTTTCCCAAACCGGCGGGCATCTCGGGCCGAATTTGGGCGTCGTCGAGTTGACCATCGCGCTGCACCGCGTTTTCACCACGCCGCGGGACCGATTTGTCATGGACGTGAGTCATCAGGGTTACGTGCACAAAATGCTCACCGGCCGTCTTGATCGCTTTCCCACCATGCGACAGTACGGCGGATTAAATGGCTTTCTTTTGCGCACGGAAAGCGAGCACGATTGCTATGGCGCCGGCCATGCCGGGACGGCGCTCTCCGCTGCGCTCGGTATGGCGGTGGGCCGCGATTTGAAGGGAGATAACGAACACATCGTGGTCGTGGCCGGCGATGCGGCGTTTACGTGTGGAATCAGTTATGAAGCGCTCAACAACGTAAAAACGAACACAAAGCGTTTCATTGTCGTTCTGAACGACAACGAGTGGTCGATCGCGAAAAACGTGGGCGCGATCGCCAGTTACTTAAACAGCATCGCAACCAGCCCGACGTTCACCCACTTGCACGAAAAAGCGCGTCAGTTCGTGCAAGCCATCGCCGGCAAAACGGCGGTGGAGTTCGCGCACAAAGTCGAAGAAAGCGTCAAAGGCCTGATTGTGCCCAGCGTCATTTTCGAGGAGCTCGGCTTGCGTTACTACGGACCGATCGACGGACACGACATTCCGTTGCTGATCCGGACATTTGAATTCTTGAAAACGCAGGAAGAACCGGTTCTGCTGCACATTCTCACCAAAAAGGGCAAAGGTTACGAGCCGGCCATCAAACAGCCGGATAAATTTCACGGACTCGGCAAATACAAGCTCGAAACCGGCGAGACGACGCCGACGCCGACGCCAACTTATTCAGAAATCATCGGAAAGGCGCTCGCAAAATTTGCGCAGACCAATCAGAGGATCGTCGCCATCACGGCGGCGATGCCAAGCGGAACTGGCCTGGCGCATTTTGCCAAGGCGCACCCGACTCGTTACTTCGATGTCGGCATTGCGGAAGAACACGCGGCGCTTTTTGCCTGCGGTCTCGCGACGCAGGGATTGAAACCCTTTCTCACGATTTATTCCACGTTCATGCAACGCGCCTACGACATGACGATTCATGATATCGCGATCCAGAAACTAAATGTCGCGCTGTGCATGGATCGGGCCGGATTGAGCGGCGACGATGGCCCGACCCATCACGGCTTATTCGACATCGGCTATCTGCGTCACATCCCGAATTGGTTGCATATGCAACCGAAAAACGAAGATGAATTTGTCGACATGCTCTGGACCATTGCAAACTACAATTCCGGGCCGATCGCCGTTCGCTATCCGCGAGGTTCCGGTCCAGGTGCTCAAATTAAATCGGAACCGAAACTTCTCGAAATCGGAAAGGCCGAAGTGGTGCAGCACGGTCGTGACGTGGCGATCTTCGGTTTGGGAAATATGTTTGAAGTTGCCGAAGAAGCGGCACGCAAACTGGAAGAAAAAGGGATTTCCGTCGCGCTCATTAATCCGCGCTGGATCAAGCCGCTCGACACCGGCACGCTCGAATTTTTCGCGCGAGGCGTGGAAGTCGTTTGCACGATCGAGGACCATGTTTTGTTCAACGGCTTCGGCTGCTCGGTGATGGAGCATTTGCATTCCCAGCAAATCAACACGCCGGTCGTGCGCATCGGTTGGCCGGACGAATTCATCGAGCACGGAACAATTCCGATTCTGCGCAAAAAACACGGAATCACCGCCGATGCGCTCGTCGAGAAAGTGCTGCCCCTTCTGCAAAAAAAATCATCGCCGCGCTCGACCGCCGCCTAAGCAAAGGACGAAGGATGAGGGATGAGCGATGAAAAGGATGACTTGCGAAAGCGGACGAAACGATTCGCGCTCCGCGTCATTAAGGTTTACGAGACATTGCCTCGATCCGGCTCCGCTCAAGTACTAGGTCATCAGCTCCTCAGATCAGGGACATCGGTTGGCGCGAATTTTCGAGAGGCCCATCGCGCGCGATCGAAGGCGGAATTTGTATCGAAAGTTGGCGAGTCGCGAAGAGAACTCGAGGAGGCAGCTTATTGGTTGGAGTTACTCGCCGAGTCAGGAACGGTTGCCCAGCAAAAACTCGCGTTGTTGGTTGATGAAGCTTCGCAGTTGATCGCAATCCTGACATCGATTGCCAAAAAGGGTCCGAGCGCGCCTGTGATAATTCTATCCTTCATCGCTCATCCTTCCTCCTTTCTATGAGCGCGATTGAAGCCCGCGAGTTGACAAAGATCTACCGCACTTATCGAAAAGAAGGCGGGCTTCGAGGTGCGATTAAGGGGCTCGTCAGGCGGCGTTACGATGAAACGCATGCGGCGGAGCGCGTCTCATTTCAAATCGACGAGGGCGAATTTGTCGGGTTCCTGGGTCCGAACGGCGCGGGCAAGACCACCGTTCTCAAGATGCTCTCTGGCTTGCTCAACCCTACTTCCGGTGACGCGCGTGTTCTCGGTTTTGTCCCGTGGGAACGCCGCAATGAAATGAAACGTCAATTCAGCTTGCTGATGGGACAGAAAAATGCCCTCTGGTGGGACCTGCCTGCCCAGGAATCGCTCGAGCTGAATCGCGCGATCTACGGAATCGATCGCGCGCGTTTTACACAAGTCGTCGGCGGATTGTCCGAACTTCTAGAGGTTCAGGACAAAATGAATGTGATGGTGCGCGAGCTATCGCTGGGCGAGCGGATGAAAATGGAGCTGATCTCCGCGTTGATTCATGAGCCGCGCGTCCTCTTTCTCGACGAACCAACCATCGGTCTGGACGTTGTTAGTCAAAAGCGTGTCCGTGAATTTCTGCGCATCTACAATGAGGAACACCGCATCGTGACGCTCCTGACCAGTCACTATATGCAGGACATCGAAGAGCTTTGTCATCGCGTCCTCATCATCGACCACGGCAAAATCTTTTTTGACGGGCCGCTCGCCCAGATCATCGACCGCTTTTCCGGCCACAAAATAATCAGCCTGACTTTTGAGAAGGAGGCGACGCGCGACTTATCGGCATTCGGCGAAGTGATCGAGCAAACGCCGGTTTCGATTCAACTGAAGGTCCCCCGCGCAAAAGTCACAGAAACGTGCCGGCAACTGCTTGAAGCTTGTCATGTCAGCGACATCAATGTGCAGGAAGTGCCGGTCGAAGAGGTGATTCGCCAGCTTTTTGGCGAGCGGCATGAGGCCGACCGTGTCGCCAGAGCGACAGCCAGCGCAAACGTGACCTAGCGTCGGCCCAGCGCCTGTTTTAGTTCGTGCACGTAAGCCGGGTTCAACTCGAAGGCAGTCACCGGCATTTCCGCGAGCTGGACTTCTTCGTAGTACGGAATGCTCTCGACGAAGCCGGCCGCCATCAAACTGTTCAGCGTATCGGTCACATCTTCCACTTCCATGCGCGCGAAGTCCTGGATCTCGGTTCCGAGCATTGATTCGGTGAAGCCGATGGCCCGCACTACGGTCGCCTCGCGACCGGTGAGCTTGATCTGACGCATGCTTCAAAAAAAGCAGCTTTTATACCGGTCTTTCCAGAACCCAAAAATGGGCGACCGCTCCGTTAATCACGCGCCATCTGCCTGAAACTTGATAGAATGCTCTTTTCCATCGCCGCGGCGAAATTTTCATATTCAGGCGCCCAGCCGAGACTGCGCAGTTTTGCGTTGCTGACGCGCTTATTGCTGTAACCGCGCTTGCGTTTCGATGTCGATATCCCGATTGCCGGAGTCGGGCGATCCAATTTCTGCGCGAGCCAGCGATAGCATTCGCTTTGTAAAATTGGTTGATCGTCCACGACGTTGTAAATTTGTTGCTCCATGGTACGCGCATTCGCTCGATTCGAGAACAAGAAGAGCGCGGCCGCGACGTCATCTCGGTGCACTTGATTGACAAAGCGGTCATGTCCCGGATCGACAATCGTTTCGCCGGCCAAGAATTTCGTGAGCAATGCCGAACGTCCCGGCCCGCAGATTCCCGCGAGCCGCGCGACGACTCCGCCGCGAGAGAGCACCAACTTCTCCGCTTCGAGCAAGACCCGTCCGGTCTCCAGCGCCGGTTCGGTCGCGTCTTCTTCGGTGACCCACGCTCCGTCCCTTTGCCCGTAGACACTCGTACTGCTCGTAAATACGATTCTCGATTCAACGAATCGATCGAGAAGATTGCGAGCGCCATTCAAGTAAACGCGGCGGTAGAGATCGATACCCCCGCCGCGCGTGCTCGCACAATGAATTACCGCGTTAAATTCACTTTTGGAATCAGCGACTTGAGCTTCATCCGAAATGTCGACCGCCCGACTTGGGTAAGTTTTACCGCAAAGCTTACGGGCGGATTCCGGTGAGCAAGTCCAGCCCTCCACTCCCCAGCCGCGCTCAATAAACAAATCCGCCGTCGCTTGCCCGACATAACCGCAACCGGCAATTAACACCCGCGGCATGATTGTTGTTCTTCACCCGCTTGCTGACGCGATTTCAATTTCCTCAAAGATATTTTTCTGAATCGCGCGGACTTGCTTCAAACGAACCAGTTCGAGAAGGGCGAGGAACGTCACCACGATTTCGACGCGCGATGTGATCTCACCAAACAAATCGGAAAAACGCAGCGGCGCACCGTGGCCAAGTCGTCGCAGGATCACGTCGATCTTATCCGAGACGCTAAATCGCTCACCGAAAATCTCGCCGACATCTCGCCGCGCTTCGACTCGTTTAATGACATTTTGAAACGCATTAATTAGCTGGAAGATTCCAACTTCGCCCAGCCGAAGCGGACTATCAGAAGGCGACGCCGGACCTCCGTCCCGGGCGAAAATACGCTCCTGCTCGACCTCGCGCAGTTGCAACTGCGCGCCCGCTTCCTTGAATTTTTTGTATTCGATCAGTTGCCGGATCAAGTCCCAGCGCGGGTCGTTTTCCTCCGAATCTTCTTCGGGCGGCTGTTGATCAGCCGGGAGCAGGCTGCGGCTTTTCAGATAAATGAGATTGGCCGCCATCACGATGAACTCGCCAGCGATGTCGATGTTCAATTCCTTGAAGGCCTGAATGTATTCGAGGTATTGGCCGGTGATGCGTTCAATCGAGATGTCGTGAATGTCGATCTCGTCGCGCTTGATCAGGTAAAGCAGGAGATCGAGCGGTCCTTCGAAAATCTCCAGCCGTACTTTGTAATCGGTGTCCATGCGCCGGCCCGAGTTTAGACAACCGAACGCGCAAAGTAAACTCAGCGCCCGGCCGCAAAATTTCGATCCTGCAGAAAGATTCGCGCAATTCAGCCTACAAATTTGCGATGGACCCAAACGCTGTTCACAATTCCGAGTCCGAACATAATCATGAGCACAAACGAGCCGCTATAACTGATCAGTGGCAACGGAACACCGGTAATGGGTAACATCGAGATCGTCATGCCGACGTTCTGGAAGATGTGGGTGAAGATGAGCGCAGTGATGCCGATGACAAGCAGCAAGCCGAACTGGTCACCCGCGAAAAATGCAACGAAGAGACAGGTGAGAAGAAGCAAGACGAAGGCGCCAATGAGCAATACTCCGCCGATAAATCCCCACTGCTCACCGATAGCAGAAAAAATATAGTCGTTATGGACGGCGGTGGCCGGCAAAAAACCGAGTTCGATCTGGGTATTTTGCGCTTTGAATCCTTTGCCCGACCAACCGCCCGAGCCGATTGCAATGAGCGATTGATTAATCGCCCAAGAAGCGCCTTGTTTATCGATATCAGGATGGGTAAACGCGGTGATCCGCTGTTGTTGATACGGTTTTAAGCCGAGATTGATGGCGATTGGGATGAAAGCCAGCCCGATAAGAATAATGCAGATCAGATAGCGCAATGGCAGGCCGGCGGCGAACAACAGCGCTATGAGCACGGGTACCCAAATAATGCATTCACCGAGATCGGGCTGCATTAAAATCAAAAGAGTGGGCGCTCCCACAATGGCGCCGCACAAGAGCAGCCGAAGCATCGGGTGCATTTGGCGAAACTGACTCAGGAACAAGGCCAGAACCATTATCCCGGCGACAACCGCGAGCTGCGCGGGCTGAAAGTTTAACGGTCCGAGATGCAGCCAGCTGCGTGCGCCATAAACTCTTTGGCCGATGAATTTTGTCAGGATCAAAAAGAAAATGCCAGCCAGGTACATCGGTAATGCGCCCCAGCGAATCCAGCGATAATCGATCAGGCTGGTGATCATGAAAGCGAAAAAGCCGACTGCGACCCAGTTTACCTGTTTGCGCCAAAACTCGGCCGCGACGGAATCTTCGCGCATATAGGTCGCGCTGTAGATTGC
>WNFR01005491.1_pt1 | contig 12974 bp, 6 predicted proteins | sample 5400221 | NCBI WGS metagenome assembly WNFR01 (sample SAMN13153357, study PRJNA577476) | soil metagenome | isolation source: 40 cm soil under Madrone tree | place: USA:California | collected 2016-06-14
CGCGCATCCCGGTGATCGAGCTCGCGCCCGACCCGGCCCGTGCCGCCCTCTACGGGGTGCCGCCTCATGCGGTAAACGACGCGGTGACGGGCCTCGCCAACGGAAAGGTGCTTTCGCAGGTGGTCGAGGGCGCGCAGCGCACCGACGTGACGCTGCGGCTCGACGAGCGCGACCGCACCAGCACGGGCCTGAGCCATCTGCTGGTGGAAACATCCGCCGGCCGCCTCCCGGTGCGGCTGCTCGCCGACGTGATCGAGACCGACGGCCGCAACCGGATCGAGCGCGAGGACGGCCGCCGCCGGCTCGCCGTCTACGCCAACACGCAAGGGCAGGACGTGGCGCGCACGATCGCGGCGCTGCGCGCCACGATGGCCGGCATGCCGCTGCCGGCAGGCTACACGATGGCGCTGGAAGGGACATTCGCCGGGCAGGAGCGGGCGGCGCGCCAGGTGGCGGCGATCGGCGCGCTGGCGCTGGTCGCGATCTTCGGTTTGCTCGCCTGGCGCTATGGCTCGGGCGCGCTCGCCCTCGTGGTGATGGTGAGCGTGCCGCTGTCGCTCGTGGGCGGCGTCGCGGCGCTCTGGCTGTTCGGCCTGCCGCTCTCGCTCGCGAGCGTCGTCGGCTTCGTGACGCTCGCCGGCATCAGCCTGCGCAACGGTATCCTCAAGGTCAGCCATTTCCTCAACCTCGGGCTGCTCGAGGGCGTCGGCTTCGGCGACGGCTTGGTGTTGCGCGGCAGCCGCGAGCGTCTCACCCCGGTGCTCACCACCGCGCTGGCGGCGGCCTTCGCGCTGCTTCCGCTGCTCGCCGGCGCCGAGGCGGCCGGCAAGGAGATCCTCCATCCGGTCGCCGTGGTGGTGTTCGGCGGGCTGATCAGCGCGACGCTGCTCGACACTTTCCTGACGCCGGCGCTGTTTCGCCGCTTTGGCGGCAAGCCGCTGGCGCGCCTGATCGCGAGAGGGCAGGCCGAGCAGGCGAAGGCGATGTAGGAAATCGTGCCCCGGACGCGCTGCAGCACGAAGTGATGCAGCGCAGATCCGGGGCCGCTTTGCGGCACTTTGACCCGCTATCTCGGCGGTTTTCGTGCGTGATATGGTGAAGCACAAACCAGAAAATCGGGGAGCAGACGACCCATGTTGATCCGCCTTATGGCCATCCTGGCCGCCGCTTGTGTGGCGGCGGGCGCGGCGCGCGCGCAGAGTCCCGACACCATCCTGCTCAACGGCAAGATCGTGACGCTCGACGCCAAGTCGTCGGTGGTGCAGGCGCTCGCGATCCGCGACGGCCGCATCGTGGCGGTGGGCCCCAATGACGAGGTCAAAAAGCTCGCGGGTCCCAACACCAGGACGGTCGACGTGGGCGGCCGCACGGTGATCCCGGGCCTGATCGATTCGCATATTCACGCGCTGCGCGCCGGGCTCACCTATTCGGTCGAGCTGTCCTGGATCGGCGTGCCGAGCCTCGCCAAGGGGCTGGAGCTGATCCGCGAGGCCGCGCGCAATTCGCGCCCCGGCACCTGGATCAAGATCGGCGGCGGCTGGACCGAGATGCAGTTTCCGGAAAAGCGCGGGCCCACGGTGGACGAGCTGGTGGCCGCCGCGCCCGACCGTCCGGTCTATGTCCAGCGGCTCTACAACACCGCCTGGCTGACGCCGGCCGGTCTCAAGACGATGAACATCACGCCGCAGACCGAGATTCCGGGCGGCAAGGCCGAGAAGGATGCGGCCGGCAATCTCACCGGCGTGATCACCGGCAACAACCGCACCTTCAACTTCCTCACCGACAAGATCCCGGGACCAACCTTTCAGGACCAGGTCGAAGGCACCAAAAGATATTTTCGCGAGCTCAACCGGCTCGGCATGACCGGTGTCAACGACGTCACGGGCGGCGGTCTTTATCCGATCCATTACCGTCCGGTGCAAACGCTGTGGCGGCAGAACGCCATGACGGTGCGCGTGGCGTTCCATTTCCAGTCCAACCGGCGCTCCAAGGAGCTGGAGGACTTCAAGGACTTCGCCCAGTTCACGCCGCAAGGATTCGGCGACGACTGGCTGCGCTTCCGCGGCATCGGCGAGGCGTTGACCCAAGGCATGTATGACGGCAGCACGGTCGGCCTCATCTTCAATCCGACCGACAAGGACAAGGAGGAGTTCTGCGAGGCGGCGAAATGGGCGGCCGAACAGGGCATGACGGTGCATCAGCACGCCGCCACCAACAACGCGGCCACGATGATCCTCGATTGCTTCGTGAAGGTGAACAAGGAAACCCCGATCACCGATCTGCGCTGGCAGATCACCCATATCGAGGACGCGACCGACGAGACGCTCGCCCGCATGAAGGCGCTGCGCATGGGCTGGAGCGTGCAGGACCGGCTGCTCTATGCCGGCCATATCTTCCTCAAGGTGCTCGGTCCCGAGGCCGCCAAGCGCGCCCCGCCGATCCAGAGCGGGCTCAAGATGGGCCTGATGGTGGGCGCCGGCACCGATTCCGATCAGGTCGCGCCCTATAATCCCTTCGTGTCGCTGCGCTGGCTCCTGGACGGCAAGGTGATCGACGGCACGCCGATGCGCACGCCCGAGCAGACGCCCGGCCGCGAGGAAGCGCTGCGGATGTATTCGATCAACGCGGCGTGGTTCAGCTTCGACGAGGACAAGCGCGGCTCGCTCGAGGTCGGGAAATATGCCGACCTGGCGGTGCTGTCCGACGACTATATGACGGTCCCGGTCGAGAAAGTCGGCGAGATCACGTCGCTGCTCACCCTGGTGGGCGGCAAGGCGGTCTATGGCGCCGGCGCTCTCGCGGCGCAGGAAGGGAAGCTGTAAGCTCTTAACCTCTCCCCGCTTGCGGGGAGAGGTCGACATCGAGCGTGAGCGAAGATGTCGGGTGAGGGGGCGTTTCCGCGAGTCTGAGCTTTGCGGAAAAGCCCCCTCACCCCGACCCTCTCCCCGCAGGCGGGGAGAGGGAGCGCAAAGTCAGTGCGTGTAGCGCCGCGATCCGCTTGCTGCGACGCATCACTCCAGCTTCACGTTGGCGGCGCGGCCGACCTCGGCCCAGGTCTGGGTCTCGGTGTCGATGACGCGCGCGAAGTCGGCCGCCGTGCCGCCGACGACCGGCGTCGCCATCGCCTTGAACTTCTCCTTCACGTCGGGCATCTGCATGATCTTGACGATTTCGCCTTCCAGCCTGGCCACGATGTCGGGCGGCGTATGGGCGGGCGCGAACAGGCCGGACCACAGCGAGACGTTGACGTCGGGAACGCCGGCCTCGGTCATGGTCGGTACGTCGGGAAGCTCGTCGGAGCGGGCCTTGGCCAGGACCGCGAGCGCCCGCACCTGGCCGTTCTTCACCAGCGGCGTGGTCGGCGGCGGATCCGCGATGGTCAGCAGCGACTGCTCGCCCAGCACGCTCACCAGCGACTCGCCGCTGCTCTTGTAAGGGATCGCGGTGCCGGGCGCGCCGGTCTTGAGCTTGAACAACTCGGTCGCGAGCGTGAAGGCGGGCGAGGAGGTGGCATAATTGGATTTGTCGGGATTGGCCTTCATCCAGGCGACCCGATCCTTCACGTTCTTGGCCGGGTGGGATGCCTGTACCACCAGGATGAGCGGAAACGCCGCCACCATCGAGATCGGGGCGAAATCCTTGGTGCCGTGATAGGGCTGCTTCACCGAGATCGCCGGAATGATGCTCATGGCGCCAGCTGCGCCGACCAGGAGCGTATAGCCGTCGGGCGGCGCCGTCATGACGGCCTCGGCCGCGATCTTGCCGCCCGCGCCCGGACGGTTCTCGATGATGACGGTCGTCCCCAGCCCTTCCTGCAGCTTCTGCCCGATGATGCGCGCGATGATGTCGTTGCCGCCGCCGGCCGCGAATCCCACCACGATCTTGATGGTCTGGTTGGGGTAGCGGGCCTGCGCGCTCGCCGCGACGGCCGTGGTCGCCAGCCCGGCGATCAGCGCGCCGCCAAAAACGAGTGCGCGCCGGAACTTACGGGCATCCATGAAAGTCCTCCCTGGCCGCAATTTCGCCTGCCGGCCGATGTTTGTGCCCCAGGATAGCGCGCCGGATGGGCAGGGTCATCCCTCAGTTCGCCGCATTGGGGGCGCCCCGATATTCGTTTCTCATCGATGGGTTGGCCTGACTTTGCTTCGATGATTTTCGGTCGCCATCAGGATCGTGGGAACTTCAGCTGGCCCTGCCGCTACGGCAAACCGTTCCATGAGCAACGAGTTTTCCCCAAAGTTCCGCTGTCCGAGCAGCCCGGCAGACATTCCGGCTTGCATGTCGGCAGCCCGTAAGCCCAAGATGCACTGGGGGATTCGCGGGATTCCCGCGTCGGATTCGCTTGCATGTCGGTTGCGGTGAGGAAAGGTGGCGGAATGCCTTCCGGCCGCGGGACTGCCGGTATTGGGTCATCTTTCCCCAGAGTTATCCACCGCACGCTGGTGGCGGCCGTGCTCGCCGTGCTCGCGCCCCGCATCGCCTGCGCCGAGACTCTGCCCGACGCGCTGGTGCGCGCCTATCAGGGTAATCCACAGCTCAACGCGGAGCGGGCGAAGCTGCGGAGCACCGACGAAGGCGTCCCGCAGGCGCTCTCCGGGTATCGGCCGCAAGTCACCGTCGGGTTGAGCTCCGGTCTGATCAGCGTGCGCAACCTGCTCCCCGACAACACGTCGCAATCGGCGCAGCTGAAACCCTGGATGGCCGGGGTCACGCTCAACCAGACGCTGTTCAACGGCTACAAGACCGGCAACACGGTGCGTCAGGCCGAGGCGCAGATCCGCTCGGGCCGAGAATCCCTGCGCGCGGTCGAGCAATCCGTGCTGCTCGACGGCGCGACCGCCTATATGGGCGTGCTCAGCAATCAGTCCCTGGTCGAGGCGCAACGCCTCAACGTGCAGTTCCTGCGCGAGACGCTCGAGACCACCCGCACCCGCTTGCGGGTCGGGGATGTCCCGCCGACCGACGTGGCCCAGGCCGAAGCCCGGTACGCCCGCGCCACCGCCGACCTCAACAACGCCGAGGTCGCGCTGGCGATCAGCCAGGCGACCTACACCCAGGTGATCGGCGTGGCGCCCGGGCGGCTGGTGCCGGCGGAGCCGGCGGACCGGCTGTTGCCGCACGCCCGCGACGAGGCGATCGCGCTGGCCCGGCGCGAAAATCCGGCGATCGTGGGTACGACATATGACGTCGACGCGGCGCAATTCGCGGTCAGCATCGCGGAGAGCGGCCTCTATCCGACGCTCGGCGTGCAGGGAAACGTGTCGCGCAACGTGCAGACCGACACCACGCTCAGCACCACCCGGACCGATCAGGCCTCGATCGTCGGCACGCTCAACATGCCGATCTACGATGGCGGGCTCGCCGCCTCGCAGGTGCGTCAGGCCAAGGAGACGCTGACCCAGAACCGCGTCCAGCTCGACCGGGTGCGCACCCAGGCCGAGACCGCCGCGATCGCGGCCTGGGTCACGCATGAGGGCGCGAAGATCTCGCTCGCGGCCGCGCAGGCCGAGGTGCGCGCCTCCACGATCGCGCTCGACGGCGTCAAGAAGGAAGCGCTGGCCGGCAAGCGCACGACGCTCGAGGTGCTCAATTCCCAGCAGGATCTCATGCAGGCGCGCGCGCGCCTGATCGCGGCGCAGCAGGATCGCGTGGTGGCCTCCTATACGTTGCTGAGCGCCATCGGCCGGCTCGATCGTGCCCATCTGGCGCTCAATTCGCCGGATTACGACCCACAGACCCATTACCAGCAGGTGCGGGACGTCTGGCACGGGCTGCGCACGCCTTCCGGACAATAAGGACCATCGTCCGTCAAGCGCATTGAACTCGCGCGCCGTAGTGTGCATGGTCGGCGCAACGGCGCTTCGCCGCTCCCCTTTCATCAAACCGAGGAATCACGCCATGGCGTACACGATGTCTCAAGCCTGCGTTCCGCCGTTGGAGATCGGTCTCAACGCGCTGTCGGACAATCTCGACAAGGCCACCGCCTTTGCAGCGGCCAAGAAAATCGAGCCCACGGTGCTGACGCAGTGGCGGCTTGCGCCCGACATGTTTCCGCTCGCCCGCCAGGTGCAGATTGCGTGCGACCTGGCCAAGAACGGCGCGGCGCGCCTCGCCGGGGTCGAGCCGCCGAAATTCGAAGACAACGAGACCACGATCGACCAGCTCAAGGCGCGGATCGCCAAGACGATCGCCTATGTGAAGACGATCGACTCCAAGCAGATCGACGCGTCAGCCGATCGCGAGATCACGTTCCCGCTCGGCCCGACCAACAAGGGCCACATGAAGGGCGGCGACTACCTTAACCATTTCGTGCTGCCGAACGTCTATTTTCACCTCACGGCGGCTCACGCGATCCTGCGCCAATGCGGCGTGGACATCGGCAAGCGCGATTTCCTGGGCGCGATTCCCATGAAGATGACGTGAGCATCAGCGTCGTCATTGCGAGGCGCGCCGAGCGCGCCGAAGCAATCCAGGCCAATCGTGTCGTGGCCTGAGATTGCTTCGCTTCGCTCGCAATGACCGATGTTGATGGCCTGAGCCTCACTCCGCCGGCTCTCGCATCGGCTCGTGGCGGACCGAGCGGCGCAAGGCGCGCGAGAACAGCGAGATCAGCACCGGCAGCGTGATCAGAATCACGATCGGCGCGAGCATCATGCCGCCGACCACCACGACCGCCAGCGGCTTCTGCACCTGCGATCCGATGCCGGACGACATCGCGGCCGGCAGGAGGCCGACGCCCGCGATGATGCAGGTCATCATCACCGGACGCATCTGCAGCTCGCCGGTGCGCAGCACCGCGGTGGTGCGGTCGACGCCGGCTCGGATGAGCTGATTGTATTGCGACATGATGATGATGCCGTCCATCACCGAGATCCCGAACAGCGCGATGAACCCGATCGCGGCCGAGACGCTGAACGGAATCTGCATGATGGCAAGAGCGAAAATGCCGCCGATCACCGCCATCGGAATGACGCTCATGGTGAGCAGGGTGTCGATGGTCGAGTTGAAATTGAAGAACAGCAGCAGGGCGATCAGCGCCAGGCTGATCGGCACCACGATCTTGAGCCGGCCGATCGCGTCCTGCAGGTTGCCGAACTCGCCGACCCATTCGAGCCGTGACCCCGGCGGCAGCGGGACATTCTCGGCGACCTTGGCCTGCGCCTCCTGGATGGCGCTGCCGAGATCGCGCTCGCGCACGCTGAACTTGATCGGCAGATAGCGCTGCTGCTGCTCGCGGAAGATATAGGAGGGGCCGGACACCAGCTTCACGGTGGCGACCTCGCTGAGCGGAATCTGGGTGATGCCGTTGGGGGTCTGCACGCCGATGCGCAGGTTCTGGATCGCCTCCGGGCTCGCCCGGTATTTGGGCGCGAGCCGCACCACGATGGGGAAATGACGGTCGCTGCCGGGCTCGTAGAGGTCGCCGGCCGAATCACCACCGATCGCGACCCGGATGGTGGCGTTGATGTCGCCGGGCGTGAGGCCGTAACGCGCCGCGCGCGCCCGTTCGATGTCGATCTGCACGGTCGGCTGACCGAGCGAGGTGAACACCGCGAGATCGGTGATGCCCTGGACGGTCGCGAGCTGCGTCTTGATCTTGTTGGCCGTATCGGTGAGCGTCTGCAGATCGTTGCCGAACAGCTTGATCGAGTTCTCGCCTTTGACGCCGGACACCGCCTCGGCGACATTGTCCTGCAGATATTGCGAGAAATTGAACTCGATTCCGGGGAAGCGCGCCTGCAGCTTGCCGAGAAGGTCCGTCGTGAGGTCGTCCTTGGTCACTCCCTTGGGCCACTGCGACGCCGGCTTGAGCGGCGCGAAGAATTCGGCATTGAAGAAGCCGGCCGCGTCGGTGCCGTCGTCGGGACGGCCGTGCTGCGACACCACGGAGTCGACCTCGGGGAACTCGCGGATGAGGGTGCGGATCTGGTTGACGTAGCTGTTGCCCTCCTCGAGCGAGATGGTCGCCGGCATGGTGGCGCGGATCCACAGGTTGCCTTCCTCGAGCTTGGGCAGAAACTCGAGCCCGAGGAAACGCACCGTCACGACGGCAAGCAGCAGCAGCGTGACCGCGCCCATCGTCACCAGCAGCCGGTTGGCGATCGCGAAACGCAGGACCGGCGTGTAGAGCCGGTGCATCCAGCGCACCACGATGGTGTCGGTTTCCTGCACGCGGTCAGGCAACAAAAAGGCCGACAGCGCCGGCGTGACCGTGAAGGTGGCGATCAGTCCGCCGGCCAGCGCATAGGCGTAGGTCTTGGCCATCGGCCCGAAAATGTGCCCCTCCACGCCGCTCAGGGTGAACAGCGGGATGAAGGCCGCGATGATGATGCCGGCGGCGAAGAAGATCGACCGGTTGACGGCGGCGGCGGCATTGAAGATCTCCAGCACCTTGCCGCTCAGCGTGTAGGACGACCGTTCGCCCGCCAGCGGCTCGGTGTGACGCTGCGCCGGCGGCTGGGCGAGCCGGCGGAAGATGGTCTCGACCATGATCACGGTCGCGTCGACGATCAGCCCGAAGTCGATCGCGCCGACCGAGAGGAGATTGGCCGATTCGCCCCGGATCACCAGGATGCCGACCGCGAAGGCGAGCGCGAAGGGAATGGTCGCGCCCACGATGATGGCGCTGCGCAGATTGCCGATGAACACCCATTGCAGGAGGAAGATCAGCGCGATGCCGAACACCATGTTGTGCAGCACGGTGCGGGTGGTGATGTCGATCAGCTCCTTGCGGTCGTAGATGCGCTCGATCTGCACGCCGGGCGGCAGGATGCCGGCCGAATTGATGCGCTGGACCTCCTGGTGCACGCGCTCGATCGTGGGCATGCTCTGCTCGCCGCGGCGCATCAGCACGATGCCTTGCACGATGTCGTCGTTCTCGTCCTGGCCCGCGATGCCGAGCCGCGGCTGGTTGCCCACCATGACGCTGGCGACATCCTTGACCAGCACCGGATTGCCGCCGCTTTGGGTGAGCATGGTGTTGCGCAGATCCTCGATCGAACGGATGAGGCCGACGCCGCGCACGACCGCCGCCTGCGATCCGATATTCACCGTGTTGCCGCCGACGTTGATGTTGCTGTTGCCCAGCGTCTGCAACAGCTGCGGCAGCGTGATCCCGTAGGCGATCAGCTTGTTGAAATCGACCTGCAGCTCGTAGGTCTTGGTCTTGCCGCCCCAGCCGGTGACGTCGATGACGCCCGGAACGGCGCGAAACCGGCGCTGCAGCACCCAGTCCTGCAGGGTCTTGAGATCGAGCACGCTGTAGCCGGGCGGGCCGACCAGCCGGTAGCGATAGATCTCGCCGATCGGGGAAAGCGGTGAAATCTGCGGCTGCGCGCTGTTGAGCAGGGTCGGCAGCGAGCTCAACCGGTTGAGCACCTGCTGGAGCGCCTCCTCATAGGTGTAGTCGAAAGAGAACTGCAGCTTCACGTCCGACAGCCCGTAAAGCGAGATGGTGCGGATGACGCGCAGGTTCTTGATGGCGGCGGTCTGGGTCTCGATCGGGATCGTGATGTAGCGCTCGATCTCCTCGGCGGACAGGCCGGGACTTTGCGTCACGATGTCGACCATCGGCGGCGTCGGATCGGGATAGGCCTCGATGTTGAGCTGGCGGAACGCGAGGGCGCCTCCCGCCATCACGGTCACGAACAGCGCAAGCATCAGCAACCGATGCTTGAGCGCAAAGGCGATAAGCGCATTCATGGAGTCACGGCTCGCTTGTCGCCCCCGACGAGCTTCAACTGGCGCTTGCGGCCCGGTCGATGAACAGGCTGCCGCGCGTGATCACGCGCTCGCCTGCCTTGATGCCTTCGAGGACCTGGATCATGCGGCCATTGGTGAGGCCGGTCTTGATCTGGCGCAGCTCGATCGTCTTGTCCTCGTGCGCCACCCAGATGCGCACCGAGCTGCCTTCATAGATGAGCGCCTCGCGCGGGACAGCGACGCCGGCGAGGTCCTGCTCGGTGAAGATGCCGACATTGGCATACATCTCCGGCTTGAGGAGGGCGCCGGGATTGTCGATCGTCGCGCGCACCAGCAGCCGACGGCTCGTCGGGTCGAGCGCGGTCGCCACATAATTGAGCCTGGCCTTGAAGACATGGTCGGGATAGGCCAGCACCGTGAACTGGAGATCCTCGCCGACGCGCACGCGCCCGGCCTCGGTCTCGCGCACATAGGCGGTGAGCCAGACGGTCGAGAGGTCGCCGATCACGAAGACCGGGTCGCTGGCGCCCGCGTTGACATACTGGCCGGGCCCGACCTTGCGCTGCACGATCGTCCCGGCAATCGGTGCGAAGATCGCCGTCTCGGCGCTGATGCGCCCCTTCTCCTGGAAGGCGGTGATTTCGTCGTCGGTGCGGCCGAGGATGCGCAGCCGGTTGCGCGCGGCCTCGAGCGCGGTGTCGGCCGAGCGCAGGTCGTTCTGCGCCGCGGTCAGGTCGGCTTGCGATTGCTGCCATTCCTTGAGGGCGACCGCCTTGCCCTCGTACAGCTCCTTGTTCCGCTTCTCGACGATCTGCGCCAGGTTGAGCTGGGAGCGCGCCTTGTTGGCGCCCGCGGTGGCGGTGCGGAAGTCGTTCTGCGCCTGCACCATGTCGGTGGCTTCGATGGTGAACAACGGCTGGCCCGCCGTGACGCTGTCGCCGGGCCGGGCGAGCAGCTTGGTCACGCGTCCCGCATAGGGCGAGAAGATCGGCGTCGAGCGGTCCTCGTCGACCGCGATCTTCCCTTCGGTCACGTGCTCGGTGCGGAATGCCTGCTCCTGCACGGGCTCGACCGTCAGGGTCACCCATTCGGCGTCGGTCGGGTGATAGAAGTGCTGGGCGCGCCTGGCCTGGCTGGAAATCTCGGAATCGGACCCCTTGAGGCTTTGCGGCTCCCTCACCAACAGGAAGACGCCGACGCCCGCCACGAGAGCGAGCGCGAGCGCGGCCATGGCCTGCAGCCGCCACGGCAGGGCCGGCCCCGTCTGGTGGGACCCGGTCAGGTCTTCGCTCAACTCACGCTCCCTCTTGGGCGTTTCCTCGTCCCGGCGGATATAGGCGTAAAATATACCGCCTACAGTTAAAACAAACGGAATTGGACGGGGTTGCGTGGAGCCCCGCCCCAAATGCCCGGGCGCTGGAGCGAAATCAAGGCATTTTGAGGAGGCCTGGGCCCCCGGCGAGGCCCAGCCGCCGGCTCAAAACTCGGCGTGCAACCTTCCGGAGAAAACCGATACCGGCCCGCGATCGGCGTTATAGGCCGGATTGGCGATGAACTGGTAATCGAAGGTCAGGCTCATGGCGTCGAACAGCGCGATCGAATAATAGCTCTCCAGGATCCGCTCGGTGCGGTAATTGAGCTGGCCGTCGCCGATCAGGGGGCCGAGGCCGCCGGCCGCAATGAAGTCGCGGTGGTCCCGCGACAGGCCGTTGACGGCGGCGCCGATGCCCACCGTATCCTTGGCCCGGCCCCAGGACGTGCCCTTGATCGAGGTGCCGAAGGAGAGGCTCTGGTCGATGTCGGTGAAGGCCATGATCTCGTTGCGGCCGTCGTTCCAGCTCCAGCGCCCGAACACGCCGATATCGTCGGTGATCGACTGCTCGAGGTTGAACACATAGCCGTATTTGATGCGGCCGCGGCGGGTCTGGGCGATGTCGAGGTTGAGCGCGGGATTGTCCAGCGTCTCGCGATAGCTGCCGGAGAAGGCGCTGTTGAGCCAGGCGATCGTTCGCAGCTTTCCCGGACGGGAGAACAGCGAGAAGCGCTCCTCGAGCTCCATCACGTATTCGCCGCGCTGGAAAACCTTCGGATCGAAATCGTTCGAATTAGATTGCTTGTCCATCAGGAAATAGCCGGCGCGCAGCGCCCAGCTTTGCTGGTTGAATTCCGCGGTCGCACCGTAGCCAAGGCCGATCTTGTCGGCCGCATAGTCGAAGGCGCCGGAGGCCCAGATGGACCAGTTCATGAAATCCTTGCGGGTATCCTTGGCGTAGGAATTGCCGTCGAACACGTCCGCCACCGCGAAGCGCCCGACCTGGATGGTCAGGCGCGAGACGTCGACCTTGCCGGCCAGCTGGTTCGGGGCGCTCTCGAGGCTCTCCTGCTCGCCGCCGAATCCGAACGTGTGGCGCAGAAACAGCCGCGAGGTGCTGTAGCGCGGGTAGGGAAAGTTCGACTTCTGGGCTTCGCCGTTGCTGAATCCGGCGAGGCCGACCGTGTCGTTGAAGCCGAAGCCCTGGAGAAGCTCAGGATTGTAGTAGAGCTCGCCGCCATTCCACAGCCGAAAGCCGAGAAACACGCTGCTCGACCAGGTGTTGCGGGTCTCGGCCCAGGGCGTCAGGCTATTGGTGCCGAAATAGGACGAACGAAATGCCGGATGGGCCTGCTGGATGTAGGTGGTCTGGCCATGCATTTCCCAGTTGGGGAGCTCCGTGATGGCCTGCGGGCCGGCCGCTGCCCCAGCCCCGGAGGACCAATCGAGCTTGCGGTTGAGGCCGAGCCGCAGCTCGTGCAAATCCATCGTCGCGGCATAGCGCGCGCCCGAGGGGAAACCGGCTTCGGCAGATGCATAGCGGCTGTAGAGATATTGGAATTGCAGTGTCCAGTGCGGCGCGAAGGCATATTCGGCGCCGCCGCCCGCCACCCAGCCGGGGCGTACCCGCAATGCCTTCTCGGCGTCGCCGCTCGGCAGCGGATTGAGAATACGCGAGCCCGCGAAGGCGAAGCCACCGGTCGCGTAGACCATCCAGGGCTCGAAGACATGGCCGGCGCGGCCCCGGACCGTCCCGACATAATCCAGTTGCTGCATGAGATCGCCGTCGGGCCGCGGCACCGACGCCAGGACCGCGTTGCTCTCGAGGAAATGGGGAACGCTGATGTCGCCTTCGACGCCGAGCAGGATGCGTGACGGCAGGACGTAATTGTAGCCCGCGTGCAAGCCCGCCATCAGGCCGCCGAAGCTGTTGGTGCCCATGATCGGCGCCGGATCCCAG
>WNFR01023181.1_pt1 | contig 12974 bp, 11 predicted proteins | sample 5400221 | NCBI WGS metagenome assembly WNFR01 (sample SAMN13153357, study PRJNA577476) | soil metagenome | isolation source: 40 cm soil under Madrone tree | place: USA:California | collected 2016-06-14
ATCTCCGGTCGACCAGGTGCCTTCACGGTCTCTTAGGGGGAATTCCTTTGTTCGTGGTGGGCAAACCCTTCGCGGGAGTCACTGGCTCCCGCTCAGGGCAAGGGCGAGAACTCGACACGGCGGCGAAGCGGGTCGATGCGTTCGGGGCGGACACGGATGCGGTCGCCTAGTTTCCAGATATTTTCGGTGCGGCCCGAGCGGGACGAACCGCGGTCGCCGCGGCCGGATTTTTTCTTTTGGCCTGCATCGCGCGAACCGCCGCGGGGGCCGCCGCTGCCGCTGACGATGGCGTGATCGCGTTCGCGGTAGAAGACCTGCTCGCCGGTTAGTTCCTCGATGCGCGTGATGGGTACGATGCCTTCGACGAAAATTTCCGTGAGCTCGACGAAGAATCCGAATTTCTGCACGGAAATTATCAGCGCGTCGTACTCCTCACCCAGATGCTGTTCCATGAACTGCGCTGTCTTCCAGGCCATCAATTCGCGCTCGGCTGTTTCGGCGCGGCGTTCGGTTTCGGAAGTTTCCTCGGCGATAGCTTCGAGTTCGCCGCGGCGATAGGGGCCGAACGTCGCGGAGTCATCCTGCTTCTGCCCCGCGATTGCAGGCGGGGCGGCAGGGCGCGCTTCGGGATGATCGAGCGCCCACTTCAGAACTCGGTGGACGATGAGGTCGGGATAGCGACGGATGGGCGAAGTGAAATGCGTGTACTGGTCAAACGCCAGCGCGAAATGGCCAAGCGGATCGGCGGCGTAGCGCGCTTGCTTGAGCGAACGCAGCATCAGGTAGGAGACGATGCGTTCTTCGGGTTTGCCCGCGATTTTTTCGGCCAGGCGCTGATAGTGTTCGGGGCGGATGGCGATGTCAAGCGCGGGCACACTGACAGTCATCGGCCTGTTGGGGCGCGCGTCCCTCCTTGCGGATCCGTGCCTGCGACGTGCTCCTCTGTCAAACCGAGGCGGGCGCACACTGGCATGTTTCACGGCCACAAGCCGCTCGGAAAGATTTTCGATACCGAGCGAGTAGCCGAAAGCATGCGCCAGTTCCTCGAACTCGAGAATCTTTTTGGGGTCCGGTTTTTCGTGCACGCGGTGCAGCGAGCCGAGGCCGCGGCTTTCGAGGTAGCGCGCGACTGCCTGGTTAGCTGTCAGCATGAATTCCTCAATCAGGCGGTGCGCGATGTTGCGCACGCTGCGAGTGATTCCGATCATTTGTCCGGCCTCGTCGAATTCGATCACCGGCTCCGGGAGGTCGAAATCGATGGAGCCGAGGCGGGCACGCCGCGCGTTGAGGATCAACGCGAGATCGCGCATCAACCGGAAATTATCGGCGAGGTGCGCGTATTTCGCGGTGGCGGCCGCATCATTTTGCAGCACGGCATTTACGGCTGTGTACGTCATGCGTTCGGCCGAGCGAATCACGCCGCGCGTGAACTCAGATGCGACGATTTCGCCGTTCTCGTCAAGTTCCATGATCGCGCTCATGACCAGGCGATCTTCGTGCGGCTTGAGCGAGCAGATTCCGTTCGATAATTCTTCAGGGAGCATGGGCACGGCGCGATTCGGAAAATAAACCGATGTGCCGCGCAGGCGCGCCTCGCGGTCCAGCGCCGAGCCGCGGCGGACGTAATGCGAAACGTCGGCGATGTGCACCTGCAATTGCCAGTTTCCGTTTTCGAGGCGCTTGACGTACACAGCGTCATCGAAATCGCGCGCGGTCTCTCCGTCAATCGTAACAATCGACAGATCGCGGAAATCGCGGCGGCTCGCGCGCTCCGCGTCTGCAACAGGATGCGCCACGGAGGCAGCCTCTGCCAGAACTTCCTGTGAAAAAGTGTGCGGAAGATGATGTTTGCGAATCAGAATTTCAAGGAAATCGCGTCACCTCCACGTTAACAACGGCGCCATCGAGTTCCGGTAAACGCACTCCTCTTCGTGGCGGATGCCCTCCCATTTTTGCTTGCAGTTCAGGCGTCAACTCATCACCGGGCGGAATAATAATTTCCTGCGTCAGGCGCGATTCATACGGCGCAACCGTGTTTCCGCGAGGTCCGTAGCGGAACAAGCCCACGACCGTGCTGTGCGCGCGATCGAGGATACGGAGAATCCGTCCTTCCGCGCGGCCTGCGCCGTCGGCGAAACGGCTGCGACGTTCGATGCTCGCAAGGACGTGATCGCCGTGCATCGCGTCGCCCATCGCATCGCGTCCGATGAACAGATCGCCATCCAGATCTTTTCGCGGCGTATCCGGCACGACAAAGCCGTAACCATCGCGATGCGCTACCAGTCGCCCGGTCAGTTGATTCACTTCTGGGCGCGGCGCCGGGGCGGATTTTACCTGAGCCTGAGCGCCTTGACGTTGCTGCGTGCCCTTCTGCACCGGCGCGGCATACTGGGCGCCCTGCTTCTCTTTCGGCAGGCCGATTCTGCCGTTGGGATATTCGTGAATATCGCCGCGCTTTTTCATTTTTCGCGCGAGCTTCACGAGCGCCCGCCGCGCGGAATGGCGCAAATCAAGCGCTGCGGCAATCTCTCGAAGGCTTTGCGGCTTGCGGGAACGGGACAGTTGCGCGAGGACGTCGGCTTCGGTGACGGGCGCGCGCGGTTCAGCAGGGCGTGGCATGGATGGTCCATTGTATGCAAATCCGCGTGCAAAAGGTGAAGCTGCGAGAAAATTCGTTTTCACCGCAACTTTTTGCCGCAAACCGTGTTGCTAGAACTAATGATCACCAAGTTGGCCCGGTTTTCCTCCGACAGGCCGGGTTAACGAGAAAGGGGGCGAAACGACCTGGATCGCCCCCTTCAAATTCCTTCAAAATTCTTTCAAGACTCTTTCACGCTCCCTCAAACTAAGATTCGCCTTCTCAGCAGGATGGAGCAGGAAAGAGGAGTTGCCGGGCACGTATCTGCTTCTTTCCCACAGGCTTGCCGCGTTCGGTAGTACAACCGCACATTTCCCGGTAGAATCAGAAATGTAGTACCTGAACGGAGCCTGAAGACGCCCGTTGCTGTCGGAACACCATGAAGACTTTGAAAGACATGGCCACTCTGGCCGCGCCTTTGCTGTTGTTTACGCTGTCAGCCACGGCGTTAATGGCCGAACCTCGACCCGGCGGCCAGGGTCCGATCCTCATCGCTAACGTTCCGCCTACAGCCGGACAACTCCAATCTCTCATCTCTCGTTTAATCGAAAACCAGCACAGCAACGACCGGGCAATCGAGGAATACGAGCGAATTGAGCACGTTATTGCGCGCAAGGATGGCCAGAGCTCGGAAGTTGTATCCGAACACACGGAACGATTGCTCCCCTCCGGCACGGGAATCATACATTTGCAGACGGCGCAAAGTAGTCCACCGGTCACTCCTGAGGCCCATCGCCGGCAATTGCAGTACGCGGTGTCCGCGCTTGAACTCTATTTGCATCCCAACGACCATGTGAGACAGGACGTCGCGAAATTCGAAAAACGCCGGCGCGACCGTGCCGAGCTTGTAGATGCGATGGCGAAGGCGTTCCGTGTCACCTGGGCCGGGCGTGAAACGCGGGGTTCGCGAACGCTCGCCAAGTTACTTCTCGATCCCGATCCGAACTTCAAGCCGGCGTCGCGTCTGGAGGCTGCCTTCGAACACGTGCACGCCGTTCTCTGGGTCGACGAGGCCCAGTCCCAGGCGGGGCGCCTGGAAATCGAGATCACCAGTGATATTTCATTCGGCGGCGGGATTGTAGCCAAGGTTTATCACGGAGGTCACTTCGTGATGGAGCAGTCGGAAGTGGCGCCCGGCGTCTGGTTACCGACGCTTTACACCTACGATGTGGATGGCCGTAAATTTGTGGTTGGCTTTAATTTGCACGAAAAGACGGAAGTAAGTCATTACCGGCACGTAGGGCCGCCATCGCAGTCAATCGAAATAATCCGTAGTGAGCTGAACAATCTTACGGCAGAAACCCCAGCGCGGTAACCTGTGACGGCCTGGGCATATTCAACCAGGCCGTCACGTCAGCCGATTTCAGAGATCACCGTTGAAGAAAACTTATCGCGCGGCGGCGGCGATTTCCTTTTCAATCGGAGCGCCCACCAGGTTGCCCCACTCGGTCCACGAGCCGTCGTAATTGCGGACATTTCTGTAGCCGAGCAGATACTTCAGCACGAACCATGTGTGTGAACTGCGCTCGCCGATGCGGCAATAGGCGATCACTTCCTGTTCGCCGGTGACGCCCTTGCCGCCGTAAAGTTGGCGGAGCGCGTCGGCGGGCTTGAAGGTGCCGTCTTCAGCGACGGCCTGCGCCCACGGAATACTCGCCGCGCCGGGGATGTGCCCGCCACGCTGCGCGGTTTCGGTCATGCCTGGAGGGGCGATCACCTTGCCGCTGAACTCATCGGCGGAACGCACATCGACAAGCTGCGCCGGGGAATGTTTCTCGAGCACAGCGAAAATGTCATCGCGTTTCGCGCGAATTGACGTGTCGGGAGATTTCACTGTGTATGAAGTGGGCTGGACTTTTGGCGCGTCGGTGGAAAGCGGGCGTTTTTCTTCCAGCCATTTTTTGCGGCCGCCGTTCATCAAGCGCACATCCTTGTGGCCGTAATATTTCAGTTGCCAGAATCCCCATGCAGCGAACCAGTTGTTATTATCGCCGTACAGAATCACGGTCGTATCCGGTGTAAGACCCGCGCTGCCTGCGAGCTGTCCAAAGCTGCGCTGGTCGGCCAGGTCGCGGCGCACCGTGTCCTGCAATTGCGTTTGCCAGTTCCATCCCACAGCTCCCGGCACATGCCCCTGGTCATAGGCCGAAGTGTCCACGTCCACTTCGATGAGGCGGAGATTGGGGTCGTTCAGGTGGCCGGCGACCCAGTCGGTCGTTACCAGCACTTCGGGATGTGCGTATTCAGTCATGGGAAATCCCTCCTCTAAGAAATACCAATTGAGCGAAATTCAGCGGGCGTCACGGTTAACGTGTCATTTCTAAGCCGGTTCGAGTTTGCCACCGCGTGCCTCGAATTCTACTCTAAATACCCAGTCGTAGTGAAACCCTTCATCGCGAAACCATTTTTCGAGAGTATCTCGATCGGGGGAATCGAATTCGAGAAGCATTTTGCCTTCGATCATGTAATTAATTGCTCAGCGCCTTGCCTGGTCAGGCAGGCCAGCGTGTGCAGCGACAGGTAACGGGGCATGAATTCTCCTGGATTTTTGATCTTTGGACAATCGATAGAAGCCACTCCATAAACAGCTAACTCGTCATGGGCAATGAAATTGATTTGCTCAACTCTGATTTCAGCGCTGAAAGCGCCGACATGGTCCAGCCCAGGGCAACGCCCTGGGTTTCGGAATCATTTCGGTGCGCCCTGCAAGGGCGAAGGAATCCTCCGCCCTTGTAGGGCGGACCATGTATTCGGACACGTCCCCCGGGGCGTTGCCCCGGGCTGGTATGCTCCGCGCCGTTGGCGCGACCTCGGCGTCCAACAGGATGTGATGCGAGATTCCGCCGAACTACGCCGGAATTTTCAGCAGCTTGCACATGTTGCCGCCCAGGAGTGCCACGCGATCGGCATTGCTGAGGCCCGGCGCCGCAAAAACTTCATCCACCGGTGTTACGGTCCATGGGAAAGGATAATCCGTGCCCATGCCGATCTGGCTGACTCCGCATGTGGCGATCAGGTGCCGCAAAGCCTCCGGCGTGAAGACGATCGTATCGAAATAGAGCTGCTTCATGTATTCAGAGGGTTTTTTCTTAATCTTCACTTTGCATTGTTCCGGAAAAACCAGGCACCCATGGTCCATGCGATCAGCATAAGATCCAAGATAGCCGCCTCCATGCGCTGCACAGATTTTCAAGTTGGGAAAGCGGTCCAGGGTGCCTTCAAAAATCATGTGAGAAAGAAAAATGGTGGTTTCCAGGGGGTTTCCGATCACATTGCCGAGAGCGCCGCTTCCCTGAACCCTGGAGCGGATTCCCGTAGCGTTCTGGCTATCCTGCGGATGGATGAAGATTGCCGCCTGCAATTCCTCCGCCTTGGCCCAGAAAGGATCGAACTTTCGTGAGGCCAACTCCTCATCTCCCTGGACCGTTCCACCTATGGCGGCCCCGCGCAATCCCCAACGCTTCATGCCCTCTTCCAGTTGTTGAGCCGCGAGCTCGGGAAACTGCAATGCCACGGATGCAAATGCCACAAAGCGGTCCGGGTGCGTCGCACACATGGCGGCAAGTTTTTCATTTTGAAGATTCACTAACCGGCTCGCCAGATCACGGTCGGCGGAATACCAATAGGAATTGATGCTCAACGCCTGAATGTCGATACCTTCTTCATCCATCTGTTGCAGACGCGCTGCCTGTATACCTTTGTCATCGTAATTATTGGGAGGGTTGGCAGGACGCCTTTCGAGCGGAGTACCCCTCAGAAGATCCGTGGCTTCCGGCACCGACACATGGGCGTGCACGTCCACTGTTTTGACCCGGCGATTGCCCACGATCACTTCACGGCGCTTCGGGGCAGCGCCAGCCTGAAGAGATGTTTCGGCAGCAGTATTGACGCCGCGGCCGAGCAACAGCATTCCGGCGGAAGCTCCGGCTACATTTCTTAAGAACTCTCTGCGATTGGGCATTACTTTCTCCATAATCTGCGATCATGCGGTGGTTGGTGAGTTGGAACGGATCCATCTGGTGCAATTTTGAGCCTAGAGGCGAATACACCCTGATCGACGCGTATGTCAATACAATAACCAGGATTCCTTTGAACCAAACAAATTCTCTCGCGGGCCTGACAGTTGGTTTAATCCTACAGCACCAAGCTTCCTTGGAAATGGTATGATTTACCCACGGTTCGTGCTAATTAGAGTGGCGATTAGGCCCTTTCCACCCAGATCACCAACCCGCAGGGAGGGAAGCTATGCAAGACACTCAACAAACGCTCCTCATGTTGCTTATGGTTTCGTGGGGTGTGATCACTGCTGTTCTGATCATTTTGGTGATATACCGCGGAGTGCTATCGACCAGAGAAGATGATCAAATCTTCATCGATGCAGCGGAAAAGCATCATTATGAAGAGCAGCAGGAAGTCATCGCCAAGATGACGCGTTTGACGAAGCCAATTATAGCTCTCGCAGTGATTTCTGGCGTTCTGTTGCTGACCAGCGCCGGGATTTGGATTTACGGCGGATTGAAAAGCTTCTAATAACGCTCAGGCATTGTGGACTCGTTGGTGCCGCCGGGAGACTACGGTCGGCCGGACTGCGGTGAATCCGTTGCAGGAACCGGACTCGCAGGCGTGGGCTCCACGATTGAGGAGTGGTTGAGTACGATCAGCCAGCGGTCTCCGCGCTTGTTAAGAATCAGGGTGGTGTGTCCGCGGGACTCCGAAACCTGATTATTCAGCGAAGTTACGTAATAAAACTGGTATGTGGCCCACGCAGTGTTTCCAGCCACTTTAAGAAAAGTGTTGGTGCGATCCATGCGGCCGCCTGTGACGCGCGCTCGTTGCGCCTGATAGGCCTTGGCGTAGTTGTCCCAGCCGATCAGAGGCGGACTCCAGTCGCCGGTCACCACGACCACGTCATCGGCATAGTATTTGTGCAGAGAATCGACATCGCCGATCTGCCAGTAGCCCAGGCTCTGGCCGATGGCCAGGTCGACCGCTTGCGTATCCGAGACGGCCGGCATATTTTGGGCGTCGGATGCCGATTCTGATTGCTGCTGTTTTTTCTTGTCCTTATTTTTTTGTGCCGCTGCTGGGACGGCAACTGCCAGCAGGAGCAACGCCAGCACCGCCAGGACTCCACCTTTTTGCGCGATTATTTTCACAATCTCTTTCATAGTTCCCCCGGGGTTGAAGATAGCACGAACAATTTTTGCAAAAAGGTGAATTGAAGGCGGGCGTGTCGTGCCTGTGCACAGGGCAACGTCACTCGCATTTCGACTTCATCGTTGACGTGCCTATTTAGAATTATTGCCGGGCGCCGCGAATGGCCACATTCCCCGGTAGCGCGCCTGAATCATATAAACAATGATTCCCAGCGCGATAACTCCAATTCCCCCGAGCGCGAACTTCCATCCCGTGGAATAAAAGATCGCCGCCCAGCCCAGGATCGACAGCACGGCCGGGAGGGGGTAGAGCCACATCTTGAAGGGAAGCCGCTCGGGGGGCCAGCGGCGGCGCAAAATCATAACGCCCACGCCCTGGCTGATGAATTGCACCAGAATTCGCACAGCGATAATCGCTTTGATGACGCTCGAAAGCCGGAACAATACGCTGAACGCGAGCGATGCGGCCCCCAGAAAAAGCAGCGAGATGTGCGGAAAATGTTTTGTGGGATGCACGCGCGCGAAAATGCGAAAGAAATTGCCATCCTCGGCCGCGGCAAAAGGAACGCGCGAGTAGCTGAGCAGCGTCGTGAACAGCGAAGCGAACGCGATCCACAAAATCATCACCGTGGCAAATGCCGCCGCGCGCGTTCCGTACAGCCGCTCGACGAAAGTGCTTACGATGTATTGCGAATTCTGCGCCTCGCGCCAAGGCAACACTCCGAGAATGCTGGTCTGCATCGCCAGATAAAGCGTGGCGATTCCTGCGATCGAAAGCAGAATGGCGCGCGGAATTGTGCGCTCCGGCTGGCGAATCTCCGCGCCCAGGTTGCAGATGTGGTAGTAGCCCAGATAGCTGTAAATTGTGTTGACCGTCGCGGAGCCGAGCCCGGCAAAGAAAAGCCAAGACCAATTCCAGGCGTCCGCGGGGAAATCAAACGCCATGCGCGCGGAGAAATGCGTGAATCCTCCCCAAATCATCCACAGCATCGTTCCGACCACGCCGATCCACAAGAATTTTGAGATCAGGCCGATGGCGGCGATCCGGCGATAAAGCAGGGCGATCAGAAAAACTACCAGCGCGGCTGAAACGGCTTTTTGTTCGTACGTGCCGAGAGGAACCAGGTACGTGAGGTATTGCGAAAAACCGATCGCGCCCGAAGCCACCACCAGCGGCGCCTGGATCAGCGTTTGCCAGATGTACAGAAAAGACATCAGGCGCCCGCCGCGTCCCGGACCGTAGGCCTCGCGCAGAAATGCGTACGTGCCGCCGGCTCGCGGCATCGCCGCTCCGAGTTCGGCCCACACCAGACCGTCCACGAGTGAAAGCAACGCGCCTGCCAACCACGCCAGTAAACACTGCGGCCCGCCCATCGCCCGAATCACCAGCGGAATCACGATGAAGGGCCCAATTCCCACCATCGCGTTCATGTTCAAGGCCACGGCTTCCGTGAGGCCGAGGCCGCGATCGAGTTTTTCCGATGGCAGAGGCGTGGGCATGAATGGTCAAAAGCGGCCAAAGCATATCAGATGAACGAAGACGGCCAAAGGATCGGCGGGCACAGCATTGCTGTGCCCCTACACGGAGGCAGCCGCCAGTATTGAAGACACTTCGTAAAAAATAATGCAAAATCGTAGCGGAGCAAACGCAGCTCATGCTGAAGATCGGAATTATTTTTACTGCGGCGACGGTAACGATTCTTGTGACGGAATTTTTCCGCACGCGGCGGCGTCCACTGCCGGCGCACGGCTGGCTGGGGCTGATCGCACTCCTATGCTCCGAGTACCTGATGTTTCATGGCGTCGAGCCTGTAGCCACCTATTTCAGTCCGCTGGCCTGGACTGCCTACATTTTGCTGGCTGACGCGGCGACGTTCGCCATCACCGGGCATTCGCGGCTGCGCGAAGAGGGTCGTGGCTTCGCGAAAATGGCTGCGCTGTCGGTCGTCTTGTGGCTCATTTTCGAAGCCTATAACCTGCGCCTCGAGAATTGGAAATATGTCGGCCTGCCGCAGGAACCTCTCGAAAGTTGGTTTGGTTATGCGTGGTCGTTTGCGACGATCACGCCGGGCATTTTCATGACGGCCGGCCTCGTCGAATCCTTCGGTTGGTTCAGTGCGGAGTCGCGGCCGATTCGCTTTGGCCGCACGGCAGAGATTTCTTTCGTGATGCTCGGCGCAGGTTTCCTCATAATTCCGATTCTTGTCCCTCGGCACCTCGGCGCATATTTGTTCGCGTTCGTGTGGCTCGGCTTTCTATTTTTGCTCGAACCGGTCAATCACCGCCTTCTTCTGCCGTCTTTTCTGAACGACCTCGCACGCGGTTACCGGGGACGCCTGTATTCATTTCTGATCGCCGGCTGGATTTGCGGATGGCTTTGGGAATTCTGGAATTACTGGGCGGTCGCAAAATGGGTTTACACGTTTCCGATTCTTCAGCAGTGGAAAATCTTTGAAATGCCGGTGCCGGGATTCCTGGGTTTCCCGGTATTCGCGCTAGAATGTTTTGCGATGTATGTAACGGGCGCGTGGATCTTCAGCCGAAAATATGTTGCCGAAGAAAAATATCAAGAGTAGATCTTTGCACATGCCGACCATTTATTTTCGCGCACTTCTCTGTCTAGCCACTGTCTTTCTTTGCGCCAGTGAAGGCCGGACATCGCAATTGAATCTGCCGCCCGAAGCCACCGAAGCGATCCAGTTGATGTACTTGGGAAAAACGGATCAGGCCATCGTGCTCGCTCATCATCTGGAGGCCGCCCGTCCCGAGCATCCGCTGGGATATTTGATCGAGGCCGACGTGCTCTGGTGGAAAATTTACTGCAAATTGCTGGAACGGAAGTACAACACGATTGATTCCTGGAGCCGCCAGCGCGCGCCTGATCCGGATGATGCCGCCTATCTGGCGCTAGCGGACAAAGTGACGCACCTGGCCCAGACTACTATCGCCAAATCAGATTCCGCCGAGATGGAGTTATACGCAGGCCTGGGCTTTGCGTCACGTGCCAGGTTGACGGGCCTGCGCTATGAAAAGATTGCTACGGCGCGCGCGGGAGTAGAAGCCCGCAAACACTTGCTCCGCTGCCTGGAACTCGACCCCGACATGGCGGATGCCAATCTGGGCTTGGGCCTCTACAACTATTATGTGGATACGCTTTCAGCCATGGCCAAGGTTCTGCGCTTTTTCATGGGCATCCCCGGCGGAGACAAACGTGTGGGCTTGCGCCAACTGCTTACCTCCGAATTCCCGGAGAATCCTCTTTTTTTGCTGCTTGTCGGGGATATTGCGGCGAAACTCGGCCATAAGGACGAGGCGGCAGCGCGGTTTCGCGCAGCCGCTGCGGCTCCCGTCGAGGACGCCAAGTGCGCCGGGCGCGTGCAGCAAACCGTTCGCGAGGCGCTCGTGGCGCTTGGCGCAACATCGAAATAACTTTTGGCGGGCTCGCTTTCAATTTCCCGGCGGGCTCCACGCTTTACTTAAAGCGTTCAGTGTAAAAGTAGAGCCCGCACCCCTGTTCCGGGCAACATACTGGCGCACGGTGGGCATCTGATTGGCTTTGCAGGGATGGGTGTGCAACGCGACCAGAGTTGACTTGGCTGAGTACAAGTGGTATCAGAAACGGGCCGGTTTGGCGGGTTTTTTTGATTTGTCGGAGATTACTTTTTCTGGCGGGCTCCACGCTTCACTTAAAGCGTTCAGTGTAAAAGTAGAGCTCGCACCCGGTCACTCAATCGTCGCGGGTTTCCTCAGCACCCGGATTGTTCTTACAGGATTTTCGTCGGCCCGGCGTCTCGCATAGATGACTCGGGGAGGAGCGTGTTCGGATGTACTCACGCAGGTGGCTGATCGCGTCGCTGGTTGTGTTGGGACTTGTCGGGGGCTGCTCGCAGTTCAACACGAACTTGACGACCCAAACGTCTTCCTCGACGCTGACGTTTCTAAGTCCTCAAGCAGCCAACGCAGGCGATTCCGGCTTCACGATTACCGCGAACGGCGCAGGTTTCGTTACGGGCGCGATCATTCTGTGGAATGTTGGTCCGAATCAGGTCCAGCTCACGACAACTTTTGTGAGCAGCACGCAACTGACTGCTCCCGTTCCGAATTCTGACCTCGCCGCCGCCGGCAATGTTCAAGTAGCTGTGCAGATTCCCGGCTCGGCCGTTTCGGGCGCATCAGGGACGACTGCCACGACGACCACGGAAGTATCGAACTTGGTGAACTTCACGATTAACCCCACGTCCGGCTCGGCGCCAACGATCGCAGCGCTTTCGGCGTCCACAACTTCTATGCCCGCGACGCCGTACTGTGGCGCTACAGGATTCACGCTCACTGTAACGGGCGCAAATTTCGATAGCTCATCGGTTGTGAGCTGGAACGGTTCGCAGCGCGCGACCACGTTCGTCAATTCCGGCCAGCTTACCGCTTCCATCTTGCCGCAGGATGCCGCATTTCCCGGGACGGCGAACATTACCGTGTCAAACGCGACAGGGCCGTCAAACGCCGCGATCTTCACCATGACGACGCCGGCAACAAATCTTGCCCCGCCAAGTATCACCGCGCCGTTGCAAATTACCATCCCGAAAGGCTCGCCGACATTTGCAATAAATATTGATGGCAGCGTCCTCCCGTGCACCGTCGCGCAGTGGGTGGTGAATGGAAGCACCAAAAGCCCGCTTGTCACCACATATGTTCCGGCAAACCAGGACCCAACTGATGCTGCCATCCATCTGAGTGCGGCGATCCCCGCAGCCGATCTTGTGACTGCGGGACCTGCTCAAATTGTCTTGTTTACTATGCAACCTCCGGCCGGTGGCCAAACGTCGAATGCAATTGCGGTCACTATCCAGTGAGCGCCCTCCTGCATCGTTCGTGAGTCGGTGCTAGTACTCGGTCTAAACTTTCAATCCGGAAGAAGAAATAAACGATCTGGAGCGAATTCCACCCGCCAGGGTTGCGGACGATTGCGGAACGATTCCCATTCCTGTTTGAAGACTTCCGCCTGAACATGAAAATCGGCTGCACTCACGGGCGGGCCGCCGATTCGCAGATCGAGTGTGACGCGAAAAGGCGTTTCAGTCATCGCAGCAAGCCAACACGGAAAAATGTTCTCACGGCGTTCGGGTGCGACTCCTGAAGCATGCACGCGAATATGGTGCGCGCGTATGGCCACGCGCTCCGGC
>WNFR01005493.1_pt1 | contig 12973 bp, 13 predicted proteins | sample 5400221 | NCBI WGS metagenome assembly WNFR01 (sample SAMN13153357, study PRJNA577476) | soil metagenome | isolation source: 40 cm soil under Madrone tree | place: USA:California | collected 2016-06-14
CCGCTATGCCGGCGACACCGCGATCGCGGCACTGAAGATCCGCCACAACAACGTGATCGGCTACTACATCGAAGTCTCGGCCAACCATGCCGGCAAGCTCGGGCCGGAATTCATCCACCGCCAGACCATGGCCGGCGCGCAGCGCTACACCACGGCCGAATTGGCCGATCTCGAGAGCAAGATCGCCAGTGCTGCCGAGCGCGCCCTGGCGCTCGAATTGCGGCTCTGGGAGGAGCTCGTCGGCGAGGTCATGACCCGCCGGGCCGAGATCGCCGCCGCGGCGACCTCGCTCGCTACCCTCGACCTCGCCTCCGCACTCGCCGAGCTCGCTGTCGAGGTGCAGTGGGTGCGGCCGGTGGTCGAGAGCGGGACCGCCTTCGAGATATCGGGCGGACGTCATCCGACGGTCGAAGCGGCCCTCGCCGCCTCGGGCAATGGCGGCGCCTTTGTCGCCAATGACTGCGTCCTGGGCGACAACCGCATCTGGCTCGTCACTGGCCCCAACATGGCCGGCAAAAGCACGTTCCTCAGACAGAACGCGCTGATCGCGATCCTGGCGCAGATGGGCTCCTATGTTCCTGCCCGCTCGGCCCGGATCGGCATCGTCGACCGGCTCTTCAGCCGCGTCGGTGCCGCCGACGATCTGGCCCGCGGTCGCTCGACCTTCATGGTCGAGATGGTCGAGACCGCGGCGATCCTGAACCAAGCCGGCCCCTTCGCCTTTGTCATCCTCGACGAGATCGGGCGCGGTACCTCGACCTTCGACGGACTCTCGATCGCCTGGGCGGCCCTCGAGCATCTGCACGAGGTCAATTGCTGCCGCGCCCTCTTCGCGACCCATTACCACGAGCTGACCGCACTCGCCGCCAAGCTCCCGGCACTCGCCTGCCACACGATGCGGGTCAAGGAGTGGAAGGGCGAGGTCGTCTTTCTGCACGAGGTCGGCCCCGGCACCGCCGACCGCTCCTACGGCATCCACGTCGCCAAGCTCGCCGGCCTGCCGAGAGCGGTGACGGCGCGCGCCGAGGAGGTGCTGGGGGTGCTGGAGAAGGGCGAGCAAGGTGGTGCCCTCGCTCGGCTCGCCGATGACCTGCCGCTCTTCAGCGCCGCCCGCCGCCACGCGGAGCCTCCCCCACCGGCATCCGCCGCCGATGCCCTGCTGCATGAGATCCGCCCCGACGAGCTGACCCCCCGCGAAGCGCTCGACCTCATCTACCGGCTAAAGGCGCTGGCGCCGGAGTAGGTCGAACGTGTTCCGAGTTGCTGACGCCGTTTTTCAAATGGCAGTCGCCGGTCAGGATTTCGATCTCCCCGAGGAATCGAGGGTGGCTTCTCGTCCGCCACTTCAGCTGCCATAGGTGCGTTGATAGGCCCCTATGGGTGGGATGGGATGCGCATTCTGTTCAGCACGCTGGAGATCGCCGCACGGGTCGATGCGCTCGCCGCGGAGATCGCGTGCACGATCCCTGCCGATTTCGTCATGGTTGGCGTACTCAAGGGTGCAGCGGTGTTTGTTGCCGACCTCGCCCGCGCTTTGGACCGAGCGGGCGCCCGCCCTGAGATCGAGTTCCTGCGGCTGACCAGCTATGGCCTTGCCAAAGAGAGCAACGGTGCGGTGCAGCTTCTCGGCGATATCCCGGCCGACCTTGCCGGGCGACCGGTGCTGCTCGTCGACGACATCGTCGATACCGGCCGGTCTATCGCTTATGCTGCCGCCCAATTGCGCCAGCGCGGAATTGGCGCTCTCTGGACGTGTGCATTGCTCGACAAGCCGCAGCGCCGGGAGATCGAGGTCGCGCTCGATTTCATCGGCTTCACGATCAGCGACGTGTTTGTGGCCGGCTACGGTACCGACTACGCCGAGAAATATCGCCACCTGCCTTACATCGGTATCGTGGAGTGATCGCGGCGGATTTACGGCCGGCATCTCAGCGGAGCAAAGGCGCAGGTGGTAATTGAGCCGGCTTCCGTGTTCTCAGATCGACACCGGCGCGACGGGTCTCCTGCATCAACGGTGACCGTGAGCGAGATGACGACGCCTCCCTGCCGGCCTACGGGATTTCGGGAGCGTTGACCGCTGGCGGACCGAATTCGCCGCCATGGGCAAGGCCGAGGGCGGTGGGTCGGGATGGGTGATCCTCGCCTATTCGCCGAGGGACAAACGGCTCGTCAATCAATGGGCAGCCGATCATACGACGACGTTGGCCGGCGGACGGCCTGTGCTCGTCCTCGACATGTACGAACACGCCTATCACATGGACTACGGCGCCAGGGCAGCCGCCTATGTCGACGCCTATATGGAAGCTATCCGCTGGGAGAATGCGGCAACGCTCTACGAACGCTACAGCCACGAGGCGTGATTTGCGCCATGAGAGCGCCGCCCACCGTGGCCGGGCGCGGCCGCGATGTCGAGCGCGTCCTCGGCCCCATTGCCGGACCTAGCGTGCCGCGAACTGGGTGGCGCCGAACATGTTCTCGTGCTCGGCATCGGTAATCGGCCTTTGGCCCGGGCCCTCGGCCAGCACCGCGAGCCCGCGCTGCACCGCCGGCCGCGCCGCGATCTCGTCATACCAGCGCTTCACCGCCGGATACTCGGCGAGGCCAATCGTGCCGCGCTCGGCGAAACGAGGCGACGACTGGGCGGCGTTGCGGATCCACGGGAAGGTGATGATGTCGGCCATGCTGTACTCGTCGCCGGCCAGCCAGTGCCACTCCTCCAGGCGATGGTTGAGCACACGGCTCAGCCGCGCCACCTCGTTGGTGTAGCGCTCGATTGCGTAGGGCAGCTTTTCCTTCGCGTAGGCGCCGAAGTGGTTCCACTGCCCGAACATCGGGCCGACGCCGCCCATCTGGAACATGATCCATTCGAGGCATTTATAGCGCCCGATCGGGTCCTTCGGGATCAGCTTGCCGCCGCTCTTCTCCGACAAATAGATCAGGATCGCGGCGGATTCGAAAAGGGTGAAGGGCTTGCCGCCGGGGCCGTCGGGATCGACGAGCGCCGGGATCCGGTGATTGGGGGTGATCTTCAGGAATTCCGGCTTGAACTGGTCGCCGGCCCCGATGTCGACCGGGATCACCTTGTATTCGAGGCCGAGCTCTTCGAGTGCTATGTGCACCTTGTGGCCATTGGGGGTCGGCCAGGTCCAGACTTCGAGCATTTGAGGGTCTCCAATTGCCGCGCGGAACGCTTGTCAGCCGATATTAGGAATTTCCAATGGGCGGCGGAAGCGTTGCGAGGCTGTCCGCGAATGCGTAAAAGGAGCCGCGATGAACCGGCGCCGACAAATCCAGCTCAGCCCCGAGGAACAAACGGCCTTTTTCCGCGAGCAGCGCAAGGCCGCGCTCGCCACCCTCGACCAGGACGGGTTCCCGCACGTCGTGGCGATGAATTATTTCGCGAAGGACGGCGCTTTCTACATGACCTCATACGCCAAGGCGCAAAAGGTCGTGAACATCCGGCGCAACCCCAAGGCCGCGCTGATGATCGAGGCGGGCGACGCCTATGCCGAGCTGCGCGGGGTGATGGTGCGTGGCCGCTGCGAGATCCTCGAGGGCGCCGAGGCGGTCAGAGCGGCGTTCGCGGCGATGGCCGAGGCGCGGGGCACGACCCCGTCGCGGCCGAGCGCAGCAGGCGACAGCGCGCCGAAGCGGGTGGTGCTGAAGATCGTCCCGGAAAAGATCACCAGCTGGGACCACAGCAAGCTCGGCGGCAGATATTGACGAGCCGCCTCTTAATCCGCGTCGCCGGTATCCCGCGCGGCGAGGCGGTGCAATGTCTCGCCGCTCGCTCGGTGGGGTAGCCATTCGCTTCGGGTGGTTATGCCGAGCCGCTGATAGAATTCGCGCGCCGGGTTCCAATCCAATACATTGAAATGGAGCGCCGGCCAGTCGCGTTCGATGGCGATCGCGGCGAGCCGTGCCATAAGCCGCCGCCCGACGCCGCGCCCGCGCGCCCATTCTCTGACGTAGAGGTCCTCGAGAAAGATCCCGGGCCGGCCGCGCCAAGTCGAAAAATCCGGGAAGAACAAGGCGAAGGCGGCGGGCTCGCCGTCGACGAGTGCCAGCAATGCCTCGAACCGCCGCTCGGACCCGAACCCGTGCCGGCGCAGATCCTCCTCAGTCGCGACCACCGCACCGGGCGGCGCCTTCTCATAGGCGGCGAGCTCTCGGATTAATTGCAATAGCAGGCCCACATCGTCGGCGGTGGCGAAGCGCAGCGTGACGGTGCTCATGGACTCTGACCAACTCTGTTGTCCATCGGGCCGGCCCAGCCATATTTAGAACGTTACGGGGGTCGCAGCTATGGCCGTGCAAGTCAACGTAGCCGAAGCCGAAGCAAAGCTTTCCGCGCTGCTCGATCGCGCGCTTGCCGGCGAGGAGATCGTCATTGCGCGGGCTGGCAAGCCGCTGGCGCGAGATCCCGAACGATGCCTTGTTCGAGCCGATGGATCCCGAGGACCTCGATGCGGCCGAAGCGAAGCACACCGATGAGTTTGGTATCACCCTCTGGTAGCGGGGCGCCTCGAGAGAGCGGGGTCGGCACCCTCTCCCGCACTGTGACGCAATGCGGGAGAGGGGCTACACGTTGCCCGGAAAGGAAAAGCCCCTCTCCTGCACATTGCGGGAACGCTTGCCGCAGAATGGGGAATGTCCCAGCCCGCCTGATCGGAGACGGGCTGGGGAGTAGCGAACCCTAGTTCGGGTGGAAGACGAGCGCCCGCAGCTCGATGCTCTCGCGCGGCCGCGCATCGGGGGGTGTGGTCGGGTCGGTGAACGAGGTGTGCGCCATAAAGCGCGCCCGCCCATCGGTCTTGGTGTCGCAGCATTTCAATAGCAGCGCTTCGTCGCGCCGCATCTCGGGGACATAATACCAGCGGTGCACCGGATTATAGGTGACCGAATAGGTCTCACCGACCCGGTGGCGATAAACCAGATCCGAGGCCACGAGATCGGCGGGATCGATCGACTTTGCATCGCACATCGCGAGCGGCGCGTCCTGCAGCGGTCCATGGATCGGACGCCACAAATTGATCACCTGGACGCGCCCCTTCAACAGCTCCTCGGCATCCTCGGGTAACAGGTCGCGGACGCGTTGCGGGCCGGATTTTCCGGTGTGGTCGACATGGACGCGGGTCGCGGGCTGAGCCGGCACGCCCGGTGCCCGGCGCGTCGCCCCCGGCACGCGGCGCCGCTGCACGTGGTCAAAGATGAAGACGCGGCTGGCTCCGGTCACCTCGGCGATGAAGCGTTCGGCTTCGGGGATATAGACCTCGTGCACTTCGTCCTCATCCCAGAAGTCACGCACTGCGGTGCGCTGCTCGACCAGCGCGAAACCCTTGCTGTCGAGCGTGACCTCGTGCGAAATCGGCCGCATATCATGGACGCGCACCGTATGCGCCTCGTGCGCCATGTTGGTCGGCGCATCGGGGCCTGCATCGTAGGCGAAATAGCGCGGCCGCTCGGCCATCGGCACGAGATAGTTCAGCTCGCCCTCGACAAAGCGCAGGGTGTCCGGGGTCGTCATGGTTTGCTCCTCCTGTGGTCGTCGGCAAATTGAGGCTGGATTATCGGGCGGTCGCTCTCCACCACCATACGCGTGTAGCGTTACTCCCGCCAGAACGGCTTGCTGCTGAGGAATTCGGCATCGGCTTGGGTGAGCCCGATATCGCGCAGCATCCTGTGGTCAAGCTTGGAGAGCTCGGCGCGGTCGTGGGCGCGGCGGCGCCATTCGCGCAGGGTCGCCAACACCCGGCCCGCGATACCGGGGCCTCCTCGCCGCTCCCACTGCGGAACCGGAATGAACCGACGCCGGGCTGCCTCGAACTGGATCGTCGTCATTTTAGATCTCCTAAAGTCGCCGAGCGTTGCCAAGACGCTCGCGACAAGCCATTTCTGCGTAGATGGCCTCGATCGAGGCGTCGACAAACGAGACTTTCTCAGCGACGGCTTAGGAATTCTCATCCGGCATGAACAGCCATCTCCCGCCTCTGGGTGCCTTGCGAGCGTTCGAAGCGGCAGCCCGCCATATGAGCTTCAGCCGGGCCGCAGCCGAGCTGCATGTGACGCCCGCCGCCGTCAGCCATCAGATCCACACCCTCGAGCAAGATCTCGGGGTCAAGCTGTTTCATCGCATGAACCGATCGATCGAGCTGACGGCCTCGGCGCAAGTACTGCTGCCCGGTCTGTCGGAGGCCTTTGCCGGCATTCAATCCTCGGTCGGACGCCTGCGGGCGCACAACGACACCGGCACCTTGACCGTCACCGCCTCGCCCTCCTTCGCCGCTAAGTGGCTGGTATTGCGACTGCATCGTTTCCAGGAGCAATGTCCGGAGATCGATGTCCGAATTTCCGCCACCGATGACGTGGTCGATCTCAGCAAGGGCGATTTCGACATTGCGATCCGCTACGGCACCGGAAATTATCCCGGGCTCGCGGTCGAGCTGCTGCTGAAGAACGAAGTCTTTCCCGCCTGCAGTCCGCAGCTGCTAGCCGCAGGCCCGCCGCTGCGCACGCCGCAGGATTTATCGGCGCACGCGCTGATCCACGATCAGGCGATCGAGCGCGACCCGCTCGTGCCGACCTGGCCGATGTGGCTGAAGGCCGCCGGGGTCAAGGACGTTCCGGGCACGGCGGGCCTGCGGTTCAACAACATCCATCTCGCACTCGATGCGGCGATCGCCGGCCACGGCGTGGTGCTGGCCTATAGTGCCATCGCCGCCGCCGACCTCGCCGCGGGCCGGCTGGTCCGGCTCTTCTCGTTGGCGTTGCCCGACCAGTTCGCCTACTACATCGTCACCGCCTCGGGTGCCCTCGAGCGACCCAAGGTCAAGGCCTTCCGCAACTGGCTGCGCCGCGAAGCCGCCGAATAGCGGCGCAACCGCCGCCAACGGACGGGCGGGTGTCGCGCTTTGTGCCGACCCGAACCACAACCATCCCTTGTGCCCACGAATCGCTCGCCGCTGCTCCTACAGCGGATCTACAGCGGAAGCTCGCCTTTGGGTTGTAGCCCTCCCCGGCCCGGCACCAGCCACTCTCATGGTCCGACCGGCGGATATAGGTATGAGGTGTAAAAATGGCAATTTAATGATCGTCAACGTCGCAACACAGCTACCGCTCCTTCGACGATCCTCACATAGGTGGATGAAGCCGCGTATCGAGAGCGAAGCGCTCCTGTGAGCGGAGTGCATAGAGCCCGGCGGCGGCTGAGGCGATAAAGATCAGGTTCCAGCTGTGGCTCGTCACTGCACTCGGAACGAGAATGAACGGGTGTGCTGCAAGGAGCGTGTCGCCGAAAGCCTGCTGGCCGGCTCCGGGAATACCGGGCCTCAACCAGTTCGGATTTGGCACATCCCCGGGTTGGACAATTCGGATGTTGGACGGATCGAGAACCATCGCCGCCGTGAGCACATGGGAGACAGTGTCCAGGGCGGCAAATCCCGTGTGAACCGCTACCTCAAGAATTGCCGTGGCTGGATCGAGGGAAGTGTAAACTGCCCGCACGCCGCGGCTGTTCCATCGGCCACCGGCGCGGAATGCCCCCTCGCCGCTGTGCCAGTTCGCTGCGAAGCCTGCCCGGTCGAGGCGCCAAGCGACCAGCTCCCCCGCGCCGAGCGGCGGCGGTAGGGGAGTCACATATAGACGCCGTGCTCGATGCGCTCGAGGTAGTTTTCGACGATCTCGACGCCGGCGGTTGTCGCCAGGAGGTCGATGGGCCGGCGCTGGTTGAGACCGATGGCTGGGCGCTCGAGCCACTGTTCTGCCTCGGTGCGTGAGCCGAGCACCGCGGTCGCTTTCGCAAGTATCTCGGCAAACTTCCATGTCCGGCCGCTCTGCTCCCGATTGAGGAGCTTGGTGGGATCAGCTTTGCGCCGTTGGAAGGTGCGCAGGCTGATGCCAACCGCCTTCTCCAGTGAGACGGGGTCGTGAAGCAGGGCAAGGCTATCCACAAGATGGATCCATGCGGCGCCGGGCAGGCCCCGAAGCAGCAGTTCATGCGCGTCCAGCGGCCCTTTCAGCTTCCATTTCAGTATTGAGGGGCCGCCCAGGATATCAACCACGAGCTTCAAATCGGGTGCGTCGGCCGGTGCCGACTCCGTTGCTTCGTTCAAATCCGACATTTTAGCCTCCCGACATATGTCGTTCTTGACATGACATCTGACGCTGCCAATTCAAGTCTCCTGCCAGGGCTTTCGAGATCGATGTCGACCTGGGTGCACAGATGCGCGCTGCCGCGCGGCGCACGCCTCGATCAGATGACCGGCGGGTTCTTTGGAGGAGACCGGCAGGTGGCAGGACCCTTTTGTCGCCGCGATGCGGCTCATCCCGGTTGGTCCGGCCATATGCGTCATCCACAGCGGCATTAGCATTTCTTAGCATCCTGACCTAATACCTGGGCGCATGAAGCGCCTGTCGGACTTCAAGCCACTTGGACTGGTGGAGCTGCCGGATATTGGGATCGTCTCCGGCTTGGGCCTGACGCTCATCGTCGGACCAAACTCGGCGGGGAAGACGCGGTTATATATTACTCAATGACCTGAATTCGCGGCTCTGTGGAGATCCTCGAACCAGCGTAGTGGCGAGGCGCATCGAGCTTAACAAGCCTGAATTCCAGCCGCTATTGGATTGCCTTGTAGACGAAAGCTACATCCGGATCTCTCCCGACGCCGACGGTAGACTTCAACTGGTGGTAAAAACACCTTATCTGGGGACCGGCGAGGTACAACCTCCGGTAGCTATCGACCAGGTTGGGGGATGGTATGACGCCTATCCCACCTGGGAAGGTTCGAGTTCCGACCGCCCCAACGAATTCCTGCAGCGCATCGGGCGTCTGCTCGTGACGAAACTGTCACTTGAGCGGCGACTGACCGGCTTGGGCACGGTCCCGGTGATCAACTTTGAGACGGCGCCGCCGCAGACGGAACTGCACTCACTTCGGCTGAACGACACCGCTTGTTGCGAACTTGCTGCTGAGACAGTCAGAGCCTTCGGCAAGGCAGTCTGGCCTGATCACGCTGCTGGCGAGAGGCTCTCCCTGAGGGTTGCTGACGGGGACCTTCCGCCCGCCGACGACCGCCTCTCCTTCAATAAGATGTCGAATTACCGACGCATCGAGGATGAGGGCGACGGGCTGAAGTCGTACGTGTGGATCTGCATCGCGCTGCTTCTGGGCCTGCGCCCGGTCTGTCTCATTGATGAACCGGAAATGTGCCTCCACCCTCCTCAGGCATACAGTCTCGGCCGCTTCGTCGAAAGGCACGCCGCATCAAAGGAGACCGCGAGGTTTGTTGCGACCGCTTCTTCGACAACTACGTTCACGCGTCGATGCAGAAAATCGTGGTTGATCGCCTGCGCGATTCCCGCGCCGAGACGCACAGGGCGTCGAGGAGGCGCGCGCCATGCTCGATACCGGGTACGCATGGCTCGACGTCCGCATGACGGATCGTGAATGGGCGGTGGGCGGCAGCTTCACGCTCGCCGACTGCGCAGCAGCGCCGGCACTCTTCTATGCCGACCGGGTGAATGAGCGAAGAGCATTCAGGCGCCTGGACTCGTACATCGAGGGCGATCAGGGCCCAGCCGAAGGAAGTCTACGCGGCCTTTCTGGACCCGACCGCGCTCGTCGACTGGCTCCCGCCAGGGGAGATGACGGGCGAGATCCACGAATTCGACGCTCGGGTCGGAGGCGGGTATCGCATGTCGCTGTTCTACCCGCCGGATGAGCGCGCTCTCCGCGGCAAGACCTCGGAGAGGGAGGACATGGTCAATGTGCGGTTCGTGGAACTGGCGCCGCCGAGCAGGATTGTCGAAGCCGTCAGCTTCGTCACCACCGATCCGGCCTTCTCCGGCGAGATGACAATGACGGTGACGTTCGAAGAGGTGACCGGCGGAACTGAAGTCACGCTGGTGTTCGAAAACCTGCCGCCAGGCTTACGGGCAGAGGACAACGAGGCCGGCGCGCGCCTCAGCCTGGCGCAGCTGGCCCGCCGCTTCGAATGACGGGTGCAGGGCTCGCCTGGCGCGGACCCGTGCCCGCTATTGCCCCGTTGCGCACTGGCTATCCGCAACAGTCGAGCCCGCTGAGCCGCTCACTCGATCACCTCGTCGGCAAGGGCGAGTGTCAACGGCGGGAGCGTGAGGCCGAGCGTCGTGGCAGTCTTGAGATTGATTACCAGCTCGAACTTGGTCGGCCGTAGGAAGGGCAGGTCGGCGGGATTTTCACCTTTGAGGATCCGGCCCGTGTAGATGCCAGCCTGGCGGTAAACTTCGTTGATGATCGGCCCGTAGCTCGCCAATCCGCCCGCCTCGATGAACTCACGCCATGCATAAATGGTGGGCAGCGCGTGTCGCGCTGCCAGCGCGACGAGTCGGTCGCGCTGACTTGTAAAGAACGCATCGGTGGTCACGAGGAGCGCACCGGTTCGCTGTTGGGTTAAGGTCGCGAACGCCGTTTCGAGGTCGCCTTCACTGCCCGCGCTCACAATATGAATATTTCGTTCGAGCGTGCGAGCCGCCATCTGCAGGTCTTTCGACCGGCTCTCAGCAGCCGGATTGGTCGGGTTGATGAGTATCCCAATCACGGTGGCTGCAGGCACCATATCGTGCAATATTTGCAGCCGCTTTGCCTCCAACTCGGTCGCGACAAAGCTTGCGCCGGTGACGTTGCCACCCGGCCGGTTGAAGCTGGCAACAAGTCCCGCTTTCACCGGATCGGTGCCACTTACCGTCACTATCGGTATCGAAGAGGTTGCTGCCTTCGCGGAGAGGGCCGCGACGTCGCCACCACTGGAGACGATCACAGCGACGTTTTGGCGGACTAAGTCAGCCGCGAACACCGGTAGTCGATCGTATTGACCTTGCGCCCAGCGAAATTCAATCGCCACGTCCTGACCGTCGATGTAACCAGACTCATTCAGACCTTTGCGAAAGGCCGCGACTCGCCCCGCATAAGCCTTGGGCGACGCACTGCTCAGAAACCCGATCACGGGAATCGCCGATTGCTGCGCGCGCGCGTCGAGGGGCCACGCGCCCAGCGCCCCGGCAAATATGGTGAAGAACTCACGCCGCCTCATTTGAGCCTCGTCGGCGTTTGACGGCGGTCGCTCGCTCCTCCAGCTACACGTCTCATCAGCCCTCCCAAAGGCGGTTCTTTGAAACCTGTGACCGCACCTTCAAACCAGTATAGCGCGGCGCGCACCGCTCCCCGATCGTCTGGACCGCGGCTGGTTGCCGTCCGCAGACCATACGAGCTTCGGCGAAATGACGCTAATCGCGACGCTCGAAGAGGTGTCCGGCGGAACCGAACTGACGCTGATCCTCAAAAAAACCTGCCGCCAGGCTTGCCGGTGGAGGACAACGAGGCAGGCTCGCCTGTTAGTCTGGCACAGCTGGTCCGCCGCTTAGAATGACCGATCGAGAGCCCGGAGGGGTGGTATCCCCCGATCCGCCATTCCCCGATCCGCCATTCAAGGACAGAAACCCGCACACGGAGCCCCATACGGGGCGCTCGGCCCGCCGTGAGATCAACCAGCGCGAAGCTATTCAAGTCACTGTTCCTCGGCTAGATAATGCTGATCGCAGCCGAGGTGGCAACGCCGCTGCGGGCCTGCTACCGTAGCGGCTGAGACCAATTCTCGCTGGAGGGACGACAGATGCAGTTCGGCTTCAGCCCGCCGGTCAGCGGGCCGCTCTCCTCGCCCGACAATCTCGCGCGCATCGCGGTCGAGGGCGAGGCGATCGGCTACGACTACGCGACGATCAGCGACCATGTCGTGATCCCTCGAGACATCGAGGCCAAATATCCTTATAGCGACACCGGCGAATTTCCCGGCCGCGCGCGCGGCGACCGCCACGAGCAGCTGACCGCGGTCGCCTTTGTCGCCGGCAAGACCTCGCGATTGCGCCTCGTCACCTCGGTCACCGTCGTGCCGCACCGCCCGGCCGTATTGCTCGCCAAGATGCTGGCGACGATCGACGTGCTTTCGAAGGGTCGGCTAGTCTTCGGCATTGGTGCGGGGTGGATGAAGGAGGAGTTCGAGGCGCTGGGCGTGCCGCCCTTCCCCGAGCGCGGTGCCGTCACCGACGAGTACTTGAACGCCTGCCGCGAGCTCTGGACCAAGGATGATCCGCGGTTCGAGGGCCGCTACGTCAAGTTCGCCAACATCTTCTTCGAGCCCAAGCCGGTGCAGAAGCCCTACCCGCCGATCTGGGTCGGCGGCGAGAGCGGTCCGGCCTTGCGCCGCACCGCGCGGCTCGGCGATGGTTGGTATCCGATCGGCACCAACCCGCAACACCGCCTCGATTCGATGAAGCGCTTTCAAAGCGGCGTCGAGCGATTGCGGCGGCTGACCCGGGAGGCCGGCCGCGACCCCGATAAGATGGCGCTCGCTTATCGCATCACCTCGTGGGGCAGCGCATTGCCGGCGCGCGCCGACGACGGCGAGCGGCGGATGTTCTCGGGTACCACGGCGGATGTCGTCGCCGATCTGCGGGCGTTTCGCGACTTCGGGGTCGGCTATGTCGACTTTAATTTCGCCGGCGACACCGCCGAGGCGATGATCGCCGAGATGCGGCGCTTCCGCGAAGACGTGCTGGCGAAGGTTTAGCGCAAGCGAGGCCCCTCACCCCAGCTCTCTCCCCGCGTGCGGGGAGAGAGCCGCGCAGCGGGAGGGTGAGGGGCAACGCGACCGGAAACAAAGGAGCGGGTGTTGTTGAAACTCGGATACAAGGCGTCGGCCGAGCAGTTTGGACCGAACGAGCTGCTGGCGTTCTCGTGCCTCGCCGAAGAACTCGGCTTCGATTCAGTCTTTGTCAGCGACCACTTTCAACCGTGGAAGCACAATGACGGCCACGCGCCCTCGGCGCTCGCTTGGCTCGGCGCCCTCGGCGCCCGCACAAGACGGGCAGTGATCGGCACCAGCGTGCTGACCCCGACCTTCCGCTACCACCCGTCCGTCGTCGCTCAGGTTTTCGG
>WNFR01005494.1_pt1 | contig 12972 bp, 9 predicted proteins | sample 5400221 | NCBI WGS metagenome assembly WNFR01 (sample SAMN13153357, study PRJNA577476) | soil metagenome | isolation source: 40 cm soil under Madrone tree | place: USA:California | collected 2016-06-14
CGTCCCCCGTCATCCGAGCGGGCCACGTGACTTCCGCTGGCCTGCCATGCCACGTAGACCGTCCCGTCAGACCGATCTACCGCGACTGAGGGCTCCGTCGCATTGCTTTGGCTGCTCGGCGAAACCTGCTGCCGAAAGCCGGCAAGGTCCGAGGCGAACGCTACCCTGGCCCGAAGGAGTCGATCTGTAGAGTAGGCGAGAAGGAATACTGCTGGAAGAGCGATGGCCATGGAAACAAGGCACATGAAGCCGTCGGACCGCGGGGCAATCTTAGGCATGACACCCTCTCTTCCCAAAAATAGTTGGGCGCCGAGATCTCTGTTCGCGAGTCACCCGCTCCACAGGAATTGGCTATTCGTCTGCGGAGCTACTTCATGTGCCTAGTTTCCGGAGTTCGATACCATCGGTCTGTTAAGGTGAGAATCGGGGAAAGGCCTTATTCTCCCCTCAGGGAATTACCCTAGCGCCCCGGTTGTATGACTGAAAAAGAGATACGCGCTCGACAAGAGTTTCCAGGATGACCGCTGAACAGATCCTCCATAACCTCGCTGCGTCTCCTGGTTTTTAGGAAACTAGATTCTCAGTCGTTCGCTCAGTGGACGAAGGCTGCCAGGCTAGAATAGTTTGTTGAAACCATTCGGTAGTCTGCCGAATGCTCTGTTGTTTTCCAACTCATTGAGAAAATTAAGGTTGGCTCTTCGACGGATGCCTGCCCACAGTCTGTAATTTGACCAGTCGAATGTGGCGAATTCTAAACACACTGTTTACTGCTGTTTACGAGAGGATCGAATTTACAATTCTGGCGCCAAGAATAGAAGTTGCACCCAACTGCACCCAAAGTGATTTGTTATCAGCTTCAGCGTAAAGACCTGAAATCAAAGAGGTAGAATGGCTCCCCGGGCTAGATTCGAACTAGCAACCCTTCGGTTAACAGCCGGGGTATGCAAACTCTAAATGCCTTATTCGGTGTCGCTTACGTCCGAGAGCACCTTAAATCCCGAACCTCAGTTGGGCAACCTTGGGCAACCGATACTCCATCTCTTGGCGCATCCCTTTTCAAGTGTCCGGTAACCCGACTAATCGGGCACTGACCATTTACAAGCCGTTTTAAGAAGGCATGCGGACAGCTGCTCTAGGCATGAAACACAAAATGCATGATTAAATAAAACGCAAGGAGGTACGCCGCTACGAGTCCGAACTTGCGCCACTCTTTGTCCGACTTCGGCCACCATAGCCAAAACGCGACAAAACCGAGAAGCCCGTGTGGCACAACAACAAGCGCCTGAAGCCAAACCGGCCAGTCGGAAAATCTCGTCATAGTGCGGAATTATAGCGCGGCCGTAACCGGAAACTAGGCTCTCAATGTCCGGTAACCCGACTCTCCAGGAACTTGTTGATAAGTCCTTTCAAATCAAGAAATCGTCCTGGACAAGTTCCTGGCACTAGCGACGCGTCGAAGACGCAGTCGGGGCTTATCAGGAGCCAGTCAAAAGAACTCATTTCATGTCGTGGATTTCGTAACCAGAAGGCACCGTAAAGAGCAAGGGGTCAGGTTCTCCGCGCCTGATGCCCTTAAGGAAAGCGTAGTTTGTGGTTCCTTTTATCAAATCCGAAGAGTTCCACGTCAAGGTCACCCCGAGCTCGTCAGAAACCCACAATTCGAACACTCTAACGGGCTTTCCGTTCCAATCACCATCTTTGTCGTGTCCTAGCGACGTAATCTTCGTCCCGCGTGCTTGGATGCCTTCGACTAGCCCATATCCGAGGTCCTCAACAATAGCATCGGGGTGAGTGGTCGCTCTGATGACTGTATCTGAATGCAAGAACTTTTGCCGCTCACCTTGAAAGTGCTCCATGGTTGCATATTGTTTGTCGGGAAACAGGAAAATTCTCGCACCCGCGACGCAATCGAGAATAGTGACAATGAATTGGCGCGAGGCGTCCCTCACATTCAGGTCTCTGCGAGAAGAAGGAAGCCCTCCCAGTGCGAATTGCTCAAATGGGACAGCATCTCCGTTCGAACCGTGAGATTCCTCATGGATGCGACCGACAGCATCACGTGCGACAACGTCACCTTCCTGACGAAATTGGACTTCATCACCTTGGACTGTGATTGTCTTGCGTTCAGCGATGAATGGTTTGTCCCGCTCAGCTGCTACCCAGAAGTTTGCACACGAATGCTCCGGTATCTTTGCTGATGTAGAGGATTCCTTTTGAGGTGCGTCATAGCTGGAGCTGCCTGAGACCGAAGCGACGGACACCGTCACAATACTCAACCAGACAAAAATGAAATCCCGCATGGGACTATAACTTCCGCTGAACAACTTAGCACGTATTGGATAGGCTATGCCAAGTCCCGATTAACGCTAGTGCTTAATCGAACGCGCGTTTTCGCGAATACGTGAAGGCAGGCACGGTGCTCTGCGCGCGTTCGATTAAGCCGTTTGAACGTAGCCGCTGGCGGTTGCGGCGGATGCGGGCTAGTGGACCCGATCTACCGGCTATGGGAATTCAATCTTTTCGCTCACCTGTAAGCTGTTGGTTTTGCGGTACTTAGAAAACCAGCATGCGCGAGAACCGCAACGGGATGCGCTACGTTGGGGCATGACGTGCGGAGCATAGCACGCGAAGCGTCCGCCGCGCCAGCGGCTACGTTCAAACGCCGTTACCGGATTTGGCCAAGACCAGTCATGTCCGCCAATCCCGACTTCTCGGAGTTACCGGTTTTGCTTAAAGAACAGTCTGGACCTGCTGGTCCCGAACCAGGTAAGCCAATAACCTAAGTCGCTGTCCTGGCGTCACTTGTAGGTTTTTGGGCCGCTCTCAGATGGACAAGTCGGACAAGTCAGAGCCCTATGCCCGACTTATCGGATGAATGCAGGTTTTTTCGTAGCGAGGCAATGGTCCGGAGAATGTCCGGTTACCAGGCATTGAGATTGTGTAGACCGTGCCTTATCTTAGAGATATTGCATGGCAAGCCCGAGCGGTCTGGGCGGTTCTCTTTCCATGTTCAAACACGAATGGACGCTATGTATAATCGGGTCATATACCACAAGTTAAAAATGTTCCTGAGGCCCCTGCTCGTAAGAACATTCGATAAATAAATCGCGAATTTAGGCTGCACCTAGTCCCGCGCAGTAAATTTGCCTTGGAGTCGCACTCGCGATTGGAGAAGATTGATTTGGCCGCACCGCCCGTCATTACCGAACTGGTTGAAAGATTTCAGAACAACGAGAAGGCCTATCACGCATCCCAATACAACGAAGCGCAACTGCGCCACGAGTTTCTCGATCCCCTCTTCGAAAGCCTCGGTTGGGACGTCAACAACCGAAGAGGGTATGCCGAAGCATACAAAGAAGTCATCCACGAGGACGCAATCAAGGTCAAAGGCGGCACTAAGGCTCCGGATTATTGTTTTCGCATTGGAGGAGCGAGAAAATTTTTCGTGGAGGCCAAACGACCATCTGTAAACATTCGCGATGATGCCAGTCCCGCGTTCCAGCTACGTAGATATGCGTGGTCCTCGAAATTGCCTCTCTCGATTCTTACCGACTTCGAAGAATTCGCTGTATACGATTGCCGTCTAGAGCCGCGCCAAAGCGATAAGGCCTCTGTTGCTCGTATCCTGTTACTCAAATACACCGCTTATCCGAAAGAATGGGACAACATTGCCTCTATCTTCTCACGGGACGCAATTCCGAAAGGCTCCTTTGATCGGTACGCAGAATCAGCGCTTAGCAAAAAGGGCACAACCGAGGTTGATGTTGCTTTTCTTCGGGTCATTCAGGATTGGCGTGCCATGCTGGCCAGGAACTTGGCGCTTCGAAATTCGGCTCTCACGACCCGCGAACTGAACTTTGCAGTGCAACGTACCATCGACCGGATTGTCTTTCTCCGAATCTGTGAGGACCGAGGGATAGAAGACTACGGGAGCCTTCGTGGCCTGCAACAATCATCCGATCTCTATGAACAACTTGGTGATCGATTCCGGAAAGCCGACGACAAATACAACTCAGGACTTTTTCACTTCCACGTAGAAAACCATCGGCCAGAGCCGCCGGATGAACTCACCTTAAACCTCAAACTAGATGACGGACCCCTCAGAAATATCCTACGACAGCTCTATTACCCAGACAGTCCCTACGAGTTCTCTGTCTTGCCTTCTGACATTCTTGGTCAGGTTTATGAGCAATTCTTGGGTAAGGTCATCCGGCTTACTGAAGGCCACCGCGCTGTTGTTGAGGACAAACCCGAAGTCAAAAATGCCGGGGGCATTTTCTACACGCCGACCTACATCGTGCAGTTCATGGTTGAGAATGCAATAGGCAGTCTCTGTGCCGGTCGCGTTCCAAAGGAGCTGGCTCGCTTAAGAATTCTTGACCCTGCGTGTGGCTCTGGCTCCTTTCTCATTGCCGCGTATCAATTTCTTCTAGATTGGCATTTGATGTGGTATCACGAGCATGATCCCAAACTTTTCGCAAAAGGCAAGAGCCCAGCCATCCATATGACGGGCACTGGCGAATGGCGACTCACTACTGGTGAGCGCAAGCGCATTCTTTTGAACAACATCTTTGGTGCTGATGTGGATGCACAAGCTGTGGAGACAACGAAGCTATCCTTATTGCTCAAGGTGCTGGAGGGCGAAACCTCGGAAACTGTCGGACAGACCATGCGTCTTTTTAACGAGCGGGCTTTACCTGATCTCGAACAGAACATCAAATGCGGTAATACCTTGGTGGCTCCTGACCTGTATCAGCAGATGGAGATGGACCAGATCGCAACAGACGAACGCTACCGAATCAACGCATTTGACTGGCAAAAGGAGTTTCCAGAGATCCTTCAGAACGGCGGCTTCCACACAATCATCGGTAATCCTCCTTATGTCGATATTAAGACTCTCCCTGCAGTCGACGCAGAATACATCTTTTCGAAATACAAGACTGCGAATAATCGCATCAATCTCTTCGCCACGTTCATAGAAAAGGGGCTCTCTCTACTTACACCAGGGCGGTTTCGGTTCGCCATGATTGTACCGACGGCGCTGGCCGCGCAGGAGTCCTACCAAGCGCTCCGTCGATTGATCCTCCAGAGCGCCCAAGTGACCAAAGTAGTCCGCTTGCCGAACGAATCATTCGGACAGAGTGCCGGTGACGTTAAAGTTGACACCATGATTCTCCTCCTGGAAACGAAATCGCGAGCGCCAAAACAGATTGAGATTATCGGCTACCAAGGCTATGAGCGCGTGGCAGAAATCAACGCTGACACAGCGCAAGTGCATACTTTCGTGGGCCAGCGTGATTGGGAGATGAGTCCGGACTGTGTGTGGACGTTCAACACCGGAGCCTCAGATCAATCGATTTTGCAAAAATGCCAAATAGGGACCACCGAGCTAGAGAAGTGCGCCGAATTTTGTTTGGGACTTACGCCGTATGACAAGTATAAGGGTCACACACCGAAACAGATTCAAGACAAGGTGTTTCACGCTGGATCCCGAAAGGATGCTACTTACAAGAAACTTTTGGCGGGTAACGACGTATTGCGGTATGCCGTGCAATGGAATGGAAAGACCTGGATCAGCTACGGCCCTTGGCTTGGCGCGTCCCGCGAGCAGCGGTTTTTTACATCTCAGCGTATTCTCGTAAAGCAAATCATCGATTGGACGTCAAAGAGAATCTGGGCGGCCCTTACGGACGACGAGTTATACAATACCCAGAACGCATTTAACCTTCTGCCGCGTCCGGGTTGGAAACCCGAGTATCTTCTGGGGATTATCAATAGCCGCTTGATGACTTTCTATCATCGAAAAACTTTCCTCGATGAGTTCAAAATGCGGTTTCAAAAAATCCTTATCAAGGACTGTCGTCGTCTTCCCATCCGCCAGATAGACCGCCAGAAAAATAAAATGGTCGTTCTGCATGACAGGCTTGTCAACGCCGTGCGGCGAATGATTTCCCTCCAAAGAGATTCCCTCAAACATTCAGGGACGCAGCACGAGAAGACGTCTGTGGAAAGGTTGATTGTTGCTACTGACCACGAAATCGACGGGATAGTTTACGAGCTATATGGATTAAGCAAGAATGAAATCGCTGAAGTTGAGAGAGCCGTCTCCTAGCAGTGGTATTGTCTTGAATCGTAAGAAGGGTAACGTCCGAATAATCAAGCCAGCTAAGTGTGCTCTCTACGTGAATCGCATTAGATGATTCGGTGGGGGCAATTCATTGAGTGGCTTTTGGTGACCACCTCAGTAGTCCTGCCTTGTTGAGAGCTAAAAATCTAGACTTGATGACATTGCGAGTAAACTTTCCCTTTTTTATTTCGAAAACCATGTTGATCACTGTTTTTTCTTTGGGGCTCCGAAACAGCTTCTGAGAGCAGTAGATATAGTGAATGCTCGTAACCAACTCTAATTCCTGATGATGCAGCCCCTGAAAAAACCTAACAATTTCGTTCAATCTAGGCTCTTGCTTGCTCAAAATTGATTTTTGCTTTTTCAGAAGAGCCCCACAGCTTGGGCCAGGCGAGTATTGAAATTCGGCTGCGTCTACTTGCCGGTCGGAAATGACGCCGTCCGCGATCAAATCATCAGTGATAGAAAAGAGCTGTACCGAAAAAGGACCATAATGGTGGATGTCGAAACTTAAAGAGAATGGGACACCCCTCGCTTTCGCCAAATAGCATAGTTTCTGGAGGGTGGTTCTGCCAAGACGTGGCATATCTCCCATTCCGCTATACTTTTCAATGAGTGAAGCCACCATTCCGTGATCGGGCGTATTTGAGAAGCTAATTTTTTCCACCAATTCATCTCCCCTGGCTAAGTTCCTGCCATGTTGTTTTTGCAAAATCTCTAGATGCCGTCAACTCCGGCTGAGTGCCCTCAGAATAAACTCGATAAACTGCGAACTTCCTCGGGAGTTTGGCGATGACAGTAGACTCTTTTGTCAGTGGGCGTGCCCCATATCGTGAGAGAACTTTAAATTCCTCGCCGAGTTCTTCATCCCCAGCAACATGGAATTTATGGATCGTGCCTTTCGCGTCGGTATCAAGAACAAACTCGGAATTGGCGAAGCGCTGTTCTAGTCTCTCTTTCAGAATGCCAATATCTCTCTTGTCCGCAGCTTCGGCACAGTCACCGGTTTCAAATACGACTCGGTGATGTTTGCGGTTTAAAATACGGGAAGCCAAGGTTTTCCGTCGCTTACTCCCTTTCTCGGAATCCCGCCTCAGAGCAGCGTGAACATCTTGGTCATCGTATCTGACTGCGTCCAGCAGACTTTTCGAAAACCTACCATGAGCCCAGTACCGCATGTATTCCATAAGGTAGATATCGTAGATGCGACGAACTTTGTGGAAGTATACTTGAGCGAACATGTAATAGCGCGCCAAAATGAGGGCTTCGAGCGAGTGGACGCCTCCTCTCTCGACGGCAAGTTCGAGGCCACCCTCACTACCTTCAACAATCCGAAGCATTTCGAATAAACGTAGATAGTCAAAATTTCCGTACTCCACTCCACAGTGATGGGAATCTCGAAGTAAGTAGTCCGCCCTATCCACATCAAGTTGGCTGGAGATCAGCTTCTTCAGAATGAGGAATTCAGGTGGGACGATCACGCTTTTTTGGATGAGCAAGCAAATATGATCAGCGACCTCTTTATAAAACAATCGCCCCAACTCTTTTCTATGACCTTCCACGATTGCTACGGAGATATCCTCATGGCTCCTCTTTTCAGGCAAAATATTTTCCGCCGCGTGAGAAAAAGGCAGGTGTCCTGTGTCATGGAACAAAGCTGTGAGTCTTAGGAGTTGGCGTGCCTCTTGAAGATTCAAATCCACCCGTTTGAAATTCTTCTTTAGTTCGACCAGATGTCTTGAAGAGAGAAAGTCGAAGGCCCGCGTCGCCATCTCCATAACACCGAGCGTATGTTCGAACCGAGTGTGCATGGCACCTGGGTAGACTAGGCAAGTTAGAGCTAATTGCTTAATTCCTCTTAGCCTCTGGAAATAAGGGCCATCGATAATTTCTTTCTCTCTATTCGAGAAATGTATGAACCCGTGAACAGGATCTCGGATTTTGTGCTCGTCAAGCATAGGGCAAAGGAAAAGCGAATGCAAGTCCTACACAATAGATGGTATATATCCTCTAACTTCCACAAGCAATACCTAATTAAAATAGACATGCCAGCAATGAAGTGAAACGGTACGTATCGGGCCTTCGCCCAGCCTGGAGTAATAACGTTCGGCACTTCCGAAACCTGTCATGCTTAAGCAGCTTAAGCATGACAATGTAAATGTACAGATGTAGTTGACATCCAGACATTACTCAGGTAGGTTGTGTCTGCTCATGTGGAATCTGGATACATCAAAAAGTCCCGGCGAAGCACTACGGGAGGCTCTGGAAGTTAAGGGATGGACGCAGGAAGAGCTAGCTATGATTACCGGGCGCTCTCGCGGAACAATTATAGAAATTATCGCCGGAAGAACTGGCATCTCACCAGAGATGGCAGTTTCATTGGCCGCGGCATTTGAGAATCATGCTGCCGAATGGTTGAACTTGGACGCCCAATTTAGGTTGGCGCAAGTCGTCGGCGATTCAGAAGAAGTACAGAAGAGATTGTCCTTATTTACGATTGCTCCGGTACGTGATATGCAGAAGCGCGGGTGGATTGAAGAAACCAACGACGTAGAGGAATTGGAGAATCAACTCAAGAAATTCTTTGGTGTATCTTCGCTTGACGAACCTCCTGGGATTCCAGTCGCGACACGCCGTAGTGCAAAAGTACAAGAGCTTTCGCCTCAACAACGGGCTTGGTGCTTCCGGGCGCGGGAAATGGCGAAAGCTCTCGCCGTGCGTCGTTTCAATCAGAGCCGTTTACAGGAAGCCTCCAAAGCGCTTCGGAATCTCGCAGCCTATCCGAAGGAAGCACAGTACTTGCCTCAACTTCTCGCCGATTACGGCATCCGCTTCGTAGTAGTTGAGCCGCTTCCGGGAGCAAAAATTGACGGCGCTGCGTTTTGGTTAGACGAGGGCTCGCCAGTGATCGCGGCTTCCGTACGCTATGACCGTATTGATGCTTTCTGGTTTACCGTAATGCATGAGTTCTACCACATTCAGCATGGCGACGCGGTTTCAGTTGACAATCAATTGTTGGTTGACGCTCCGAAGGATAGACCTGGAAGAGATAGTGCTGAAGAAAAGGCCGACGCAGAAGCCTCTTCGTTATTGGTGCCCAAGAATGAGTTGGAATCCTTCATTCGTCGAATCGGCCCCCTCTATTCAAAGACCCGCATCATTCAATTTGCGCATCGCATTAAGATTCATCCGGGAATAATCGTTGGACAGTTGCAGCACTATGGAGAAATCAGTTTTCGGACTCATCGCGAAATGCTCGTAAGAGTGAGGGACGTAATTACCGCAGTTGCTTTAACTGACGGTTGGGGCCACAGCATATCACCGGGTTTACTCTAACAGGGAGGAGAAGAGGAAATGCGCAGGGCTCACGCTAAGTCTTTACAGAAAAATCTTCGCCAGATCGTCCATGAGTATATGAAAGTTAACGACGTCTACGAAGTAGATTTGGATACCGTAGCTGAATGGGCCGTCAAAAATAGGCTCTACCAACGCCCCGTTCTAACGTTGGTGAAACAGTGTAAGAGAGAACTGGCGCAGGCCCTTCGCACCGAGTACATCATTGATCCCAAGGGCCACGAAGTACGCCGAATGCATCCGGTTCGCATCAAAGACCGAGAAGATGGCCACCAGTTGGTCATATGGGCAGACATTGAGGTTGCCAAACCCAATCATATGCGCGTGTCCTTTTCGCAGCGTCGGCAAGGGCTACTTGCTGGCTGCCGACAGCACAAAATTGACGTGGAATCGTATAACGCGAACAACCGATATAAAGCTGCCCTTCCGCTTTTTGATTACAATTTCAATCCAGACCTTGAGGAAGGTGACCTTCCGACGCATTATCCGGAAGACAAACCGAGGGGAGATTAGGTTCTTTTCCAGCGCTTTCGTGCGGCTTGTTGAGCAATTTCAGACCGCCGTTTGGCCGTCAGTTTCTCAGCGCGTGCCTTACCTCCCTTAATGCCACCCCTGCGTCCTATCTCGGCAAGATATTCTTTGACCGACTGTGGGCACTGTGGTTCTCCGGTAGATAACTCCACGATTTCCACCGGCAATTGGTTGCTATCCTTGGGGAGTGCCTTGCTTGAGCGCCTCATGCATTGGATGATTGCCACAATCCGGGGAATTGTCCAGATCAAAAAAAAGAGCCCTCGCACGCGTGCGCATGTGACGAACCGGAATTGCCCCGAGGAGTCAGTGCGTCACGTGACGCACGTGCGGTACACATAACACCCGCTCAGCAGCGTGTGCTCTCATGCACCATCCCAGCATGAACTGTTCACGTGCGCACGTGCGGCAATGAGTATCTGGTTCAGACGACGGAACAACCACTCGACCGCCATATCCGCACATGCGCTAGCTTCGATCCCAGCTCTGGCGAGAGGTTTTCCCCCCGGCGATAGAAAGCGTCCAGTATCAAAGCAGGTCGGAATGATCCTCTGTCGCGAATTCTACATTGAGTGCACCTGCGGTTATCGAGGACCAGCCGACTGTGGCGCTTGTGCGCGCTGCGGCACCCGGAAGCCATCGTGACAGCTTCTATTTCAAATGGCCTGCGCCCGCGTGACCGCTGAACCTGATCCTCTGGACAACTCCCATGTTCCTAAAGCCTTCGCAGTGCGCATCGCTTACTTGTGCAATACCGCTCCGAACGAATGAGTTCGGGGTTTTGTCAATCCGCAGGACCTATCGGGAGCAGCGATCCCTATTTCGTTCCCGCACCCGCGTGAATTGGCGGATTCGGTTTAGTCGCTCCCGGAGCAAGACGGTCCATGTGTGATTGTCCGCCCGTCTGTCCTTAATCCTGACAACCGCACGCGTGCGTGAGGGACCTCCCCCGGGTTTCCTAAGGAACGTAAAGGGTCAAATCCGCACGTGTGCGGCAAAACGCTTTTTGTACGCCCGACGCCAACGGAGGACAACCACGGGATTTACCAGAGCTCACGCGCGCACGCGCGTGAGGCGGGAGCTGCCCCAATTCGTGCCGCACAGTGCGTGTGTACATGTGACCGGGAATAAGCGTCCCCACCTGAGCGGCTTCCAGGTAGCTTTCCTGATCTCTGGCAAGGGAATTCACGCGACAGGTTGCCTATACCCCAAACCTTACCTATCAGGGGGCGCACCGGCTAAGCCGGTCAGCGTTCTTTTCTTTACAAAGTCATAATCAGTTTGGGCCATACCGCTATGAGCGACATCGAGCAAGCCAAACCCGAGATAGCCAATCCTTTGCAAGAGCTCTGGGATTTTTACCGGCAGACTGGGCTGGCAAAAGGATTCGATTTCGCGGAAATCCTGGCGGCGTGGACTACGAAAGAACGACAGAGACTTGCATCCCCGGGCGCGCGAGACGATTTCGATGAATTGTGTAAAGCCGGTTGTGAACCGCAAGTGTTGGCGCTGATAATTGCCCTCATTCGTTTTACACCGCAGCTAAGTGAATCCTTTGAAGTTCTGTTCGGCCACCCCGACAAACGAGAAAAAACACTGCGTTCGCTGGAGAGAGCGTCTGAAGCATTCCAAGACCTTTTTGGCAACCTGTTAACTCGAGAAAGTGAATACTTGAGGACGAAACTTACTGAGATGGGGCACATCCCTCCGTCTCGTTTGATCTCTGGAATCCATTTTTATACGAAGATCCTGAGGGGCGCCGAGATGTTCGCTGACGTCGAAGTAAACTCTCTGGCAGAGCTCACTAAGTATCTCTTGGCAAGTTACGTCGAGCGAGCCGCTGGAACATTCTGCGATAGAAATGTATCTGGCCTGATTGGGGAAATTGTCGGTCCTGCCGACCACAACGAAGTCGCGCAGCGGATGTGGCGATACCGCAACTACCGGCGCCTAAACGGGAAACTCCAACGATTTCAGGAGTTATTGTTCGAACTGAGTTTCGTTGTGGCCCGCCGAACGTAACGAATTTCTGCAAAAACCTAATTTCGCGTTCTGTTCGTATTCTCGCGCCTTCGGTTTAATGGGTTCGTGACCCTGCCGGAGGCTGCGTATGCCTTATGAGAGTGAAGAGCCAAAGCGCGAGACAAGGCTCAAGGCGCAAAGCCCACCGCCTTATGCCTGTGCCGTGTGTGGGGCACCAGCCAAGCTTCGATTTTGCTCAGTCAATTGCCGCCTAATTGCGAAAATCCATGCAACACGTAGACGAAGGCCGCTAAAAGACCACGTTTGCCAATGTGGTCAGTGCGGGAAGTTCTTCCCGGTTGGCAGGCGGCGAAAACTGGTTCCTGAAAACTTGGAACCAAGAACTCACCTGGAAGTCAGGTAGGGCTTTATGGTGCGCAATCGTTTGTGCCTCATGGGAAATGTCCAGATGACTCTGAGGCCGTTTTCCCGGAATCGTGATGCCTACGGAAGGCACATAAGTTTGTGCGCCGTCCGTACCGATTGTGGGCATGTCTCAAGGCGTGTTTTCTCCCGTCTTGCCGCATTCGAGCTACGTGCCTTCATCCGGTGGCAACCACACAAGGACTTTTTTGAAGAACTTCGGCGGAAGACTGGCGCAAATTCGGGCGATGCAGGCGTGCACCCCGAGCGACGAGCCTGGTCTTCCGCCGAGGAGTTGAATCGGGGTAAGGAGCCGGATTTGGGCGACGCGCCTTCGCAGGCTCAGAGCATAAACGCGCTCCCTTTCCCCGCGCGCGTTTTTCGCGCGGGGAGAGGGCGGGGGGAGTGGGGCCAAAGGGTTTTCGGCAGAGCAGTGCGGTAAGTGCTTTTTCTTAAAGTCTTTACTTCACTTGACGGGATTTAAGATTAATTGCAACAAACGGAAAATAGAATTCAAGCGGAAAACAAATTCGGATGCGGTAATTTCTCGGTGATCGGCCCGCTGAAGGGCCAGC
>WNFR01006594.1_pt1 | contig 12972 bp, 17 predicted proteins | sample 5400221 | NCBI WGS metagenome assembly WNFR01 (sample SAMN13153357, study PRJNA577476) | soil metagenome | isolation source: 40 cm soil under Madrone tree | place: USA:California | collected 2016-06-14
ACACTTTTCACCTCGTCGGTGGAGAGTGCCCGAAGTAATTCCTTCTGCCGGTGGGGTGGAAGATAGGAAAACACCTGAGCCGCGTGGTCGCGTGAGAGGAGGCGGAAGACAACCGCTTGCTCCTTCGCATGGATTTGTCCCATTGCTTCTGCGATATCGGAGGAATGGGTCGCCGTCAATCTGGCGCGCAATTCCTCCCAGCGCTGGCTGTGAATCAGATCTTCCCATAGCGATGAGGTCGCTGTTTCGATCATGTGTTTTCTCTCGAGAGAATTTGAAGGTGGCTTGATTCCCATCCGACGATTGCGGGTACGGACTCTGGGAGAGTAGCAGAATCTCCGCAACCGTTAGATCGAGGACCGCTTCTTCCACGGTGTAAGCGCGTTCGCGTTTTGCAGATCAAGTTCCGAACTATCCCAGATTGGCAGTCTAAATCATAGAGTACGCTATACTTAAAAACGGAGGAGTGGGTGAGCGGTTGAAACCGGCGGTCTTGAAAACGTATCAGCCTTCTTCGTCCTACCTATTTTCAATCGGTTAGCCTTCCCAACCTGCGGCCGTGAACGCCGAAGTGCCAAGATACATTCCCGGTTCAGAATACGGACGTTCGACAGTAAGCCGAGTTGCAGGTTTGTCCGCCCCGTCCAACTTCTCCATCGGGAAGAGGGTTGGGCATGGATCGGTTCAACTCTTGGACGCTTTCGTTCCACGGCCCAGAGAGCCTTGCACTCGCACGATTTGCGTGGCAAACGTACTGTCCGGGTCGTCTATTCAGGCGCGTTTATCAGGCAAGTGCCTACGAGTTGGAGTGTTTCATCCCCTCTCTAGACGCTGCTGTAAGCCTTCGGGGTATTGTCCATAACTATAGCCTCGGGTCACGGCCCAAATCCGTTTTGCCCTCCTCCTCTTCCTTGACAAGATTCGGGCAGACTCAGTTCCTGATGAGGCCGATGCAGACTGAAAGAGATGGGTTAGCCAATGGCGGCACCGAGAAGCCGCTCTTTCTGCCCAAGCAATACTTTCGGACAATTAACAGGAATCCGAGTCTCTATGCTGACTGAACGCGGGCACGCCATTTCATGTGCACACGTCGAATATCTGCTCTCGCGGGATCCTTGCTAGTGCGCGCGCGCCGGATGCGTGCGGTAATCTGTTTCCAGTCAGCCATGTGTTGGCTTGCATTGTAACAGCGGAATACAATGTCGGCCAGCGCCGTGCCTCCACAGACCGCCCCTCCACAGCAAGGACAGCACACTTTCGGCAACAGAAGTGTTTATTGATTGACGGCGCAAAACTTAGTCAGTATTCTTTCCTAGCCCTCTTGGAGACGTGATGTCGCGCTTGCGCGAAACTCTCGCTGCACTAATATCTATCTCTCTCCTGCTTACACCTGTCTGGGGAGCTCCCTCATCTTCGGTTGGCACGATTGTTTATGCGGATCGCGCACACCTGGGTGCCGCAGCGGCATCTGTCGGCGCGACGGTTTTTGGCGGCGATCGGTTGAGCACCGAGCAGTCCGGCAGTATTCAAGTCCGCGCCGGTGCCGCGCGTCTGCTTCTTTCTGGCGCAAGCAGCGCCACGCTTGCGACGGATGATGCCACGCCTGTCGCGATTGTCACCGTGGGCTCCGCCGCTTTTTCCACTGCCAATTCGAAGGCTTTTGCACTGCATGTGGCCTCGGCCACAATTCGTCCCAACACGGATCAGCCGACGATCGGACAGGTTACCGTCTTGGGCCCCAAGGAACTCGTGGTGAAGAGCACGCGTGGCTCGCTCACCGTCACCGTCGAGGATGATGTGCGTGTAATTGCAGAGGGTACTGCCTATCGCATCGTTCTTGATTCGCCGGCCACCGCATCTGCCCCGCAGGGGCCGCGCGGCTCAGGCGGCAGGAATTCCGGCGGCCCGCCGATCAAAGCCGCGAAAAGCAAGTTCATCTGGTACGCCATCGGCATCACCACCGTCCTAACCGTGTGGGCCGTTCACGAAGCCCTCGAAAGCGAAGACCGCCCGTAAGTCGATTTTAGATCTACGGACTTCTTTCACCGCTCATGAGTTCGTATCGGCACCATTTTCCCGCAATGGGTCCCTTATCCGTTTCGTTTTGGTTGGGCCGCCGTTTCAAACCTCACTAAATCCTTTGTGCTAAGTGCTCATTCCGTGGAGAAGCGCGTGCAAAACATTGGAACGGGCTCGTTCAGAGACTACGTGATGTCTGATGATTTTGCACAAAGTCATTCCGATCTTGATTGTATGTTCGTGTCTGTCCGCCGCGACACTCGCCCGGGAAGTCTCCCCGAGTCCCCCGACAATCCCGTCTTCTTCCACGAACTACATACCGAACGTGGGTATGCTTCCATTTGCCAAGAAACGGGACCTTGCCATCTTCGAATTACAGCGCCCACTTCCCCATCACCACCATGGTCTTACTTTCAGTCTCGACGAACTACAGGTTGGCCAGGAAGTAGACATCTACGGTTACACGAAGGGAATGATCAATCCAATTCGCAAACTGACCCGATTTCCCGCCACATTCAAAGCCCCGACGACATCAGGCCTCCTCGCTTTTGACTACCAGTTGTCCGCCGGTAAGCCAATTCGCATATCGGTTGCTGGTGCAAAAGTCAGGGTTTAAGATATGGGAAAGAACACTGACCGTAGGCGCGGGTGCAACTGCGACGATAGACCCCACGCTCGAAAAACAGGAGTAGGCCTGTGCTCAAGCTAGGCCCGGACGGAAGTGTCCCTCTATGACTCTTGATGGAGATTTCCAACCTGCATTATTTGCAGTCTGATCCGCAGGGACGGTAAAATACTTGCCCTGTTTCGTTGTTCCATATCTGAAACTTCGACGTACTTCCTGTCGCTGTCTACCACGACGAAATACTGAGGTTCCACTTCAAATTGCGGGGCCTCGAATCGTAGGCGAAGGGACCGCACAATGTCTCTAATCCTATCGGGACAGTCTGCCTCAGATTCGTATCGAACAAGACGAGGTGCGGTATAGGGCCTTCGATTTGACATAAGGGTGGGTACCTCAGTAGTTGTGCTAAGCTACGTTAAGTTGTTCCTTTGTAGCTCGTGGTGAGACAAACTGGTTGGGAAACCAAGCAAGACTTTCTTTTTTTTCAGCACGACCGGCTAGTGGAACCCAAAATACTGATGATGATCCTTGGCTTCGCGCGGCGCCCTAAAGACATTCGCGTTGTTGTCCAAACGATGCGAGACCATGGCATCAATGTCATCGGTCTCTTCCATGAAGAGCGGCGCGTAATGGTTTGAACAGCCTAGTCGTTTCCCTTGTGCACGAATGAGATAGGAGCGCGAATGCAGACCAGCAGATGGCCTCGACTCGACGCAAATTCCTATTGAATGAAGAAACTCGACCGCCTGGATTGGGCGGAAGGCTTAGTACTGTCCGCATTTGGAGTACGTACCGGAGTGCGTGTCAACGTCGCGGGAGTGCTGCCTCGCGTTCTTCCCCTGCTGCCGCCTGGATGGAAGAAATCCCCCAGAGTCATCGTCCAGCGATTGTATTCGTTGATGGTGGCACAAGGTTGCGAGCGCGCCGGAATGTGCCGTCTACACGTCCTCTATGCGGACAGCATGCGGGTGGCGCGGGGAGCTGCGTTGGATCAAGTGCTGGCGGCGTTGGAGACAGACCTCCACCGATACACAGCGGAAGCAACTTCGGATATGACGTTTCTGCACGCGGGGGTAGTTGGCTGGCAAGGACGTGCGATTGTGCTCCCCGGCCGCAGCTTCAGCGGCAAAACGACGCTAGTCCGAGAGATGCTGCGCCTCGGCGCAACGTACTATTCCGAAGAGTTCGCTGTCGTGGATAACTCGGGCTTGGTACATCCGTTCGCACGGCCTCTAGGAATCCGGGAGGACACTTCCTATTCTCAAACCAAGTACACGGCCGAAGGATTGGGCGCGGCCTCGGGCGTCAAGCCGCTGCCCATGGGCATGGCAGTGATTTGCAAATACGAGGCGGGGGCACGATGGCAGCCGGCTCCGCTGTCGCAGGGGCAAGGAGCATTGGAACTCTTGGCTAATGGCGTAGCCGTCCGAAGCCAGCCGCGTGAGACTCTCAGGAGACTCCATCAGCTTGCCAAACAGGCGGTATTCATCAAGGGGACACGGGGAGAAGCTCGCCAAGCGGCTGGGTCCATCCTGAATCTGTCGGGCGCGCGCGAACGACTGGAGATGGCATGAAAGATCGACAATTTCCGCGGGCCCGCGTGGATTGCCTCTCACGGGAATTCGGCTACGAGGTTCTAGTCTACGACCCACAAAGCAACGTGGGCCATTGTCTGAATTCGATGGCGGCGGCCGCATGGAAGCTATGCGACGGTAACCATAGCACGTCGCAAATCGCAAGAACGCTTTCGCGGGAGCTCTCCGCACATGTGGACGAATCTGTGGTACTGCTGGCCCTGGACCAGCTGGCGAACGCTCATCTCCTTGTCGCAACAGAAGTGCAGGTTGAACGTCCTTCCCGTCGCGTCGCCATTCGAAGGATAGGCATAGCTGCAGCCATCGCTTTGCCTCTGGTCACTTCCATTGTGGCTCCCACCCCTGCCCAGGCGGCATCCTGTCTGCATAACCTCGCCCCATGTACCAATAACGTACAGTGCTGTTCGGGTGTTTGCGCTCCAATTGCGCTTCGCTGCGTTGGCGATTGAGTCTTTCGGCATTGCCTACTTACTCCTAGAGTAACGCCGTATATGTTGCGCCACAGTTTCGCAACACATCTGTTGGACCATGGCGCTGACATTAGGGTTATTCAAGAACTGCTTGGACACTCTCGCCTAAACAGCACTCAAATCTACACGCGGGTGAGTAGGGTCAAGCTAATGGACTCCTTCCTGCGCTGTCATCCACGTGGCCATGTGGTGCGCGGCTAGAACAGGATGGTTATAGACAGGAGGTTGCGATGGTACACGCCAAAAATGCAAGCAAGGCTAAATCCGAGATCTTCCCGCCGTGGTTCCTGTCCAGGAGTGTTCTGAAACAAGTTCAACGGCTGTTGCCGAACATCTATCATAAGAGACTCTTTGCCTACTTTCAGAGGTATGGCTGCATGCGGTGCAATGGCAAGAGAGTCCTTTACTGCAGCAACGGTCTTTGCCGCCGATGTGCCGGTTTATTGATTGCCCGCCTGCGCCGGTGTGACCGTGCGATGGAGAGAGAATACCGGGACACCATGACCCCTCTGTCAGGCCGACTCGTGACCAGAGTCACCACCGCACGCGAACTCCTCTCCGATTTGGTAAACGATAAGATTCTCAAAGTAAAGAGCATGGGGAACAAGCCACCGGCAAAATCCATTGAGTACCGGCCTGTTATTCAAATCAGAGAACTCCGACCGGAGGCAGCGTGCAGGACAGAGAAGCTGTTCTTCTAAGTCCAATCTTCAAAGCGGGTGAGATTCGCTACCTGAAGTGGTTGTTCGCTTTCGTAAACCAGTTGATGGGGTTGTCCCCGCGTTCAGCAATTATCATTTGCAACCTCCTTCACTACACCCCAATCCTCAGGGGGGAAACTAATTGGCCAGAAATGGGCACTACGCTGGTCAAATTCGAAGGCGACTTGCAACAAAGCCGACGATGATCGCTCGATTCTAACCACCCTGCAAGCAACATCTTTGCCAGAGTGCGGGTTGATTACTGTGATTCGCTGATTCGCGGTCAATTCAAGTGGCGATTCCAACAAACCACCGTGGGCATTCACTACCAATGTGAACGCTTGTATCTGAACGCATCTTCCGTCCGGCATGTTTGCCCTGACCAGTACGGCAAGTTGAAGCATGACCCTTTGGCTTCTGCGTCGATTCTTGGAATCGGATTCGGTCATGACCTGGACCTCATAGGATTCACTCCCTTGAATCTTGCCGTCCCCACTGACGGCATATATATCACTGAATGTATTACAGACATGTGTGTTATCCGAATGTATTCTATACTGACTTACACTAAAGTCAACGAGGGAACAGATTGTAGAGGTCTTGAAAGTGACTCGTACTACGCACGAAACCGGGTAAGTTGGATAACTGTTGGGGAATCGCCTCACCGCCAGCAATCGGCCTCGGCAGCGGCGGGCTAAAGCCCTGATAAATCGGATTACCGGAGATGTAGAGTAACGCTTGACTTGATTTCATAACAATGTCGGCTCCCGCGACCCGAGTAAACTGTGGTTGCATTACGACCAAAGGCTCGGGAGGAAGGAGCCAACATGATCATTATAGGCGTGGATTATCACCCGAGCTTTCAGCAAATCGCTTTTGTAGATCAGGAAACTGGGGAGTGCGGGGAACGGCAATTGAATCACAGCGATGGTGAAGCTGAGAAGTTCTACCGAGAACTGAAGCAGCGAGGAGTCAGCGTGCGCGTGGGGATGGAGGCCACTGGGCATTCACGCTGGTTCGAGCGGTTACTGGCAGAGTTGGGTTTCGAGGTGTGGATTGGCGATGCGGCGGAGATCAAGACCATGCGAGTCCGCAAGCAGAAGACCGACCGCGAAGATGCCCGACTTATGCGGAAGCTGCTACTGGAAAATCGCTTTCCGCGAATCTGGGTACCGAGTCCGGAGAATCGTGATCTGCGGCAACTGCTATGGCACCGGCATCGGCTGGTGCAGATGCGCACGCGAATCATGAATCAGTTGCAAGCGGTGGCGATGAACGAGGGCTATCGCTGGAAGAAAAAACTGTTCAGCGCACCGGGACGAGCACTGCTAGAGAAACTCTCGTTGGCTCCCTGGGCCAGTCGGCGTCGGAAAGAATTATTGGAGCTGCTGGACCAGCTGGATCCCAAGATTGCGGAGTTAACGGCAGCGGTCGAGCAAGAAGCCAAGAAACGGCCCGAGGTGCTGCTTTTGATGACGCATCCTGGCGTGGGACCCATCACGGGGCTGGTCTACGTTCTCGTCATTGGGACTCCGGAGCGGTTTCCTTGCGGCAAGCAGATCGGCAGCTACACCGGGCTGATTCCGTGCGAGGACTCCAGTGCCGGCCGGCAACGGCTGGGACATATCAGCAAGCAGGGCAATACATTGTTGCGCTTCTTGCTGGTGGAGGCCGCACAAGCGGCCGCACGGTGTAACCCAGATTGGCGGCGTAAGTATCTGCACCTGATGATGCGCCGGGAAAAAAGAATTGCCAAAGTGGCCATGGCCAGGAGACTTGTTGTTCGGTTGTACTGGATGTGGCGAAACCATTGGCAATATTCGCAGTTGGTCGAATTCGGTTCGAACGCGGGAAAGCTCGTAACCGGACATGGCGTGAAGTAGCACGTTGTCCACTTGATTGGGCATCCCGCTCCCTGAAAAGGGAGTTTGAAGCAGTAATCATGGTCGAAGTTTTGATCGGAGAGATGTTTGGGTCGGACTGAATCCGCCCGACAGATTACGAACGAGCCGTGGTCGTCAATGCTGAGAAGAACGAAGAAGAAAGAAAACGAAAGAGAAAAACTCTTTTAGGTGAAAAGAAAGAAGTGCGCTCAAAAAGGGCTTGACAGGGCCGACATTGTTAGGGATGTCCGGTTAGTACTGCCAGCTCAACCGGTCGATGCAACACCATCCAATGCGTTGATTCGACAATGCTTCCCCGGGAGAAGTGATCTGTTTGGCTGTCCTCGGTCAAAACCTAGCCAGGGTAGTGTCCCGGCTGATCTAACCCTAGCGAGCGATTTAGCCTTTGTTTTCAATGCAAGTCGGGTTCGACTTGCGTGTTGCCTCGACCCATTGAGACCACCACGTTAACCAGGACTTGGCCCAGACTCGGGGCGCAGGAAGCATCAATCTGGCAGCTGCGGCAGGATTTGTTTCGCCAAGGACAACACCAGTTCGCGAGATTCTTCTGTGACGCTTATGTGTCCATCTGGCTCAATCCCGCCCATCCTAAAAAGTGGACGAAGTTCCTGAACAGCCGCATTGTTACTGCACCACAATCGGTAAGTCGATAGAGCTCAGGCCGTTTTTGGAGTCCTCTGAGCACCAGTTGGCATAGAGTTCGCGCACCTGCGCACCAGAATGCCGCTTGGGAGAGCAATTTGACCCGAGGGTTTCCATTTGAGGAACTTATGCCCTGCCCCTGAGATCGCTACCCATCAGGGCTGACGAGCACCTGGGTAGCCTTCTTCTTTTGCTTTTGAGCGTACATGAGCTCGTCCGCTTTGTGCAGAAGCTGCTCAAGATCGGCGTCTTCAGCCACATTTGCGGCGACTATTCCTACGCTGAGAGAAAGCGCGTAGCGGCGGCCTGGGCTGGCATTGCAAGAATCCAGTTTCTTCTGGATTCGGCGAAGAACCACGTCGGCGCAGTCTTTGTCCACATCGGCAATGAGGACCGCAAACTCATCCCCGCCAATCCGGGAAAGGATGTCAGACCGACGGCAAGAGTCCCTTAGCACGTTGGCGGCTTCGACGAGAGCGCGGTTTCCTTCCTGGTGACCGAACGTATCATTAATTTTCTTTAAACTGTCAAGATCGACGAAGGCAACCATAAACGGCATTCCCGAGCGGCTCGCTAGCTTCACATGGTGCTCACCGAGAGCCAGGAATCCTCTTCGATTATTGAGACCTGTCAACTCGTCGATAAGAGAGAGATTGAGGAGCTCCAGTTGTACGCGTTGTCGTTCCATAGCGTAGCGGAGGGCCCGCCAGATCAAGGCGCCGTTAATTTGCGCTTTCGGCAGGTAATCCTGCGCACCCTCATGAAGAGACCTGATTGCCAGGTCCTCGTCGTTGCTAACGGTCAACACGACAAGAGGCGTCTGTTGGGTTGCGCGGTGCATCCGTCGCACGGTTTCCAATCCTTGAGCATCCGGCAACCCAAGGTCCAACAAGACCGCATCGGGACTGCTGTTTGAACAGAACTCCAAGGCTTGCGCCAAGGTTTCGCAATGAACGAGTTCAAACCGCAATTTAGCGATTTCAGAAAGCGCTTCTTCGATGAGGCGCGCATCGCCGGGATTGTCCTCGACGAGCAGAATCTTAGTTACGGCAGTTGACATGATTGAATCACCTTGATGGTAGCTTGACCAACGTGAGCCAAAAGCTTTCAATCAAATGAACCACACGCAGAAATTGGTCCAGATCTGCGGGCTTGGTGATGTAGCAGTTCGCGTGGCGGCTGTAAGCCATGGCAATGTCCTCCTCGGCGGCAGAGGTGGTCAAGACGATCACCGGGATCTTCATCAGACACTCATCGGCTTTGATCTCGGCCAAGACCTCCCGGCCGTCTTTCTTGGGTAGGTTCAGATCGAGCAGGATCAGTTCCGGCTGTACCGCTTTCGCATGCTGGCCTTCTCGGCGCAGATACGCGAGGGCCTCCACGCCATCGTTCATCACCGTAAAGTTGTTAAGTACCTCGCCCTCTTTGAACGCCTCCAGCGTCAGCCGCACATCACCCGGATTATCTTCCACCAGCAAGATTTCGATAGGCCTCGAAGTCATTTCTCCGTCTTCTCCGCTTGCGGAATCGTAAACAGAAATGTCGAACCTTGCCCGGGATATGATTCCACCCAAATCTTTCCCCCGTGTCGTTCTGCGATTTTTCGGCAAATGGCCAGTCCGATGCCCGTGCCCGAGTAATCCTTGCGCGTGTGGAGCCGCTGGAACATCTGAAAGATGCGTTCGAAGTATTGCGGCTCGATGCCGATCCCATTGTCCTGAACAGAAAAAATCCATTCATTTCCGTTGGACCGTGCGTCAACGCGGATTTCGGGCCTGCGCTTATTGCGGTATTTGATGGCGTTCCCGATCAGATTCTGGAACAACTGCGCAAGCTGCGTCGCATCTGCAAGTACTGTCGGTAGAGGTCCGACGCTCACTTCGGCGTTTGAATTCTTGATGGACTCTCGCAAATTCTCAAGGGCAGTGTTGCAGGCCGCCCCGGTTTGAGTGAATTGAAGCGCCTTACCTCTGGTAGTGAGGCGAGAATAGGACAGAAGGTCCTGGATGAGCTGCTGCATTCGGCTCGCGCCGTCAACTGCAAAGCCAATGAATTCGTCTGCCGCGGCATCGAGCTTTCCTTGGTAGCGCCGTGCCAGAAGCTGGGTATAGCTGATCACCATGCGCAGAGGCTCCTGCAGGTCATGCGAGGCCACATAAGCAAACTGTTCCAGGTCCGCATTAGAGCGGGCCAGTTCCTCCAACTTGCTGGTGAGTTCTTGTTGCGCCCAATTCCGTTCGGTGATATCCCGTTGAAGTTGTTCATTAGCCCTGATGAGTTCGGCGGTGCGCGTCGCCACAAGCTCTTCCAGATGGATCTTGTACTCTTGTAGCGCTGTCTCGGCGCGCTTTCGGTCAGTAATGTCGCGGTTTACGATGACGAGCTTGTCGACGCTCCCTTCGGCATCGAGGATCGTGCTTGCCGTAGATTCGAGAACTCGCCAGCTGCCATCCTTGTGGCGCATGCGGTATTCAATCCGCCGGCCCACTCCGCTGCGAGATGCTTCTGCCGCTGCTGCTTTGATCTTCTTGCGGTCGTCAGGATGTATCTGTTCGAAGGACGATGTGGCCCCAAGCTCCTCGGGGCTATAGCCCATGATCCGTTCATACGAGGGGCTGTTGTAGACCCGGTGCCCGCTGGTATCCACGACCGCGATCATGTCGGCGGCTTTCTCAGTGATCAGCCGGAAGAGCTCATCTCGTTCATTCAACTGGCGGTAAATGCCACTGATTTGATACTGCTGATAGATCACATATATATCGAACAAGAGAACTAGGCCGATCAGTCCGCGCACGGCGAGACTCATGTGCAGCGCGTCGAACTCTGGGAAGGGCGAAGTCCCCCTCGGGAGCGCGAACGAGGCGATCCCCAGCGTGAGGAGAAGGGTTACAAGAACTGCGGATCCCCACAGCCACCACTCGCGCCGTTCGATTTTACGCATGCCAAAGCGGGGATTGGATGCACGCTTGCCGTATTCGGCAGGAGGGAGTTCGACGGGTCCCGAATTCATCTCTCCACCCCCTTCCCCCACGGGATTGCATACAGGAACGCAAATCTCTCTCCAGACTGTGATTCCGCCCAAATCCTTTCTTCGCAGCGTTCGACGGTTTTTCGGCAAACGACCAGCCACCACACGGTCAACCCAAGAACAACCGGCAAGCCGAATGCGATCCCGAGTCTCACTCTGATACGATTTTTGCTCATGACAAAGGGAAGGAAGCTCAAATGCAAAATGCGTCTTCGAAAACGATGGCCGGCTACACCAATAATTCTACTTTGGTGGGTACTGCTGTAGCCCAAATTGCCGCAACTGAGTCCTTGATGAGTTAACGGTTAAAATGCCGATTGCATAAGTGGTTTGGGTAGCCGCTCTGCGTGTGATGAGTCTGGCGCAAGTGCCTGGTAAGTCGTGCCAGCTCAACCGGTCGATGCAACACATCTAATCAGTTGATCCGACAATACTTCCCCCTAGAGAACCGATCTGTCCGCCTGCACTCAATTAAGACCTAGCCAGCGTGGTGTTCCGCTTGAATCAAAGCTCGCGAACGACTTTTAGTTGTTGAGACCCTACAAGGAGGTTTCGAGTTGGTGTTGCGTCGACCCATTGAGACCCCCCGCGCGTTACCGGACATCTTGGTCACGGTACTCAACTTTCTGACTCTCAAATATTTGCCTTGATGGAGACAGTTCTAGAACTGTTCGACGGCTAGGGCGATGAGGACAGTCCTGGGACTGTTCGGATCCTAGCCCTGCGCGATGTCCGATAAACGCTAGTGCTCTATCGGAGGCGCGTTTTCACAAAAGCGTGAAGTCCGGGCGAGGTGCTCCGCGCGCGTTCGATAGAGCCGTTTGAAGGTGGGCGCTGGCGGTTGCGGCGGATGCGGGCTAGTGGCTGCACCGACTACGTTCTAGCGCGTTTAATTGGGCAAGTGAACTGAAAGAATTGTTTTCGACAAGCCTATTGGGCATTGCCAGATGCGGCAGCAGGACGTTTTTAGAGATGCTTTGACATCGGTTTGCGACCTATCGCAATTAGCCGCTCGGCATTGGGACCGTACTCGTCTCCGTCGAGGTTCCCGTGCAGGGTCACAGCAATGAATCCTGCGCGCTGCATTCGCTCCCTCAGTTCTAGCCCAGAATAGATAGTGTGATGAAATTTGAAGCTTTTCACCCTACCGTTCCGTATGACGAGCCATTCGTTCCGAACGCGAGTCCAATCATCAAAAATCTCGTGTCGTTCCACCAACATCGTACCGTCCGCCAGGAGAGTGGATGTTGTGGGCTGAAGAATTTTTGCGAGACGTTCTTTGCCCAAGACTTCGATCAAGCGTGCTCCCCTCTAAAACTGGACACCTCAGTTAGGTAAGATCACAGAACCAGTATTGGCGCTGGTGGCATCCTTTCCGCCGGGGCCTAGCAACCAACCTTTACCGTCTCGGTGTACACGACAAAACGATCCAAGTCATTCTTCGCCACAGTAGCGTACCGACAACGCGAGAAATCTGCATTAAATCAGTAGGAGCACACACTATCGCTGCGATGGAGCGTTTGGAAGTCGCTATCAAAAATAAACCTAGCTGACCGAACTGACCGAATACACAACCAATATGCAACCACTCCTCACAGCAAGTTTCGTAACTACTTATGGCAGAGTAGAATAGAGAGCGGAGGAGTGGGTGAGCGGTTGAAACCGGCGGTCTTGAAAACCGCTAAACCTGAAAGGGTTTCGTGGGTTCGAATCCCACCTCCTCCGCCAGTAAACTGAAAGCTACGTTGAAGTTACGGAGATTTCTCTTTCGCTCAAAGATGGCGAATGCATGTCTCTTTTATCCCAGTTTTATCCCAACGGTGTCGAAAACCGTTAGGCCCGAAAGTGTGGCGGTTTGGAAAACCGCCACTGCGGTGACGACGCTAATAGCGGAGGTTTGGGAAATGGCCGCCCGGTCGCCAGGAGTCGTGTGGCTCTCGCTCAACCGCAGGAAAAAAGACTGTGTTCTTACGGCCGAAGTCGCGATA
>WNFR01005499.1_pt1 | contig 12969 bp, 10 predicted proteins | sample 5400221 | NCBI WGS metagenome assembly WNFR01 (sample SAMN13153357, study PRJNA577476) | soil metagenome | isolation source: 40 cm soil under Madrone tree | place: USA:California | collected 2016-06-14
ACTCTCCCGGCTCAATCCCTTCTTTCTTCGCCTGGTTCTCCAGGTCCTCGATAGTCGCCAGCAACTGCTTCTTCTTCGCTTCCAGTTGCTTCTCCTGTTCATCCAGCGGAACCATGTTGTAGCTCCGATGCGGATTGATCCCCCCGTTTGGGCTGCTGTCGTCCGCCTTGAAATTCTTCATCCGGGAAATCCGCTCGTCCGCCGCGTCGATCTTTTTTCTCAACTCCGCGATCGCCGCCCGGTAACGCAGAATTTTCCCGCGCCGCGAATCCGTCGCGGCACCGGCATCATTCCCTGAAGATTTCGTCTTCTCCTCCGCCGCATGCTCCGTCCCCACCACCGAAACCGTTCCCTGAAGCGTGCCGACCTCATCGTTCGTCCAAACTTTTTTGGTTTTCTCGGCCTTCCCGGACGAAGTGGAAGGTTGTCCGTTAGCCGTCGAATTGGATTGCTGATTTGTCGCGGGTGGCGTGCCAGGCTGGCTGCTCTGTGCAGAGCAAAGCGCCGGCAGAATCCCGCCTAAGAAGAAAAGGAGTGAACTTCGACGGATCATGAAATCTCCGATCCGGCCGCCCGGGCCTGGCACTCGCTAATCAATTTTATCAATATCGTTCTACGGGTCCGCCCGATTTTCTCCCAGCTTGCTCAGTTCGCCACGCACAACTTCCACCGCCTCTTTGGGCGGCCCCACACGCCTGTAATGCGTATAAAACGTCCGTTCGTGAATCGAAAATGGCACCACGAATTTCCGTCCGTCAAAATCGTATTGCTGATAGCTCGGCAGCCACACTCCGGGCGCCATTTCGTACCACTCCTGCATGAAGTAACTGCCTCGATAGACCTTCGCCAGAAACAGCGCCAGGGTAATATCCTCGGTAACGTGGCCTTCGATCCTCGCCAATTCCGAAGTTTCCTTGTCGATCCAAAGCGTGCCGCGAACCCTGGTGAAAAGCATCTCGTTGCGTGTCGCCGGCTTGAATGCAGGGTTCCGCGTCATCTCATACTTCACCAGCACGCGGTCTCCCCTCGGTTCCTCGCCAATTTTTGTGAACACAAATGCTTTCCGCGTCGAGTCGATCAACTCGTTCCTTTCTTTCTTCCGCCGTTCCACTTTCGCATACGCTTCGCGTTGCGCGGGCCCCGATTCTGCCGCCCAGATCAGCGTCGTCTGCAGCTTTTCCAGCGCTGCCCGGTAGCTCTCCGCGCTGGTTGGCTTTGCCTCCGCCGTCAGCGGAATCTTGCTCATTCCCGTTCCCGCGGGAAAAACCCTCCACATCTTCACTTCGCTCGGTTTCGGATCGCTCCCGGTCTTTCGAATCTCCACCCGCTCCACTCGCTCATGAATATTCAAATCCGCGTCCACCCGCTTCTGATTGGCAATCACCCGGCCGAACAGGTCGTCGCTCGACAGGGGAGCTTTCGGGGCCGGGTCCTCAACGAGACCGGATTGGGAATAGCAAGGCGAGCCCGCCAACATCAAAGCGAGTAGTGCCAGACCCTGAAAAGATGTCACACAACGTCTTTTAAATGTGCACATTATGGCGTGATTGACTGCTTCGGGAGCCCGCCCTTGGCCCCCTCCCTGTCCGTCAATTTTCACTTCGTTCCCCTCTCCATCCGGCTACAATAGAGGTTCTTTCAGATTATAGCCGCCCAGCTGATAGCAAACACACTTCTAAAACGTCTAAGTAAGGAACGATTTGGCTGGGTGGCTCGTCTCTAAAGAATACAGGAGTACAGTTTGAGCATTTCCCCCATGGATGGCTTGACCAGCGTCCCGCCGCTCGCGGGTCATGTGGCGGTATCTGCCTCGCGCCTGGAACGTGTCATAAAGGCTTGGGTCACCTTCTACGAAACCCTGAAACTCTCGTTGGATGCTCTCCGCGCCCATAAGCTACGGAGTTTTCTCACCCTTCTCGGCGTTATCCTTGCCGTTACCACCCTCGTTTTTGTCATGAGCGTCATCGCCGGCCTGAACCTCTATGTCGCCGAGCGCGTTGCCAACCTCGGTGCCAACGTCTTCATTGTCGACCGCTTCGGCATCATCACCAGCCGCGACGCCTTCATCAAAGCCCAAAAACGCCCCCTGGTCACCCTGGACGATTATCGGCGCCTTCGCGACGGCATGAGCCTTGCCCGTGCAGTTGCGGCCGAAGGAGACCTCAACAGCCAAACCCGCGTTGGTGACATCATCATGGAAAACACCGACATCATGGGTGCTACCCCGAATTTCGCCGAAGTCCGCAACATGAACATCGCGGAGGGCCGCTTTATTACTCCGGCGGATGACGAGCACCACTCCGATGTCACATTCATCGGCGCAGACCTCGCCACTAAATTCTTTCCCAACGTAGATCCCATCGGGAAATCCATCCGCGTCGGCACGCACACCTATGAAGTCGTCGGCGTAGCCGAAGCCATCGGCAGCGCCTTTGGCCAATCGCAAGACAATTACATGATCATCCCCATGAGCACCTTTCATAAGAGTTGGCAACGCGGGGTTGATTGGATTGCTATCTTCATTCAAGCCCCTAATGCCGAAATGATGAGCGCAAGCCAGGACGAAGCCCGCATGCTTCTCCGCGCCTGGCGCCATCTCGACTACAACGCTCCCGACAATTTCGCCATCCTCGGCTCCGATTCCATCATGGCTCTTTGGCATGACCTCACCGGCAATCTCGCCTTCGTCGCCATGGCGCTCGTCAGCGTTTTCCTCGTCGTCGGCGGCATCGTCATCATGAACATCATGCTGGCCAGCGTCACCGAACGCACTCGTGAAATTGGTTTGCGACGCTCGCTCGGCGCGCGAAAAGCCCACATCCTTTTGCAATTTCTCACCGAGTCCGCCGTGCTCGCTGCCTGTGGCGGCTTCATCGGCATCATCACTGCGTATCTTGCCGTCTATCTGGTGAAAGCCACTTTTTCCTTCCCGATGGAAACTCCACTCACCGCTGTGATTCTTTCCCTCTGCCTTTCCACGGCTGTGGGGCTCTTTTTCGGCATTTTCCCGGCCATGCGAGCCGCAAAACTCGATCCCATTGAAGCTCTTCGAGCGGAAAGCTAGGCGCGCTTATGCCTCAGGCAAACGGCGAAAATCTCCGGCAAGCCATGGATGCTTTGCGCACCCACAAACTCCGCAGCGCCCTCACGATTTTTGGCGTCGTGTTGGGCGTCAGCGTAATCATGCTCGTCGCTGCTCTCATCACCGGCTTCGACGCCCAAATCCAGGAAAACGTGAAGCAATTCGGTGCGGACACCGCCTTCGTCACGAAATGGGATCAGGGCCGCCACGGCGGGCCGCCGCCCCTCGAGGAACGCCAGCGCAAGCCCCTTACGCTCGAAGATGAACGCGCACTCCAGGAAAGCTGTCCCACCGTGAAAAATGTCACCGCGTTTGTCACCAGCGACTGGGATGTCGCTCACTCCGTCCGCACCAAATCAGGCGAAGTCACCGCCATCGATTTCCGCGGCGTCCAGCCCAATTTCGGCCTCGTCTATGCCAACGCCGCCACCCTCGCCGGGCGCTTCATCAGCGAAGGCGATGACCTCCACAAGGAAAAAGTCGTCATGCTCGGAGAAAATGTCGCCCCCGTGCTTTTCCCCGAAGGCAACCCCATCGGGAAAGACGTCACGATTGACGGCTCCAGTTTTCAGGTCATCGGCGTTGTCGAAAAGCCCAAGGGTGGCTTCGGCATGGGCGACGAAGACCGCCGCGTCCTGATTCCGTTTAGCACTTTCCGCAAAACATTTCCTTCAGCCACCGAGCTTAATTTCCGCGTCCAGGCCCGGCCCAATATGCTCAATCAGATGGTGGATCAGATCACCGAAGTTCTTCGCCGCCGCCGCAACGTCCCCTATGACGGCAAGGATAATTTCTCCGTCGCCACCGCCGAAGAGCAAATCAAGGAATTTCACAATATCGTCGGCAAGGTCGCCATCGCTACGGTCGTGCTCAGCGCGATCGGCCTGCTCATCGGCGGCGTCGGCGTGATGAACATCATGCTTGTCAGTGTCACCGAACGCACCCGCGAAATCGGCATCCGCAAAGCCATCGGCGCAAAAAGCAAAGACATCACCTGGCAATTTCTGCTCGAAGCCATGACCCTTACCGGCTTGGGAGGCCTCATCGCCTTGGTTCTGGTGAATGGCCTGGTTCTTCTTGTGCGCTTGGGACTCAAATGGCCCGGCAGTGTCCCCGTGTGGGCCGCGGTCCTCGGCATCGTCGTCAGCGTCAGCATCGGCCTCATCTTTGGCGTCTGGCCCGCCATGAAAGCCGCAAAGCTCGACCCCGTCGAAGCCCTCCGCTACGAATAATCATCCCGCTCAGGAACGCTTGCGCTTCTCTCTGTTCTCTGTGCTCTTTCTCCGCGCCCTCTGTCTCAAATCTTTCCTTCTTCTTCTCAAACTCTTACGCGCCCTTCCTCCGCCTTTCAGATAATCTGTCGAATTTCCCGCTCCTGCCGGCGATCGGCTCGCCGATTCAATACAAATTCCAGCGACAGCATCAGCAGAAGAACGAACATTCCCAGCAGCTGCGTTTCCACCAAGCGGCTCGAATAAATTCCATAAGAAACGCCCGCAATCATCACCAACGGCCGAATCGCCGTCAGCGGCCCCAGCATGAAAACGCTTGTCGCGCTGCGAATATCATTCGAAGGAACCAGCCGCAGGGCCAGGTTTGAAATTACGAGAACAGCGTAGGAAACAAACACCCACAGCATGCGGCTCGCCGAGCTCTCCAGGTCGCCGCGAACAGCCGCGCGATTGGAACTGGTAACGGCCACCAGCAACAACGCAGCCAGCGCGAGTGTGCTGATGATTTGCGCTCCTGCCACTCCGCGGAAACCCGCTCGCCGGTAGTATCCGGCCTTTCGAATTACGGCGCAGCGACCCATCGAAGCCCGCAGGCCGCAGAGCAGCCCATCCAGCAAAGCCAGCAAGTACAACGCGACAAGCGTCAACGAAGTTCTCCGAGCCGCGATCGCCTCCGGCCCAGTTGCCGCCGGAATTCCTCCACCAAAGGCCTTCGCAATCCTACCAGCGTGTGAAAAATGCGCGGAGCTGGCGTATTCCAGATCTTCGCCCCGTAAATCCCCGAGGCAAACTCAGGCAATACCTCGTGGGCCGCCTCCGTCAGCGTCCGCGCATCGTGCGCCCGAGCCGCGGAAAGGACTCCGTCGTGCCGAGCCACAGGCGTGCGCATCCGCAAGTAGTGAAAGAACCACGCGCCAACCGGCGCCAGCAACCACGGTTGAAAATCGAAATGCAGAAACGCCTGCGTTTCCGGCTGCTCGTGCCGGCCGAGAAATTGCAACAACTCCTGCCCCCGAAAGTGGTGAATCACGCCCGTCGAAATGAAAATATGCCCGGGATGCTCCTTTGAAAACGCGTCTCCCTGAATAAATCGGCATGGCAGTTCTTCTACGTCCGCCAGGCGATTGGCCTCGTTGATCAGCGTGGAATTCAGATCCATTCCCACCAGTTCAATCGAGTAGTCACGCAACGGAATGTTCGCCGCCAGCCAGCGAATCACGTAACCGATCCCGCAACCAGCGTCTACAATCCGAATGGTTTCGCGGACACCCGCTTCACGAATCGACGCAATCACAACCCTCAGGAGATCCCACACCCGGCTCCCGTGATAGAACTCCCCTGCCAACCGCTGCATCTCCCAATGCACTTTCAGCAGGTGCCGGTCAATCGCTTTCTCATTGAGGATCCCGTCCATCTCGGGGAGTTGCTCAACCGCGCGCATCGCCTGCCGATTGGAGTATCGCGAAAAAGCTTCCAGCACGTCCTGCTTGCGCACTTCCATGCGCCCCAGCGTGCGCGCATCGTGCTGCACAATCAGGTCAGTGATTTCCGGTTGAGAGGGATTCCACGAGGCAAACACAATTCCGAGCCTAATTCAGCCCAGAACCCCTGAAAAGGAAGTTAGGAAAGCAAGCGTCGAATGCAGCAACTTGGATTATTTGAATGGCCCAGCGAAATTACGCCGAACGCAAAAACCGCGCCGCGCGATTCCGCAACGTCGGCTCCGCCACCGGCGCCACGGCCGGCGTCACCGTCTTCCGTCGGGCAAGCGGATACAACTGCTCCGCCAGCACTTCCGCCGAAGCCATCCGTTGCTGCGGATCTTTAGCCAGGCACGAAGCCAGAATCTCGTCCAACGCCGTCGGAATCGAAGCATTCACCTGCGACGGCGGCAACGGCCGCGACGACAGCACGTGATTGCACACCTTCTGCAGCGAATCTGCCGCAAACGGCGAAATCCCCGTCAGCATTTCGTAGAGCAGCACTCCCAGCGAAAATATGTCCGAGCGCGCATCTTGTGCACGCCCCATGATCTGTTCCGGGCACCAATACGCCGGCGTCCCCAGCAGGGAAGTATCCTTCGTATCGTGGCTCGAAAGCCGCGCCATCCCGAAGTCCGTCAATTTTATGCGTCCGTCACTGGTGACCAGAATGTTGGCCGGTTTCACGTCGCCGTGGATGATGTTGTGCTTGTGCGCCACGTGCAGCGCCACCGCCACCTGCGCCGCCCACGAGCACGCGCTTGTATACGGCACGCTCCCGCTCGTAAGAATTTTCTCGAGCGATTGCCCTTCCACCAGCTCCATCACCAGGTATGGAGTCGAAGTAGACTCCTCAATTCCCATGTCATGCAGCGTAATAATAAATGGATGCGAAAGTTTTCCCACCACACGCGCTTCTCGCAAGAAGCGCGACCTCGCCTCGCCTCGCGAAAGCTCCGGCGAAAGTAATTTGATCGCCACCGCGCGATCAATCAGCGGATCAAATCCGCGCACCACGCGGCTGTTTGCACCGGTTCCCAGCGTTTCCAGAATTTGATAGCGTCCAACTTGCACGACTAGCCATCCCTCCGATGGATTCCTGCCCCATGCCAGATTACGTGCTCACACGCATGCAAAGAATGATGCAAGAGTCCTGATTTCAAAGTACTTCCGTACCGGAACCTTCGCTCTGCACCAATCTGGGATTCCGCTGTTCCAGAAAGTCCACCACTAGATATAGACGCTATAGAAATTTCCTCACCAGATTTTGCGATTTTCTCTTGACACCAACTCCGCCTAGTCCGATACTGCGAATCCAGATTCGGGGGACGTGGAAGCGCCAGACGGACCGAGTCGGGGACTTGCCTTGGTCCGGCTTTGCCCCACGCTCCAGCCCGGTATCACCGCAAAAAACGAGCGCGAAGTACCTGCTCCGCGCAGTCGTAAGGTAAGCGCGGAGTCTTCTGTTCGGCCGTGTGAACTTCACCGGCATTGAACAGTGCATTCGTTTTTTTCGATGATCTCGGGGGGATGCCTTCCAGACGGACCACGAATCCAGTTGCGTTTTCGGGGCGGAAACGCAACCCCTTGCTCGCCAAGGGAGTAAAATAGAAGGGTTCCCCGCTTGCACCACGGGAACCCGTTGCGGGGAGGAATCAGGATGGCTACGGTGAAGCACGCACTAAATGGCAAAGCAGTTGAGACTTCGAAATCGGTGGACACCTCCACTGTGTCTACCGGTCTGGTTTTTGAACGTTTTTTCACGGATGGAAAGGTGTCTCCCTTCGACAAGGTCGAATGGGAGAAGCGCACCGCTCTGATCGGCAACGAAAAAGGCGCCACGATCTTCAAACAGGAAAACGTCGAAGTTCCAAAAAACTGGTCGCAGACCGCCACCAATATCGTCGCCAGCAAATATTTCCACGGCAAGCCCGGCACTTCCGAGCGCGAAGGCTCCGTGCGCCAGTTGATTGGCCGCGTGGTGGACACCATCGTCCGCTGGGGTGAAGAGGGCGGCTATTTCGCCAATTCCGCCTCGCGCGACGCTTTCCGCGACGAACTCACCCACCTGCTCGTCGAGCAGAAAATGGCTTTCAATTCCCCCGTTTGGTTCAACGTCGGCTGCCAACCCAAGCCTCAGTGTTCCGCCTGCTTCATCAACTCCGTCCAGGACAGCATGGAATCCATCATGGGGCTCACCCGCACCGAAGGTATGCTCTTCAAGTGGGGCTCCGGCACCGGCACAAATTTCTCCTCGCTCCGCGGCAGCAAGGAAACTCTCTCCGGCGGTGGCATCGCCTCCGGCCCGGTCAGCTTCATGAAGGGCTTCGACGCCTTCGCCGGCGTCATCAAGAGCGGCGGTAAGACGCGCCGCGCCGCCAAGATGGTCATCCTCAATATCGACCATCCGGACATCGTCGAATTCATCGATTGCAAGGTGAAGGAAGAAAAGAAGGCTCACGTTCTCATCGAACAGGGCTACGACTCCTCCATCGACGGCGAAGCATACAGCTCCATCTTCTTCCAGAACGCCAATCACTCCGTCCGCGTCACCGACGAATTCATGCAAGCTGCCCAGGAAAATCGCGACTGGTGGACCAGAAACGTCATCGACGGCCAGCCCAACGAAAAACTCAGCGCCCGCGAACTCCTCTACAAAGTTGCCGATTCCACCTGGCACTGCGGCGATCCTGGCATGCAGTACGACACCACCGTCAATCGCTGGCACACTTGCAAGTCCACCGCCCGCATCAACGCCAGCAATCCTTGCAGCGAATACATGTTCCTCGACGACACCGCCTGCAACCTGGCCTCGCTGAATCTCATGAAGTATGTCGGCTCCAACGGCGGCTTCGACGTCGAAGCCTTCACGAAAGCGGTGGATGTCACCATCACCGCCCAGGAAATTCTCGTCGACAACGCCAGCTATCCCACTGACAAAATTGCCAAGAACTCGCACGAGTTCCGCCCGCTCGGCCTCGGCTACGCAAATCTTGGCGCGCTGCTCATGTCCATGGCCCTGCCCTATGACTCCGATGAAGGCCGCGACGTCGCTGCCGCTGTCACCGCCCTCATGTGCGGTGAAGCCTACGCTCAGTCCGCACGCGTCGCCGAACGCATGGGTCCGTTCCCGGGCTATCCCGTCAATCGCGAACCCATGCTCGACGTCATTCGAATGCACCGCCACGCCATGCGCGGCATCAAGCCCGATCACGTCCAGTCCGATCTCTATATGGGCGCGCAAAGCGCCTGGGATAACGCTCTTGAGCTAGGCGAAAAGCACGGCTTCAAGAATTCCCAGGTCACCGTTCTCGCTCCCACCGGCACCATCGGCTTCATGATGGATTGCGACACCACCGGCATCGAGCCTGACCTCGCCCTCATCAAATACAAGAAGCTCGTCGGCGGCGGCGTCATCAAAATCGTCAACAACACCGTTCCGGCCGCGGTGATGAAGCTCGGCTACACGCCAGAGCAGACCAGCGAAATCGTCGGCTACATTGATGCCAACGGCAAAATCGACGGCGCGCCCTTCGTCAAGCCCGAACACATTCCCGTTTTCGATTGCTCCCTGGCCACCACCGGCGGACGTTCCATCGCCTGGCGCGGTCACGTCAAGATGATGGCGGCGGCCCAGCCCTTCCTCTCCGGCGCCATCAGCAAGACCATCAACATGCCGGAAGATTCCACGATCGAAGACATCATGGACGCCTACATTGAGTCCTGGAAGCTTGGCCTCAAAGCTGTCGCCATCTATCGCGACAACTCCAAGCGCTCTCAGCCGCTCAACGCCGCCGGCAACAAGAAAGACGAAAAGAAAGCCGAAGTCGCCGCTACCGCCGAACCCGAACCGGTTCAGCGCGAACTCTTCGCCCGCACCCAGCGCGAAAAACTTCCCGTCGAGCGCAACTCCGTCACCCACAAATTCAGCGTCGGAGGCCACGAAGGCTACATCACAGTCGGCATGTACCCCGACGGCCGCCCCGGTGAAATTTTCATCAAGATGTCCAAGGAAGGTTCCACGCTTTCGGGCGTCATGGACGGCCTCGCGCTCACACTCTCCATCGGCTTGCAATACGGCGTGCCGCTGAAGGTCCTCGTCAACAAGCTGGTCAACACCCGCTTCGAACCCAGCGGTATCACTCCCAACGCCAACATCCGCTTCGCCACTTCCGTGCTCGATTACATCGCGCGCTGGCTTGGCGGGCGCTTCATCTCCGCGGATTATCTGAAACTCAACGGCGCTCCGATGGAAGGCACCGTCGTCGCTTCCATTCCGGCGCCCACGCCGCAGGCTCCTGTGCTTACACCGGCGCCGCCCGTCGAAACCAAAACTTACTCTCCGGGAAACGCTCTGGAAGACGCGCCCACCTGCTCCGAATGCGGCATGTTGATGGTACCCAACGGCGCCTGCTACAAATGCGAAAATTGCGGGAGCACCAGCGGATGCAGCTGACCCGGGCCACAGGCGAGGAGATCACACGATGAGCTCACTCTCAACCGGTGCCGCAGTCGCAGTAAGACAAGCGCAAGTGCCTCAGAAAGCGCGAGGCTTCCTGCACATCGTTCGTCACGGTGCGGGCACCAACGCCTTCTACATCGTCTCCTATCACCAGATCGCCCGCACCGGCGTCCGGCCCAAACCTATGCTCGCCGAAGGCGCGCAAGCACTCATCGACATGCTCGAAAAAGTCGGTGTCGACTTCCGCCTCCGCGAAGTCCGCGGCGCCCTCGAAGACATCCTTCGCCTCGGCTCCGCCAACATCCCCGACCTCTGGCTAAGCGACGAAGAACTCCTCGCCAAAGGCCTCGTCGAATCCTAATCCGCATTTCCGCGCCTTTGTAGGGGCGGCGTTACGCCGTCCACTTGGGCTACTCTTGCTTTAGTGGCCCAGCCAGAAATGGCTGGGCTCTTTGCTTTATTCTTGATTTGTAGGGCCCACCGTCTGACGCGGCTCGCTCTTCAACTTAAATCACAAAGGGCCGGAGGCTGGCGCTTCCGGCCCTTTGTTTTTTCGAGGCTTTCTCCCGCTCACGGAGTACTTACACGCCTCGCCCCACGCCGCTAGCGGGGACGCAAGGACGGACGCGGCGCAGCCGGTCTTGGGCGGAATCTCATTCTTGGCATCAGCGGCGGCGGCACGTGCCGTAGCGCCTCCCCGCACGCAGGGCATTGATCAGAGCCGTTCGCTTCAGCCCTCATCCAATTCCCCTTCACTTCACATCGCGGATTGACACACTGAACAGTGGAGCCCGGCATCATGGTCATTCTGAACTCCCTCAGCGGCCTCCAACTCACCCTGCGGAAGTGAGTTCCCCTTGGTGGCCAGAAATTCGCGGAACGGACCGAGCGGACCTGCAAATTTTCGCTCCGTGCACTTGGGGTGTCAACGGAAAACCACCCCAACCGCTTGTGGTGTCCAAAGAAATCTGTGGAAAAACAACCGGCTTCCGAACCACTCGCCGCTCCCCTCTAGTCGCTTAGTGACGCTTTCCCATCCACCGCGCGCCCGATATGAATTCCCCTCGTCATACGTAGTAGAAGTAAGAACAGCCAAGTCTAAAAACAGATCTCTCACAACGGAGGTAGTCATGCCAAATACAACCATCAATTTCGGTGCGGGTGGCAATATGCCCTCTCTCCCCAATCTGCGGGGAGTCGGCTCCAAAATTCTCATTCTGGTGGCGGCCATCTTCGCGCTGATCTTCTTCTTCTCTAGCGTCATCTCCATTCCCACCGGCCACGTCGGTATTCCCACCCTCTTCGGCCGCGTCACCGGTGAAACGCTCGGCGAAGGCATCCACATCATCAATCCTCTGAAGGCCGTCGAAAAACTCTCCATTCAGACGCAGTCCGTGAAGGAAAGTGCCAACGTCCCCTCCAACGAAGGCCTGATCCTCGCGCTGGACACCTCGCTGCTCTTTCATCTCGATCGCAGCATGGCCGCCGAGGTCTACCAGAAAGTCGGCTCTAACTACGCCGAGAAAATCGTCGAACCCACGCTGCGTGCTGCCATTCGCGCCTCCACTTCTTCTCACACCGCCAACGCCCTCTACACCAACGCGCGCGAACTCGTGCAACAGCAAATTCAGGATCAACTGACGAAAGAACTCTCGCCCCGTGGCGTGATCGTCGAAAACATCCTGCTCCGCGATGTCCAGTTGCCCGCCATGCTCAAAGGCTCTATTGAAGCCAAGCAGCAAGCCGAACAGGACGCCCTCCGCATGAGCTTCATCCTGCAGAAAGAAACCCAGGAAGCCCAGCGCAAGCGCATCGAAGCGCAAGGCATCGCCGATTTTCAGAAAATTGTCGCCCAGGGCATCAGCCCTCAGCTTTTGGAATGGAAGGGAATCGAAGCCACCGAAAAACTGGCCACCAGCGCCAATTCGAAAGTCGTGATCATCGGCAATCCTAAAACCGGCTTGCCGATAATCCTCGGCCCGCAGTAACCCGCCGCGGTCGCTCTCGCCGTTCTGATCTTTGTGCTGCTATTGCTGAGGAGCCGCCGGCTTCTGATCCGCGTCCGGCGCCAATTCTTTCAGCTTGGCCTTTAACTGTGCCAGCTCATCCTTTTTTTGCCCCAGGTCGCTTTGCATCGCGTCCAGCTTGGCCTTTCCGTCCGGGTCCTTCGAAAAATCCGGCCGCGAATAAAAGCTTTCATTCGCCAGCGCCAGCGCCCGCTGCTGCACGTCAACTTCTTTCGCCATGTCGGTAATTTCCTGCTTCAATGCCGCGATCTCCGCCTTCTTCTTGGCGATTTCCTCTTCCGATGGTCCCTTCGCCGGTTGCGCTGCCGTTTTCGCATCGGCCGCTGCGCCAGTGGCTGCAGTCGCGTCAGCTCCAGGAACGCTCTCTGTTGCTGCGGTTGCGTTTTGCACCGTCGCCGGCGTAGCCGGCTTCAGCGTATCGTTTGTAATTACCGTGCTCGGTTTTGCCGCCGTCTTCTTCTGTTCGCGCGCCTTCCGCGCCGCCTCCGCCACGGATTGACCCTGGTCGCTCTGCGCCCGCGCACCTGGCATCCCCGCGAGGTACCCCGCAAGCAATATCGTGGAGACGCACACCCTTTTCCAGTTCAACATTTTTCCGCCTCCTGCCTCATTTGGGCTCTCACCCTGAAGAATACGCCCGCTCGCCTCCCGGCACAATTTCCCTCTCCGCCCCTGCCGCCTATCT
>WNFR01012125.1_pt1 | contig 12968 bp, 11 predicted proteins | sample 5400221 | NCBI WGS metagenome assembly WNFR01 (sample SAMN13153357, study PRJNA577476) | soil metagenome | isolation source: 40 cm soil under Madrone tree | place: USA:California | collected 2016-06-14
GCTTGCGGCAAATGTCGGGGACATCACGATATCGCTGGCGATATCGGTCATGCCGCAGGCGTGGATGATCCTGACCACCACCTTTTCCTCGTTCTCCTTGAAACGGGAGAGATCGGCTTCGGCGCGGATAATCGCAAACGAGTTGCGGTAAATCTCGGCTCCATCTCGGATATAGCTGCGAAATTCACTCATGATGGCGCTCTTGGAAACGATCGAAGAGCGCGCCGGGATCAGCGACAAGCGCTGCGAACGAGCAACTCCGTGCAGGCCGATCCTGGGCGGTTCCGTTGCGAACGATCCCGTAGAGACCATCAGCGCCGACAAGCGTGAGGTCGGCCGCGTCGGACCTGGCGCACCCCTTGGCGCAACCGGAGACGTGAGCGGTCCCTTCAAAGCCGAACCGGAGTATCAATTCGGCGAGACGGCGGGCATCGCCACGGGTATCGAGGCTCGTCGACCGACAGGCCGGCGCGCCCGGACATGCTTCAATTCGAAGCAGTGGGTCGCAGGATTCGGCAATAAAGCCTGCGGCGCCGGCGGCAGCGAGGATCGCATTTCCTGCCGATGCCGAGGCGGCCTCCGCGTATAGGATACGCCAGGGTGACAGCCTGATTTCCTTGAAACCGAAAGCTGCCATCTCGCCGGCAAATTTCAGAAGCTGATCGGTCTCGACACGGCCGAACGGCGCTGCCACGCCCACGGCGAACCGGCCCAGGCCCAAATCAAGCAGGCCAACACGCCGATCCAGCGACACATCGATTTTTTGCGGATCGCGCGTCAGCGGATCGAGCCGTCGCTTCATCGCCGATCGGACGAAGGCAAGGCCTTCAACGGAAAGGTCCCGCATGCGTTGCCGCGTCCCGTTCGACATCACCTTGAGGAAGGCGTACGCGGCTTCCATCGCAGCTGCAGCGGCGGTTGCGGGAGAGACCGAGCCCAGCCATTCGATTCCGGCCTGCGTGTCGAGGCCGACCGCGACCGCCGGGGCTGCGCCGATGCGAATAGCGGCAAGACGAATATCGGCGCGCTCCCCCGCAAGCGTCAAGCTGCCGCGACCGTCGACGACGAAACCGAACTTGGACGGCAACGCCCAGAGAGCCTGCTCGGATGCGAGCAGTCGCGCGAGCTCCCCAGCGATGCCGCTGATATCAATCACCTCGGCCGGGTCGATCCCCGCGAGCGGGCTGATCATGAGGTTACGCACCGCCTCCGCTTCCGGTGTCGGATCGAGAAGCCCAAGCGTTCCGATCACGTCTTGCAGCCCCGGCAGATTTTCTTCGCCGACACCGCGGATTTGCAGATTGGCACGCCGCGTCAGGTCGATATGACCGTTGCCGAAACGCCGCGCGGCATCGGCGAGAACGACCAATTGGTCCAGGCTGAACATTCCGCTTCGTGGGCGTACCCGCACGATCAATCCGTCACCGCTTTGCATCGGCGTCAAAGCGCCCGGGCACCAGCCCTTCACTTCGAATGCCCCGGCATGATTCACTGTGCGGCCTCCATCGATGGACCGCGATTGCCCGGTGATTTCGCGATGGCACGGTCCAACTCGCCGGCAACCGCATTGCGCCGCGCGACCCAAAGTCCGCGCGCCAACGCGTCGCGCAGCCGCGCAACGATGGCTGCCGCGCCTGCCGGGTTGGTTGCGATCATTCCGGCGAGCACGGCCTCATCCGCAATCAGGGCATCGTGCGTGAGATCGAATAAATGACCGGGCACAGCACGGGTCGTCGCCGCGAAGGCGTAGAGCGCGTCGACGCCTTGAGCGATCTCGGCCACGCCACGATGACCGTGGCCGAGCATACCCTCGATCCAGCGGGGATTGGTCAGCCGTCCCCGCACCACCCGCGCGACCTCCTCAGCAGCCGTGCGAGCCTTGGGCGTCGATGGCGTGCTGGTATCGAGGTGGTAGAGTTCTACATCATTGCCGAGCAATGCCGCCGCCGCCGCAAAGCCGCCGACGAAATCGGCAACCCCGTCGCCATCGAGAAGATCGCGCTCGCGGTCGTCTTGCGGGTGGACCAGCGCATCGGCCAGGGATACGCGGGTACGGAAGCCATCCCCCGCCGGCATGGCCGCCTGCGCGCCACCGTAGGAATGGGTTACGGCGGAGAGATAGGCCTCGCCGAGATCTTCACGCGCTCCCCAGGTACTGTCGAGCGTGAGCGCCGCTGTTCCCGCGCCGTAGCTACCGGGGGCGCCGCCGAAGATGCGCGCAATATCATCGCCGCGCCGGCGCGCGCCGGCGATCGGATTATCGGCGTCGTCCTCGTCGAGATCGGCGATCCTGCGAATCGCCGTATCGAGCAGTGCGATCTGTGTTTCGAAAATATCCCTGAAAAGACCGGATATCCGCAGCGTCACATCGATGCGCGGCCGTTCGAGTTTCGCCAGCGGCAGAATTTCGACACCCGTGACACGGTTCGACGACGTGTCCCAGACCGGTCGAGCGCCCAGATAACCAAGCGCCTGCGCCAGGTCGTCGCCACCGGTTCGCAGCGACGTGGAGGCCCAGAGGTCGATCACGAGCGAACGGGGATAGTCGCCGTGATCTTGCAAGTAGCGGCGCACCACTTCATCCGCGGCCCTTAGGCCGATCGTCGTGGCCGTCCGCGTCGGAATCGATCGCGGATCAAGCGTCGTCAAATTTCTTCCCGTGGGCAAAACATCAGCCCTGCCGCGGCTCGGGGCTCCGGCCGGGCCCGGGCTCACGCGGCGCCCGTCGAGCGCCGCCAGAAGCGCCTTCTCCTCGTGCGAGGCGCTGCTACGCACGGCCCCTTCAATCCGTTGACGTTGCGCACCCGTTACCGATGTGCCTGCTGCCGCAACGATCGCTTCGACCAGCGATGACTGTGCACCATCCGCGGGAGCTCGCCCAAAAACGTGCAGCCGGTCGCGGATGCTGAGTTCCTTGATATCGCACAGACGGGCATCGAGCTTGACGATCGCATCCCCTGCCGGCTCATCCCTCGAGAGATTGCATTCGGCGGCGAGACCCGATGTCCAGGCGCAGTCGATGATGGCGCCTTCGAGCAAATCGAGCCGGCGTCGATCGAGCCCCGCTGCTTCGGCATATTCCTCGACCAGCGCCTCCAGTTCGGCCGCCGCGCCGTGCAGCCCCGCTGCGCTCAGCGGCGGAGTGAGATGGCCGATGGTCACGGCACTCAGCCGGCGCTTGGCCTGCACTGCCTCGCCGGTATTGTTGACGATGAAGGGATAGATGACCGGCAACGGAGGCATGGCGCGGCGGAAGCGACGTGTCGTGGTAGCCGGCCTTGCGGTCGGTCGCCGATCCGCGGTCGGGCTGAAGAAGAACCAGCAGCTTTCCCGCTTTGAGCACGGGAAACGAGAAGACATCGTTTTCAGCGGTGGGGGCGCCCCAGCTATTTTCGATCTCGTCCTGCAGGTTCGGCGGAAAGGCCTTCAGCCATGATGCGTAAGTGTTCACGGCAATGTCGATGCCGGCGCAGTCTCCCGAAAGCAGCTGCTCGACATCAGCCGCGCACAATCCTGCTTCGCCGACATCGTAGCCTTCCGCATGCATCAGCTTGACGATTTGAACGACGCTTTCGGCCGTATCCAGTCCCACGGCATAGCCGGCACGTCCCGCGCGAGCCGGATAATCGGATAGAACGAGCGCCAATCGACGCTCCGCGCGCGGGGTTCGGCCCAACTTGACCCAGCGGGCCGCCTGACGCGCGACAAACTCGATCCGGTCGGGACAAGGTCTGTGCCGAACGGACGCAAATTCAATCCGGGAATCGAACTCGTCCTCGGTCTTGAACGAAATGGCACGGCTCAATAACCGACCATCCAGTTCGGGCAGCACGACATTCATGGCAAGATCCGACGGGGTCAATCCGCGTGGCGACGAGGCCCAGGCCTCCTGCGAATTGCTCGCCAGCACAACCTGCAGCACAGGAACGCCGGCGGCGTCGAGAACCGTCGTGCCATCTTCGCGCAGAGCGGAGAATGCCGTCGCATTGAGGATAATCGCCGGCCGCCGAATCGCGATCACCCGTTCGAGAACTTCTGCCGCCGCCGGATCCTTGAGGCTGGAGACAGCAGCTGCGACCGGCGCGAGGTTCTCCGCTTCGAGCGCCGCCATCAAGGCGCGGATGGGGGCCGTGTCGGCCGCGAGCAGGCTCGCTTTATAGAACAGGACAAGCGCAACGGGACGTTTGTCGACCGCGCCAAACAAATCCTTCAGGGGTACCGTGCGTCCGTCGGCGGAAAACCCGGCGGCCGGTCCGACCGGCATAGGATCGGCCCAGGAGATGTCTCGACCCAGCACGCTGCCGACATATCCCAGGGCCTGTCGCAGATTCTCCGGGCCGCCTTCGCGAAAAAAACGGTCCAGACGAGACAGCGTCTCTGACGTCACCGTGGATATCTCGGCCAGCCGCGAATCGGGGCGATCGTCGCCGGGCAAGGCGGCAAACAGAATGCCGTTGCTGCGCGCGATCGAAGCGATGATTTCCAGTCCGTACCGCCAGTATTCAAAACCTCCCAGACAGCGCACGATGACCATCCGCGCATGCGCGACGACGCGCTCGACATAGAGGTCCACGGACATCGGGTGCTTCAGTTTCTTGAGGCTTGCGCCACGCGGCCGCCAGAGCGGACAGGTCGCTGTCGGCGAAGGAGAGCACCACGAGATCGGCTGGCGACTGTTCGAGGTCGACCGCGGCATCCGCCTCGTCCAGTTTCGCAACGTTGGTCGCCAGCAGATGCATGCGTGATCAACCCAGGATCAGGTTTCGAATCGCTGCAGCGTCGAGCCCCTTCTGGCCGATGACGACCAGGCGGCTGCAGCGCTCCTCGTCCTTGTGCCATGCGCGATCGAAGCGGTGCTGGATGCGGGATCCGACCCCCTGAATCAGCAAACGCATCGGCTTGTCCAAAATCTCCACGAAGCCCTTGACGCGAAGGATGTCATGCGCCGCCGCCGCCTCGGCAATTTTTTGAACCAGGGTTTGCGGGGTTTCGAAACGTCGGAGATCGATGACAAAGGACTCGAAATCGTCGTGATCATGTTCGGCTTCGGCATCGTGGTGGGAGAACCGGTTTGCGATATCGTGTTCGGCGGCAACCCCGAGGCCCAGCAGGACGGCAGGCGAAACGCGGCCGCTTTCCACCTCGACGATCTTGACCGATCTGGAAATCACCCGTCCGATCTCGCCGACCACCCTGCCCCGTTCTTCCTCCGACATCAGATCGGCCTTGTTCAGGACAATGAGATCGGCACAGAGAAGTTGATCCTCGTAGACCTCCTCGAGCGGATTGTCATGATCGAGTGCCACGTCCTGCGCGCGCTGCCGGCTGACGGCATCCGGATCGTCGGCGAACCGTCCTGCGGCAACGGCCGCGCCGTCGACGACGGCGACAACGCCATCGACCGTCACGCGCGAGGCGATCTCCGGCCAGTTGAAGGCCTGCACCAGCGGTTTGGGAAGCGCTAGTCCGGAAGTCTCGATCACGATGTGCTCCGGCGGAACCGGATGATCGAGCAGACGCCTGAGGGCGGGAACGAAATCGTCCGCCACCGTGCAGCAGATGCAACCGTTGGACAGCTCCACGATCCGGTCTTCGGGGCAGCTCTCGATGCCGCAGCTCTTCAGAATCTCGCCGTCGATGCCGATGTCGCCGAATTCGTTGACGATCACCGCAAGGCGGCGCCCACCGGCATTCTCGAGAACATGGCGAACGAGTGTTGTCTTGCCGGCGCCGAGGAAGCCCGTGATGATTGTGCAGGGAACTTTGGCAAGGGATGTCATCAGGAATCTTCCTTCAAATTTCTGTTCGCTAGACCGAGAGCGGCGGAACTCGCGCAATCGTGTTCTTGCGGATGTGGACCGGGCGTTCGCGCCAGACCGGCAGCCCTTCGGCATGGGCATGGTGAAGCCGCACGAACCGAACGATGTCATCGGCATGCTGCTCGGGGTCGAGCGCACCCAGCACGTAAGTCCATTTGCCAGGCCCCGAGACCGCCACCGTGCAACCGCGCGTGCAGTTTGACAGGCACTCGACAGGCACAATCTCGATCTCTTGCTGGCCATCTTCGATGAGCTGCGACAGGATCCCTATCAGACGCGCGCCGGGGCGCGGCTGCTGATCCTCGGTCGTCTCGCCATTGAGACGGCACGTGATGCAGACAAACAGCTTTGAGGCGCTCGGGGGCGGCAAGGCCGCGGTATCGATCAAATTGGTCATTGGCTTCCCGCGTTCAGCTCGGGAAGCCAATGGCGGCAGCGGTCACAGCGCCGAGGGGGGCAATGACGGGACTCGCTGCAAGCACGCCTGGTCGATTGAGCAAAGTTGTCATCGCGGACCTCCGTCGTCGTGGGCTTCGTCTGCCCTGGCTTGGCGCCGCTTCCGACGGGGCCCAGTCGCGACGACATTCGTCGTCGGCTCGTGAGCCTTCTATGACCATCGCGACGCCCCGCGCGATGAGCCGGATAACAGCAGTCTCGACGGCAGGTCTCCTGGCTCTCGGGTCTCAGCGTCAGGCCACCTTCCCGGTTTCCCAGTGGTGTGTTGGCCTTCAGCTCGCCGACTACAGTTGCGGGGGCAGCCGCGGATTTGGGGCCCGATGACCCCTTACCGCATTCCCATTCAATCCCCTTGCGGGGAACCGTCGCCCGATTGATAAGGGCAAGGATCAACCCCCGTCAATCGAATTCGCGGATCATGAGCGTTCCTCCCCTGCCTCGTCTGACCTTCGTTCTCGGCGGCGCACGCTCGGGAAAGAGCAGATATGCCGAGGGGTTGGTGATGGGCTGCGCCCCGCCCTGGGTCTATGTCGCCACGGCTGAAGCATATGATGACGAGATGACGGTCCGAATTGCCGAACACCGGCACCGGCGCGATGGCAGGTGGCACACGGTCGAAGCGCCGTTGGACTTGCCCGCAGCGATCCAGGCGCATGGCAGCGCGGGGCAGGCCGTCCTGATCGATTGTCTCACGCTCTGGCTCAGCAATGTCATGCTGGCCGGTCAGGATTCGATCGCCGAGTTGCAGCGGCTTGTCGCGGCGCTGAGCAAAGCCAGCGGACCCGTTGTCGTCGTCTCCAATGAAGTCGGCTGCGGGATCGTTCCCGATAACCCGCTGGCGCGGAAATTCCGCGACGCTCAAGGCCGCGCAAATATGCAGGTTGCGGCCATCGCCGACCGCGCTGTCCTGATTGCGGCGGGATTGCCGCTCATCCTGAAATAAGTCGATGTGAGGAACGTATTATCATGACAGCCGAAACCGACGATGAAGCGCGCCACAAGGCCAAGATGGCCAACCGCAAGGCAGTCCAAGACGCCGAGGTTGCCGGAAAGACCATCGAGAAGGGGCTGCTCATTGTCCACACCGGCAAGGGCAAGGGCAAATCGACCGCGGCCTTCGGCCTCCTGCTGCGCGCGATCGGGCGCGGTTTTCAGTGCGGCGTGGTGCAGTTCGGCAAGGGAGCTTGGCAATCGGGCGAGCGTACCGCGATCGAGCGCTTCGGCGATCAGGTCAAATGGCACACCCTCGGCGAAGGCTTTACCTGGGAAACCCAGGATCGCGCACGCGATGTCGCTGCCGCTGAGCGCGCATGGGCCAGAGCGACCGAGTTGATGGAAGATCCCTCCATCAAATTACTGGTGCTCGACGAGCTCAATATCTCCTTGCGCTACGAGCACATCGACCTCGGCCAGGTGCTTGCGGCGTTCGCGAACCGGCGGCCTGACCTGCACGTCGTCGTCACCGGCCGCAACGCCAAGCCTGAATTGATCGAAGCAGCCGACCTCGTGACCGAGATGGTGGCCGTGAAGCATCATTTTGCGGCCGGCGTCAAAGCGCAGCCAGGCATCGAATTTTGATGCCTGCGCGCGCGATCATGTTGCAGGGTACCGGCTCGGATGTCGGCAAGTCGCTGCTGGTTGCAGGATTGGCGCGCGCGTTCGCCAATCGCGGCTTGCGGGTGAGACCGTTCAAGCCACAGAACATGTCGAACAATGCCGCCGTTACCGCTGACGGCGGCGAGATCGGGCGCGCGCAGGCGCTGCAGGCGCGGGCTGCCCGTGTGCAACCGAGCGTGCACATGAACCCGGTGCTGCTAAAACCCCAGAGTGAAACCGGGTCGCAGGTGGTCGTTCAGGGCCGCGTCGTCGGCAACGCCAGGGGGCGCGAATATCAGGCCATGAAGCCCGGCCTTCTTGGCGCCGTGCTCGACAGCCTGCGCCACATTGCCGGCGAGGCCGACCTCGTGCTGGTCGAAGGCGCAGGCTCGGCCTCTGAAGTGAACCTGAGAGCCGCCGACATCGCCAATATGGGTTTTGCACGAGCGGCCGGCGTGCCCGTCGTGCTGGTCGGCGATATCGACCGGGGCGGCGTTATCGCCAGCCTGGTTGGCACCAAGGCCGTCATCGCGGCCGAGGACGCCGCGATGATAGTCGGCTTTATCGTCAACAAATTTCGCGGCGACCCGTCGCTGTTCAGCGATGGGATGGCAACCATCGCACGACACACGGGCTGGCAGCCGCTCGGTCTCGTGCCGTTTTTCGACTTGGCGTACAGGCTGCCGGCGGAAGACGCGCTCGGACTCGGGACTGGCCGACCTCGCGGCGATAGCGGCCGCAGCTTGATCGTCGTGCTTGCCTATCCCCGCATCTCGAACTTCGACGATTTTGATCCGTTGCGCCTTGAGCCCGGCGTCGATCTCGTCTTCATCAGACCTGGAGAGCCTGTCCCCGGCGACGCGGCGCTGGTCGTCCTGCCGGGCTCCAAGGCCACCATGGCCGATCTCGCCGTGCTGCGCGAAACCGGATGGGACATCGACCTCAGGGCACATGTGCGGCGTGGCGGTCATGTGCTCGGGATTTGTGGCGGGTATCAGATGCTCGGCTCGCATATTTCGGATCCCGACGGGATCGAGGGACCTGCCGGTTCCGTCGCCGGTCTTGGTTTGCTGGATGTCGGGACGGTGCTTCAGGGCGACAAGATGCTCGTCGACATCTTCGGCGAGAGTGCCGACGGGAGCACGCCCTTCAAGGGCTACGAGATGCACGTCGGACGCACGACCGGGATGGAGTGCGCGAAACCGCTTCTGCGTTTCGCCGACGGACGCAACGAAGGCGCGGCTAACGGCTCGGGCCGCATCGCCGGGTGCTACGTTCACGGGCTCTTTTCCGACGACCGGCAGCGCGGCCACTGGCTGCGTCGTATTGCAAGCCAAGCTTCCGGTCTTGCCTACGAAGCCGACGTCGAGACGACCCTCGATCGGCTCACCGACCACATCGAGCGACACATCGATTGCAACCGCCTCCTTGACCTTGCGCGCCCGCCCGATCTCAAAGCAACGCCATAGCCGCGGCGAGTGCCGCGACACACACAAATTGAATGACGCACGCGACCCGGTATTGCCTGAGAGCCAGGCGAATATCCCGGACGGAGGCGGCCTCACGGCCGTCGCCGATCCAATGGTCGTCGACGACAGCGCCGTCATAGGCACGTGGCCCGGCCAGCCTCAAACCCAGCGCTCCCGCCATCGCGGCCTCGGGCCATCCTGCATTCGGCGAGCGATGCCCGTTCGCATCGCGCCGCATGGTCGCGATCGCGCCTCGGGGAGAAAGCCCGGATAAGGCCGTCGCGGCCAGCACCAGCCACAGCGCGGAGAGACGCGATGCGGGCAGATTGACGAGATCGTCCACGCGCGCCGACGCCCAGCCGAAGGCGAGATAGCGATCGGATTTGTGGCCAATCATGCTGTCGGCGGTATTGATCGCTTTATAGCTGAAAATGCCGGGCAATCCCGCAACCAGGAGCCAGAACAGCGGCGCCACGACGCCGTCAGAAAAATTTTCCGCCAGGCTTTCGATGGCGGCGCGGTTGACTCCGGCTTCGTCCAGGGTTGCGGTGTCACGCCCGACAATCATCGACACGGCACGACGGCCTGCCTCGATCCCCTCTTGCTCCAGCGCATCGGCAACGGCCCGGACATGCGCATCAAGGCTGCGCTGGGCGAGCAGCGTGCTGGCCACGGCTCCGCAAGCAAGGGGCGCTGCGAAGCCTGCGAGAAAGTGTTGTGCCAGCAGGACGATGACCGTCGCGGAGACACCGCTGACGGCGAGCAGCAAGAGCAGCGTTCCAACGCCAACCATGCGCCGGCGCTCAAACGAGAACTCACGGCGGTTCCAGGCGCGGTCGCACCATGCTATCAGCGCTCCAATCCAGCCTACGGGATGGCCGATCCTGCGATAGAGGACGTCCGGAAATCCGAAAGCGGCTTCGATAGCGAGCGCAGTGAGGGCGAGTTCGGCGAACATGCGTGATCCGGAACATTTGGGGAGTGCAAGGGCCTTGCCTATCATGCGGCCTGCCACCGCGGAACCTATCTCGCACGGCGGCGATTTGGACGCTGCGCGAGAACGGTATCCCGGCGCGCCGGAGCCATGGATCGATCTTTCCACCGGCATCAATCCAATCCCCTTCCCGATTCCCAATCTACCGGTGGAAATCTGGTCGCGCCTGCCGGCGCGCTCTGGAGAGGAAGCGCTGCTGGCCGCGGCAGCGGCGAGGTATCGCGTCCCCGATTCCGGGATGATCGCCGCCGCATCGGGCACGCAGGCCTTGATCCAGCTTCTTCCCCGTCTCGTCCCGACATCTCGCGTGGAGATTCTCGGGCCTACCTACGAGGAGCACGAGGCCTGTTGGACGAGACAAGGCCATCGCGTTTCGGTCGTGAAGGATCTCGATCAGAGTGAAAGCGCTGATGTTGTCATCGTCGTCAATCCCGACAACCCGACCGGGCGTGTTATTCCAGTGAGCAGGCTTCGCACCGTTGCAACGGCGCTTGCCAGAAAGAACGGTCTGCTCATCGTCGACGAAGCCTTCATCGACGTGCTTCCTGAAGCCGCGAGTATCGCCTCCGATCCGCCGCCTGCGACAATCGTTCTGAGGTCCTTCGGTAAAACCTACGGATTGGCGGGATTGCGGCTCGGCTTTGCGATTGCCGAGGTCCCGCTCGCAACGCGCATTCGCGCCGAACTCGGCCCTTGGGCGGTTTCAGGCCCTGCTCTGCGGATCGGCAAGGCCGCGCTCTCTGACCCGCGTTGGCTCGCCGAGACGACCGCGCGTCTTCGGTCTGATCAGCAACGGCTCGATGCCGTCCTGGAAGGTGCCAGCCTTACTGTACTCGGCGGGACACCGCTCTTCCGCCTTGCCCGTCATGTCGAAGCGATCAAGCTCGCCGAACAGTTGGGCCGCCATGGTATCCACGTTCGCAGCTTTCCACGTGAACCGCAGTGGCTGAGATTTGGATTGCCCGCAGACAAGCTGGCCTGGGATCGTCTCGCCGCTGCGCTTTTGAGCGAATAACAGCGGGCGCATTTGATCTCCCGATGCACACATCGGTGCTCACTAGCGCATTGAAATAACGACCTCATCATCGGGTTGCGGAAATCTAAATAACGTATTGTTTTGATTTACTTTTTTATTCGTCGCCACTGCGTCGCGCAACTCAAGCCTAGGCCTCCCACCGATCGCCCTTGATGATCCGGACGAACTGGCGCGCGTGATATTCGGCGCTATCGACATTCACAATGGTGACGTCGGGCGCAGCCGAAATGTCATCGACCGTCCGGCTTAACCGGTGCTCGATTTTTCCATCGCTGTTCCGCCCCCGCATCGCAAGCCTTTCAGCAAGAACGTTTGTGGGTGCCGTAATCGAAACCACCACGACATCAGTGTAAGCGCTGCGCACCGTTGCAATCACGGTGCGCGATACATTGGCGATCACCGTGCGCCCGGCGCGCAGATCGTCGTCGATCTTGCGGGACAAGGCGTAGCAATGGCCGTGCGCCTCCCAGTGCACGGCATATTCGTTCCGCGCCAACGCCTGCCGGAACGCATCCCGGCTCACCTCTTCATTGTCTTCAGACACCGAGGCTGCGCGCGTGATCACGCGGCGCGAAAACACAATATTGGGATCATCGGCGCAGGCGGCTTTTGCCAGCCCAAGCAGCGTATCCTTGCCTGCGCCGCTTGGGCCAACCACCAGAATGAGACTGCCGGGTCCAATCGTAGCGACGCGATGTTCTGCGACAACAGGCGCTTCCGTCATGCCACACGCTGCCCTTCGCGCCAGACACTGCGCACCGCCGGAACGTTATGGGCGACGTGCACCCGGATCACGTCGGCGCGCTTGCCGACCGCAATCTCGCCGCGGTCAGCTAACCCCACGGCTTCCGCCGGTGTCTTGGTAACGGTACGAACCGCCGACGCCAGATCGATTGCCGGCACGCGTTGCGGCAATTGCAGGGCAGCCATCAAAAGGCTCGATGGAATGTAGTCGGACGACAGGATATCCAACAGCCCTTCGCGGGCGAGATCGATCGCGGCGATGTTGCCGGAATGCGAGCCGCCCCGTACCACGTTCGGCGCCCCCATCAGGATGCCAATACCTGCCTGATGCAGTCCGCGCGCAGCCTCGATCGTGGTCGGAAACTCCGCCACCGATACGCGATCGCTGATGGCGTCGGCGACGTTTTCCTCGGTCGTATCGTCGTGACTGGCGAGCGGGATTTCATATTGTTGCGCCAGCGCGACGATCGCGCGCATATTGGTGGCGGCATAGGTTTTCTGATAGGTAAACCGTCTCGCGAACAGCACATCGAGCTCGGCGTCCGTCATGCCTGCGCCCTTGCCGCGATAATAATCGCGCAGCTTGACCTCGTCGCGGAACTGACGCTGGCCGGGCGTATGATCCATCAACGACATCAGCCGCACATCCGGCCGGCCGATCAGCTCCCTGGCCTCCTCGACCACGCTCGGCATCGGGATCTCGCAGCGCAGATGCAGGAAATGATCGGCACGCAGCAGGTTCGCCTCCCGCGCCGATGCGATCGCTTCGGCCAGCACGCCGGCCCGGCCGTCGACGTCTTCAGCGCCGTCCTCGCGCCAGACCCGCAGCGAATCCAGCACCGTCGTGATGCCTG
>WNFR01005500.1_pt1 | contig 12967 bp, 5 predicted proteins | sample 5400221 | NCBI WGS metagenome assembly WNFR01 (sample SAMN13153357, study PRJNA577476) | soil metagenome | isolation source: 40 cm soil under Madrone tree | place: USA:California | collected 2016-06-14
TGGGGAGGACTTCTCGGGCTGAAGAGCGCGGTTATTCTTGTGCCGCAAGGATGGGGCAGCCATCTTCACTTCGCATTGCCGTGCTTCGGCGTGGCTGCTGGACCGGCGAGCGGTGTCGCCTGGTTCATCACTGCGGGCGTAACTGTTCTGGGATTCGCAGCCAGCTTCCTGCTGACGGAAGAAGCTTTACCATGGGCCTACCTGATCCGGGTTTTCTGTCTTCTCCAAACAACTGCTTTGGGATATTTCGCGTTGGCTTCGGCCCGCTTTCCCCACGACCTGCCCGGATACACCGTGAGCATGCTGGTGTTCAGCTGCGTTCTGATCGGGCTCATCCCGGTGCTGTACGGCTTCACGTTCTATCTGCTGAACTTCAGCTTGGCGCAGAAACTACTTCTCACACTGGCGACGATAATTCATTTGGTGCTCTTTGTGCCCCATCAATATCTTCTGCACGTGTATCTGTTGCAGGGCTCCGTCCTTTTTATGCCGGTACTCTATTTCGCATTCGGCCCGTTCCTCGACATTCTCGTTTTCATCGGGTTCTACTCGTGGGGAATGAGTTGGAAGGCGTCGGAACCATTGGACACTTAAATCGTTCGCCGTTGCGCTTGTAGAAGACGCGGCCGCGTTTTCTATTTCCTCTCCGCGCTTGTGCTCCACTTCAATTCAGACGTGATGAACTTCCGATTGTTCACCTGTGCCCCGAATCCTTGCGTTCTTTCGTAGAAACCTATAAAACTTTTCGTTGCCCTGTTAGCAACCGCGACTTGGTTTCTAATGGGCCCCACCCTAAGGTAATCACCCAAGGAACTTCCTATTGTGCGTCAATACGGGAATTGCTGTATTTTGACTTCTAGAACCCAGTAGAAATCCTGCCTGCGTGAACTTGCCGCCTTTCTAGCTGGGACATTCCCGTTACACAATCGGAGGTTTGTTTTGCAAAAGGTATCAGTCCGTTTGCCTTCCGACAGGTTTTCTGTCGGCTTCCCGACGCTAAATCAGCCTTTTGCTGCCCGGCAGTTCCTAGGCGTTCTGTTGAGAGCGGCGATCCTAGCCATTCTGGCGACAACTGTTTCCGCACAAAGCGTCACTGTGAGTAAACCGTCGAACGGCGCAACGGTTGGGTCGCCAGTTCACGTCGTCGCCACCGCCAATGGAGGCGGTCGTCCCGTGAGCGCGATATGGATCTATGTGGACTACCAACCCCTGTATAAGACGACGAACGCTTCCGTGGATACCTATCTATCACTCTCCCCAGGCGCGCACCACGTGGTGGCGAATGCGTGGAATAACATCGGACAGGTAGCGACTCAAGCGCTCAACATCACCGTAACGAGTAACGTGGGTGTCACGATTAAGGCTCCATCGCCCGGCGCTAATGTAGGCTCGCCGGTGCAATTTGTAGCATCAGCTTCCGCGCCGACGGGACGTCGCATCGACGCTATGCGCATCTATGTGGATAGCAAAAATGCGTACACCGTTTATGCGTCGAGTATCAACACATCGCTTTCGTTGGGCGCTGGCACCCACGCCATTAACATGCAGGCTTGGGACAATACTGGCGCAGTCTACGTCAAGACCATGAGCATCACTGTCGGCTCATCCAGTTCGTACCAGAACAACTTCAACGCGGCGTCGAAATGGGTGGCGCAGTTCTCTAAGGCGGACGGCGCGCTTCTTTACACTCCGCAAGCGATCAATCCCTATTACTCAAACATTGCCGCGATCGGCATGGCGAAGGATCCGAACCGGATGCCACAGGTTCTCGCCTGGATGAAGTGGTACATCAATCATCTCAACTGGCCGGATAAGTGGGGCCTGTACGGCACAACCTACGACTACACCGTAAGCAACGGGATCGCTACGTCGACGAAGAATGCCGACTCGACCGACTCATACGCGGCTACATTCCTAACGCTGGTATGGAATGGGTGGTTGAGTGGCGATGCGCAAACGCGCTCTTACATTACGAGTCTTTCCTACGAACTCGACGTCATTGGCGGGGTGCTCACCAAGACGCAACAGAGCGATGGACTGACTTGGGCCAAGCCCGACTATCAGATCAAGTATCTGATGGACAATTGCGAAGCGTACCGCGGTCTGCGCGACCTTGCGTCCATTTACAAGAACGCCTTCGGCGATACCACAAAGGCCGCATACTACAATTCGGCCGCGGATCGCATGCAAGCGGGCATTCTGGGAATGTGGATGAATGGTAAGTGGGCGGTCTACAAAGATGGAATAGGCAGGCTCGCAGCGCCGAACCTGGGAACCTGGTATGCCGATGCCAGCGCTCAAGTTTTTCCTGTGCTGATGGGCGTGGTGAATTCCTCCGACTCTCGTGCACAGCAATCCTATGCCGCGTTCAATGCGGCGTGGCCGAACTGGCCCTCGCTATCGTTTAACTCGCAGGATCCTTTCCCCTGGTGCCTGATCGTCGATGGTGCGGCTGCCATGGGAGATAAAAGCCGCGTCGACACCTATATCAAAACCATGCAAAGCAAGTATGTGAATTCCGGCTTTCCCTGGCCCTTCTACAACGCCGAGGCAGGCTGGTTCTTACGCGCGAACAGCTACATGATGGGCCGCGGTCTGTAACCGGACCGGCCTGCTCCATCCCGAATTGAAAGCAAGGCCCGCGGCGCGGCGCGGGCCTTTTTTGTCTTGGACCTCAAACTCTAATTTCCTGCCCGCCCAAACAGCACTGTCACCCCGTAACTGTGGGTTGATGGCTGGAACTGGGGAACAACCATCGGCACCAGTGATGAGTGCTGATGTGCAAGATGGCTCATATGAGTCTGGTAAACATAGCGTCCGATGAACCAGCCCATAAGCGCTCCAGTGACTACGTCCGAAGCAAAGTGCTTGTTTGCGGCAACTCTCGAGGCGCTCACAACTCCGGCCAGACTGTAAGCGGTGATCTGGACGATCGGTCTGTTCTTGTATTCATGGGCCAATAAAGAGGCTATGGACCATACCTGGATCGCGTGTCCGGACGGAAACGATCTCCCATCTCCCCAAAACTCACCGGGCTCTTTTTCGTCCGGCCGATTGCGACGTGTGACTTCCTTCAGAACTCCCGCCACGATCAATGAATCCAGCAGCGCCTCGGTTCCCAGTACGCCGATCTCACGCGCCTTCGCGTTATCCCGCCACACTCCATATGCGTAGGACCCGGCGACGATTGGAATGAGCGTGTACGAAGCACCGATGTTCGAAATCCGCCCGCCCCAGCGGACTTGTCCATTGCTATTCTCGAAAGAGTCGGCAATGTGCCGATCCGCCGCAATCAGGCCACCCGTTATGGCTGCGGACAGCAACCACCATTTCGCATTGTGCCGGTTCATGCGAAATGGACTGGTAAAAATCTCTTCCTGATCCAGCACGATGTTGAGAAGCAGCTTGCGTCCAAGCGGTTTTAGCCGTTCCGTATCCCCGGGATAGAAGATGCGATCGCGTCGGTCGAGCAGTCGAGCCTGTGGTTCACCGGAGGCGGAATCGTCCTTGGCATTGTCGAGTGAAGCCGAGTTGGCCGTTTCTATCTGGTCCGGAATCGTTGGGAGCGAACCGGTGCCGACATCGTCGCTGGCTGCCGCAATACTCGCGACCAGAGTTATCACTACTAGTGCAAAATACCTGGCCCCTCTTCGGTGCGCTATGTCAATGTGTATGCTTCGTGGTTTCATTCATGCGCTTCGATGCTGTCCGAGATTCCGCAGCGTGTTCTTTGTAGCCCGTGCCGTTGTTTAACGTGCTCTCTACAGGGTTTGCCGTATCTGGGGCTCGGCTTCGTAGCCGCGATCGCTCGTTGAATCGATGAAGTCCGAGGACAGAAGAACGACGACGGGACCGCGAATTTACAATAACTTTCTGCATCAATCATTTGCGATGGCCCGGATGGCGAAACTGGCAGACGCACGGGACTTAAAATCCCGGGTCCTTAAACAGGACGTGACCGTTCGATTCCGTCTCCGAGCACCAGTATTTCGGATTTGTGATCGGCTATGCGCGATCCATCGTGCGAGATCATCACCCGCTGACGCTGACGGGCATCAGATAGTTTTCCACATGCGGCCTACGACACCCTCCGCTCCTGCAAAGCGCTCATTTCAACAAACTCGATATCGCTCAATGCCATCTAAGGCCGGGATGAGGGTCCCGGCTTGTCTACGCTGATTTGCAGGAAATCTGATGCGGACCTCGACCAAAAGGAATCCGCTAACGGGCGCTTCACAATTGGCGCAAGCATTCTCAAGACCCTTGTTCTGACGTCGCTCTTCTTTGCGGGATCGAGTGCTGCCCATGCTCAGAAGGCGTCGGATCAGGCGCCCAAGACAGCGCCTCAGGTGCAGGAAATATTGCCATCCTATGAAGGCCAGCGAGTAGCCGCGGTCGAAATTGCCGGGCAACCGGAACTGAATACCGAAGCATTGCAGCCGCTCCTAGCGCAGAAAGAGAACGAACCGTTCTCAAAGGCGAAAGTCGATCAGACTGTGGCGGCGCTAAAGGCCAGCGGCAAGGCCAAGGAGGTGGAAGTAGAAGTCAGGCCGCAGCCCGATGGCATTCGTGTGATGTTGATCCTGCAACCAGCGATTTATTTCGGAATCTATACTTTTCCGGGCGCCCAACAGTTTGCCTACTCTCGTTTGATTCAGGTGTCCGATTATCCACCTCGCGGGGCTTATTCGTCGCTGGATGTTCGTCACACTACGGATGTGCTGCACGAGTTCTTTCAGAAGAACGGCTACTTTCAGGCAGAAGTGCGTCCGGAACTCCAGAATGACAGGGCGCACGGGTTGGTCAATGTCATTTTTCATGTCACGTTAAAGCGGCACGCCCGGTTTGGGAAAGTTGTATTCAAGGGCGCGCCTCCGACTGTGGAACCGAAACTCCAGGCTGCATTGAGGGCGTGGCGCGCTCGCCTGAGAGGCGAGGCGATTCGCGCGGGCAAGCCTTATTCTCTGCGGACCGTGCAAAAAGCCACCGTCTACCTGGAGTCGAAACTGATTGCTCAGGACTACCTTGGTAGCCGGGTCGAACTTTCCAATGCCGCATATGATCCCAAAACGAATCGTGCGGACCTCTACTTCAATGTCGCGTCGCAACCACCCGTTCATGTGAAGGTCGAAGGCGCCCACTTGTGGAGCTGGACGCGCCGAAAAATGCTGCCGATATACGAGCAGGCAGGCCTCGATCCGGAACTGGTACAGGAAGGGCGCACGAATCTCATTTCATATTTCCAGTCGAAAGGCTTCTTCGACGTGAAAGTCGACACGCAATCCACGGTTGGAGCGTCGGGTGGAACGATCGTCTACAAGATCACCAAGGGGCAACGGCATAAAGTCGAAGGAGTAAACATCATCGGCAATCGACACTTGCCGGACAGTGAACTGAAGGGCCATGTGAAAGTCGAGAAGGCGGGATTGATTCCGTTGATCTCGCATGGCAGCTTTAGCGATCAACTCGTTCGGCAGAGCGCGAAAAATCTCGAGAAGGTTTATCAGGCTGAGGGATTCAGCAGCGTAAAAGTGACGCCTGAGGTCGTGAAAAGAAGCGGCAACATTGTGGCAACTTTTCGGGTCGAGGAAGGTCCGCAGGACATTGTCGAGGCGCTGCGCCTCCAGGGTAATCAGCATGTGCCCGAAAGCGCGCTGGCGCCAAAAGGGCTGAAGGCAGTGGAAGGGCAACCGTATTCGGTGAAGAGAATCGATGAAGATCGCAACCAGATCGTCGCGCAATATCTGCGGATGGGGTATTTAAATGCGAGTTTCCGAGCTACCGCAAGCAAGGCTAATGGAAATCCGCATCGCCTGCAGGTGACATACCTCATCACGGAAGGCCCGCGAGTGACGGTGGATTCCGTGGTTACACTCGGCGCGCGCTCCACAAAACAATCGCTGATCGACCAGACGATTCGCTTGAAAAGGGAAGCGCCGCTTCGAGAGGACGAGTTGTTGACGGCAGAAAACCGTCTATTCAAACTTGGCATTTTCGATTGGGCTCAAATCGATCCTCGACGGCAGATTACGACGCAGACCGAGGAAGATGTAGTCGTCAAGGTCCACGAGTCTCAAGAGAACGAGATACGTTACGGATTTGGCTTTGAAGTGATCAACCGCGGAGGCAGCATTCCGAGCGGCACAGTGGCGGTTCCCGGCATCCCGCCCGCCGGCCTGCCGCCAGGATTTCGGAGTAGTCAGAAAACGTTCTGGGGTCCGCGCGGCACCTTTCAATACACGCATCGAAACTTTCGAGGCCAGGGAGAGACCATCACGTTCGGCGTTCTTGGCGCGCGTCTTCTCCAACGGGTGGGAGTGTCCTATACCGATCCTTTTTTCGCAGGCGTGTTCTGGAGTTCGAACGTAAGTATCTCCGCCGAGCGCAACAGTGAGAACCCAATCTTTACATCTCGCATTGGCGATGCGGGTTTTCAAGTGGAACGGATGCTCAATGCGGCAGGAACCAAAACGCTTTCTCTGCGTTACGGTTTTCGCCGAACATCGTTGACGAACCTGCTGATCCTCGACCTGGTTCCTCCGGAGGACCGCAACTTCCATTTGTCGGGCGTGGCAGCTGCATATTCATTTGACACGCGTGATAACGCGCTGGATGCAACGAAGGGCATGTATCACACCGTCGACTTCGACGTTAATTTGAAGGGAATCGGATCCAGCGTCAACTTTGCTCGCCTGCGCGCGCAGGCAGCGTACTACAAGGAACTAGGAGCGGGCATTGTGTGGGCGAACAGTGTTCGCCTGGGAATAGCGCAACCATTTTTGAACAGCCGCGTGCCCACCAGTGAACTGTTCTTTTCTGGCGGAGGGAGCACGCTGCGTGGTTTCCCGCTGAACGGCGCGGGCCCACAGCATGAAGTTACAGTGTGCGGCGATCCCGCCGATCCTGCAACTTGCAGCAAGATCCAGGCGCCGCAGGGTGGCCGGGAGCTCTTCATCGTGAACTCGGAGTTTCGCATTCCATTGCCTATTAAGAAGGGGCTGGGTATCGCCGCTTTTTACGACGGCGGCAATGTGTTTTCGCGCATCGGGTTCAGCGGCTTTGCCTCGGAGTATTCCAACACGGTTGGCATCGGGCTTCGCTACAAGACTCCAGTGGGTCCTGTACGCATCGATCTGGGTCACAACCTCAATGCGCCTCCCGGAATCAAATCCACGCAGATATTTATCACTCTGGGTCAGGCATTTTGAACGCTTTACCACAACCCCCCTTCTCGGATCGCCCGCCGTCACGGCGGAGACCCCCGCTTGAGTTCAGGCGACATCGATGGAAACGCGTGGCCGCGTGGCTATTCGGTATGATCGGCGGTCTGTTGATCCTCCTCGTGATTGCTGTGGCCTTGTTGCTGCACAGTGACCGGTTTCATAGTTACTTGCTTCGAACGGCTCAGGAAAAGGCGAGTCAAGCATTGGGAGGCGAGGTGCAGTTCAGCGACTACTCTTTCCATTGGAAGGGAATGGGGCCGAGCGTCGAACTCTACAATATTGTGGTGCATGGTGCGCCGCCCTACACTAACCCTCCGTTGCTCGAAGCAAACTCTCTTCGCGTGCAAGTGACCATCAGTTCTTTCTTGCACCGCAGTTGGTACGTTAACGAACTGAGCATTGCCCATCCGGTAGTTCGCATGCTTGTCGATCGACAGGGGCGTACGAACTTGCCGCAATCGAAGAATCCCAGCAATTCCCAGAGCAACACGAGTGTGTTCGATCTCGGCGTTCGGCATCTCGTACTCGAACGCGGCGAAATTTATTACAACGACAGGAAGAGCGACCTCAGTGCCGATCTGCATGATCTGTCTTTGCAGTCAGCATTTGAGCCGGCGCGCACTCGATATTCAGGAACGCTCTCCTACCGGGATGGCCATGTAAAGTGGCAAAACGCAAATCCGGTGGTACACAACCTGGACGCCCGATTCGCAGCCACTCCGCAGGAATTTACTTTGGAGAGTGCTGATCTGCGAACGCAGAGCTCGCATTTGTCAGTCTCGGCTACCGCCAGCAATTATTCGCAGCCCAAGATTCATGCCAAGCTGGAGGCGCTTCTCGATAGTGGAGAGTTCAGGCGGGCGCTCAAGAATCCTTCCCTGCCCGTGGGCACGATCCAGGCGTCGGGCGTTCTCGATTACGATAGTGAGCCTGGCCGTTCGTTTCTTGACCTCGCACGGATTACCGGACAGGTTCACAGTACGCGGCTGACAGTCGCATACAAGCAAACCTTTGCGAACATCGTGGGACTTGATGCTCACTACACGCTAGCCAATGCAAATGCCAGCGTTACGGGGATTCGCGCTCAGGTTCTCGGCGGCAAAATCGCTGGCACATTGCAGATGCGCAATCTCACGGGCGAGACGAATTCCGATCTCGCTATGAATGTGAATGGCGCTTCCATGGCCGAGATTCAGAAACTTGTGGGACCGGTAACGTCGAATCAAGCGGCGGTGAATGGATCGCTGAGCGCGAGTGCCGGTGCGAAGTGGGGCAAGACGACTGCCGATCTGATTGCCAATGCAGATGTCACAATTCGGGCGGGCTTACGACCGCCTCACGGCGGGCCAGAGACTCCCGTGAACGGACTGATTCATACAAGATATGTCGCAGCAAATGAGGCGATTTCATTTACACAGAGCTACCTGCGAACTTCCCAGACTTCGATTACTCTCGACGGGACTGTCAGTAAAAAGTCATCCCTGAATGTTCGGGCGGATAGCCGCGAGCTGAACGAACTTGAGACAATCGTTTCGGGATTCCAGGCTCCGGGTTCGAGGCCGATGGATCTTCACGGTCAGGCGACGCTGACGGGAACCGTGACTGGTTCAACGAACAACCCTAAAATCCAGGGACAACTCAACGCTACGAATCTTAAAGTGCGGGGTTCGTCATGGAAACTGTTGCGCACGCAGATTTCAGCGAACCCTAGCGCGTTTCGCTTGGACAACGGTGAACTCGATCCCACATCCAGAGGGCGGATCACTTTTCAGATTGGGTCGCAACTTCAGCAATGGTCGCTCTCCAAGTCCAGCCCATTTGAACTGCGACTGAGCGGCTCAGGGTTAAATGCCAATGAACTGGGAAAGGCGGCGGGAGTCACAACGCCGATGTCCGGCACGCTTTCAGTCGACGTTCAGGCAAGCGGGACCCAACTAGCTCCGACCGGCAATGGCAAGATCGAGCTTGTCGGCGCTCGAGTGGGCGATGAACCGATTCGGTCGGCGGTCGTCACTTTTGTGGGCAATGGGACGTCTGCGAATGCCCAACTGCGCACCGATCTTCCGGCGGGTTCGGTGACTGCCAATGTTCACTATGAGCCGCGACAGCAAGCTTATGATGCCTCTCTTCGCGCTGTCGGGATTAAGCTACAGCAACTGGAAACGATCAAGGCAAAGAATATGCAGTTGACGGGAGACTTGAATATCACTGCGAACGGGCGCGGAACTTTGCAAGATCCTGCTTTGACGGCGGTGGTAGAAATCCCGAAACTTCAGATTCGCGACCAAGTCATCAATGGACTGAAGTTTGATACTGAAGTGGCAAATCATGTAGCGAAGTTGAACCTCGCCTCGCAGCTGCTCGGAATTCGCGCGGACGGGCATGGCACGATCCAATTGACCGGTGATTATCCGGCTGACATCAAGCTTGATACCAGCCCGATCGAGCTGCAGCCGTTGGTGGCAATGTACTCGCCGGCTCAGGCTTCAAACCTGACGGGGCAAAGCGAATTGCACGCGACGCTGCACGGACCATTGAAAAAGCGCACCGCAGTGGAAGCTCATGTCGTCATTCCGAATCTGACGATGAATTACAAGAACGCCATCCAGCTTGCCGCGGTGGGCCCGATTCGTGCTGACTACACGAATGGCGTGTTGGACGTGAAGCGGTCCGTGATTCGTGGCACGGGAACGGAACTCACGTTTCAGGCGAACGTTCCGGCGTCCAAGGACGCACCTGTTTCATTGCTTCTAAAAGGTACGGTGGATGTTCGGCTGGCCGAGATGATGATTCCCGACGTGACCAGCACCGGTCAGATTCGTTTCGATATCGATTCATACGGCGCGCGTTCTGATCCCAACCTGCAGGGACAAATTCGAATCGTCAACGCCGGTTTTACTCAAGCTGGCGTGCCGTTGGGCCTGCGTAATGGTAATGGTGTACTCACCCTCACGCGAGACCGATTGGATATCGCTCAATTCCAGGGCACCGTAGGAGGCGGAACAGTAACCGCGCGCGGCGGAGTCGTGTACCGTCCCAATTTGTACTTTGACCTCGCTATGCAGGCGAATGGAGTGCGGATGCTTTACCAGCAGAGCGTTCGAACAACAATCGGATCGCGCCTGGCGCTCACGGGACAATATGACAACGCGTTGTTGCAAGGTCAGGTCAATATCGAACAGCTTTCATTCACATCCAATTTCGACTTAATGGATATGGCCAGCCAGTTCGGCGGTGGCGCGACCACGCCTCCGGCGACTGGTGGCTTCAGCGACAATTTGAATTTGCAGGTCGCAGTGCAAACACCGGGCGGCCTGAATTTGAGCAGCCGCACACTGAGTGTGGCAGGATCGGCCAATCTGCAAGTGCGCGGGACCGCCGCTGAACCCGTTATTCTGGGACGCATTAATCTCAGCGATGGTGATTTAATCTTCTCGGGAAATCGCTATCTCGTGCAGAGTGGCACGATCGATTTCAGAAATCCGACCCGGACCGAACCGGTGATGGATATTTCGGCGAATACCACTATCAAGCAGTATGAGATCCAAATGCATTTCTGGGGTCCAGCGGATCACCTGCACACCAGCTATTCTTCGGATCCCGCGCTCCCTCCGGCTGATGTCATCAATCTGATTGCTTTTGGAAAGACTTCGGAAGCGGCGGCCGCAAATCCCACCCCGCCAGGAACTCTGGGCGCACAATCTCTGATCGCTTCCCAAGTGAGCGGTCAGGTGACGAGCCGAGTCGAAAAGCTGGCGGGCATTTCTCAGCTCTCGATCGATCCGGTACTCGGGAGCGGGCAGCAGAGTCCCGGTGCGCACATCGCGATTCGACAGAGAGTGACTTCACAAATCTTCGTCACCTTCGCGACCGATGTGACCTCAACTCAGCAGCAGGATATTAAGCTCGAGTACCAGCTGAACCGTAGAGCGTCCATGACTATTGTTCGTAACCAGAATGGCGGCTTCTCCTTCGAGACCAGTTTTCGCAAAGGATGGTAAGGTACAACACGCAACTTGATTGCTTGAGCCTGATCCCCCACAGCAAACCGCCTGCACGGCTTCGCATCCAACTTGTAATTGATTATCCGGGACGTGAGTTGCGGACTCCGTTTCCGGTACCAGGGAGTCGAGCGTGTCACCCGGTGAGTTGCTTGGCCCGGTCCGAAGACAAGCTGCCAGAATCTGGTCGGCGATCGTCAAGACGTACAAGGATTTTGATCGCCACAATTACATGACGTATGCGGCGGCGCTCGCTCTCTATTTCCTGATGTCTCTTTTTCCGCTTCTGATTTTTCTGGCCAGCCTGCTCGCCTACATACCAATACCCAACTTGTTCGACCATGCACTCCAGATCATGGCCAGGATCGTACCCCCGGATGCAATGGGCGTCGTCCGAGGCGTGCTCAAGGATGTGTTGCGCACCAACCCAAGACTTCTCTCTTTCAGTATTGTGGCTTCAGTGTTCACAGCGTCCGGCGGGTTTGATTCGCTGATCTCCATTTTGAATATTGCTTCGGACGTCCCGGAGGGCCGTCCGTTTTGGAAAAGACGGCTGACGGCTCTCGAGCTTACGCTGCTTACGGGAGTGATGGTTCTTCTTGCGCTGATCGCCACCGTTCTGGGGCCGCAGTTCGGCAGTTGGCTCGCAGAGCGTGTCGCAGTCGGACGATTCGTTGTCCTGTTGTGGCCTTACCTTCGGTGGACACTGATTGTTGGCTTCACGGTCATAACAGTGGAAACGATTTATTTTTTCGCGCCCAATGTCCAGCAGCGTTTCAAGGATCAGATCCCCGGCGCCCTGGTTGCTGTATTCACATGGATTGGAGCGTCGTGGGGCTTGGCGTGGTATCTGCGACATTTTGCGCATTATAACTACACATTCGGCGCTCTCGGTGCAGTGGTGGGACTCATGCTCTGGTTTTATGTCACAGCGCTCTCGCTGATGCTGGGAGCGGAGATCAATGCTGAATTGTTGCATTCAAAAGGTGAGCGGCACGAGCAGAAAAAACCTGCGCAAGGTCCGATTCCAATTCAAACGACGGATTCGATGCTGGGACGAAAAACGGCTTAGCCAACTGCCGACAAGAGTCATCGCGCGAAGAAAAATTGTTTAGCCAATCCATTTTTGCGGATTGCCGATTGCGTCCGCAACGTCTCGAAGGAACTCGGCAGCGCGCGCTCCATCCACGACGCGATGGTCGCTCGACAGCGTGAGGCTCATCATCGTCCGAATCTCCGGGCGATGGTCCACTGGAACGACGCGTTCCGCAATTCTTCCAACCGCTAGAATCGCGGCTTGTGGTGGAGAGATGATCGCGGTAAAGGCATCCACTCCGAACATTCCAAGATTGCTGATCGTGAATGTTCCACCAACGATATCTTGCGGTCGAAGCTTACTGGCGCGGGCGCGTTCCGTCAGGTCGCGGCGCAGGACGGCAATCTCGCCAAGATCGATGCGATCCGCATAGTGAATTACCGGCGCCACCACACCATCATTTACAGCCATGGCCACTGCGACGTTCACCTCCGCATTGGAACGCACTCCATAGTCCGTCCAGCTTGCGTTCAGTCGCGGATGCTTCGCCAGGACGCGCGCGATGAGCGCGACCAGCAGATCGGTGTGCGTGAGTTTAATGGCTCGGGAATTGTCGATTGCGGGCCCGAGTTTCCGGCGTGTCTCATTCAGCGCTCCGGCGTCCACTTCACGCGCTACGAAGAAATGCGGAACGGTCCTCCAACTCT
>WNFR01017184.1_pt1 | contig 12967 bp, 10 predicted proteins | sample 5400221 | NCBI WGS metagenome assembly WNFR01 (sample SAMN13153357, study PRJNA577476) | soil metagenome | isolation source: 40 cm soil under Madrone tree | place: USA:California | collected 2016-06-14
TAAGTCAGTCAGGCCATCAGATGGTTTGCGAGCAGCGTTTACCGGTCTTTCAAGTGTACCGAGATCGCGTTTGGTCTCGACATCCCGCGCATACTTCTTTGCGGCTGTTTTGAGTCCGCGGATCACCTTGCTCTGACGGAGCATTCTGCCTTCGGCAGTGCGCCCAATGAAGACCCTAACTAACCACTTTGCCTTTGCCATAGGGTTTGATTTCAGCCATCTCCTTTAATCCTCCTACGTTGTGTTTGAGTGGTCGAGCAGCTGATAAGGGAGCGCCGCCTCTCAGCACAAATTGTGCCAACCGCGCCGTTTTGGGTTTATTAGGTGAAGAGAAGCAGTGACACTAGGAAAAGTAGTGACACTAGGAAAAGTTGTGCCACTATAGTGACACTAGCCGTTTTGCTTTGATTGAGGAAGTTGCCTGTAAACTATTGAGTTCATTAGTATTAAATGGTGAGCCGAGCAGGGCTCGAACCTGCGACCCGCCGATTAAGAGTCAAACCATCCGCAGGATCTTTTACGTCGGTTAAGAAGCGGAATTGAGGCCTCAGCGCACGTTCTTTCAGCTTTCGTAGTAAGAAGAGAACTGGAAGCCGGCGGTTAGAATTCTGATGGTTGCCAGGACCGCATAAGTCAACCCCCCAGTTCATCCAGCCTAATACAGCAGCGATTCCTCCAAAGCGAATCGAGTAAATTGGTTCCAATCGGTAAGTGGCGGTGATATCGATGGAGTCAAGCCATGAATCTTTACGCCGCGCGTCGGTTACTATGGAATCGTCCTGAAGATTCGTTCTCCGCCATCGGTCATCAGGATAGCGCCGTCGGTAAAGAGCGAAAGAATTGCAACCGTCATGTTTCAATGCTTCTACGATGCTTCGTTGTTGCGGAAATCTCGAGTTTGCATTGTGCGCGGTTCTTGCTATTATGCGTCGTCGCTGACGGCTTGTATAATAAAGGCGAAATTGTGCGGTTAGTTAAGAGAAGCTGTCCCACCGTTGTCCCACTCGAAAATAGGCACGTAGACTCAGGGGTAGATCGCCACTTGACACGGTAGAGGTCTGTGGTTCAAATCCCATGCGCCTGCCAGGAAAGTGGGAAGCTAGGGTGTTGAAGAAAATGGGACATAGTCGTGTGCATAAAAAGTCCGCAAGAAGTCCGCATGGGCTGTTATAGCGATTCTGTAAGTTGATTAGATTAGATAGTTAGACATACGCGCTGAATTTCTGCTAAAGTACAGGGTTTGTTTGAGTGGTCGAAAATCGGTGGGTGCCTGCTGTGAAGGAGATGATTGCTACAGACCGTGCGCCGCGAGCGATCGGACCGTATTCGCAGGCGGTTCGAGCCGGCGAACTGGTTTTTGCTTCTGGTCAGATTCCGATCGATCCAACAACTGGTGAGTTTGTAGCTGGCGGAATCGCCGAGCAAACCGAACAAGTCCTCCGCAATCTGAGAGCGGTCTTTGAAGCGGCGGGTTTGACGATGAATCAGATTGTTAAGACCACGGTGTTCCTGGCGGACATGGACGATTTCACGGCGATGAACGAGGTTTACGGGCGATTTTTTGATGGCGAACCACCGGCCCGAGCCACGGTGCAGGCCGCCCGATTGCCGCGCGATGCCAGAGTTGAGATTGAAGCGATTGCGTCGATGAGTGCGTAACCGCGGAGTAAACCGGGAGAGCGAAGCTGGGAACTAGATCAGGCCGCCTTGGCAACTTTGCCGCCCTTTATACAACTAGCACACACTCTCTGTCGCTGCACGCCGCCGTTCGGCAACTTAACGCGGATCGACTGCAAATTCGGATTGAAAACGCGACGCGTACGATTGTTCGCATGCGAAACATTATTGCCAAACTGCGGCCCTTTGCCGCAAACATTACAACGCTTAGCCATGATAACTGATCTCCTGTGTACCCGCGCCCGACGTCACAGTGTGGGTCGGCGCAAACATTTGAAACGAAAACTTATAACAAACCAGTTACCGGGCGGTCAAGGCAGAGTGTCGCGCGCAATCGCCTGACGGTGCGCGAGCAACGCAGTGCGGAAGCTGGCGCATCACTCTTCAACATTAAGGAGCAAAAACAAAAGTGCAGAGAAAACATCAACGTTTCGTGTGGCTGGCGGCCGTCACGCTTGGCGCGTTATTCGTCGCGGCCTGCAGCTCAGGAACCGAAAGCCCCAGCAATACCGTTGCCGCCACGGTCAATGGCAAAAAGATCATGATGGCCGAGGTCGAGCGGTTAATCAACCAGCAGGCCCAGGGAAAGCAGTCGCAGCTTTCAGCCCATGACCTGGCGCAGGCTCGGCTCCAGATCCTCGACAAGCTAATTCAGCGCGAAGTCCTGTATCAACGCGCAGAACAGGAAAAGCTCCTGCCGACAGAGGACCAGATAACCACAGCCATCAACCAACAAAAGCAGCAAGCGGCAATGACTGATGAAGAGTTTGCCCGCCAGCTCAAAGAGCAGAACATGACTATGGAAGCGTTGCGCGAAGAGGCGAAGAAAGATCTGGCCGTCAATTCGTTGCAAGACAAATACGCTGGCAAGGTCACCATAAGCGATCGTGAGGTCGAAGACTACTACAATGCCAATAAGACAAAGTTTGTGAACGAACGCGGCGTGAGTCTGGCCGTGATCATAGTAGATCCCGCTGACAACACCGCGCAGGGAATTACCAATGACGCTAAGGGCGACGCCGAAGCCAAGACCAAGGCCGATAGCATCTATCAACAATTAAAGAGCGGCCCTTCCGACTTTGCCACGGTGGCGAGAGCGAAGAGCGAGGATCCGCAAAGCCTGCTTAAAGGCGGGGACATTGGATTCTTCAGCGAGGAGGGCCTGAAACAGGCGGGACTTCCAAAAGAGATAATTGATCAGTTCATGGGGCCGATGGCAGTCGGCAGCATTACCGAACCAAAACTAGTCAACAGTCGCTGGTATATTTTCAAGCTCCAGGATAAACGCCTGCAAACCGAGAATCTGACGCTTGAAAGCCAGGGACCGCAGGGAAGCGTCCGGCAGCAAATCGCACTCGAACTGACGAATCAGCGAAAGGAAATTTTGAACGCTGCCCTGCTAACGGTGGCCCTCGGCACTCCGGCGCCGTCACCCAGCGCTAGTTCGTCACCGGTAGCGAAGGCGGCTTCGCCGGCTGCTGCTGCGTCACCCGCCAGGAAATAATCGCGAAACGAATCGTTCCAGCTTAGACGTGGCAATTCTGCGTTATGTTAAGTGAGTGAGGCGGGCGCGGTGCCTGATTGGTTTGGCGGCCGCGCCCGTTTTGTATGGAATGCGGTGACTTGTCACCGCTTTCCGTTGAGTGCCGAATGTCCTTAAAAGCTGCGACGAGTCGCAGCACTCCAAATGTTGTTTCGCCTATCAGACGTTGAGAAATCGTTTGGCGCGCAAGACGTCTTGCGTGGCGCCTCCCTACAGGTCAATCCCGGTGAACACGTAGGTTTGGTCGGACGGAACGGCGCCGGAAAGACCACCATATTTCGCCTGGTAACGCAGGAAGAGGCTCCCGACAGCGGCGAAGTCGTGCGCGCGCGTGGACTAAAACTCGGCTTGCTGGCCCAGCACATTCACTTTGAAGTCGGAGCCACCGTGCACGAATCCGCGCTGGCGGCGTTTGGCCGGCTCCAACGGATCGAACATGAAATGCACGAGCTTGAGCATCAAATGGCGGACGCCGGCAACGATTTGGAAAGTATCCTGGAGCGCTACAGCGATTTGCAGCACGAGTATGAACGCGAAGGCGGCTTTGAATATTCAGCAAAAGCAGAAGCGATTCTTCAGGGACTGGGTTTCGATCGCGAAACGTGGCACATGGAAACTGAAAAGCTTTCCGGTGGTCAGCAGAACCGTCTGGGTCTGGCGTGTCTGTTGCTCTCAGAACCCGACGTGCTGCTCCTCGATGAGCCCACGAATCATCTTGATGTCGAGGCCGTCGAATGGCTGGAAGAGTTTCTACAAAGTTACCCCTCGGGGTTTGTCATAATTTCGCACGATCGATATTTTCTCGATCGAGCCTCTCGTCGAATCATCGAGATCGAGAACGGGCGGGCCACCAGCTACACCGGCAACTACTCTGACTATCTCGTCGAACGCGAAGAACAGCGCGAAATCCAACAGAGGGCCTACGACAATCAACAGCGGCTGATCGCCAAAACGGAAGACTTTATCAGACGCAATCTGGCCGGGCAAAAAACCAAGCAGGCGAAGTCGCGCCGCACCATGCTGCAACGTCTGGATCGAGTCGAAGCAGTGCGCGGCGATCAAACCTCCGGCGATTTCCGCATGCAGGACATCGAACGTGCCGGCACGCACGTCCTGACCGTGACCGAAGCCACCATCGGCTATCCTGACAAAACCCTCGGTAATGACATCTCTCTGATTTTGCGACGCGGAGAGTGTTTAGGTGTTATTGGTCCCAATGGATCGGGAAAGACGACCTTCGTCAAAACGATCCTCGGCAAGCTTCCTCAGTTGTCGGGAGAGGTGCGCTGGGGCAGCAAAGTTCAAATTGGTTATTACGCTCAGCAGCTCGAAGACCTTGATGATCGCAACGAGATCATTATGGAACTGCGGCGGGTGGCGCCGTCGAGCGCTACCGCCGGGGAACTGCGATCGTTCCTGGCTAAATTTCTTTTCACCGGCGACGATGTCTACAAGCACGTAAGGGATCTATCCGGAGGAGAGAAGGGAAGATTGGCGTTGGCGAAGCTTATCTACTCAGGCGTGAATGTACTGGTCCTCGACGAGCCGACTAATCATCTCGACATTCCTTCGCGCGAAGCGCTCGAAGAAGCTCTCCAGGCGTACGAAGGAACCATCATTACCATCAGTCACGATCGCTATTTTCTGGATCGCGTGGCGACCCAGATTCTGGCATTGGACGGTGAAGGCGACGCTGAGCATTACCATGGCGACTATACCGAGTATCACGATTGGCGAGCCGCGCGATTAAAGGGCAATGCACCGCAAGACGAGTCAAGCGGAGAATCAGCAGCGGCGTCAACTCGCGACGGTATGAAGTCAGTACCACCCGCGTTGGCGGGTGGGTCACGTGAGAAGAAAGCAAAGTCAGGCCAAGCTTCTGCTGAAGGATCGCGGCGCGGAAAAAATAAGTTAGTCCCGGCTGCGTCAGCGAACACTTCTTCTCGCGTCAAGATCATCAAGAGACCACGAGAGCCTGAGACAATAGAAGCCGAGATAGCCGAATTGGAAAAGCGGTTAGCCGAGCTGTCAAGTGAGATGGCCAGACCTGAAGTAGCTCGCGACATCACCAGGCTGGTTGGCGTCAACGATGCTTATCAACAAACCGAAGCTCGTCTGGCCGAGTTGATTGACGAATGGGAGCGGGCCGAAACCACTTCAGCTTCTTCCCAGCGGTAACCAGTGGCACAGACTCTAGTCTGTGATTTTCTTTGCCTACTCACAGAACGAAGTCTGGCGCACTTAGTCCGGAACGTGTTGCTGTCACAGTAGTGCGGGTCGTTCAGCACTAAGGAGTGTAGACTCGCCTGACAGCCGACAACCGTTTGTTGCTTTCGGCCTTTGCTCGGCGGGTGGTTAAGAAAACCAGCAGTTGACAGACCTCATAGACGCGTAGCTCAGGCGTCGAACGGTACCTGACACGGTAGGGGTCTGGGGTTCAAATTGCCACGCGCCTACCGCCTTTATTCAGCAAGACGATCTTTTCTGCGTTACTCGAAAAATCCGTTTTCAAAATCGCATCTGATATTTTGTTCGAAGGTATCGAAGGTCATCTTTTCGCCTTGCTTCAAGAAGTCGCGCTCCTTCTCTTTCTGGTCGACAGTTTCAATTACAACTATAGGCAAAGGAACTGTGCCTTAACAATTGCCGTACAGTTGGAGAGCCTCTCAAGCGAAAGCCCGATCATTACAAGTGCGTAATGATCGGGCCTCGTGCAACACAGCTTCTGTCGCGTCTTGCGCAACAGATGCGCATCGCTAGCAACCCGCATTTTAGCCTAAAGTGGCTGTGGCGCTCAGCTCCTGGAAGTCGTTAATCCAAATTTAGTCGCCAACTTCTAAGTCCCTCGTATCGATTCAATTTCCCTCGTATTGAACGACTCTAAGCACAATTTCTCAACTCACCTCAGATTACTTACTCGATCGCTTCACAGAAACTGATCAAATTTGGCGAGCCTCATCAGCGGAATTTGGCAGGATCGCAAGTGACTTGACGTCCTTGTTATAAGCGCTTGGCGCCATTTCGCCTCTCAAGAACCTCAGCATGTCAAAAACATTGAGCAATTGGCGCTGGTTCCTCAGTTCCCTAGCCGAATTAATCGGGTGGCCGGTTGTCATGGGTGTAAGTGGCGAATGTTTTTTGGTAGGCGCGAGCGGGCTCGAACCGCTGACCTTTGCCGTGTCGAGGCAACGCTCTACCAACTGAGCTACGCGCCTAGGTCGATTTTAAAAGCGAACCTGGTTGGACGCGTATGTTACGTCAAGCGACCCGTCTTGTGCAATAGGAGTTGTTCCGATCAGCCTGGTCGTAAGGTTTTAGCTCTGCATCGGTAACTGATGACATTCTCAAGCTTCGGTCGGGTCCATCTTCAGCGCAAGGGTCTAGCGTGCTGGTAATGGGTTGACCCTTGCGCATCTGGCGGCCAGCGTGTGCCAGGATTCGTTGAAGGCAAGGTCCTCAGCTTTGATCTTCTTGATGGCAGCAGCCAGGCCGATATTCGCGCGCTTGCCGTCTACGCTTCCTGCCTGTTGTCCCATCCACGTTCGTTGCATATCAGGAACCGACATTCGCGCGCTGTGGTGAAGTTTCGGTCGTCTTTGAAGAAAACTCCTTCGCGCAAGTACAGAATCGCAGGCGTAGTCGTCTATTGGAAAGCAGTGTGCTTTGGCTGGTTTGTGCCGATTCCAACTGATTTCTCGATTTGGCAGACTGGTCTTATTCGATGGGAGAATCACAGTCGGGGCGCCGCAGGCTTACTTGGTTTGTCCCAGGCGTTGGCCCCAGTGACTTTCAGCTTGCGCCGGTAGACCTTGTCGCCGCAGGTAGCGTAAAGGGTATCGAAGTGTTCACCACCGAAAGCCAGGTTGGAAAGCCGGCGGTTGGGCGTGGTAATAATGCACTGCACCCTGCCAGCCTGATCGCAAACCTGAATCCCCATCGCCGTAGCAACGTAAAGACGTCCATCGCGATCGACTCGAATTCCGTCGGCGTTGCTGCGGTCGGAAGTGTCAGGCACGTGCAACCAGTAGTAACGCTGTTTCAAGTCAAGCGTTCCGTCCGCCTTGATGAAGTAACTGTAGACCCAGTGTGACCGGTAATCGGCGACATAGAGCAGAGTTTGATCGGGTGAGAGCGTGATGCCGTTGGCGTACCGGATACCAGTGTCGACGACAGTCTTTTCGCCGTTTGGCTTGATCAGCCAGACCTTGCTCGTTTCGTTCACATTGTCCGGCGGGGGATTGGTGACGTAGATGTTGCCGTTGTGGCCCACAACGATGTCGTTGCCCACGAACCCTCGGGCGATTAACTTCGCGGTGCCGTCTGTCGCGTAGGCAATTACTTTTTGGTCGCCGCCGGCCACCGCATAGAGTCGGCCGTCAGGGCCAAACGCCTGGCCACTGCCTTTGCTGGAGTTGACAATGAACTGGCGCACCTGGTTATCCAGTCCTATCTTATAAGTCTTACTGCTGCCGATGTCGTTGAAGAAAACCTCGCCTTTGCTGTTGACTGCGGGGCCTTCAGTCGACTTGTAGCCCTCGCCTACCAACTGCCACTGCTCGCCCGGAATCAAGATGCTGGCCAGCGTGGCATTCTGCGATTGTCCCGCCATCACGGGCTTGGGCCAATCCTTCCAAAGCCAGCGCATAGCGTCAGGAAACACCGCGGTAGCCTGTCTGCCGGTGTGCCCGCCATCGCCCCATTCGTGCTGCACTTCATAACCGGCGAACTGAAAGGCGCGCTCCATTGTTTGGTTCACCATCCACCAATCGCCGGCATAGATATTCAAGTCGCTGGAACCGTCCTGCATAAAAATGCGAATGGGTTTTGGTTCGTACTTGCGAATCAGCGATGGGTAACGCATGCCGCCGCGCAGATCGACGTAGGTCCCAATCGAACTGAATACTCGCGTGAATGCGTCGGGCCGTTCCCACGCCGCGGTGAATGCGGCTATGGCGCCGCTGCTTTCACCGCCGATCGCGCGATCATTCCCGTCGTGAGAAAGCTTTATCGCCCGCCCATCGGACGTCTTTTTCGTTTCGACTTCGGGTAATAATTCTTCGAGCAGAAAGCGTGCATAGTCGTCGCCGAGGCCGTCGTATTCAAAGCTGCGATTGAAGCGATCAAGGGCGGCATTGGCGTCAGTCGCTTTCACAACGCCGGGCGCGATAAACACCCCAATGGTCACCGGCATCTCTTTCTTGTCGATAAGATTGTCGAAAACAGTAGGCGCTTCATAGCGAATGCCGTCCTGGCAAACGAAGACACAAGCGGGCTTAACAGGCCTGTACTCGGCGGGCACGTAAACCCAGTAGTCGCGTGTCGTGCCGGGGAAAATCTTTGAGTCATTAAAAGTGAACTTTAGTATCTCGCCTTTTGGCACGCCGAGCTGCGGCTTCGAATCCGGGCCCGGTTTATAGTTGTCGTTAGTCTGTGCAGAAATAGTGAGTGCCAGAAAGAGCGCCAGCACCAGCGAGTAGCTTAAGCTTACCGGTTTCATAGTGTTGTCCTGTAACCTGAATTTAACTGCGCTTCCTTAAGGGAACAATTCTTTTACTTGTCGACGATCAACCGAACTCTATCGATGTTTAGTAGCCCGGATCGAGAATACCGGTGCCGCGGCCACACACCCTGACTTCGACCAAGAGGCCCGAAGTCTCCAGTTATGACTGGGCCCATAGACAGGAGAAGATTACCCGGAGTCGCTCCTCCTCGGCATTTTTATTAGCACTCCACCCGGAATTAGGCCAGGCGCATCCGCTTGAGGAGTTCCTGAAAGCGCGGCTCGGATCGAAGACTGTCCGACAAAACGATAACCGCGCCGCGGGACAGTTTGGATGTACTGATGGCCGTCATCGGTTAGGGCCTTTCCGAGGAGCGGGATGTTCTGGGTCAGATTGCCCTCTTTAACGAAAGTGCCTGGCCAAACTTCGCGCATCAGACGCTCCTTCTCTAAGACGCGGCCATTGTTCTCGACTAACAAAAGAAGGATGTCAAACAACTTCGAGGTCAGGGCTACAGACTCGCCTTCGCGCAGAAGCACCCCGCCCTACCTGATCCACTCGGAACGGTCCAAAATCGAAAAGCCGGTTTTCGTGCTCTTCCATAATCAGAATCCTAGATCGTTTGAGAAATGCTTGAGAAATCCTGAGGACTTCCAAACCACCAATAGATAACCTTAGGTGGTATCGAAGAGCCAGGTTTTCGGGCTTGAGTCGGATCGGAAATCCAGACAGTCGCGGCAATTCTATTCTCGTTGAGAATGCAGCGCAAAGAAACGATGACAATGCGTGGCTTAAGTCCCACGAATTTCTAAGGAAGTTTTCCCCTCAAATTAATGAAAAGACGGGTCGAGATCACGTTCGAAAAACATAGGCGACTGGTGGTGCGGAGGGGCCGCGAATCCTCTCCAGACTGGTATGGACTGCTGGCACTTCAAAGGCATGTCAAAGACAGGTTCGGTTGAAAGCAGGACCGGTACAGAAGAGCAGGCGCCGTCATCGGCGTTTCGTTAGGTGCTTACGACGCTGTAGCATGGGAAGCAGCGCATGCTATTCTGGCTGCCAAACGAAGAGTGCGTTTGGATTTGATTTCTCCCCAGCGAGACGTGGATGTTAACTTGAATTCTTGAGTGGCGCATCGAGTGCCTTCCCGCAAGGAAGGATCTTTGACTCGCCGTGATGGACAAATCGGCCATATTGTTCTGAGCTTCGCCAGGGAACAAAGCGATGAATATAGGTTTGAGATTTCTATCGCTTTTACTGTTACCGCTGGTATTCCAATCGCCGCAAGACAGACTCAAACAGCATTATGAGGCTGCTGAAGCGCAAGCCCGCGGAGGCAATCTCGCTGCAGCGGAAACGGAATACGGTGCAATCCTGGCCGAGGGTTACCGCGCCGAAACTTTGTCAGACCTCGCCAACACCTACTTCGAGGCAGGGCTATTCGACAAAGCTATTCAACCCCTGAACCAGGCCATCGCCGTCAACCACCAAAGTCCCAGTGCTCACGGCCTGCTGGGTAAGACCTATTTCGCCCTGCGCGAATACGAAAAGGCCGAGCCGGAACTTGAAATGGCCGTGAAGTTCGGTGCGAATGACTTCGATACCAGCTTTACGCTGGCGATAGCGTACCTGCAGCAGCGCCAGTTTACCGATGCCAGGCGAGTCTTTGATGGGATGCTCCAGCATCTCGGCGACCGGCCGGAGCTTCATGTCGTGATCGGTCGGGCATTTCGGGTGGCGGGCCGTCTGCCTGAGGCAATAGATGAGTTCAAGAAAGCCATCGCGCTCAATCCCACGCTGGCCCGCGTCCACGACAACCTGGCGCTCGCCTATCTAATGAATGAAGGCGCGTCCCGCCTGGACGATGCTGAGCTAGAGTTCAAAACCGAGTTGCTGTCAAACCCGGACGAGTTCTTTGCCAACTATTATCTCGGCATCGTTTATATCTTCCAAAGAAGATGGGAGCTCGCGATTGCCTTTCTAAAGAACGCCTCTCGAGTCCAGGCCGGCAATCCGGATCCCTATTTTCAGCTCGGCCAGGCTTATCAGGAGTTAGAGAAGCACGATCAGGCTATAGAAGCGCTCAAGAAATCCATCGCGCTGAATCCGGATCTGGCCCACAACAAATTTCAGGTGACGACTGCGCACTATCGGCTCGCACAGTCTTTGCTCAAAGTCGGGCAGGTTGATGCGGGACGAAAAGAGTTGCGGTTAAGCTCGGAGCTGAAGGCCAAAGCCTTCAAGATGGCGCAAGCGTCGGGGACCGGCGCACCTACAATAGGCACTATGGGCACGTCTCAATTGCCGGATCAGGAAGATAAGCTGCCGGCGACGGGTTCAGTCGGCAGCACAACAACTCCCACGAATGTGCCGGACGAAAAGACGATACGGGAGTTGGAAAGCGCCGAAGCTTACTATGCGAAGATACTCGCCGCGACACACAGCAGTATCGGTTTGCTGCGAGCGGATCGCGGGGACTTCCGCGCGGCGGCGGAGCAGTTTCGCTTGGCGGCGAACTGGAACCCACAACAGGAAGATGTCGATTACAACCTTGGTCTCGCATACTTTCGATCAGAATCCTATCAAGACGCGGTACCTCCGTTGGAGACAGAAGTAAAGACTCACCCACAAAATACCCGTGCCCGTTGGCTGTTAGGCCTGAGTTATTTCAAGAGCTCAAACTACGCCAGAGCCTCCGAACTCCTGACGGACGTAGTCACTTCCGAATCAACCAACGTCGATCTCTATTACGCGCTCGCTTCCTCTCTGATCAGGCTCGGGAAAACTGAGCTCGCGGACCAGGCAATTCAGCGGATGGCCAAAGTTACCGGCGATTCTCCGCAGCTCCAGGTGCTTCTTGAGATGTTCAATCAGCTTAGAAAGACCATGCCGGGTCGGAAGGATCAGTAAGGAAGCTTTGATCAAGTCGTGCGGGCGTGTTTCTTCACAGCCCGCGTAGCGGGTGTAAGCATAAAGCCTGGTGTCCTGACTCTAGGGTGATGAAACTCAGTCTTCGTGTGGATTCGAGGATCTTTTCTATTTCGCAGTAGGGGCGATCCACTAAGTCACACGAAGCGAGAGGAGAGTCTAGCTTGGTTCGTGTGGTTTCGTGGATCGCTCTCCTGTCGATTAGCGAAATGCGATTCACGAACCCACACGAAATCAAGACGTCCGCCACGGAGAACCAATCATTTACGGTCAAATTTCTAAGTAGCGAAACATTTGGTAGCCAAAAAAGCACATTTCGCTCCTCTGGAGCGAGGCAGTCCTTTTTAGTAATGTGTCTATAAACATTTCGCCGCTCTGCGGCGAGGAGCTTTTAAAATCAAAGCATATGGGATTGAGGCAAAAGCGATTTCTAATCAGCGCACTGGTTGCTCTGCTGATCATGGCGCCCTGGACGATGATCTATGGCCAGTCCCATGCGGTCCAGTTCGTCGATATCACGGCCCAGGCCGGCATCACCTTCAAACACGTCTATTCACCGGAAAAGAAATACATCGTCGAGTCAATGAGCGGCGGGGTCGCGCTCTTTGATTATGACAACGACGGGAATCTGGACATTTTCCTGGTCAACTCTCTGACCCTGGATCTGCTCAAGTCAAACAAGCGAACCAGAAGCGCCCTCTATCACAACAATGGCGATGGAACGTTTACTGACGTGACCGACAAGGCGGGAGTGGCCGATATCGGGTGGGGCATGGGCGCGGTGGTTGGCGACTACAACAACGACGGCTTCGACGACCTTTATGTCACCTGCTTAGGTCCCAACCATCTCTTTAAAAATAACGGCAACGGCACCTTTACAGACGTCACTGCGAAAGCCGGCGTGGGCGATCCACGATGGTCCACTGGAGCTGCTTTCCTGGACTACGATAATGACGGCAAGCTCGATCTGTTCCTAACGAATTACGTCGGCTTTGATATCAATCATCTACCCGCGTTCGGCGAGGGCCCGACGTGCCAGTTCAAGGGTGTTTCGGTGCAGTGTGGTCCGAGAGGCCTGCCTGGAGCAGGCGACACGCTCTATCACAATAACGGCGACGGGACGTTTACCGACGTGTCGAAAAAGGCCGGCGTCGACGATTCTATCGGTTACTACGGGCTGGACGTTGTCGCCAGTGATTTTGATGGAGACGGCCGAGTAGATATTTTCGTCGCCAACGACTCGACGCCGAATTATCTCTACCATAACAATAGGAACGGCACGTTCAGCGAGATCGGATTCGAATCGGGCGTGGCGGTC
>WNFR01005506.1_pt1 | contig 12966 bp, 7 predicted proteins | sample 5400221 | NCBI WGS metagenome assembly WNFR01 (sample SAMN13153357, study PRJNA577476) | soil metagenome | isolation source: 40 cm soil under Madrone tree | place: USA:California | collected 2016-06-14
TTAACCGACTCGAAGCTTGAAAATATTCGGCGTCAGCTTCTGCGATCCGGGCTTGCCGCTCGTTGGGTGTTTCGAACTTAACAAATCGATCGCGAGAAGTAAGCAAGCCATAAATATTGCGCGCCTGGCTCTCTATCTCAGCGCGGCTGGGCAATTCATAAGCAGAGATATCGGTGGACGTAACGGCCCACAGATAACTTCGCTCCTTACCCAGCGAGTATTCCATAAGTAAGGTATCAGCATCGAGTACCTCTCTTTGGAATTCCCTTAGACTCAGCGGGGCCGACTGAGTAAGCGCGGCGTAGTGTGGATCCGACGCTGTAATTTCAGCCAATACCTGTTCGTAGTCTATGCTGACGGTTTCCACCTCCTTCGCCGAAGCGGCAGCCTGCTCCTGCGTATGCTTGCCACTGAGTAGTTTGATCTGACTTTCTGCTCTCTGATTCAGTTTTGCGCCCAATTCGCGCTCACGCGCCAGCAACTCGGGTGAAACTGCGCGGTGGATACTTGCCTGTGCTTTCCCTAGACTATCGAGTAGACTGCGCGCGCGCCGCTGCTCGCTTACGCTGAAAGCTTTGACCAGGCTCTGCTGGTCCCCATCTCCTCGATACGATTGCATAAGAAGATCAATGTCGAGTTCATAAAAATCCTGCTTCGAAGCGAAGAACGAAGCACGTAGATCCGCACTGGCGACTTTTGCGCGAGTGGATTCAATAATGGCAATCGCACTTTCAACTTGAGAACGAGCCTCGATAAGGTGGCCGGCACTCTGTCCAATGCGCGCCATATCGTAGAGCAGATTCGCCTCAACGAAACGATTCTTGATCGCCCGGCTGATGGCGAGTCCGTCGTTGAAGTAGGCCAGCGCCCTTTGCCAATCACCCGACTCTCTATAAAGCTCGCCGGCGTTCCGCAGAGTCAGGGCTTCTCCACGACGATCGCCAGTCGCTCGCCTCACTTTGAGCGACTGCTCAAGGTATTCAAGTGCTTTTTGACGGTCGCCTATTCCAGCATAGGCATTACCCAGATTGGCGAGCGAAGAACCTTCTCCATAGCGGTCGTTCATCATTTGTCTGAGTGATAGCGATTGAGTTAGACGCTCCAGCGCTTTTGGATAATCACCCAATTCAGAATAAGTCAGCCCGAGCGCATCGAGTACCGCCGCTTCAGCTTTCCGATCACTTTGTTCAGACATAAAGGAAACCGCTTGTTGATAATACTCAAGGGCTCTTTGAGGTTCGCCAAGTTCTCGATAGTTGCTACCGATATTGGTGAGCGTAATGGCTTCTCCCTTTCGGTCGCCCGCCGCCCGCCTGAGTGGCAGAGCTTGCTTGCAGTAATTCAACGCCTCTTGAAATTCGCCCAGATAAAAATAGACGCCGGAGATGTTTGAGAGTGACCTGGCCTGTCCTTCAACATCTCCAACCTCGATTCGCAACCGCAGAGCCTCCTGATGAGACTTCAGCGCCGCCTGGAAATCGCCAACATTAATGTAGACTTGTCCCAAATTGTTGAGGGCGTAAGCGAGACTGCCTTTGTTACCAAAATGACGGCGGAGGTCGATGGCCTTCTCATAGCATTTCACGGCCTCTGCTACTCTTCCGGAGAACGCGTAATTCCCGCCGAGGTTGTAAAGCGTATTGGCCTCGTTTTGTTGCGTATTCTTCAATATCCGCCAAAGCGGCAGCGCCTGCTCGTACAATTCCACAGCTTTCTGAGAATCGCCCAATCGAGTGTAAATGTATCCAAGCATGTGAAGTGTGGATGCTTCGCCGAAGCGGTCTCCAAGTGTGCGCCACAACGTGAGGACTTCCAGATATTTTACGGTAGCTTGACGCAGGTCCTGATCACCGCCCTGATCGCAGAGTACGTTGCCTTCCCGAAATAACTTATGGGCCCTTACATAGGTCTGATCCGCTACTGAGGCGGTTTCTAATTCCGCAACTTTTTCGAGCCTAATGATGTACGACCCCAACGCCTCCTTGCCCTCAACGGCAGTTATCTTGATCTGATAGTCCCCAGCCGTCTTGGCGTGGGCCCAAAGTGAGTCGGTGGGTCCCCTGTTTCCCAGGGTAATCTCTGCGATCGCGTTACCGGTGGAGTCGAGCGCGCGCATTGCGAAGTCAATACTGGAGTTCTCTACTGCCAGCACCATGTATTCGCCGGCCTTGAGCGTGACGGTATAGGAATGGCTCTCTGCACCCTTTAGCTCGCGCTGGATTACTTGCCCCGGTTTGATCTCACGAATATCGGTAGGTTTGCGTTCCTGAGCATTCGCCTCTGATTCCAACATCCGGGCCTGATCGCTTGAGTACACAGCACCATCGGGGTTGGCTACCACGATGTGTGCGAAGAGCAGCAGCAACAGGAATCGCAGACGAGGCTGATGATGCTTGAGCTTCTTTAGAAATGATTGTTTCATATCGCTTTTCCAGGCGGCATTAAGCGGAGCCCAAATTCCGGCGCGCGGGTACTCTTATTTACACATCCAAGTCGTCAATGACGGTACTCCCATTCGGGCAGGGCGCAATTGAACGTTTACCGACATACGTTCCATTGAAAGTAGCGGCCGATTTGATTTGAGGAAATCGCCATCCGACTTTCAGTTCCAACTTCCGGACCCTGCAAACAATATGACAGCTTTATAAGAGCGTCAAATAGTCCTTGCGCTCCGTGTGCTCTGGCACCGCGGCCCAGTTACGCTCGCGAACACCAATGGCTCTCTAGAGGTCATTAATAGTGGGTTGGTTGGAGAATGGGCTACTTTCCGTCCTCAGTTACGTAGCTGTCAATTAGAGTCGTGCGAAGGTACGCCGGCTGTTCTGATCAAACATACGATCTGTCACTGGAACTGTCATTCCTGATCAAGTTTGCCGGCAGGAAACGGATAGATTGTCTGCGAAACACGGCTTAGAATGAGGAAAGAATGCTTCGGTAACAATACTCAGTAAAGAATACTTTTCATTTCGAGGTAACAGGATCTGAAAGCGAACAAAAAAGATTCTTCGGCACGAAGAGCGCTTGAAACAGCTCACCAACACGCGCTGTCCTTTCTCGAAAGTCTGCATCGCAGCGCGGCTGGGGCGACGGTTGACATCGACACTCTTAGGGACCGCTTGAGTAAGCCGCTCTCCAACCAGAGCGTCCCGCCCGACCAAGTAATCGCGGACCTCGTCAGGGACGTAGAAGGAGGACTGCTGGGCTCAGCCGGTGGGCGTTTCTTCGGTTGGGTCATTGGCGGCTCTCTGCCTGCCGCGCTCGCTGCCGATTGGCTTACGGGCGCGTGGGATCAGAATGCCGCACTCTACGCTTGCGGGCCTGCCGCTGCGGTGGTGGAAGAGGTTGCCGGACGATGGTTGAAAGAAATACTAGGATTACCTGGGCACGCGAGCTTCTCTTTCGTTAGCGGTTGCCAAATGGCGCACGCGACCTGCCTTGCGGCTGCGCGTCACGCGTTACTGGTAGAGCGCGGTTGGGACGTCGAGCGGCAAGGGCTTTACGGGGCCCCGCCGATCCGTATCCTTGCAAGCGAGCAGCGACATGGCTCAATCGAGCGCTCGGTTCGCCTGCTCGGTCTGGGATTAGACCAGTTAGTTTATCTTCCGTCGGATTCATACGACCGGCTCGAGCACGCCGCGTTGGAACGCGCGCTTGAAGATGCATCGTCGTCCCTCACGATTTTGCTTTTACAGGCTGGCGACATAAACATCGGAGCTTTCGACGAGTTTGAAAATCTGATCCCGATCGCCAAGCGGCACGGTGCCTGGGTTCACGTCGACGGCGCTTTCGGCCTGTGGGCGGCAGCGAGTCCGCAGCACCGCCATTTGGTGAAAGGCGTCGCGGCGGCAGATTCCTGGGCGACCGATGGACACAAGTGGCTCAACGTACCCTTCGACTGCGGCTACGCTTTCATCGCGCATCCGGCCGCACATAGGGCTGCCATGTCTCAGCGAGCGGCGTACCTGACACATGACGAAGTCGCGCGCGATGAGATTGATTGGAATCCTGAGTGGTCACGGCGCGCACGCGGGTTTCCTACCTACGCGGCGTTGCGTCAGCTTGGTCGTGACGGCATCGCGGCTATGATCGCGCGTTGCTGCCGGCACGCTCACACACTCGTGATGAGGATCGGGAATTTGCCGGGAGCGGAGATGATCTGGGAGCCGGTAATCAACCAGGGACTCGTGCGTTTCCTCGACCCGTCACCTTGCGCTACGGAAAAGGACCATGACCAGCGTACTGACGAAATCATCGCAGCAATCGTGTCGAGTGGCGAAGCATTCTTCGGCGGGACTACGTGGCGTGGGCGGCGGGCGATGCGTGTGAGCGTCTGTAACTGGCAGACTTCCGACAGAGATGTCAAGCGAGCCGTCCGTTCGGTTGCAAGTGTGTTGGGTGTTTAAGGGCAGGAATTAATGGTCTAATAGAGAAAATGGGACGTGAATCTTGCGTTAGCTTGCAGTTGCAGGATTCAAGGGTTCACCGATGATGATCCGGAATTCTCATCCACTCAATAATCCCATTTGGCAAGCCTTGACGACGATCCAGGCCGACTTAGCCGAAAGGTCTGACTTGGCGCGTAGGTTCCCCATAGAGATGACTACCCTCGCCGGGCTCTCTGAACCGACATTACCCAGCTATGAGTCGCTCGCTGCCTTGATGAAGGCGGGGGAAGTTGCCGCGTTATTTCTAGATTCTGATCCTGTGTTTCCCGTAGGGTGGAGGATCGTCGAGAATGTTCCGCTTCTACAGATGGTGCACGATGGAAGCACACCGACTCCCGCGATTGAAGCGGTTGAACTAAGCGGCGCGGACGCGCCGCAGATGTTGGCGCTCGCGGAATTAGCGAACCCAGGGCCATTCGGCGCGCGCACGCACGAGCTGGGCACTTATCTGGGCATTCGTCACGGTGACAAACTCGTCGCTATGGTTGGCGAGCGGCTGCGCGTGCCCGGCTACGGGGAGATTAGCGCCGTTTGCACTCATCCCCAGCACGCGGGGCAAGGTTATGCAAATGCTCTGGTCGCGGCGCTAGTATGCCGTATCCGCGCCCGCAACGAAGTCCCATTCTTGCACGTCCGACCTGAGAACGACCGCGCCGTCGCATTGTACGAGAGGCTCGGCTTCCAGGCACGCATGACCTTTCAGCTCGTCGTGCAGTCTCGAGACGGCGAGTGATATTAACTCAAGACCGTACGGTCATTACAGGTCAACCAATGACATGCCGCTACCGAGATTGACTGTTGCATTTTCAGAAGCTCCGGTACACGCACTTCGGGTCGCTACGCCGTCTCGCTGAGAGCAGTACTTATCCATCTTTTGGCAACCAGTAAGGACTCCAGAAGAATCCGAAGCGGCGATGGACACGCGGGTGGCAGATTCGCATTGCGAAATCTACACGCTCAGCATTTCAAATCAATCACGTAAACAAAGGATTGTTAATATTATCGATCTGCGCTCGTCTTTAATGTCAGGAGACCGCAATCGGGTCCTATTTTCTCAGTCACTCGAAGGAACCCAAGAATGAAAAAATACTCTCTGACTCTCGTGGCATTGCTTTTCATTACATCAGCGTCATTGGTGTTTGCTCAAAAACCGGACGCGGCGAAGGCGAACAGGAACTCAAGCGCGGAAAGCACCATTCCGGCGCCGCCGCCAATCACTGTCAACAGCACTCCGCTTGAACTAGCGCGCGCAGCCCTCCTGGCGTTAGGAGGCGACAAATTCAAGAACCTGAAAAGCATGATGATGGTTGGTGACGCCAATCTTTATGGGCCGAACATGGCACAATCGATTCCGGGCAAATTTGTGATGGTGACCGCCGGTGACAAAGTGCGCATAGATATCAACGCGCAACCGATGTTTGTCTTTAAGCAGATCTACGATGGGCAGCGATCGTTTAGTACTGTTCCTGGTGTCGAACTTCCGCGCGCGAGTAAATTTGGTTTGCCCGTTCTCGCTAAGTTCGATCAGCCCGGATATACAGTTTCAGCTCTGCCCGATAAGAAAAAGCTTCGTGGTTTTCGCATTGTCGACGCCGACGGCAATACTACGAACTTTTATGTCGATCCGGCCAGTGCTCGCGTGATGCAATACATCATTCCGTATAACGGCTATACGTTCGGCAGTGAGAATTCCAAGTTCATCGAAGTCGAAGGCGTGCTCATCCCGTCCTCTTTTTCGCAACGGCTTGAGATGCAAGCAGGCGCGTACTTTATTGAATACAAAGTTAAGAGCGTCAAGCTCAATCAGCCGATCGGCGATGATGTATTCCTAATTCAGTGAGTGACACAGACGCGATTCCGCCGTAAGCAAGTAGTCCGATACTTACGAATCCAGTGAGCTTCTTGCTCGATTCTATGGAGATGCGCCGACACAACAACATTGAGACGACCATTGGCCGGGAATGGATAACAATGACTTGTTGAATCAAACCCTTCACTTAAGGAACACAGACTATGAGCGCAGTAACCGGGGAGCGGATTAAAAAAAGTCACCGCGTTCTTTAGCCAGGATAGCCGGTGTTTTTCGCTCGAAAACACGACGGCATCCGGCCAGGTAGTCGTTTGATTTAATAGTTCGTGTCTGGAGATTGAGCCTATATGCGGCCTGTCCAATTCTTGAGCCATCGAGTACAAGGTTCGGATCTTAATTTGGTTCACTTACGCAGTCGCGCTTTATTGTGGCTCGGCTCTTGCCCCTGCGCCGGGCGGACCACGATGATTTGCCTGCTCGTTTTCATCACAACGCTGACGGGCGCCGCCGCCACGGCCGACGCCCAAGAAAAAGATCCAATCGATGTCATCAGGGTCAACACCGATCTGGTTGTCTTCGACGCGCAGGTCATAGACAAGAAAACGAAGCGCGTAATCGGCGATCTCACCAAAGAAGATTTCGAACTCTCCGATAACGGAGCCAAGCAACAAATCAGCTATTTCAGCCGCGATGAGTTGCCGCTTTCGATCATTCTGCTGCTTGATGTGAGTCGCAGCGTGCGGCCAATTATTCACGATATTCGCGATGGAGCACTCAATGCGTTGGCTAGACTGAAACCCGAAGACCAGGTGGCGGTAATGGCTTTCGCTGAAAATTCGACGGTGGCTCAAGACTTCACAAAGGATCATACGCTTGTTTCCAAACAGATCGAGGCGGTGACTGCGACTAGTATACTGGGCAACGGTACGTTTTTTGGACCGGCGCTCGAGAGTGCCGCGATTCATATGCAGAAGGCCGCTACACCGAATAGCCGGCGAGTGATCATCGTCATCACCGACAATATTGCGCCGTCCATGGGCGCGAAAGAAAAAGAGATTATAGATAAACTCTTCGAGAACGGGACTGTCGTTTATGGTTTAATTGTACGCGCGCCGATCGGTAAGGCTTTCAATGTGATTTCATTTGGTCATTTTAAGGCCGTGAACAAGTACGTCGAAGAAACAGGCGGCGAAGTGATTGGTGCTGATAAGAAGGAAGTCGATGCCAAGCTGGCAGAGGTAATCGATCGTTTGCGTGCCCGTTATGCAATCGGATTTCGACCGACGAACTCAAATGATGACGACAAATTACGACTGGTCGAAATCAAGATCTCACACACTAAGAAGCGAAAAGACAAACCAATCGTCTTGACGAAGCGCGGATATTATTTGAGACGAAAATAAGTCGCCGCGGAGGTACAAATATGAGCGCCGCCGAAATTACAGAACGGGTTGCCGAAGCGTCGCCGCGCGTGAAAGCAAGAATCGCCGGCGGCTTGTACTTACTCCTCGGCATCATGGCGGGATTTGCCGAGCTATACGTTCGCGGCAGACTGGTTGTGCGTAGCGACGGAGCGGCTACGGCTGCCAACATCCTGGCTCACCAGTCTTTGTACCGTTTGGGTGGGGCCGCTGATCTCATCAATGTCGTGTGCGATACTGTCCTGGCACTCCTCTTCTATAAGTTGCTCAAGCCGGTGAGCAGAAGCCTCTCTTTGCTCTCCGCGTTCTTCAGGCTCATGCACGTAGCGATTCTGGCCGTCAGTACCATCTTTCATTTCGCTCCGCTGGTTTTGTTAGGCGGAGGGTCCGATTTGAGCGCATTTAGCGCCGAACAGCTGCAGGCGCAGGCCCTAGTGTCTCTGAGATTGCACGCACTGGGCTACAATATCTGCCTCGTGTTTTTCGGCTTCGCCTGTTTGTTCCTTGGAATCCTTATCTTCAGGTCGAGCTTCTTGCCTCGGATTTTTGGCGTGCTGATGACCCTAGCGGGTGGATGTTACGTGATCAATAGTTTCGCGAAATTGGTCGCACCCGGATTAGCTCGCGCTCTGTTCCCATGGATCCTGCTGCCGGCGTTCCCGGCAGAACTAGGACTGCCGCTGTGGTTACTGGTGGTGGGGTTGAACCTTCACCGGTGGAAGGAACAAGCGAGAGCGGCCGGCAAATTCCAGATATTGTAGATGTAGCAGCGTTCCGCTTTATGTAGAGGTTTTCTTGTTCACGAAAGGCACCGCCATGTTCAATCAGATTCTTCCTGAGCGAATCGATAATACCTATCTCGGTTATAAACTCGCGCTCTGGCTATTTGGCCTGCTTCTCGTGATAAAGATCGCCATGAGCTTGAACTCCATCTTTAACGGATACTCGGTCGCGACTTCCGCCGATGGGATTCCCCTCGACACATTTACGCCCGCCGCTGCGCGGACGGTCGTTTATCTTATCGCGACGTGGGGGCTCGCCCATCTAATAATCTCTTTATTATGTATGTTGGTGCTGGTTCGATATCGCAGCATGATCTCCTTGATGTTTGGGATGCTCCTGCTGGAACTTCTAAGCAGAAAATTGATTCATTATCTCGTTCCTACCGTCAGGACCGGAACACCACCCGGATACTTCGTAAACCTGTTCCTCATAGGGTTGATGTCCGTCGGCCTGGCGCTATCGCTGCTGAGCCGGAGGGATCATCAGCTACCGGGTTGATTTATCCCTGAACATCGGAAGTGTGACTTCGACCGTAAAACATGCACAACGGCGAGTGGGTTAGGGATTTTGCGTTCCGGGAATTGCGATTTACCTCTTTCGTTTGAATTGAGTTCTCGATGTCGATCAAATTTCACCTAAACTTGATTAGACCTCAATCAAGCTCAATTTGACTTCAATCGGATCCGATTCGACTTTTCCTGAGACTGACTCGCCTTTAATCAGAAGCCAATTGCGTCTTACGAATTCGATTCGGCTGTTGATAGATGCGAAGTTGGTTCTGCCGAACTTGGTTCACCTTCGAACCCACCGACTTGTCTTACGACCACTCGCTTACGTTGTCTATAACGGCGATTACAAAAGTAGATTGAGCCAGGTCTCCCTCACCCGTCGCGAGTGTGGCATTTTCATGAGACGAATGTACCACGCTCTCTTGAAGACAAGAACGATATAGTCCGGAACCTCGCTGACTAGAGTTCACGCTGACGCGACTGGCCAGGCCGGCTCTGCAGACTGACGCGCTTGATTCGATTGAGCCGAACAGAAGCATTAGACGCCAACAGTTGCAACAAGGGAGGATTCGATGATCAAAGCGCTGAAGGTTAGAGTACTTGTCTTGGCACTTGGTTTGTTTTTCGCCAGCGCGGCGCATGGCGCGACGATCCTCGTTACGACGAGAACCGACGTCATAGCCGTTGACGGCGTCGTGACCCTGCGCGAAGCGCTCAACTCGATCAACGCCGGGGCCGACGTCAACGCTGACGTAACGGCAAACCGCGTCGGCAGTTATGGCTCGAGCGACACTCTCACCTTCAATTTCGTGTCGGGCGGAGGTGTCATAGTGCTCGCGAACGCGTTAGGCGCCCTCACGATCACGAAAACTGTCAACATCATGGGTTTCACGCAACCGACCGCGGTTGCGAACAGCGCAGTGACCGGCGATAACTCCAACCATCAGATCGTCATTTCGGGAAACCTGCTTGGCGCCGGCGTCGATTGCATGGACATCACCGGGCAGCCGTCGTCGGGGACGCAGCTTCGCGGCTTCGTCTTCGACCAGTGTCCTGCCGCCGGGCTTGCGATCTCGAACAGCAAGAACAACGTCATCGCCGGAGATTTCTTCGGCACCGACAGCGCCGGCAACTTCTCCGCCGGAGCGGGAAACGCCACCGGCCTATCCATCGCCGCCCTTGCGGGAACCGACGACATTTCAGGAAACCAGGTTGGCGGACCGAATCCTGCGGATCACAACGTCATCTCCGGCAACACCACCCGCGAGATCCTGATCGGAAATTTCGGTGGTGCGACGGCGGTCACCACCGGGATCTCCGTGCGCAACAGCTATATCGGGATGAATGCGGCCGGCACCACTGCGGTGACCGGCAGCCAACAGGGGATATTCGTGCAGGACATCACAGGCGCGACTATCGGCGGCGCCAGCGGCTCTCTCGGAGGATCTTGCTCCGGCGTATGCAATCTGATCTCGGGCAGTGCGAACGGTGTGGGCATCGTGGTGCAGGGTTCGACGCCGACGTCGACAAGCGGCACCTTGATTCAAGGTAATTTTATTGGCACGGACGTGACTGGCACCCTCGCTCGTCCCAATGGTCAAATCGCCCACATTGATGTCTCCCAATCAGCTACGATTACGATTGGGGGAACCGCGGCCGGGACAGGAAATCTCATTTCCGGAGAACCCGTTCAAGGCACGGGAATTCTTATCGACGGCGGTGTCGTCGGGCCGGTGAACATTCAAGGAAACTTCATCGGGACGACGACTACCGGCAATGCACTCCTCGCCAATGGCGGACCGGGTATCCACATCGTCGGATCCACCAATGTGAACATCGGCGGTACGACGGCCAGCGCGAGAAACGTCATTGGCGGAAGTGGCAATGGGAATACCCCGAAGGGTCCCGGCATTTCGGTCGAAGGCAATGCACCATTCTCTACCGGGACCGCAGTGATCCAGGGCAACAATATCGGGATCGGCGCCAACGGCAGTACGAACATCGGAAACATCGGCAATGGAATTGATTTCACCTCAAATTCCACAGGCTCCACGGTGGGAGCGTCCACCAGTGGCGGACTTGGCAGCAATATCATTGCTTTCAATGGAGCGTTACGAACTAATGGCGCCGGCATCGGCGTTTCCGCCGGCAGCTCCGCAAAAATCCTTTCCAATTCGATCTTCAGCAATACCGGCATCACGACCGGCATCGGCATCGACCTCAGCGCCAACGGATCGGCGACTGATGGGCCGACGGCAAACGACAACTGCGACGGCGATTCTGGCGGGAACACCCTCCAGAACTTTCCGGTGCTGACCTCCGCTCAGAGTACCGGCTCAAGCATAACGATCGCCGGAACGCTCAACTCTACGGCCAGCACGACCTTCACGATTGAGTTCTTCTCGAACCCGGCAGGGACGAGCCAGGGGCGAACATTCCTCGGCTCAACGAGCACCTCGACCAACGGCGCATGCAGCGGGGCGTTCAATGCGGTGCTGGCTCAAACCGTGTCCGCAGGACTGAATATCACCGCCACGGCGACCGATCCGTCCGGGAACACGTCGGAATTCTCCGCGGCCGTCGCGACCACAGCTACTCTTACAGCCGCCAATGCAAGCGTCACCGGTCGCATCAGTGACAGTTACGGTAATGCGATCGCGGGTGTGTCAATCCGCCTGAACGGAACACAGACGCGCCTTACGATTACCGACAGCAATGGCAACTACAGTTTCGATGGCGTCGAGACGAATGGTATCTACACGGTCACACCTTCGCGCGCGAATTACTTATTCAATCCGGCGAATCGCAGTTTCAGTTCGCTGGGCGCGCACACCGAAGCTTCATTCACGGGAAACGCAAACGGCGATCACGCCAATGCGATCGACACGACTGAGTTCTTTGTGCGCCAGCAATACCTGGACTTTCTGGGACGGGAACCTGACCCGCCAGGCTTCAATGGTTGGATGAACACGCTTACGAACTGTGCCGCGGGCGACGCCAGCTGCGATCGAATACACGTGTCGCAGATGTTCTATCAGTCGCCGGAATTTCAGGAGCGCGGATACTTTGCTTATCGCTTCTATGCGACGGCGTTGGGTCGCAAACCTGACTACGTGGAGTTCATGCCCGATCTCCAGCGCGTGAGTGGCTTCCTGACGCAGGACCAATTGTCCGCGGCGAAAAATTTACTGGCCATTGACTTCGTGATGCGGCCGGAGTTTGCGTCGCGTTATGGCTCGCTGAGTGACACTGCCTACGTCGATCAACTGATCAATACGGCGAGCGTGACTTTGACCAACCGGCAGTCGCTGATCGACTCGCTTACCAATCGCACCGCGACGCGTGCTCAAGTATTGCGAGAGATTTCGGAAAGCGCGGAGGTCTATCGGAAGTTCTACAACCAGGCGTTCGTGGTGATGGAGTACTTTGGTTATCTGCGTCGCGACCCGGATGCGCTGTACACGAACTGGATTGCGGAGCTGGATCGGACCGGCGACCCACGTCAAATGGTGGAAGGGTTCGTGAACTCGGCTGAGTACCGTAACCGCTTCGTACCGTAGCGGCTGATTACGAATTACTGGTTGAGACGGCAATTGCCATTTGATGCACGGCAAGGGCCATTGCGCGATTTGTTGGCGCCTTGAATCCCGCTAACCCATTTTGCGAATCAAATCGGAGGCAAATGATGAAGCACCAGCGAAAGGCAGAAACCAATCCCCTGGCGCGTAGGGAAGGTTTAGTGATTCGAGAGTTGGCGGATGAGGTGCTGGTTTATGATCTCGATCGCGATCGTGCGCATTGCTTGAACCAAACAGCGGCGTTTGTTTGGCAGCATTGCGATGGCCGTACCAGTGCGGCCGAGATTGCGCGAGCGCTCGGCAAAAGAGCTAGTGCTCCGGTCGATGAGAAACTTGTTTGCTTCGCTCTCGACCAGCTCGCAGATAACAATCTGCTAAAGCGCCGATTGGTTACGCCCCCGTCGCTGGCCGGCATCAATA
>WNFR01005507.1_pt1 | contig 12965 bp, 15 predicted proteins | sample 5400221 | NCBI WGS metagenome assembly WNFR01 (sample SAMN13153357, study PRJNA577476) | soil metagenome | isolation source: 40 cm soil under Madrone tree | place: USA:California | collected 2016-06-14
GAGGCATTTCTGGTTCGACGCGGTCGGCCATTCATTGGGCTCTTCGTTCGAAACCGTTAGCCTACCCTAGAAAAGGAATGGCCGCTTTATTGCTGGGATTTCATTCCGATCAGTGACCGTCGCCGTTGCATCGACGATCAAGTGTCGCTTCCCGACCCGTTGCCGCCCGCGGCGAGCGGCAGCTTTGGAGTAGGCAAAGAGACACCTAGGGAGTCAACGTTATCGACGCCATGACCTTCAACGCAGTCCGTCACCGTCACGTTACTGGATCCAAATAGTTTCCCTTGTTATGCATGCTCGTAGTCGGGTTCCGGGGCTTTTCTTGTCGGGCCGATTCCGTCCGAGTTGCTGATGTATCGATTCGTATGCCGTCAATTCCTTCACCTTTCACTCCGAGCACTCTTGCACTTGACCCGGACCTAAGGTCATACGTTAGGCTGCTGATCACCAGATGGCCAAACCAAAGAAATCCGTCTCGATGGGAGCTGCCGAGTGCGCGCGTCGTACCGGACTCACGGTGCGCGCGTTGCGCCTATATGAGCGGCACCGGCTGATTGAGCCAAGACGAACGGGCCAGGGGTGGCGGTGCTACGGCCCCGAGGAGCTGCGCCGATTGAATGTGATCGTCACACTCAAGGCGTTGGGGATGATGTTGGCGCAGATCAGGACGTTGCTCGAGACGAACCCCCCGCCGCTCGCACGCATGCTTCAACTGCAGCTACAGGCCTGTAGCGCGCGAAAAGACGTGGCGGACAAAGCAGTTGGGCTGGTAAAAACCGCGCTGGCGACGATTAAATCCGGAGGGCAGTTGTCCCTGGATGATCTCTGCAATCTCACGAGGAGCATGGAAATGGGAAATGAAGGCGCACGCACTCAGTTCGTTCGTGAGGTGATCAACGAGAAGCTCACACCCGAGGAGGAAAGGGCCGCCATGACTTGGATAGCTGCACGCCCGCCGGATGAGATGAAGGCGCTGCGCGAGGCTGCCCCTGCGGGGCTCGCCCTGCGTCGCTCTCTTCAGGACCTGTGGGAGAAAAAGGTCGATCCCGCCGCTCCCGAGGTTCAGGCGCTAGTCGTCCAGCAGAACGAGATTGCGGTTCGCTACGGGATTCTCAACCACATGGCGTCGATGCACGAATGGAATGCTCCCGTCGCGCAAAAATGGCTGCAGATGGCCGAACGCTTAATGCCGCACGTCGTGTCTTCCCAATCGACGTCACCGGACGAGGATCTACCGGCTTACCTCCGCGCTGCGCAAGTCGCTTCCCCGAGTCATCGGGCGCTCGAGCCGATTGTGGATGAGGCCGCCGTGCTCGTGGACAAGAAAGCGCAACCGTCCGCGGCGCCTGCGCAAGCGCTAGTGGATCGCCTGCGGCAGATCTGCGCAGATCATTCACTCGGAGACCCTCTGGTCTACGCGCGCTTTACCCGTGCGATGCAGTTCCGCGGGCCAGCCGAGGACGATGCGCGAAAGCAGGCAGCCTGGGCGTTTCTGGCCAATGCCGTTGAGGCCACCGCGAGCGCCGCTTGAGGCGATGTCGCTTTGCCGTCAACGTTCCCGTTCGCTGCCAGGAATTGGGCAAGTCGAGAAAGTGCTCGACATTTCCTTCCGATGTGAACCTATTGCCCATGAATGGCAGCTTTCTGCCGCCCATTATTACCCTCTGAATGTCGCAAAGTGGCCGCTCCCTGACTGTGCCTAGGACGACGGACCTGGCGCAGATCCCCCAGTAGCCCGCCATATGCCCCAGCCGATTGCGCAGCCGATGACGACGTAAAGCACTTCCAGCTCTATGGCGCGGAGGAACCCGGGCAAGAATCCATTGGTGGTCCACCAGCCAAAGACCGCGATTATCGGGAAGCCCAGTTGACCGGCAAATATCCATCCTCGGACAATCGGAAATCTCACGGCTCGCGGCAGGCCAAAATAGGCGTTATGAAGCGGGGTTCCCGCCGCCATGGCTAGGTCCGCAGCCGCAGAACCGTGCCGCTTCATCTCATCTCTGATGGCAATGAATTCCCACATTCCAAGACCGAAACCGAACGCCAGTACGAAGAAGAGGAGCCAAAGCATGAAGACCCCGCTCAAGTTAGACGACAAGCGGCACCAGCCTGCCACCGGACTTCATTGCGGTCCGCGTCCTGCGTCTCAGACGGCGCTGCTTCATTCGGGTGGTTTTGCGAGTAACCGCACGATCAAGCACTTTGGGGATTTCATTTCGCGACATCTCACAACTTCTACGATACGCCGCGAACGGCTGCTCAACGGCGACCATTTGGTTGGGTCGAGTGCGTAGTATTGGCCGGTCAGCGACTGTCGCGACGATTGCGGCATCCAACGCGAACTATCGACCCCATCCGGCCAGACGCCAGTGACCGCAATCGGGTAACGAAACGGCAAAACTACTTTTTATTTAAGCATCCAAATCGAAATCTTCGGGAATGCCGAAATAGCCAGATAGCGACTATCACGCGACACTGCCACCGAACGGCCATCACCTGGGATGCTTTGCAGTAAAGCGTACGAATGCCCGTCCATGACCCTTACCGTGTCATCGATGCTGCCCGCGATGAGGTATTTCCCGTCGGGGCTATAAGCAAGGCCTTCTAACGAGGACAACCTTCCTCTTACCGTAGCGACCCGAGTGCCCGTCTCCACCTCGAAGACATTTACCGTCTCGCTCGATGGAGGAATGCCGGTTAGAGGATGATAGCCACATCCGGCACAACCTCCGGCAGCGAGATGTAACCCGTCAGGCCTCCAGGCCAGAGCAGATGGGGAGATGTGATCTGGAAATGGAGCGTCGATCGTGCGCACAATGCGTCGATTGGCTACATCTAAAAAAACTATCTTCGGTGTGGTTGGAAGTAGACCCGAGTTTAGGTCGAAAATGTCGGAACCGCTTATTGCAAGATACTTTCCGTCCGGGCTCATAGCCAAGAGTTCGGGTGCGAATGGCATGGTTCTGAGGGTCCACACAAGTTCCCACGTGTCAGTTCGATACGCAAATAGCTGATCACCTGGATCGTCGTAGTGTCGGGTAACGGCTCGAATCAGCAGCTTTCCATCGGATGTAAACGCAATTCCGCGGTTCCAACCTTGATTAGATTTCTTAAGTTCGACGATGTCATGCACGACTTGTCCGCTTTTCGAATCCCAAATTCGAAGCGATTCTCCGTTACGCCAAGTGTCGTGGCGCACAGCCAATAGGGTGCCGTCCGGGCTGTAGGTAAGTGCCTTGCCGTCCCCTGGAGCTCCCGGTTTGACGAGCTTTTCAACGAAGGGCGGGGACTCCCGCCACCTCCACACATGGACTCCGTCATCCCCCACCATGAAGTTCACGGCAAGCTGATATCCGTCGCCGTTGAATGCAAGTGCGGCAGGGTAAAAGTGATCCTTGAAATCAACAATTTTCTTTGCGACGGGACCGGTGTAGTGGTCCCTAGATTCGAACAGGTGGCTGACGGACTGGGCGGCGGCGGCGTATGCGGCCACAAGGGCCGCGAGTGTGAGAGCCGCAATTGCAAATGAGCGATTGAACATCCTGTTCTCCATGGGGTTCGACAGTCCATTATGGCGCACAGCCCATTGCTTGCTGCCATCCAAACCTGTGAGCTACTTCACGCATAGCTAACGTGTCGCTCAATCTGTCCGCGTGAGTGGCGGCTTAGTGGCAATCAGTTCGGTTCGTTCACTGACCGGTCGTGAGCCGATTGCAGACTAAATTACCGGCCGGCCGCGCGCGGCTTGAGCTTGACCACGGGAGGGTAGGCGGTGAAGCGGGAGGGCCGCTGAATCCAAAAACCACCTCCAGCAAGAGCATCCTTGGAGGCCGAGACGAAAAACGCCGCTAGACAGCGGCGCGTATTGACCATTTTACTCCGAGCTGCAAATTCGTGCAGGGGGTAAAATTGGCGGCCTGGAGGAAAGCACGGATGACGGGATGGGACCAGGAACTGATGGCGTACCTCAATCGTAACGTGATGGCGAGCACCAAAGAGCGGGCACCCCCGCGCCTCTGGCCGGTCAGCTTCCACGATGGCCGCGCCTTCGTCGTGTCGCCTGACTCAATCGACGTGCGGGGGTGGTACTACGTTGACACCCAGCGAGTGCTCGCGTGGCTCCGCAAGGGGTGCGAGGCATTAGCAACCCAGAGCAACGGGCGGCGGCGGCGTACATGAACAATCAGAGCATTGAGCCGGTACATGAGTTGAAGCGGCTCGTATTTGACGGCATATCAACCGACATCTTTTTGGCGCACGAGGCGCACGGCATTTTCCGCACGATTGGTGAGCGCACCCCGAACGCTGCTGCATCGACCTACCAGCCAATGCTGGTCGCACTTCAATCCTATGCATCCGCAGAATTTGTTCTTGCCGTGACACGCCTACTCGAACGTCAGGGGGAAAAGTACGAGCTGCATAGCGTCCATGGCGTTCTGATGTTCCTCAACGACAATGCGTCGGAGATTCCGGTGCGGGAACCACAGTGGGTTCAGCAGTCAATGGAACGGCTCAACGTATGGGATGGTTTGCCGCAGGTGCCTGGGCCCGAGCAGACGCGCGCTGTTGTTAAGGCCCTGCTTTCGAGGCTCCCGCATCACAGAGACAGCAAGCCTCTAAGGGCACTGAAGGACCTGCGAGATAAGCGCATCGCCCATCCAGAGAGGGAAACGTCGGAAGGAATCACGATAACAACATGGGAGAAAGCTCTGAGGCTGCTGGGAATCCCTTTGGAAGCGCTCGGCGTTTGCGGTGCATATATTTCCACGGCTTACGTGGACGGCAGCGGAGAGTACATGATGCATGCCGAAGCCGCCCGTGCTGGAAACGCGACACGTCGTCTACTTGAGGCGGCACCGACGCTGGCACCTTGATGAACACGTCGAGCACGGCGACACACCCGGCATTTCCACAGCCACCTGATACCTCTGTCCTTGCATGGCGGTATATGGATTTGCCGAAGCTGCTCTCGCTGATCGCCAATCGAGAACTCTATCTCAGGCGGTTGGACCTTATGCCCGACAAGTACGAGGGACTTTACCCAGCTCAGGTCTCGGCAGCGCTGGCGCAGGCCATGGCGGCGTCAGGGGCGGTTTCCGCCGATCAGGCGAGAGAGATCGCGGACCATCGAGTGAACTTCGCCAAGGAATCGAGGAAAAGGCTCTTCGTGAGCTGCTGGCATCTGGGCAACATCGAGTCGGAGGCGATGTGGCGCATCTACTGCGGCGCTGGTGGCGGTACGGCCATCGTCTTGCCCTATGCGACGCTGAGTGCTTCGATTAATACCGCTCAGACAAACGCGTATCTCGGGACGGTGGCCTACATCGACTACGCGACCGCCTTGCTCGGGGTGGGGAATGCGTTTATCCCTGCGCTGCATAAGCGCGAGCAGTTCCAGTATGAGCAGGAGGCCCGTGTCGTAAAACTTTGGGTAGACCCCGCCGCCACTGCGCCGAACCAGGAACCCCCTTTCACCTCGATCCCCTGGGACATCGGCGTAGTCGATAGAATCGTGGTGAGCCCGTATGCGGGGGAATGGTACGTCGAGACCGTGAGGGCGGTGGTCGAACGGCTGGCCCTAGGGCTCGGAGCGAAGGTGGTCCATTCACCGATGGCTCAAGATCCGGCGTAGGCCCAGGAGATCAGAAAAATGACAACTGAGCCCGAGATAACGCGCTTGTACCAGCTCATCGGTGAGGCGGTGTTTGCCTCGCAGCTGTTCGAGGTAGCATTCGTCATCTCGGGGAAACTTGCGCTAAAACAGGCAGACACCCACTTGCTTGACGATGTTGAGCCAATATCCCAATCCAGATCTTTCAAGCATGCGAGCAAGGCCTTACTGAAGGAGCTGAACGGCGCCCAGTCGATCGATCCCAATTTGGCCGGGCGCATCGAGCGGTTGATCGATGATCGGCACCGAGTGGTGCACCGTTCCTTCCTTGAGTTCGGTCTCGCGGGCCCGCTGAATACCGAGCAGTACGCAGAGTTATGCCGGCGGGTCACCGCCGAGAGTCAACTTCTGCTGATCGAACTCATCGAACTTGTCTTCGCCTGGATGAAGCGCTTTCCGGTGCGCCCGGACGCGGCGAGCGCTGAGAAGAAATTCAAGGCGCTGGCCGCAACCGTCCGCCGGGCACCGTAGGTCAACCCCGATGGCAAGCTGCTTCCTGACCCAGTACCAAACCCTCATTGTCGGCCTGCTTGGATTCACCGGGGTGATTCTCACGCTGCTCACCAATGCGCGACTGAATCGAAAGCAACACGCCAGGCAGATCGAGCACGAGCGGACGGCCCTCAAAGCGGCACTCAGCACCGAGCTCTCGATCATTCGCGACACCTTCCGAGACAGACTCGAAATGATCGGCGAACCCACCGGGTCTCAGGGCATGTGGGTGCCGCTCGATACCATGACTGACGTGTATGGCCGGGTGCTCGACAAGATCGGGTGCTGTCAAGGGAACAGGTCAATCTGGTTCTGCGGGCTTACCTGCTCATACGAGCGGTGCCTGAGCGGCTGCGGCTGATGGAAGGGTCACCGGAGACTGAACCGGGCGCGACGTACCTGCATGTCGGTAGCAAGCACGTCGGCCACGCGCGCCGAATGCATGAGAACTTCCTCGGGGATATTGAAAAGGCGATCGCCGCCCTGCGATAGCCGGCGAGCCCAGCTGCTACCACCGTCAGCCGACCACAGGGAAACTCAGATGACGCGCCAATGGCGTAACTGACTGATTTTCAGCGGATTGACATCATGCGAGATCACTTGGGCCTGCGCCTGGGCAGCCTCTTAATAAATTGGTCGTAGGTTCGATCCCTACACGGCCCACCGCCAATGACTCTCGACCCGTTTCCGCCGGTCACGGCAGGCAGCCATCGGTCTATTGTTTGTTGTAATCACGCTCGCCGACGAGCGAAAGGTGGCAGGTGCCTCTAGGATTCGCCATTTACCTTACGCCCACTGTTATCTATTTCGGGTCTGTACTGTTGCTCGCCGCACTTCTTACCTTCCCGACCCACTCTCGGCTCACTGCCAATTTTTTGCATCTGCCTCGTAGGAGGTGTCGGATTGGTTTACTCGGAAGCCATTTTTTGTCGAGCAACACGTTAAGACGAGTTACTACGAATCGAACGACTGGATCTTTTACGCGGCTTTGCCGACGGCCAAATCACCGGTCAGCGTAATGTTAGGAAGCTACTGCACAAGTGAACGTGTTTTTGACGCGAACTGACTTCATGAAGTAGGGAATCCAAATCGCAGCGCTTCCTATGGATGGAACGAGACCACCAACTACCTGCTGGCCGGATTGTCCTGCTGCGAGCGGGATACTATTCGTAAGTATCAGATCGATAGTTTGAATGATGAGATTGATTGCCAGCCAGCAAATGAATAACTGAGGTACTCGAGGGGACTTGCGAAAAAAGAATAAGTATCCCAACCAAAGCGTAAAGATAAATAACAGGATAGTAGACGCGGCCTCAAAAAGGATCGTTGGTACCCACATTGGATGGTGATTCTCTGAAGTCGGATCCGACAGGATTCTCAATACGTTTGGTTCTAGCGCAGGCATGATATCTCGAAAGAACCGGATGCCCTGCAGAATTGGCGAAATTGCGAGCCCAACTGCAGGTAGGATTAGCCATCCTCTAATCCCGGCGGGCTCGATACCCTTCTTCATTTCTGTTTGTTCTCCGGGGATAAGTGTCGCCGCGCTCACTGAAACTACCGTGTTCTCGGCGGCTTGCTGATTGCTATCATCTTGGCCCCGCCGACGGTAGCCATCCCAACGCTCAGAGATTTTTCGCATGTCAAAGCCCGAGACGGCATAAATGCTGCGGGCAATAAATGATCCAATCGCCAATCGCTTTCTTGTGATGACTATCAATAGCAAGACGATTACGACAATGACAATCAGTAGGATGGCGCCGGCTACTTCTAGACGGACTTGATGGATATGCTGCTGCTCCTCTGCGCGCTGCATCTCGTAGGCGTGCTGCTGCTCCTGTTGCTGCGCGTTCCACGCTCTCTGCTCTTGCGCTTGCTGCTCGGCCCGATCTCCCAGCTGCTTCGGACTAACCGCTCGGCAATCCGTGCCGAGCGGGAAGTAAACTCCGCCACCACAATCAACTACCGCCGAACTCCCTTCCGCCGCCTGCGCTGTGCCGCATATCAGGAAAAGCGCCAGCAGGGGTATTCGCCGCATAGCTGACGATCCGCCGATGTGTGTCACTCGCTACCCAGATGAGACGTATGTTTCCGGCAACCCTTCATGGAACTGCACGGTCGCACACTGGGCCGCTGATCGGATGACAGGCTAGCCAGTCCGCCGTGTCGCCATGTGACTTGGCCATCGCAGCTTCACTGTCCGCAATGCTTTGCAGACTGTGCTGCAGGCTAGCCGCTGCTGCGTCTATTCGTCGTTGCCGTTCCGCCTGTTGCCGCGCAGCGCGCTGCTGTTCGGTTTGTATGTTCATCGATTCCATTTGCTGTCGTTGATAGGCAGCATTCTGATCTTCAAGTTCATGTGCGCGTTGAGCCTCTTGCGCTCGTTCGTTTGCTGCAATTCTCTCGCGCCTATCGGATTCCACCCGAGCTTGAATAGCCTGTATCTCGGAGCGATGTTTTGACTCGACTTCAATCAGGGCCCGTTGCAGGTTCACTCGTGCGGTGGCGACGGTGGTTCGTTTGGTCCTGATGTCGGCGGCGAGTTTTTCCGCTGTTAACAGGTACAGCTGCGTGTCCGGATCAGTGTTGTTTACGAATTTGTCTGTTGACTCGTTCACCAGCGATTTGATGCACGAGATTTGCATTGAAAAGGTTGTGAAGCCGTTCGCTTCGCTGCAGACGTTTTGGTAGTCCCGAAGAGTATCGTGACGCGGCACCGGTAGCTCCGGCGCGCCTCCGGCTCCGGCGACCAACAATACAATCGCACTCAGTCCGACGGTCAACGCAAGAATTCTCATGAGAGTCCTCGACGAGCCAGAGACAAAACAACACAAGTATTCCACCTAATATGCCGGCGAACCGCGATCTACCGCACAAGGTGACGATCATGCTTGCCCCCCCCCGCCCGGCCACGAATGCCGCACAGGATGCGACACACACAGGGGCGCCGGGGCGCCAAAAGGAAGCCTATCGTGCTTCAAGTTTCGTGCCTTCACCTCCGGTTGCCGGCGCCGAGACGCCGCGTTCAACACGCCCCTGATGGGTCCGAATTGGGATAGTTTGCGTCGTCAATTTGATTCTCCGCCTGTTTAGCCTACCGTAGGCTACGAACGACCGCTAAGTGGCCATCAGTTCAGCGCATTCACTGACGGGTCGTGGCCGGGTAGAGACCGTCGCCTGGCCTCGGGCTGCCAATGCGTACTCTCGACCCTCTGCGGCCTGTGATGGGTGGCTGCTTCGAGGCAACGGAAATCGCAACCGCTTTGCCATTTTTATTACATCCCCACGCCGGAACGTCAGCAGCCGAATTTCTTTCCCACGAAACATTTCATACTGTTGATTTCAGGGTTGTCTCTGATGGCTGAAATGAATTCCCCATAGATCTTATCCGCCACGGCGCGCGAAGCATCGGTATCGGCATAGCTGTAAATTTCGATAATGTTCTGAGATGGCAGCATCGAAGTCTCAAGACCATACCCGCACAGAACGACGAATCCCGTGCTCACTATGACGGTCCCTGTCCTGGTAGCCACCTCCTTACAGGACACTCCAGCGTGGGCATTTGCTGCCTTTAATTGTTCGACTACAAACGCGCCGCCTTCGTACCGATGGACCTGCACAGTTACTTGCGCATAACGTGGCGTTGGAGATAGGGGAAATCCCGGGTGACAGAACAACAACACGATCATCATCCCGGGTGTTACCCGCCGCCACCGCCATTTGATCATGACATTCCTCCCTGGACGCAGGCCAACCGACATAACCCGCAGTGGCCGGCGTTCTACATCCGGCTCTGATCGTCTCACCCGCATATGGGCCAGAAAAATGGGAAAGTTCGGCCTCTTCAAATTGGCCTAGCGTACCGCAAGCTACGACCGACCGCTTGGTGGCAACCTTTTCTGGGCCTTCACTGACCGGTCGTGGCCGGCAGTAGCCCGATGCGGGCAATTCCCGGCCTCGACCCGAAGGCGCCGATGATGACCGGCGCGATTCCTTCCGACTGCGACGCGCATGACGTTCTCCCTATATGACTGAAGACCATTACACTCAATGTGATGCGTTGATTGCCCTCAGCCAATCTGCCGCGTCGGACAGGCTGCGGACGGACCGCTCGCCGTCGCGTTCACGAATCGTAACCGTGCCTGCGGACACCTCTTTCGGTCCAACAGTTACAAATATTGGGATGCCCTTGTCGTGCGCAGCGACAATCCGTCGTGACAGCGTTTCATTCGCCTCATCTATGAGGCATCGCAGACCCGCTGCGTCGAAGATTTCGGCAGCCGCTCGCGCGTACTCTAGTTGGCCGACTGATACCGGCGCGACGACAATCTGCTCGGGAACAACCCAGAAAGGTAGATTGCCGCGATGATGTTCGAGCAGGATAGCCATAAATCGCTCGATGCTGCCGAGCACCGCTTGATGAATCATAACCGGACGCACTCGTACGCCAGACGCCTCCACAACTTCGGCATCGAGTTTTTCGGGCAGCACGAAATCAAGCTGTATCGTCCCGCATTGCCATTCGCGGCCGTCTTGATCCTTCAAGATGAATTCAAGCTTGGGGCCATAGAACGCTCCCGCACCGGGCTGTTGGCGAAATTCAAGTCCCGCAGCCCGCGCGGCCGCTGCAAGCGTCGCTTCTGCCTTGTCCCACAAGGTATCTGAGCCTTCGCGAGCCTCCGGTCTGGTCGAGAACCTGACGACGAACTCCTGGAATCCGAATCGAGCGTAAACGCGACGAAGAAGCTCGCAGAAGCTCGCGACTTCGCCATCGATATGCTCCGGTAAGCAGAACACGTGTGCATCGTCCTGGGTAAATGCACGGGCACGCATCAATCCGTGGAGGGCTCCTGACGGCTCGTATCGATGACACGCGCCGAACTCGGAAAATCGCACCGGCAGATCGCGATAAGACCGGGCTTGCTGCCGAAACAATTGCACGTGACCCGGGCAATTCATCGGTTTCAGCGCGAATCTGCGTTCGTCGTCTGTGAACTCAAACATGTGGGCGCCGAATTTTCCCCAATGACCGCTGCGTTCCCATAGCGTGCGCGACAGCAATTGCGGCGTACGGACCTCCCGGAAGCCGCCACGGTGCATTTCGCAGCGAATGTAGTTCTCAATCAGCCGGTAGAGAGTTGCTCCGCGCGGATGCCAGAACGCAGTCCCGGGCGCTTCTTCCTGCTGATGAAAAAGGTCGAGCCGCGGCCCGAGCATTCGATGATCGTGACTGTCCATAGCATCCTCCAAAGCGTTGAATCGCGCGCGGAGGGCACCCAGAAATGCGAAGGGCCCCGTCCGTCGCCGGCGGGGCCCTCGTGAAAATCGTTGTGAAGTAACTTTAAGACACAAACGACCGCCACAGCCCGCCAGTGCGGGTCGTTGTGGTAGTGACTGCGCTCAGAATTTTCTTCATCTTCGGAAACTACCTGAAAACTCGATCAGTAGTCAAATGTTACCGCCAACCGCCTTCCGCAATTGTGACCGGCTTCGGGGCGAACATTCCGTTTAGTTGGGGGGTCCGGTGAATGCCTACTATCGACCCGGCGCGACCGGTCACGACTGACTGCTTCGGGAATCTCCGTTTGCCGTTTTTAACCGAGGGACTCCTTCACCAGGTGGCCGATCTCCGCGAGCATGGCTGCACGCTTGCTCTCAGGTCCGGTGCACTGGGTGATGTAGGCCGCGACGATAATGGGCGGCTTGCCGGCTGGCCAGATGACGGCGATGTCGTTGCTCGTATGCTCGCCATTCGCGCCTGTCTTGTCGGCTACGCGCCAGCTCGCGGGCAGTTTGGCCCGTAGGCGCTCAAGGCCGGTGAGGTTCGCTTGCATCCAAAGCGCCAGTTTGTCGCGCGAACGCCGCGAGAGCACGTTTCCCAGCAGCACGGATTTCAGATCACCGGCCATCGCCGTGGGAGACGTGGTATCACGCGGATCCCCGGCGAGTGATTCATTCAGAGACGTCTCAATTCGGTCGAGACGCGTCACGGTATCCCCAAGGGAGCGGGAGAAGCTTGTGATGCCTGACGGTCCGCCGATAGTTTCTAGCAAAAGATTAGCTGCCGTGTTATCGCTTCTGGTCAGAGTGGCCTGACAAAGAGCCGCGACAGTCATCGTACCCCCGGCGTGCGGTTCAGTCAGCGGAGAATTGAATAGCAGCGGCTTCGAAGAAATCGCTACGGCGCGGTCGAGAGTTTCTCGATGGCCGTCCACGCGCTGCAGGACCGCGGAAGCGAGTAGGAATTTGAACGTGCTGCACATGGGGAACCGCTCATCCGCGCGGTACCCCGAGCGCTCGCCGGTGGCAGTGTCGAGCACGGCAACGCCGAGCCGGCCTCCGTTGGTCTCCTCAAGCTGTGCGAAGGCCGCGGGCAATTTGCCGAAACGCCTCGGTCCGGCGTGGATAACACATGGCAGAGAGAGCGTGGCAACGACGAGAAAATTCCGGCGGCTGAACATGCTTGAAGCGGAACAACTTGCCCGTGGGGTGCTCAGTGTACATAAGCTTGCGAGCGGCGGCTTCGCTCCGTAGATTCCACTAATGCGAATGTCTCATGATGGCCGGTCCTGCTCCCTTGCACCCCGTCAGACTCTTATTGAGGCGCGGCTGCTCGGTCCATGGAATTCAGGCGGTACCGATCTTCTATGGAGGTGGCCGGCGCCACACACTCGCCAGCCACGGCTGCTGTTCGCGAGGTAATCCCGTCGGCCGATAGTAATACTCGAGTTCTATGAACGCCGCATCCAACATGTAGCGACGCCACGCTTCAAGATCGTGGTAAGCGCCGTAGCGCCCG
>WNFR01017693.1_pt1 | contig 12964 bp, 10 predicted proteins | sample 5400221 | NCBI WGS metagenome assembly WNFR01 (sample SAMN13153357, study PRJNA577476) | soil metagenome | isolation source: 40 cm soil under Madrone tree | place: USA:California | collected 2016-06-14
TGCTTGAATTCCAACGCAACAAAGAGCGCTACGCGTTTCTGCGCTGGGGACAGACCGGCTTCCGCAATCTCGCCATCGTGCCGCCGGACACCGGCATCGTCCACCAGGTCAACCTCGAATACCTGGCGCGCGTGGTTTTTGTGCATAAAGATGACGAAGGCGGCAAGCGCACCGCCTATCCCGACACGCTCGTCGGCACCGACTCGCACACAACCATGGTGAACGGACTCGGCGTGCTGGGCTGGGGCGTCGGCGGCATCGAAGCCGAGGCGGCCATGCTCGGTCAGCCAGTCTCCATGCTGATTCCGCTTGTCGTCGGCGTGAAACTTACCGGACGCTTGCGCGAAGGGGCCACAGCTACCGACCTTGTTCTTACTATCACCGAGATGCTGCGCAAGCACGGTGTGGTCGGCAAGTTCGTCGAGTACTTTGGCCCCGGGTTGCAAGACCTGCCACTCGCCGATCGCGCCACCATTGCCAACATGGCTCCCGAATACGGCGCTACCTGCGGCATCTTCCCGATCGATAAAGAAAGCCTGCGCTACCTGAAACTCACGGGCCGCACTGACGAGCAGATCGCGCTGGTCGAAGCCTACGCGCGCGAGCAGGGACTTTTTCACGATGCCGACACGCCCGAGGCGGAATACTCCGAGCTACTGAGTCTTGATCTTGCTACCGTCGAATCAAGTCTCGCTGGACCGAAGCGCCCACAGGATCGAGTCGTGCTGTCGCAGGCACGCGAGTCGTTTGCGCAGGCGCTGCCTTCGCTGATCAAGCCGAAGGCTAAGGCTGCTTCTGCGGCTCCAACCGAGAGCGCCTACAAGCAGGTCAACCACTGGGAACAAGAGGGTGGAAATCCAATAGCAATTGGCGTGGAGGATCCGAACGTCCACGAACACATTTCGACGAATGGGAATATCGCTCTGCAGCACGGCAGCGTGGTGATTGCGGCGATCACCAGTTGCACAAACACATCAAACCCCTCCGTGATGCTGGCCGCTGGATTGTTGGCAAAGAAGGCCGTGGAGCGCGGTCTCGAAGTCCCGGCAACGGTCAAGACTTCGCTCGCTCCCGGATCGAAAGTCGTACTCGACTATCTCGAAAAAGCGGGCCTGATGCAGTATCTGGCGAAGCTGAAGTTCCATCTTGTCGGCTACGGCTGCACTACGTGCATCGGAAACTCCGGGCCGCTGCCGGTTGAAGTTTCGAAAGAAATCGACGAGAAAAATCTGGTCGTCGCCTCGGTGCTCTCCGGCAATCGCAACTTCGAAGGCAGGATCAATTCTGAAGTCCGGGCCAACTATTTGATGTCGCCGCCGCTGGTGGTGGCCTTCGCTCTCGCCGGCCGCATCGATGTCGATCTGCGCAAAGATCCCGTCGGAAAAGGCAATGACGGCAAGCCCGTCTACCTCGCCGACATCTGGCCCTCGCAACAGGAAGTCGAGCAGGCGATGGCGAGCGCGATTACATCCGATATGTTCCGCAAGAGTTATGCCCAGGTGTACTCGGGAGACGAGCGCTGGCGCGGGCTGCCGGTTCCAAAGGGCGAGACATACGCTTGGGAAAATAATTCCACCTACATCCGGCAGGCGCCGTATTTCGATGAAATGGCGCTCAAACCATCTGCTATAGAGGACATCAAGGGCGCGCGCGTCCTGGCCGTGCTCGGCGATAGCGTCACGACGGACCACATTTCGCCCGCGGGATCGATTAAGAAAGATGGGCCCGCCGGCAAATACCTGATTGCCCACGGCGTGCAGCCGGCGGATTTCAATTCCTACGGATCGCGTCGCGGCAATCATGAAGTCATGGTGCGCGGCACGTTCGCCAACGTCCGCCTGCGCAACAAGATGGTGAACACCGAAGGTGGATTCACCCGCCACCTGCCCGATGGCGCCGAGATGTCGATCTTCGATGCCTCCGAGAAGTACCATGCCGAAAAAGTGCCGCTCGTTATTTTGGCGGGCAAGGAATACGGTTCCGGATCTTCGCGTGACTGGGCCGCCAAGGGGCCGCGTCTGCTCGGCGTCCGCGCCGTGATTGCGGAAAGCTACGAACGTATTCACCGCTCGAACCTCGTCGGCATGGGCATTCTGCCGCTGCAGTTTCTGCCGGGAGAGAATGCCGAGACGCTGAAATTGACAGGCGAAGAAGTCTTCGAGATTGCGGGGATTCGCGATGTGGTCGAAAAGTTCTCTTCCAGCCGCAAGATTACAGTGCGCGTGAAGGGTGGGAAGGCCACGGAATTGCAGGCCATCGTTCGCATCGATACACCGCAGGAAGCTCTCTACTACGCCAATGGAGGCATACTGCAGTACGTGCTGCGCCAACTGCTGGCTGGGAAAGCACAACCGGAGGCGGTTACGGCGTAACCGGCGGCGGTCGATGTCCAACCCCTAAAATCGGGCTTGCGTTTCCGTTTCGCGGCCCCATGTTCAGCGTTGGGAAAAAGCCGGGCGCGGGCGCCCGGCTTTTCTTGTTCACCTGTTCTCCGATCTAGTGCATTAGGCGCCTGGTCGTGATCACATGTCTTCCAGGTTCACCCAATTTGTAGAGCTGCCGTCGCAGTGGTCTGCGTTGCAAACCTGGAAACTGCTTACGGGATGGACTTCCCAGACTGACAAACGCCAGCACTTGCCCGGGTCGGCGTCGCCCAGACCGCAGTCGTCAGCCGGCTTGTGGTGAACGTTGTCAATCATCAATTGCCCCGTAACCCTTACCTGCCGCCCGGTTGCGTTCTGCACCTTGTCCAGGGTCCAGCCCGGACGGAATTGCTCGCGATAATACGGAGTCATCTCCACGACCACACTGGCCTGGTCGAGGACGTGCTGATCTTGAACTGAAAGGATTTGGCTGTATTCACTGCCGCCGCGCAACTGGGTGAGCACGTCGGTGCTTAGCGGGAAATCCGCAAAGCCGATGCCGATGTGAAAGTCGACAAGCGAGTTATCCCCGCTCAATTGGCAATTGCAGGTTTCGGAACCGCCATGGATCGTGTAATAGAGAGTTCCAATCAAGGTAACGATTTGGCCGTCGCCCAACTGCGCAAGTTCGGTAGCATGCTGCGCGTGATTGGTGGAACCAAGGGTGTCGGGGATGCCACTCTCGAGCTGAGCAAAAAAATCAGCCCCGAGCGGGTTTCCGCCGTTTACCTCGCCGGATGGCGCTGAACCTGGGTCTGGCAAACTGTTTTTCAGATAGTTCAGATAGGCATCGTAGCGGGGATTCTCGCTGTGCGTGCAGCCGGTCTTGTGATTGGCGTGGCAATCGTCCACGGTTTGCAGATTGTCTTCGCAGGTCTCACCCTGAAGTGACTCGATTTGCTTCGCGGCGCGCGCTGAGGTTGCCGGTTTGCGAAGAGCCGCGACAGTAGCGAAGGCATGGGTGATTTTTGTCGAGTGTGTCGCTGTCCTTCGGGCCATCAAGGCCGAGACTGGCACTTTCTTTCCCTTCGCAGCCTTGGCCGATACTGCGTTGACTACTGCCTGCGATCCGCCTGCAGCCTTCAACGCCTGAATGGCCCCCGGCGTGGCATCGAGCATCTTTCCATCGCTGTTATCAATGACCCATTTGACGATTTTCTGGTCTACTCCAGCCTTTAACATTTTGCCGATATCGGCATTGGTTATCTGATTTGGCGCTGGTTGCGCCAACGCTAACAGCCCATACAGTCCGAACAACACGGAGACTACCTTACGCAATAACATGGGAGTTCCTCCAGATTGAATTCGGGGAAGTACTTCAGAAGACTCGGAGTATACATCGGATAGGACTTACTCGCGATCGAAATTATTTCTTGGGATCGCGACGAACGCCACCGGGAAGACACTGGCAAGATCGTGTTGCCGGATACGGTTTCGGGCTGTGGGGCGGGTTGCGCAGCGGGACGCGTAATTGCACGGCCCGTGCTAATCTCAAATTCCCGTGCTGACCCCTGCGCACTATCTTCCCGCTGCTTACAGTCTCACCGCCGTAGGCGTCTGGGGCGCGAGCGATTTTCTGGGCGGTGTTGGAGCACGCCGCGCGAACGCCTTTCTGTTCACGGCAATCGTGCACACCAGCGGCATGGTTGTGATGGGCATGCTTGCGCTGATAACCCACGCGCCATTTCCGGGAAACGCCAGCCTGGTCTGGTCGCTGATCGCCGGGTCGGTCGGGGCACGGCTCTGGCTTTGTTCTATCGTTCATTGGCCAGCGGAAATATGGGACTGGTCGCGCCCGTGGCGGCCGTTGTGGGCGCCGCGATACCGACCATCGTAACCGCTTTTACGGAGGGCTTTCCGGGCTATCGGCACGCGCTCGGTTTTGTTGTCGCTGGAATCGGTGTCTGGCTCATCTCACGCGCCGAAGGTGATAGTGGGCGTCCTGAAGGTTTGGGCATGGCTGTGCTGGCTGGAATCGGCTTTGCTGGTTTTTATCTTTGCATTCACCAGGCGGGCGACGCCTCGGCATTGTGGGCCTCGGCCTGCTCGCGCGTCGGTTCGCTGTTGGTCACGGGAGCTATCGTTTTATTCGGGAGATACCTCCGCGCGGTGGCCGCGCCGGTGCTGGCCATTGCCGTGGTTGCCGGGAGCCTCGACATCACCGGCAGCGCCGTCTTCATCCGCGCAGCTCAAATCGGGCGGTTGGACGATGCGGTCGTGCTCAGTTCGCTCTATCCCGCCGTCACCGTTGTGCTTGCTCGCATTTTTCTGCACGAGCACTTCAGCCACGCCCGGACCATCGGAATGGTCGCAGCGCTAGCGGCGGTGCCGATGATTGCTGGGTGAAAAAAGTGGAATCCACTGCTACTCTGACGCTGTGGCTCTGCTTGAAGTCCGCAACCTGACCAAGATTTTCGATCTCGCCGAATCTCCGTTCGGCAGCCGCCGCGTGGGTGAAGTCCGCGCCGTGGACGATGTCTCCCTCGACATCCTCGAAGGCGAAACGCTTGGCTTGGTTGGCGAATCCGGCTCCGGCAAGAGCACGCTTGGACGCCTCATTCTCCGACTCATCGAGCCGACTTCGGGCGCCATCGTTTTCGATGGCATCGATCTGCTGCAAGCGAATGGCTCAGAATTGCGGCGTCTTCGCCGCGACATGCAGATCATCTTCCAGGACCCGTTCGGTTCGCTCGACCCGCGCTACCGCGTAGAGGACGTGATTGCTGAGCCGCTTATTCTTCATCAGAAAATTATGCATGAAAGCCCCGGCCACGATGCCCGCTGCCAGCGCGTGCGTGAACTTCTGCGTGCTGTAGGAATGGATGAATCCGCCATGTCCCGTTATCCGCACGAATTCTCCGGTGGTCAGCGCCAGCGCATCGGTATTGCCCGCGCTCTCGCGTTGCGGCCGAAGTTCATTGTCGCCGATGAACCAGTCTCTGCTCTCGATGTCAGCGTCGGAGCGCAGATCGTGAATCTGCTGCAGCAACTCCAGCGCGACTTCGGCCTCACCTATTTGTTTATCTCGCACTCCATGCCAGTCGTGGGCTACCTCTCAACCCGCATCGCGGTGATGTATCAGGGCAAGATCGTCGAGATCGGAACCACGGAGCAGATCACTACTCAACCTCGGCACGCTTACACGCGCAAACTGCTGGCGGCAACACCGGAGATGGCGGTGTCGTAAGTATTTTGTCGCTTCCTGTTGTTCTTCAGCGGGGAGGAAACTACAATCTCCTCCTGTTCAGGGAGAAGATATGGCCACCAATCCTTCCGTACCATCGCAGCTATCGCAGCCGCCGCAGCTTTCGCAGGAACCAGCGCCCCTGCCAGAAGGGCAGCGCCTGCTCAATGTTTTTTTCGCGCCCAGCAAGACATTTACTGACCTCCGGAGGAACGCAAGTTGGTGGGTGCCCTTCCTGATCTCTGCCATCGTTTCCCTTGCTTTTGTGTATGTGGCAGACCAGAAAGTTGGTTTTCGCAAGATCGCGGAGAATCAGCTTCGAGCTCAGCCCAAGCAGGCCGATCAGGTCGAGCGCTTGCCGGCCGATCAACGCGAGAAGAACATGCAGCAGCGGACCGTGGTCACCAAGGCAATCTCGTACGGGTTCTTCGTTTTGATTTTGATCTGGTACGTCATCGTGGCAGCGGTCCTCCTCGCGACGCTCAAGTTTGGCTTGAGCGCCGAAGTGAAATTTAAAACGCTCTTTGCTCTGGTCATCTATTCAAGTCTGCCGGGCATTTTGAAAGCGATTCTGGCGATCGTGTCGCTTTTGGCCGGAGTTGCCGGCGATGCCTTCACATTTCAGAATCCCGTCGCCACCAATCCCGGGTACTTCGTCGATCCGGCTACGAATCCGGTTCTGTACAGCTTCTTGTCGTCGTTTGACGTTTTTGCCATCTGGACCATGATCTTGGCCGCGATCGGGATTACTTGCATCAGCAAGGTCAAAACGGGTACGGCATTTGCCGTGGTGTTCGGCTGGTTCGCCTTCGTCGTGCTAATTGGGGTTGGCTTTACTGCGGCATTTTCCTGACGCGTCACAAAGCCCAATGCACACCGCAGACGTCGTTCTCATCGGCGGAGGGATTGTCGCTTCCAGCATTGCCTACCACCTCGTCGCCGCGGGATGCAAGAACGTTCTCACAATTGAGCGCGAGAGCGCGCTGGGCAAGGGATCCACGGGTAAGAGCATGGGCGGCGTGCGTGCCCAGTTCTCGACGCCCGTCAACATCCAGATGTCGCTTTACTCGATCCCGTTCTATGCGAGCTTCGAAGAGCGCCTTGGCTACCCGTGCGACTACCGTCCGCAGGGCTACCTTTTTTGCGCGACCAACGAAAAGCATATGGCCTACCTGCGTGCCAACTACGAAAAGCAGGTTGCCATGGGATTGAAGAATGTGCGCGTTGTCGCCGGCGACGAAATCCGCAGCCAGTTCCCGCAACTCCGCGGCGACGACATTGTGGGCGGCAGCTTCTGCTCCACCGACGGCTTTGTAGATCCCTACAGCGCCATGATCGGATTCATGACCTGGGCGAGCGATCACGGCGCCACGCTGTGGAAGAACGCGAGCGTCACTGGAATCACGCGCAACATTGCTGGGGACGTTACTCATAACGACGCGACCTTCGAAGTCGCGACCACGCGCGTGGGCTGCGCCGATTGCGAAGATGGTGGGCATCGAGCTCCCCGTCGAACCTTTGCGCCGCATGCTGGTTCCGACCGAGCCGTTTGACCAATTTCCGCGCACCGCGCCCATGATCATCGATATGTCCAACGGTTTTCATTTCCGCCCCGAGAGCCGCGGATTCCTGCTGGCGTGGAACGATCCGGAAGAAACACCCGGCTACAAAACTGATTTCGACGCGAGCTTTATCGAGAAGATTCTGACCCGCGCCGCGGATCGCGTACCCGTCTTCGAAAATGTTGCGGTCAATCCCAAGCGAGCCTGGGCCGGGCTCTATGAAATGACGCCGGACCATCACCCGATTCTCGGCGAATCTCCCGAAGTCCCCGGCTTCTATTTCGCCAACGGCTTCAGCGGACACGGCGTGATGCACGCGCCCGCAACCGGAAAAATTCTGAGTGACCTGATTCTGACTGGGAAGACCGATCTGATTGACGCGTCTTTGCTCAACTTCTCGCGCTTCGCGGAAGGGCGGATGATTCAGGAGACGGCAGTGCTGTAGTTTGGTTTTCCTTCGTGTACCTTAGTGTCCTTGGTGGTTAAGAGAAATGCGGAAACCACCAAGGACACTAAGGTTCACGAGGAAGAGATCAAAAGCTCGGATGCCCCAGGAACTCAACTACTGGCTCACCACCGTCCAGATGCCCGCTCCCCCGGCGCAGCCATTACCAGAAAGCGCTGACGTTGCCATCATCGGCGCCGGATTCACGGGACTCTCCGCGGCGCTCTCGCTTGCCAAACGCGGTGCGAAAGTCGTCGTGCTCGAATCGGAGACCATCGGATGGGGCGCGAGTTCGCGCAACGGTGGCATGGTGCTCACCGGACTGAAGCTTGGCGTCAACCAACTCATCTCGAAGTATGGACGCGAGCTAACGCGACGCATGTACGCCGCTTCACTGGAGACGATCGACGCGGTCGAGCGTATTGTGAAAGAAGAAAACGTCGCCTGCGATTTCGTCCGCACCGGGCACCTCGAAGTCGCCTGTAAGCAGGCGCATTTCGATGACTATGCCCGCCAGGCTGAAGTGATCGCCCGCGAATTCAACCACCAGCTGCGCGTCGTTTCCCGAGACCAACTCCGCGGCGAAATCGGTTCCGACATTTATTACGGTGGCATGATCGACGAGATCTCAGCCGGCCTCAACCCCGCGCGCTATGTTGCCGGACTCGCCGCCGCCGCCATGCGTGCGGGCGCCCAGATCTGCGAACGCACGCGGCTGCAGAACATTCAGCGCGAATCACGGGACGGTGCGCCTGGTTTCAGGCTTAACAGTTCTCGTGGAGCGATTTGGGCGCGCAATGTGCTGGTCGGAACCAGCGGCTACACGGGCGCGGCGACTCCCGCGCTGCGCAAGAAAATCATTCCTATCGGATCGTTCATCATTACTACCGAAGTTCTTCCCGAGGCGCTGGCCCGCGAACTGAGCCCGCGCAATCGTCAGATCTACGATTCCAAGAACTATCTTTACTACTATCGCCTCACCCCCGACCACCGCATGTTGTTCGGTGGCCGCGCCGCGTTCTTTCCGGAGACCGATCAGACCATCCGCAAGAGCGCCGAAATTCTGCGCCTGGGCATGATCGATGTCTATCCGCAACTTCGCGAAACAAAAATCGAATATGTTTGGGGTGGCACGCTCGATTTCTGCTTCGACATCATGCCGCACGCGGGGCAGGTCGACGGCATCTATTTCGCGCTCGGATATGCCGGACACGGCGTCGCCATGGCCACGTATCAGGGCCGGAAGATGGCGGAATTGATTGCGGAGGGAAAGACCGACGATCCATTCACGGAGATCCCATTCCCCGGCGCGCCCCTCGGGCTTTACAACGGCAAGCCGTGGTTTCTGCCATTCGCCGGGGCGTATTACAAAGTTCTAGACTGGGTATCGTGAGAGAAGCAGGTCTCAGGTCCCAGGTGTGAGGTCTCGGGAACAAAGCTGAGCCGCCTTTGGTTTTCCTGACACCTGATACCTGGCACCTGAGACCTTTTTCCGGAGAATTACATGTCAATTTTTGGCCTTATCGAATACGACGATGCCAGCGCCGAAGTGCGCGCCATCTACGACGACATTATGGCCACGCGCAAAACCGACTGGATCAACAATTTCTGGAAGGCAATCGCGCACGACCCGGTCATGCTCAAACGCACTTGGGAAGATATCAAGCAGATCATGGCTCCGGGAGAGCTTGACCCGCTCACCAAAGAAATGATCTATGTCTCCGTTTCAGTCACGAATCAGTGCGAATACTGCATCGCTTCGCACACCGCCTCGGCGATACACAAGGGCATGACCGATGCGCAGTTCAAAGAGTTGATGTCCGTGGTGGGCATGGCGAACGAAACTAATCGGCTGGTGGCCGGATATCAGGTGGAGGTCGACGACCGCTTCAAACCGCAAACGGAAAAATGAAACAGGTCTCAGGTCGCAGGTGTCAGGAACGAGAATTGAGCCGCTCTTGGTTTTCCTGACACCTGACACCTGAGGCCTTCTCCCGTTGATAACGCGCTTCTCCCGAAGTTCTATAATCGTTAGAGGCGAATCGTCAGACGCGAATCGCGAGCGCGATCGAAAGAGGTAAGGCATGGCCGAGATGACGGTGATTCCAGTTGCCACCCATGGTTTCTTCCTGGACGGGAAGTGGCTGGAAGAGGGGGACATCGTCGATGTTCGCGCGCCTTATGACGGCGCTCTCATCGCGCATGTCCACCAGGGACGCCGCGAACACGCGGACGCCGCCATTGCCGCCGCCGTCAAGGCCTTCGGAACCACCCGGCGGCTGCCCGCCTTCGAACGCCAACGAGTTCTGCGCCAGATCGCGACCGGCATTCACGATCGCAAAGAAGAATTTTCCCGCACGATTGCGCTGGAAGCGGGCAAGCCCATCAAGAGCGCTCGCACCGAAGTTGACCGCGCTGTCTTCATTTTCAACATCGCCGCCGAAGAGACGGTCCGCGGCTACGGCGAATATTTGCCGCTGGACTGGCAGCAGTCGACGGCCGGACGCTGGGGCATCGTCAAACGTTTTCCGCTCGGCCCCATCGCCGGCATCACGCCCTTCAATTTCCCCTTGAACCTGGTCGCCCACAAGGTGGCCCCCGCCATCGCCGCGGGCTGTTCCATGGTGCTCAAGCCCGCTCCCCAGACACCGCTCACCGCGCTGCTGCTGGCAGAAGTTATCCAGCAGGCGGGATGGCCGGATGGCGGATTCAACGCGGTTTTGCTCTCCAACGAAGATTCCGGTCTGCTCGTCAGCGATGAACGCATCAAGCTCATCAGCTTCACGGGCAGCGCCGCCGTCGGCTGGGCCATCAAGAACAACGCGGGAAAGAAAAAAGTCGTTCTCGAACTGGGAGGGAATTCGGGCGTCATCGTCCACAGCGATACCGACCTCGCATACGCCGCCGACCGCTGCGTTACCGGAGGCTTCGCTTACGCCGGACAGTCCTGCATTTCCGTGCAGCGCATTCTGGTCGAGCATTCCATCTACGGAAGGTTCACCGAACTGTTGCTGGCGGGTGTGAGCAAACTGAAAGTCGGAGATCCGCTCGACGAGTCGAGCGACCTCGGCCCGCTCATTCGCGAGAGCGATGCCATCCGCGCTGGCGAATGGGTACAGGAGGCGGTTCGCGGTGGCGCGCGCCTGCTCTGCGGCGGCAATCGCAAAGGCTCTCTGTTCGAGCCTACGGTGCTGACCGGCACCAAGCCCAACATGAAAGTGAATTGCCAGGAAATTTTCGCGCCCATCGTGACCGTCGAGCCCTACAATGATTTCGCGTCCGCGCTGAAACAGCTCAATAATTCCCCTTACGGTCTGCAGGCCGGACTATTCACCCGCGATGCCAAACTCATTTTTCAGGCCTATGACGAACTCGAAGTTGGAGGCTTGATCGCCGGAGATGTTCCAACTTTCCGCATCGACCACATGCCCTATGGCGGCGTTAAAGATTCCGGACTTGGACGCGAGGGCTTGCGCGACGCGATTCAGGAAATGACGGAACCGAAATTGCTCGTCATGAACTTGCGCTAACGATTTCTCGATTTTGCTTCGGAGAAACTCGGCCACTCGCCCGCTAATCAGGATTCCCGAAGCGCAACAAAGAAAAGTTGCAACCGGAATGTTTCCAAAAGCCTCTCAAGGTATATACTCACGTGTTTAAGTCTCAGTGTCACAGGGGTATGTGACGTAATTCAGACGATCATTTTTAGCCGGGAGCGGCACAGACCGAGCCCGCGAGCAATCGACGCGATCTCCAATGCAGATTTTTCCACGCAGCACCAATGCAATCTCCCGGGCTTCATTGTTCGGCGCGGTGTTTGTCGTGGCAGCCCTGTTCTGGGTCATGGACCAATTCCAGCGCTCGCCGTACATCACCTACGCGGGAGTGAGAAAGTCGCAGCCGGTGCCTTTCAGCCACCAGCACCACGTGACCGGGCTTGGCATCGACTGCCGCTACTGCCACACTTCGGTGGAGCAGTCGAGTTTCGCGGGCATTCCGCCCACCAAGACATGCATGAACTGCCACTCGCAGATTTGGACGAACGCTGCGATGCTTGAGCCCGTTCGCGCCAGCTACCGAACCGGCGAGTCGCTGCAGTGGACGCGCGTCAACCAGTTGCCTGATTATGTTTATTTCAATCACAGCATTCACGTCACCAAGGGCGTTGGCTGCAACGACTGCCACGGGCCCGTCGATCAGATGCCGCTCATGTACCAGCAGGCATCGCTGCAGATGGAGTGGTGCCTCAACTGCCACCGTGCGCCGGAAAAATTTCTGCGTCCGCGCGAGCAGGTATTCAACATGCGCTACCAACAGCCCACCGCATCGTTGCCTGTAGACGTCGACGGCACCAGCTATACCGACCAGGATTCGCTCGGTTCAGCACTGGTGAAGAAACACCAGCTGCGTACCGTGCAGGACATCACGAGCTGTAACACTTGTCATCGCTAGGGCACTAGCCACGAAGATGGAAAACGATAAATCAAAACGCGAAGACGTTTGTCCCAGCAAGAAACTCAACCGGGCCGATGTCGAGCAGCAACTAAAGGAGACGAAGGGGCCAGAGTACTGGCGCAGCCTGGAAGAGCTGGCGGGGTCGCCCGAATTCCAGGAGATGCTGCACCGCGAATTTCCCAAGGGCGCCTCGGAGTGGGTCGATTCCGTCTCCCGCCGCGGGTTCCTCCAGTTGATGGGCGCTTCCCTCGCCATGGCGGGCATGACCGGGTGCACCAAGCTTCCCCTGCAGGAAATCGTCCCGTACGTCCGCCAGCCAGAGCAGCTCATTCCGGGCGTCCCGATGTACTACGCGACCGCGTTCACGCTCAGCGGATATGCGAATCCGTTGCTGGTCGAAAGCCATCTGGGCCGTCCCACCAAGATTGAAGGCAACAACCTGCATCCGGCGAGCCTGGGCGGCACCGACGTATTCGCGCAGGCTTCGATCCTGGGGATGTACGATCCCGACCGCTCCCAGGCCATTACTCACCTCGGCGATGTGGACTCCTGGGCGGCGTTCGCGAAGGAAATCAAGGGCGCTCTCGCCGCGCAGAAGACATTAGGTGGCGCGGGCATTCGCATTCTCACGCAGACCATCTCTTCGCCCACGCTGAAAGACCAGATGCACGCCTTCCTGGCGATGTATCCCAAGGCGAAGTGGCATGTTTACGAACCGGCGAACCGCGACAATGTTCTTGAAGGCGCAAAGCTGGCGTTTGGCGAAGCGCTGGAGACGCAATACCGGCTCGAGAACGCGGCTGTGATTGTTTCCCTCGACGCCGACTTTCTCTACGCGGGCTTTCCGGGGAATGTGCGCTACATCCGCGATTTCGCGAAGAAGCGCAATCCCGAC